>ERZ724507.802-NODE-802-length-13864-cov-4.950467_pt1 | contig 13864 bp, 9 predicted proteins | sample MGYA00376040_ERZ724507 | MGnify/ENA primary metagenome ERZ724507 (study PRJEB28724, sample SAMN07190883) | activated sludge metagenome | isolation source: activated sludge of sewage treatment plant in Hong Hong | place: Hong Kong | collected 2016-03-17 ...
CCGATCTATTTCTTTTTTTTCGCCTGGCAGTTTGACAGCGCCCTCGCACAGCTCCGCCGGTATATCCCTCCCGGGTATCGGCCGCGAGCCCGTCATATCGTCCGGAGGATGGACCAGGCCGTGAGTGGATTTTTCCGCGGCCGACTCACGATCGCCCTCGCCTCTGCCGTCCTCTACTCGGTCGGATGGGCGCTGACCGGCATCCGCTATTGGTTTATCCTCGGCCTGATCACCGGCATTCTCACGATCATTCCCTATGCATCATTAATCGGCTGGCCATTGGCCGTGCTGTTGAAATATCTGGACGGGTTTTCCGCCGGCGCTGGCTCCTTCGATGTCATGACGGTGGTGGTGTGGCCGTCTGTGGCCTACCTCGTGGTGCAGTTTATCGAAAGTTGGTTGCTGACGCCCTGGGTGCAAAGCCAATCCATGGAAATGAACGCGGTGACCGTGCTGATCGTGGTGTTTATCGGCGGAGCACTGGGTGGATTTTACGGTCTGCTTCTGGCGATTCCCATTGCCGCATGTCTCAAAATCCTCGTCCAGGAATTGGTGCTACCGCGGTTGGAACACAACGCCGCGAGCCCGCCTCCTTCTTTTTGATCCGTGAAAGGAACGACGATGGCAACCACGGTGGCTGATCTCTTGGTCGAACGCTTGATTCAATGGGGAGTCGATACCATCTTCAGTCTCCCCGGCGATGGCATCAACGGCATCTATGAGGCCTTGCGAACCCGCCAGGACAAAATCAGGGTGGTGTTGGTCCGGCATGAAGAATCGGCCGCTTTCGCGGCCTGCGGGTATGCCAAGTTCACCAGGCGATTGGGTGTGTGTCTCGCAACCTCCGGACCGGGAGGTATCCACCTTCTGAACGGGTTGTACGATGCGAAATGTGACGGACAGCCGGTGCTCGCCATCACGGGGCATACGTACCACGATCTGATCGGCACGCACTATCAACAGGATGTCGATCTGGAGCGGCTCTGCTCGGATGTCGCCGCCTATAGCCAGAGGGTCATGAGCCCGGCTCATGTCGGTAATGTGGTGGACGAGGCGATCAAAACGGCCATTTCACGACGGACCGTGGCCCACATCACTATACCAAAAGATATTCAGGACTGGAGCGTAGAAGATCGCGGATCCAAGGCCAACATTCCCGGCCATAGCGGAGACCTGTACAGCGACCCCCTCCCCCTCCCCTCCCGATCACTGCTCGAGAAGGCCGCAACGCTCATCAATGCCGGCTCGAAAATCGCCATCCTCGCAGGACGGGGCTGCTTAGGCGCGAGAGCCGAAGTGCTGCAGCTGGCTGAATTGCTGGGCGCGCCGATCGTCAAGCCGCTCCTCGGGAAGGCCGTGGTGCCGGACGACCACCCATTGACCACCGGCGGCATTGGGCTCCTCGGTACGGCGCCCTCTCAGGAAGTCCTTGAAGCCTGCGATACCCTCATCATCGCCGGCACCAGCTTTCCGTATCTGGAGTTTTATCCGAAACCGGGCCAAGCGCGAGCCGTTCAGATTGATTTGGATGCCGCTCGCATCGGCTTGCGGTATCCGATCGAGGTCGGTCTCGTCGGACATTGTTGGGATGTCCTTCGCGCGTTATTGCCGCTGCTGGAGAAGAAATCGGATCGCAGCTTTCTCAACACCGCGCAAGCCAGCATGCAGCAGTGGAATGAGCTCATGGAGGAGCGAGGCACCAGAACGGATACTCCTCTTAAACCACAAGTCGTGGTGCGAGGCCTCAACGAGTTCCTCGCCGACGACGCCATCATCTGTTGCGACACAGGCACGGTGACCACCTGGGCTGCCCGGCACATCATCATCAGGGAGAACATGGAATTTTCAGCATCCGGCACACTCGCGTCGATGGGCAATGGGCTCCCCTATAGTCTGGGAGCGGGTATTGCGTATCCTGGCCGACAGATCGTCTGCCTCGCGGGAGACGGTGGCTGCACGATGTTGATGGGCGAACTGGCCACGCTGGTGAGGTATGGCCTGCCGGTTAAAATCATTGTCCTGAAAAATAATCTGCTCGGCATGATCAAGTGGGAACAGCTGGCGTTCGAGGGCAATCCGCAATATGGCGTCGATCTTCAACCGATCGACTTTGCGCTCTTTGCGAAGGCCTGTGGCGCCACGGGATTGACGGTTGACGATCCGGGCGACGTCCGTGAGGTGCTGCGAGAGGCCTTCGCCGTTCAAGGGCCGGCCGTGGTCCAGGCGGTCATTGATCCGTTGGAACCACCGCTACCCGGAAAAATTACGACGACGCAAGCCTGGCAGTTTGCGAAGGCCTTAGCCAAAGGGCAGGATGACCGATGGGGCATCATCAAAACGTTGGTCGAGAGCAAAATCAGAGAAGTGGTGTGAAGCAACCGCGTGTACTGGCACTTAACGGGGAGAGCCTATGGAGCCGATCGGCCGCCGAAGATGGGTGATTGCGGAAGGATATATTCCATCCAAAAGCCACGGGCCGGAACCACAAATGACGAGCCACGAAACCATGTGCATCCTCAACTCTTCGGACCAGGATGCGACCGTGCAGGTCACGATTTTTTATGCGGATCGCGAACCGGTCGGTCCCTATATTATTCAGGTTCCCGCCCGCCGAACAAAACACGTCCGCTTTAACGATTTGACTGATCCAGCCCCGATTCCTCTGGATACGGATTTCTCCAGCCTGATCGATTCCAACGTCCGCATCGTCGTGCAACATACCAGGCTGGATTCCCGGCAGGCTGAAAATGCGCTCTTCAGCACGATGGCCTTTCCTGTCTGAGCCGCCCCGCACAGGAACGTGCGAAACCCGATCTCGCCCAGACTTCAAGAAGCAACTACTCTTCCAGGGAACCCTCTACCGATTGACCGTCAGGCGGCTCTCACCACCTCGTGCTGAGTCGTCGTCGCCAGTTGCGCAGACCGGTTCCGCAAAATGACTTCATCGATGATGTCGCCACACTGTACGCAACGCATCGCCATAAACCAGTAACCACCAAGGCTCTCCCCGATATCCATACAGCGTTCATCGACCAGGAATCCGCCGCAGCGGAGGCATCGGCAGGTATCGTGTTGAGCAACAACAGGAGTAGATCTGGTTTTGCCGGTGAGAGGAAGGCTTCTCGTCGTGGTGGCATTCATACGGTTCTCCTTTCGTCGTGATCCTGATAGGCTTCGGCGGAATGTCTTCCACCGATTGTCATGATCACTGATAACAGTCCCGTACGATTCACTCTACTAGCACTCCCCCCAGGTCCCCTAGCAAAGCACCCTGGCGGAACTTCGACATTATCCTGCCAGCCGGCGCACCATATTCTTCGTAATACGTTGCCTCGTGGTGAAGTAGGTCTTCCATGGATCCTGTCGCAAGTGCTCGAGTCTTTCGGCAATATTGTCGACTGTGAAATGGTCTGAACGGAGATCGGCCGACAATTCATTCCAGGCGAGCGGAACCGAGACGGGCGCGCGAGGCCGCGCGCGAGTTGAATAGGCGGCCACCGCCGTGGCCCCTCGGGCGTTACGCAAGTAGTCGACGTAGATCTTGCCCTTGCGTTTCTGTTTCGACATGTTGGCGAGAAATCGTTCCGGAATCGCGCGGACGAGATGATCAGCCACGGCTTTGGAGAAGGTCTTTACCTCATCCCACGTATGGGCGCGTTGCAACGGGACGACGACATGCAGCCCCTTGCCTCCTGTCGTCTTCACGAATGAGACGAGGTCCAGCTCCTCGAGCAAGGTGCGCAGCAATTGCGCACCTTCAATCACCAATGGCCATTCGACCGCAGGATCGGGATCAAGATCCAGAATCATCCGGTCCGGCCGTTCGAGCTGGTCTCGCTTTGCCCCCCAGGTATGAAGTTCCAATATCCCCATCTGCACCAGCCCAATCAGCGCGGGAAGATCATCCGCCACCATGTACCAGGACGAGCCTTTTTCTTCCGGGATCTCGACCCGGCCCACAGTGTCGGGTATGTGCTCCCCTGCGTGCTTCTGATAAAAGCACTCCTTCTTGTATCCTTCGGGGCACCGAACCAGGGTCAACGGCCGACCTTCGACATGCGGCAGAATCCAATCGCTGATGGACTCGTAATACCGAGCCAGCGCAATTTTTGTGATGCCTTGCTCGGGAAACAACACCCGATCCGGGTGACTGAGCGTGACACCGCCAATGACCGGCGCGGTTTCATCCGCTTCGGCACCGGCAGAAGGAGTCTGCTGATTTGATGAGATCCGGCGCGAGCGAGCATGTCCCCGCCCCTTGCGTGCCTTCGGAGAAGAAGGGCCTGAGTCAGGTCGTTCATGAATGATGGAACGGGCGTCTTTGTCTTCTCGTACACCTTGAAATGAAGCCTGGCGCAGCTGCCCCTCGTTGGTCCATTCGGCAAAGGCTACTTCAGCAACCAGGAGAGGTTTGACCCAATGCACACCACGCGCCTCACTGCCGACCGGCGGATTCACGAATGCCGGCTGTTTCTGCTCGATCTTCTTCAAGCGCGTGTGTAATTCCTTGAGGGAGCGCTCCGTAAATCCCGTCCCAGTGCGTCCGGAAAATTGCAGCCGCCCCTGCGCATCATAAACACCAAGAAGCAGGGCACCGAAGGCGCTCCGTGAACCGGAGGGGTCAGTAAATCCTCCGATCACGAATTCCTGCCGCTGCCCGCATTTAACCTTGACCCAATTGCGGTTTCTGCCCGAAAGATACGGAGCATCGGCTCGTTTGGCGATCAATCCCTCCATCCCGCTCCGGCAGGCCTCGGCGAATGCGACGTCGCCCCTGCCGGTAATATGATCGCTGTACTGAATCAAGGAAGACGACGGTCGGTCTTTCAGTAGAGCCGACAGAAGCCGCTTGCGCTCCAGGAGCGGCACCTCCCGCAGATCGTAGCCATTCAGATAGAGCAGGTCGAACACGTAATAGAGCAGATCACTGTCTGAGTGCGCATCGAACGCATTCTGCAATAGCTGGAAGCTGATGCGACCATCCGGCGACAACGCCACGACCTCGCCGTCGAACCAGGCCGCCTGTGCGGGCAAATCTGTTAGTGCTGCGGCGATATGAGGCAGCTTCGCGGTCCAGTCATGGCCGTTTCTCGTCAGGAGCCTCACCTGACCGTCTTTCAGGCGGCACAATATTCTGTATCCGTCATATTTGAGTTCGTGAACCCAGTCTTCCCCTTCCGGAGAAGCAGTCACCAATGTCGCCAATTGTGGAACGATCCACTCTTCCTGTGCGGCCTTGCGGGCGCCGGCCGCAGGAGTTTTCTCTACCGGGCGGGAGACGGCACGTTTCTTTGCCGATGTGGTCGAGGACCGGTTCGAATGCCACACCGCATGCTCTCCGGTGGCAATTTGCTCCATACTCCTGCCACTGGCGACGCTACTCGTCAAACGGTCAGTCACCCGGCTCTGCGTCCCGCGCTTGGCTTCAGCGTCCTTCTCTTTTATCAGCAGCCAATTCTCTTTCCCTGCCTCTTCGCGGCCGCCCATGCGTACCAGATTCCAGATCCCCTGCAGCTTTACCCCGTGTAAGGTGAATTTGAGTCGGCCTCGCCGATAGTCTGCTTTCGGATCACCGATCGGTTCCCAGTAGCCCCGATCCCAGAGCAACACCGTGCCCGCGCCATACTGTTTCTCCGGAATGATGCCTTCGAAGGACGCATAGTCCAGTGGATGGTCCTCGACATGGACCGCCAGCCGCTTCTGTGCCGGATCCAGACTCGGCCCTTTGGGAACCGCCCAACTTTTCAATGTGCCATCCAACTCCAGGCGAAAGTCGTAATGGAGCCGGCTTGCGGCGTGTTGTTGAATGACAAACTGGAGCCGGGCTCCCGCCGGCGTTTCTTTTCCTCGCGGCTCGGGAGTGTTGCGGAAGTTTCGCTTCTTCCAGTATTGACGAAGACTCATGTCACTCCTGCAAAGCGATGGTCAATTGCCCCATCACTTATTGAACTGCGGAGGAGCATCTGCCGGTGGCGGGCCGGCCGGCGCGGAGGATCCTCCACCGAAGCCATAGAAACCGTAATAGGGATATCCGTACCCATACCCAGGATAGCCCCCGTACCAGCCCCCCGGCCCCCAATAGGCATAGGGATAGGCATACATCGAGCGTCCATACGGATAGGCATACGGGGCGGAACGCATAGCTGGATTAACTTCATCCCAATCAACGAGATGTGTGATGGCGAGAACGGGATAGGTGTATTCCCCGTCGTCCATCGGCCTGGTGACCGGCGGTCCCACTTCACCGACGACCGTCACCGGCGTCCCTGCGTCGACTACGGCTGGGTCGAGAAATTCACCGCTCTTTACGGCAAGAAATCTTCCCTGAGAGTGCGCACGATCCTTGCTGGGCACAGCCCCGGTTCCTGTCGGGATCTGCAAGACCTCAATCTCCGTCTGATCCTTCCTCCGCTTACTCTTCACCACAATGCCACTGACCATGATCGTTTTGCCCTGATAGGCGGAAGGATTGGCTTTCAGCTCTGGAAACGTGACAGTGGGATCAATCTGTTGCTGCAGCTGATCCGGCAGAATCTGATCCAGCAGATCGCGCCCGGACTGATGCGCACTTTGCGCGCACCCGCTGAGAAGCCACGCAGACAGGAAGAGCGCTGCTGTGGCCCAATAGCGTTTCTTAAAAATGGTATGACAAGCCGGTAACCAAGATGTGGGCATCATAATTTCCACTAAACCCGCTCGACGCTCCGAAGGCATGACTGAATTCAAAGGTGGATTGGCTGTACTTGTATTCGGTGAACAGGGCCACATATGGCGTCACGAATGCCCTGATCCCGACCAGTAAATTCAACGCCGAAGATGCATCGGTACTGCCTCTGGTCGTAGCCGAATCGCCGATTCGTGCGATGGCCACTCCCGCGCCGATTCCAGCATAGGGCTGAAAGGTCACTCCAGGGTATCGGGCCAGCAGATTGACGCCGACGTTCGTCACCCGCATGTGAAAGCCTGGCACATCATCGAGGTTCTTGACGTGCGGCGTACTGTGAAAGACGTCTAGCTCCAGACCGAACCATCCGTTTCCCGGAAAGTTCCCGACCTTTGCTCCATACAGCAGCGAGTTCTGCAAATCAAAATCCGGCGCGCGAAAGCCGCTGAGATTGCCGGTTCCGTGAATGTCACTCAGTTGATCGGCAAAATTCGCTCCGAACTGACCGGCGACATACCATTCGCCTAAAACCGGCCGGCTATTCAGCATACCCGTCCCGATCAGGCAAATGAGCACCACCGCGATCAATGTCTTCGAGGACGTCATCGAGCAATCACTTCCACTCTGTATCGGCACGGCCCCTGATTCATGGTTAAGACCCACCGTGAGCCGAGGCGGAAACGTGCAATCGTGTGTTTCCCATTGCCTGATGAATGACTTCGGCCAGATGCATTCCATGCCGATCGGTCGATTGCTCGATCTGCTGTCTGCAACTGAAGCCATCCGAGAGCACTATCGTACCGATGGCAGTATTCCTGACGGCCGGCAGTAAGGCCAATTCTCCAATCTGCATGGATAGGTCGTAGTGCTCCTGTTTGAAACCAAAGGAGCCGGCCATGCCGCAGCACCCGGTATCCAGCATCTGCACATTCAGCCCCAATCGATCCAGTACGCGTTCTTCTGCACCCAGCCCGATCACGGCCTTTTGGTGACAATGGCCATGCACCGTCACGGATTGATGCGATTGAGGTAGTTCCCAGTCCGGCAAACGTTTGTCGATAAATTCCGCCAGCGTGAAGGTTTGTTTCGCCAGGCGTCTGGCATCCTCGTCATGAGGGAAGAGGTTGCCCAACTCGTCTCGAAAAACGGCAGCACAACTGGGCTCCAGCACCACCAACGGCATACCGCTACGGATCGTGGACGCTAATTCACACAAGATCTGCTGCAAGTGTCGCTTGGCTTGCCGCAGCATGCCGAAGTCATACAGCGGTCGACCGCAACAGAGATTGATCTGCGGCACGAACACGGCACATCCGGCAGCCTCCAGCACCTCGGTCGCAGCCCTGGCTGTCTCCGGGTAAAAATAATTGTTGAACGTGTCCGGCCAAAGAAGTACCGGTTGCCCACCGCCTGCTCGTTTCGCGCGCTGACGATGCCATGCCTGAAACGTCTCGGCTGCAAAGCGAGGCATTCTGCGGTGGGGCGAAATACCCCCCAGCATTTTGACGACGTCGCACAATCCAGGCGTCTGGGTGATGAAATTGGCCATGCCGGGCGCCCACGAAGCCCATCTAGCCCACCGGTGGATTAATCCCATGGAATAGGCCGATCGAGGACGCAACCGCCCTTTGTAATAATGGGCGAGAAACTCGGCCTTGTAGGTCGCCATGTCGACATGGACGGGGCAATCCCCCTTGCACCCCTTGCAGGCCAGGCAGAGGCTGAGCGCTTCTTTCACCGTATCGTTCCGCCAGCCGCGCGTGAGGGGATCGCCTTCCAGCATTTCAAACAACAGGCGTGCCCGCCCGCGAGTCGAGTGGAGTTCCTCACGCGTCGCGCGGTAACTCGGGCACATGGTGCCCCCTGCCTGCCGGCGACATTCACCCACCCCCACGCAACGAAGCGTCGCTCGTGAAAAACTATATTCATCCTGCGGAAAGGTAAAATCAGTCTGAGGATCCGGCGGGTGGTAGTCGCTCCCCAGTCTCAGGTTTTCATCGACACGGAAAGGCCGGACGATCTTGCCCGGATTCATCTTTCCATCGGGATCCCAGATTGCCTTGAATTCTTCAAACGCCCCTATGAGTTCCGGTCCGAACATTCGCGGGAGTAACTCGGCGCGCGATTGGCCGTCACCATGTTCTCCTGAAAGGGAACCGCCGAAACTCTTGACGAGATCGGCCGCCTCGAACCGAAACGACCGGAACCGGCTGATCCCTTCCTGGGTCTGCAGATCAAAATCGATTCTCGTATGTACGCAGCCTTGCCCGAAATGTCCGTACAGCGCACAGGCATAGCGATACTTCTCGAACAGACGGCGCAAGGCCCTCAGGTAATCGCCCAAGCGCTCGACAGGGACAGCCGAATCCTCCCACCCTTCCCAGGTCACCTGTTCTCCAGGCACATGAGCCGTCGCCCCAAGCCCTGATTCGCGGACCGCCCAGATGACCTGCTCGTCTCGCCGTCGATCAAACAACTTCATGGAGGGCGGGTGTCCGGCGGCCTTGAGGAGTTCCATACAGCGATGCGCCTGCCCATCCGCCTCGTCCTTGCTCTCACCGCCGAACTCCGCAAGCAGCCAGCCCCGCCCTTCAGGCAGCAACTTGACGTCGTCCGGGTGAATTTTCATTTTGGTCATGTCCTCCACGAGCCGATCGTCCATTCCTTCAAGGCCGATCGGCTTCGCGCGGAGAATATCGGGGATATGATCACCGGCGGCATACACGTCCGGATAACCCAGTACCAGCAAGGAACGTACACGCGGACTGGAAACCAGCCGCACCGTGGCCTCCAACACTGTCACGCAGGTACTTTCGGACCCCACCAATGCTTTGGCCACATCGAACCCATGCTCGGGCAGCAGCGCGGGAAGGTTGTATCCGGAAACCCGGCGGGGAATATTCGGGAAGCGCGATCTAATCAGGTCGGCGTACCGGTCACGCAGAGCGATGAGGCGCCGGTACAGATCCGCCTCCCGTCCACCGTGAGCGATAATTTCATCGAGCTGATGATCCGACGTTCGCCCCACTCGCAGACGGAGCCCGTCATAGGTCGCCACGTCCATTTCGATCACATTCTCGCTGGTCTCACCGGCCATGACCGAATGAACGCCGCAGGAATTATTTCCGATCATTCCCCCGAGGGTGCAATGGTTGTGAGTGGAGGGATCCGGCCCGAAGGTCAAATGGTGTTGTTCGGCCGCATGGCGAAGATCATCGAGAACGAGGCCCGGTTGCACGCGAGCCGATCGACCCGCGACATCGATGCCGACCAGCCGATGCATATACTTGGAACAATCAAGCACGACGGCGTAATTGCAGCATTGTCCGGCCAGGCTTGTCCCGCCACCTCGCGCGAGGATCGGTGCGTCATACGTTCGGGCGGTGGCAATGGTCCGCAGAACGTCGTCAGCATGGCGGGGAATCACCACCCCAATCGGCACCTGCCGATAATTGGATGCGTCCGTCGCATAGAGGGCACGACTGCCTTCATCAAACCGGACTTCGCCATCGATGTTCTTTCGCAGCGCCTCGGCCAATCCCTGTGCATCGATGCGCCGCGCCAGGTGTTCCCGCATCGCATCACTCGGTTCCGCCGCATACGAAGCCCCTTGAGTTGAATCCTGACCGGCGGACTGAATGTGAATGAGGGGCTCACGCATGTCACACCTGATACCGGCGAGCATCCTGATATTTGAAGTCCAATCCGATTCCCGGACGAGAGAGATCCGGATAGAGAGCGCCGCCGACAGGACGTAACGTACCATCGAACAGCAGTTGCTCGATTCGAACGTGATCATAAAAGTATTCGATGTGGCACACCGACATCGACGCACAGCCGGGATGGACATGCAGAGACGGGGCGCAGTGAGCCGAGAGTGGGACTGGGCGTGCCTCGCAGAGCGACCCGACTTTGAGGAATCCCGTGATGCCTCCGCAGCGGCTGGCATCCGCTTGCAGCACGTCGACGGCCTCCGCATCGAGCAGGCGGCGAAAATAGAAGAGATCGTATCCGTATTCCCCTGCCGTCACCTGGATCGGCGCCGGCACCCTATTGCGAAGTAAGCGCAGCCCCTCCGTGTCGTCCGACGAAACCGGCTCTTCGAACCATACGACGCCGGCCTTGGCAAAGCCTTCGGACAGCTGCAATGCCTGTTTCCGGCCGTAACCGCCGTTGGCGTCGACAAACAGTTGTGCCTCCTCTCCGATCGTCTTCCGCACAGCCTCCACCCGGCGAAGATCCTGATCCGGTTGACGGCCGACTTTCATTTTGACGCGTGAAATGCCGTCCCTGACCCACCCACCTAGCTGCTCTTCCAACCGATCGATCGAATAAGAGGTGAACCCACCGCTCCCATAGACCGGCACCGCTGTCCGGACGCGGCCCAGCAGCGACACCAACGGAAGATCGAGCAGCCGTGCTTTCACGTCCCATAAGGCGGTGTCCACCGCTGCGATGGCCATTGAAGCCACTCCCGGATGGCCGAGATTCCGCACTGAGCGCATCATGGCCCACCAGGCGTCCGCGATGTGCATCGCATCACGACCCTCGACGACAGGCGCCAGGTTCTGCTTCACAAACCACGCGGTCGAGACATCGGCATAGGTATAACCGATGCCGTGCTGGCCCCCTGCGCTCACATCGACGAGCACCAGCGTCGTCCGATCCCACTCGAGTGTGCCATCGCTCTCCGGGCCGGCCGTGGGAATTGTGTAGGCAGAGACCTGAACCTTTTCGATTTTCGGGCCGGAGTCGCCATTGGTCGAGCAGACATCTCGCTCCATCACACGTCGTTCCGCATCTCTAGTCCGTGGAGGCATCTTTAGACCGTGTGAAGTTCGTGAAAGATTCGAGCCTTCGACGGTTCTCATACCGTCGAGACGTGTCCACCCACTGTAGCTCTGGCGGACGAGGCTTTGAGCTAGAGGGTTCCCTAGCAGAGAGGCTTCGGTAGTTATTCGACGCGGGCTCAGGAGGAATGCCTAGTAGAACCGTCTCTCAGCCTCTGAATAGATGAGACAACAACGAGTTGGAACGCGCTACGAGAATGTTCCTTGCCGTCCGATGACACGTTCATTGTGGCAAAGTCTTGGTCTGGTCTCGCTGGCCACTGTCAGCGCGCTGGCCATTGGGATTCTGTACTCGAAAGGCAGCGCTGACTCCGCCGCCCACGACCAACAGCCCATTGCATTCAATCATGCCTTCCACGCCGGCGAACTCGCCCTTGACTGCCGGTACTGCCACAGGGCCGCGCATATCTCTCGGGCGGCCGGGATTCCAAGCCTCCAGCTGTGCATGGGTTGTCACCAAAACCTGGATGTCGCGACAGCAGGCATCCAGACATTGGTCGATCATTGGAAGCGGCAAGCACCGGTGGAGTGGGTGCGACTGCAACGTCTGCCGGATTTTGTCTATTTCACCCATGAACGCCATCTCGCACATGGACTCACCTGCACAACCTGTCATGGCGACGTGACGCGTATGACGAGCACACCACGCGCGGCAACGTATGAAATGGGCTGGTGCCTCTCGTGTCATCAGCAACGTGGGGCTTCACGCGATTGCGTGACCTGCCACAAATGATCGGCTGCCGCGTTGATCATATGGATGTGGGATTCGAATGGATGTCAAACGGCGAACGTTTATCAAAGCACTGGGGCTGACGGCAGCTGGGACACTTCTTCCCGGGTGCGACCAAGAGGTTCGCCGATTGGTGCCGTACGTGCTCCCGGACGACGAAATCGTTCCGGGTGTGGCCGAGTGGTATGCCTCGACCTGCGGAGAATGCGACGCCGGCTGCGGCATCATCGTGAAGGTAATGGAAGGCCGCGCAAAAAAAATCGAAGGCAATCCTTTGCATCCGGTCAACCAGGGGAAGCTCTGTGCGCAGGGACAGGCAGCGCTTCAACGCCTTTACAACCCTGACCGCCTCCGGGGTCCCCTCCGCCGAATGGGCACGGAAGCGGATCAACGATTTACGCCGGTTTCGTGGGATGAGGGTCTTCATCAACTGGCAGACCAGATACGCCACGCGAAGGGCCCGGTCATCATGATCAGCCGGCCGCTCTCCGGCACGCTGGCAGACGTCGTCTCGGACTTTGTCGCTTCCGTAAAGGGCTCCTTGTACTTCTATGATCCGTCGCCTGAATTGGCTCTGCGAGCGGCGATGAAACAGGCATTCGACATTCACGACCTTCCTGCTTATGACCTGGGCGATGCGGACTATGTGTTGTCATTCGGCGCACCGTTTCTGGAACAGTGGCTGTCGCCGGTGTCGTTCGGTATCGCGTTCGGCCGGATGCGACAGGGACGCAAGAATCGACGCGGGCGTTTCGTTCACGTCGAACCTCGCCTGTCTCTGACGGCCGCCAGCGCAGATCGTTGGCTGCCCATCCGGCCCGGCATGGAAGGGCTTCTCGCGCGCGGTATCGGTCATATCCTGCTTTCGGAACACCGTTCCAGTCTGCCCACGGGTCGACTCCATGCATACGAATCGTTGTATGGCCGTCTCTCTCTGGACGAGGTGGCGAAGCAGACGGACATTTCCACAGCTGACATCAAAAGGGTTGCAAGAGCATTTGCTGAGGCGGACTCTCCCCAGGCAATCGGCGGCGGCACTGCTTGTGCCCATACGAACGCGTTCGAAACCCACCTGGCCATTCACGGGCTCAATGCCTTAGCAGGAAACATCAACAAAGCGGGAGGCATCCGCTGGTATCAGTCGGCCTCACTTACCCTTCATCCCGAGATCCCCTGGCTGTCAGAACGCCGCATCAAGGAACTGGCGGAGACCATCGAGAAGACCGGGCAACGCCCGCTCTTGTTGCTCTATGACTGTAATCCCTTGTTCAGCGTTCCACCTGCCATCCCTATTCGACGTCTATTTGACCGCGCTTCCTACATTGCCAGTTTCAGCGGCAGCCTCGATGAGTCCACCGTCAGTGCGGATCTGATTCTGCCAGACCATCATCGGTTGGAAACCTGGGGCGACCATGTTCAGGGCGGGTCCTCACCGTACCGTGCGGCGAGTCTGGTGCAGCCGGTTGTGGTGCCGCTGTATGACACGCGCGGGTTGGGCGACACGCTGCTTGAGTTGACACGTCAATTGGCAGGCAAGCACGCCGGGGTCGAGTCGTTTCCTGAGCACATCAAGAAACGCTGGCAGCACTTTCATACGTCCCACTCGTCCGGCTCCCATGA
>ERZ724507.803-NODE-803-length-13852-cov-6.948684_pt1 | contig 13852 bp, 9 predicted proteins | sample MGYA00376040_ERZ724507 | MGnify/ENA primary metagenome ERZ724507 (study PRJEB28724, sample SAMN07190883) | activated sludge metagenome | isolation source: activated sludge of sewage treatment plant in Hong Hong | place: Hong Kong | collected 2016-03-17 ...
AGCGATACCTTGCCAAGGTATAGGTCGAGAGTTCGAGACTCTTCTGCCGCTCCACAAGAAAAACGAGAAAAAGGGAAAGGGTCCGTCGCTTTCCCTTTTTTCCGTCTACCGCTCGCTATAATCTGCGAGCCGCCCGGGTGGTGAAATTGGTAGACACAAGAGACTTAAAATCTCTCGGCCTCTGGCTGTACGGGTTCGATCCCCGTCCCGGGCACCAACCAAGCGTTTTACGCAGGGAACCACTGATTTATTCGCAACCCGGTGCAGGTCAGGGTCCAGTTGGTTGATTCTCCTGGATTCCGGCATGCGCCGGAAAGACAAAACCTCACCGATGATGACGCTCGAACAACTCCAGCCCAACGCCGCCATTCGCGGCATCGTCCCCGATGCGCTGGTCACGGTCGTCAGCGTCCAGTGGTTTGGATCGGCGGCGCTGACGCTGATCTACCGGACCGCCACCGGCCAATTGGCCGACCGGGTGCTCTATCGCGACGACGAGCCGCATCTCGAAATCGTCGAGGAGGGCAGACCGTGGAGTTTCGACGGCGACGGCGCGCTGTTCCGCCTGGTGTCCGAAGCGCAGCGCATTCGTCTTGCCCACCTGTTCGATCCGGTGCTGGCGGTGCACACCTCCATTGTCGATCCGCTACCGCACCAGATTACCGCCGTCTATGAGCAGATGCTGCCGCGCCAGCCGCTGCGCTTTCTGCTCGCCGACGACCCCGGCGCCGGCAAGACCATCATGGCCGGTCTCCTCATCAAGGAACTGATCGCTCGCGGCGATCTGCAACGTTGCATGATCGTCTGCCCTGGCAGCCTGGCCGAGCAATGGCAGGACGAACTCAACCGGCGCTTCCATCTGCCCTTCGAGATTCTGACCAACGACAAGCTGGAAGCGGCACGCACTGGCAACTGGTTCCTGGAAACCAACCTCGTCATCGCCCGTCTCGACAAACTCTCGCGCAACGAGGACGTGCAGCAGAAGCTCCAGGCACCCGATTGCCGCTGGGATCTGGTGGTCTGCGACGAAGCCCACAAGATGTCGGCCACCGTGTTCGGCGGTGAAGTCAAATACACCAAGCGCTACCGGCTGGGCCAACTGCTGTCGACGCTGACACGCCACTTCCTGCTGATGTCGGCCACGCCGCACAACGGCAAGGAGGAAGACTTCCAGCTTTTCATGGCGCTGCTCGATGGCGACCGCTTCGAGGGCAAGTTCCGCGATGGCGTGCACACGGCCGACGTTTCCGACCTCATGCGCCGCATGGTCAAGGAAAGCCTGCTCAAGTTCGACGGCACGCCGCTGTTTCCCCAGCGCATTGCCTACACCGTTCCCTACCGGCTGTCGCTGCCGGAAGCGGGGCTGTACAAGGCCGTCACCGACTACGTGCGTGAAGAGTTCAACCGCGCCGAAGCGCTGGCAAACGACAAGCGCGCCGGCACCGTCGGCTTTGCCCTAACCATCCTGCAACGCCGACTGGCCTCGTCGCCCGAAGCCATTTACCAATCGCTGCGCCGACGCCGCGAACGGCTGGAAAGCCGGCTGCGCGAACTGGAGGTGCTCCAGCGCGGCGGCCAAGCCGCGCCCATCCTCGCCGCGTCGCTGCCCGCCCTCGACAGCGAGGACGTCGATGACCTCGACGAAGCGCCGGACAACGAAGTTGCCGCCGCCGAGGAAGAAATTCTCGACCAGGCCACCGCGGCGCGCTCCATTGCCGAACTGCGCATCGAGATCGAAACGCTCAAGGTTCTGGAAGCGAGCGCCTTGACCGTCCGCCGCAGCGGCAACGACACCAAATGGATGCAACTCTCCAGCCTGCTCGGTGAAATCTTCACCAGCGCCGCCACCCATCGTGTTGCCGAGCCCGAAGCCCCTTACGGCGCCGGCAAGATTCCGCCGCACACCCCGTCACCGCACCAGAAACTCGTCATCTTCACCGAGCACCGCGACACGCTCAACTATCTGGAAGACCGCATCGCCGGATTCCTCGGGCGCGCGGAGGCTGTCGTCACCATCCACGGTGGGGTCGGTCGCGAAGAGCGGCTCAAGGTCCAGGAATCCTTCAGGCACGATCCCGAGGTGCAGGTGCTGCTCGCCACCGATGCCGCCGGCGAAGGCATCAACCTCCAGCGCGCCCATCTGATGGTCAATTACGACCTGCCGTGGAACCCCAACCGGATCGAACAACGCTTTGGCCGCATCCACCGCATCGGCCAGACCGAAGTCTGCCATCTGTGGAATCTGGTCGCCGAGGAAACCCGGGAAGGCGACGTCTACCGCAAGCTGCTCGAAAAGCTCGAACAGGCGCGCCAGGCGTTGGGCGGGCAGGTTTTCGACGTGCTCGGCAAACTCCAGTTCGAGGGCAAGTCCCTGCGCGAACTGCTCATCGAAGCCATCCGCCACGGCGAGAAGCCCGAAGTCATGGCCTTCCTCACCACCGTGCTCGACACCACGCTCGACCGTGAGCACCTGCAAAACCTGCTCGAAGAGCGCGTGCTGGCCCACGACGCCATGGATGCCAGCAAGGTGCAGCGCATCCGCGCCGACATGGAGCGGGCCGATGCCCGCCGCCTGCAACCGCACTACATCGAGTCCTTCTTCCACGAAGCCTTCAAGCGTCTCGGCGGCGCCGCCAAGCAGCGCGAAACCCGCCGCTATGAAGTCACCCATGTGCCGTCCCCGGTGCGCAACCGCGACCGTCTCATCGGCATTGGCGAATCGGTGCTGCCGCGCTATGAACGCATCGCTTTCGAGAAATCCCTGGTCGCGCCGCAAGGCCAGCCGCTCGCCGCCTTCGTCTGCCCCGGCCACCCGTTGCTCGATTCCGTCATCGACCTGACGCTCGAACGCAACCGCGATCTGCTCAAGCGGGGCACGGTGCTGGTCGATGAACGCGCCCCCGGCGTCGCGCCGCGCGTCGTCTTCTATCTGGAGCACGCGATTCAGGATGCCGGCCTGACCCGCGCCGGCGAGCGCCGCGTCGTTTCCAAACGCATGTTGTACGTGGAAATGGACGCCGCCGGCACGGCGCGCCACATCCATTACGCCCCGTATCTCGACTACCGCCCGCTGGCGGCTGGCGAACCGGGCATCGACGCGCTGCTCGACCGCCCCGAATGTCAGTGGATCGGCCGCGAACTGGAGCAGAAGGCGCAGGGTTACGCCATTGCCCATGTCGTCCCCGAGCACCTGGCCGAAGTCAAAGGCCACAAACTCGGCCTCATCGCCAAGACCGAAGCCGCGGTCAAGGATCGGCTGACCAAGGAAATCACCTACTGGGACCACCGCGCCGAAGAACTCAAGCTGCAGGAAGCCGCCGGCAAGCCCAACGCCCGGCTCAACTCCGGTGAAGCGCGCAAGCGCGCCGATCTTCTGCAAGACCGGCTGCGAAAGCGCCTCGAGGATCTCAAGCTGGAGGCGCGGATTTCGCCGCTGCCGCCGGTCATCCTCGGTGGCCTGCTGGTCGTGCCCATCGGCCTGATTCGGGCCATGACCGGGCAGTCGACCGGGCAGTCAACCGCGCCCGCCGATACCCAGGCCAGCGCCGCGCGCGCTCGCGCCGTCATCATGGATATCGAGCGTCGTCTCGGCTTCGAGCCGACCGACCGCGAGTTCGAGAAACTCGGCTACGACATCGAAAGCCGCATCCCGGGCAGCGGCAAGCTGCGCTTTATCGAGGTCAAGGGCCGCGTCTCCGGCGCCCCGACCATCACCGTCACCAGGAACGAGATCCTCTATTCGCTCAACAAGCCTGACGATTTCATCCTCGCCATCGTCGAGTTCCTCGACGAGATGAACCACAAGGTGCATTACCTGCGTCAGCCATTTCAGCGCGAGCCGGATTTCTGTGCGAACAGCGTCAACTACGACTTTGCCGAGTTGATCGCGCGAGCGAATGCGCCGCGATGACCACTTCGTCAAAAATGGCGGACGAATCCAGCCTTCCCGACAGCGACTATCTGCGCGATATCGAATCAACGTTGAACGAATGGCACGACAAGCATGACGAGGCGGCATACTGTGCCTTGGCCAACGCTGTCGCAACACCTGATCACAGGAGAATCAATATGAGCCACGCCGAACTCGTTTATCAGCACCTCAAGCAACTGCCGGAATCCCTGGCGGCTGAAGTCCTTGATTTCGTCGAGTTCCTGGAGCACAAGCAGGCACGCGCCGGCACCTGTGAGCCGCGCGAGCCGGGCAGCGCCAAGGGACTGATCTGGATCGCCGATGATATCGACGCGCCGCTGGCCGACTTCAAGGACTACCAATGAACCTTTTCACCTTGCAGGACTTGCCATTTCATCATCGTGACCCGTTTGATCGCCTGCTGATCGCCCAGGCGATTTCCCTCGGCTACACACTGGCCAGTGGCGATAGCGCCTTTGAGCACTACCCTGTCAAGAACATCTGGTCATGACCCCCAAAAAGAAACTCATCGAAGTCGCCTTACCGCTCGAAGCCATCAACAAGGCGGCGGCGCGGGAGAAGTCGATCCGCCATGGCCATCCCAGCACCCTGCACCTGTGGTGGGCGCGGCGGCCGCTGGCGGCGGCGCGGGCGGTGATCTTCGCGCAGATGGTCGATGACCCCTCGGCGCACCCCGATCTCTTTCCCACCGAGAAGAAGCAGGACAAGGAGCGCCAGCGGCTGTTCAGGATCATCGAGGACCTCGTGCTCTGGGAGAACACCACCAACGAGACTGTGTTGCAGGCGGCGCGCGACGAAATCCGGCAAAGCTGGCGCTACACCTGCGCCGAGAACGCCGACCACCCGCGCGCCAGCGAACTGTTCGACCGCTACCACCTGCCCGCCTTCCACGACCCCTTCGCCGGCGGCGGCGCGCTGCCGCTGGAAGCGCAGCGGCTGGGGCTGGAGAGTTACGCCAGCGACCTCAACCCGGTGGCGGTGCTGATCAACAAGGCGATGATCGAGATCCCGCCGAGGTTTGCCGGGCTGCCGCCCGTCAATCCAGAAAGTAGGAAACAGTGGATAGGAAATGGCGATGCACTATCGGGAATTGACGGTCTGGCAAAAGGCGATGGAGGTGGCCAAGGAGGTATATCGGCTGGCTCCACGGTTGCCACGGGAGGAAACCTACGGGATGCGCTCGCAAATAACGCGGGCGGCAGCATCGGTGCCGGCGAACATCGCGGAAGGGTGGACGCGGGAATCAGACAGGGAGAAAGCCCAGTTTCTGGCAATCGCCCAGGGATCGCTTGCCGAGACGGAAACCTTTCTGACGCTGTGCGAGGAAATCGGCTGGTTCCCGAAAGCGGAAACGGAAAGCCTGCGGGGATTACTGAACGAAGTCGGAAAAATGCTGACGACGCTAAGGCGGAAGTTCAGGAGTTAGGAAATAGTGGGTTAGGAAATAGCCGGAAGGAAGCCCTCCCCAGTTCCTATTCACTATTTCCTGCTTCCTACCGCGGGGCCGAAGGCCTCGCAGCAGATGTGCGCCACTACGGCCAGTGGATGCGCGACGAAGCCGAAAAGCGCATCGACCACCTCTACCCCAAGATCGCAGTCACGACCGACATGGTGCAGGAGCGTCCCGACCTCAAGCCCTACGTCGGCCAGCGGCTCACCGTCATCGCCTGGCTGTGGGCGCGCACCGTCAAGAGCCCCAATCCGGCGTTTGCCGCGGTCGACGTCCCTTTGGCCTCGACTTTCATGCTCAGCACCAAGGCCGGCAAGGAGGCTTATGTCGAGCCGGTGATCGAAGGCGGAGGCTACCGTTTTACGGTGAAGGTGGGTACGCCAGCGAATGCCGCTAGCGCGAAGGCCGGCACCAAGCTGGCGCGGGCGAATTTCGGATGCCTGATGTCGGACGCGCCGATTTCCGGCGACTACATCAAGGCCGAAGGCAAGGCGGGGCGCATGGGCGCACGGCTGATGGCCATCGTCGCCGAAGGCACGCGCGGCCGCGTCTATCTGGCGCCGACGCCGGAGCATGAAGCCGCCGCGCTGAAGGCGCAGCCGGACTGGAAGCCGGAAGGCGACATACCCACCCGCATGACCGGCGGCAACTGCACGCCCTACGGCCTGACAACGTGGGGCGACCTCTTCACCCCCCGCCAACTCGTCGCGCTGACGACCTTCTCCGATCTGGTCGGCGAGGCCATCGCCCGCATCAAGCGCGACGCCATCGCCGCCGGCCTGCCCGACGACAACCAGCCCCTCGCCCAAGCCGGCGTCGGCGCGACGGCGTATGCCGAGGCGGTGGGGGTGTATTTGGCGTTTGCAATCTCGAAGATGACGAACATCGGTTCGTCGATCGCTTCGTGGATGAGTGACCGGGGTGCCTTCCGAGAGACTTTTGCTCGGCAGGCAATACCAATGACATGGGACTTTGCTGAGGCCAATACGTTTGCCGATATTGGGGGCAGCTTCTCGATTGCCATCGAGAAAGGCGCAATGGCTATCGACGCTTTCCCTGCAAATTCCAAAGCATCGGCAGGGCAAGTCGATGCCGCCACACAAACAGTTAGCGCCGGCAAGGTCGTGTCAACAGACCCGCCTTACTATGACAACATCGGCTACGCTGACCTTTCAGACTTTTTCTACGTCTGGTTGCGCCGCTCACTACGCCCGGTGTTTCCCGACCTGTTCGCCACGATGGCCGTGCCCAAGGCCGAGGAACTGGTGGCCACGCCCTACCGCCACGGCAGCAAGGAGAAGGCCGAAAACTTCTTCCTTGACGGCATGACGCAGGCCATGCACCGCCTCGCCGAACAGGCGCATCCGGCCTACCCGGTGACCATCTATTACGCCTTCAAACAGTCGGAGAGCGATGGCGACGAAGGGACGACCAACACCGGCTGGGACACCTTCCTCGCCGCGGTCATCGAGGCCGGCTTCGCGATTTCCGGCACCTGGCCGATGCGGACGGAAGGAGCTGGCCGGATGATTGCCAAGGACACCAACGCACTTGCCTCCAGCATCGTCCTCGTCTGCCGCCGGCGCCCGGCCGATGCGCCGGCCGCCACGCGCCGCGAGTTCCACAACTTGCTCAAAGCCGAACTGCCCGCCGCGCTGGCCCACCTGCAAGCCGGCAACATCGCGCCGGTCGACCTCGCGCAGGCGGCCATCGGCCCCGGCATGGCGGTCTATACGCGCTTTGCCCGCGTGCTCGACGCCGAAGGCCAGCCGCTGACCGTGCGTGCCGCGCTGGCGCTGATCAACCAGGTGCTCGACGAGGCGCTGGCCGAGCAGGAGGGCGACTTCGACGCCGACACGCGTTGGGCGCTGACCTGGTTCGAGCAGTGCGGCTTTGTCGAAGGCGATTACGGCGTCGCCGAGCAACTCTCCAAATCCAAGAACACGGCGGTCGATGGCCTGGTTGAGGCCGGCATCATCATTTCCAAAGCCGGCAAGGTGCGCCTGCTCAAACCCGGCGAACTCCCCGCCGACTGGGACCCGACGACCGACAGCCGCCTGACCGTCTGGGAAATGGTGCACCAACTGATCCGCGTGCTCGAAGCCGGCGGCGAGGGCGCGGCGGCAGCGCTGGTCGCCCAACTCGGCAGTTCGGCCGAAACCGCCCGCGAACTCTGCTACCGCCTGTATACGCTGTGCGAGCGCAAGAAACGCGCCGGCGATGCGCTGGCCTACAACAGCCTGGTGCAAAGCTGGCCGGAGATCACCCGGCTGGCGCGCGAGGCTCCGCGCGCGGCAACGGGCGAATCGGCGCAACTATTCTGAAAGGGAGACTGACCATGAGCCTGATTCACGATGCGGTGGCCTGCCTTTCGCCGGCAGTGCCGGCCGGAACCCGTCTCATCGTCTTCGGTTCGCGGGCGCGCGGCGATGCGCGCGACGACAGCGATCTCGACTTGCTGGTGGTGGAGCCGGTGGTGGCGGATCGCTTCGCCGAGATGGCGCGTCTGTCCACGTTGCTGGGCAAGCGGCTGATTCCCGCCGATGTGGTGGTGATGAGTCGCGATGCCTTCGAGCAACAGAAGGCCATGGTCAACACGCTGGCCTGGCGCGCAGCACAGGAAGGGGAGGCGCATGAACTCGCCGCTTGAGCATGGCCGCGCCCTGCTGGCGCGCGCCCGCGACGATGCGTTCGTGGTGCGCCGCCTGATGCACGATGCCGCGACACCGGGCTGGGTGCTCGGCTTTCACGCCCAGCAGGCGGTGGAAAAGGCACTGAAAGCGGCGTTGACCGCAGCCGGGCTGGCGTATCCGCGCACGCACAACCTGGTCATGCTGGCCGAGTTGCTGCGCCCGCGTTGTGCGCTGCCGCCGGACGCCGACGACTTCGGGCAACTGGTGCCCTTTGGCGTGGTGCTGCGCTACGAGGATGTGCTGGCCGATGCGTCGCCACCGACCGACCCCGCCTGGCTGGACGCCATCGTTGCACGGACGATCGATTGGGCGGAACAGCGGATGAACGAGGAAAACATCTGAATGGCCATCACCAACCACGAACGCGTCGGCAAGGCGCTGGAACTCCTGAAGGGCGGACTCGGGCCGTTCGCCGAGCGCGAGATCAAGGCAGCCATCGCTACGAATTCTCTTTCCATGCAGAAGGTGAGGGGATTCGTCGACGACCCCATCCTCGCCAACAAGAGCATCGGCGAATGGGATTCGGCGGCGCTGCTCAAGTTGATGTGGGAGACCCGGGACGAGGTATTCCGCAAGACGCTGGGCTTTGCCGACCGCACCCTGGTTTCGGAAATCCGTGACTGGCGCAACAAGTGGGCGCACCAGGAACCGTTCTCCAGCGACGACGCCTACCGGGCGCTCGATTCCGTCGGGCGGTTGCTGACCTCGGTTTCGGCGCCGCAGTCCGACGATGTGGACAAGATGAAGATGGAACTGCTGCGTGTGCGTTTCGACGAGCAGGCGCGCAGCGAGAAACGCAAGTCGTCGAGCATCGCCATCGAAAGCGGCGTGACCGGCAGCCTGAAGCCCTGGCGTGAAGTGGTGATGCCCCACGAGGACGTGGCCAGCGGCCGCTACCAGCAGGCCGAGTTTGCCGCCGACCTGTGGCAGGTGCATCTGGGCGAAGGCACGCCCGAATACCGTAACCCGGTCGAGTTCTTTCGCCGCACCTATCTCACCGCCAGCCTGAAGGAGATGCTGGTCGGCGCCGTGCGCCGGCTGACGGAGGGCGGCGGCGATCCGGTGGTGCAGTTGCAGACCAACTTCGGTGGCGGCAAGACGCACTCGATGCTGGCGCTGTATCACCTGTTTTCCGGCGTTGCGCCCAGCGAACTGGCGGGGATCGACGCGGTGCTGCAGGAGGCGGGCGCCAGCACGGTACCGACGGCGCGACGCGTGGTGCTGGTGGGCAACAAGATTTCGCCGGGCAACCCGTCGATGAAGGCCGATGGCACGGTGGTGCGCACGTTGTGGGGCGAACTGGCCTGGCAACTCGGGGGCAAGAAGGCTTTCGCCCGGGTGGCGGCCGACGACGAGAAGGCGACCAGCCCCGGCGACGTGCTGCGCGAACTGTTCAACGACTACGGCCCGTGCCTGATCCTGATCGACGAGTGGGTGGCCTACGCGCGCCAGTTGCACGACCAGAGCGATCTGCCGGCGGGCGGCTTCGAGACGCAATTCACCTTCGCCCAGGTGCTGACCGAGTCGGCCAAGCTGGCCAGGAACTGCCTGCTGGTGATCAGCCTGCCGGCCTCGGATACCTCTGGCCGCTCGCACAGCGATGACGTGGAAGTGGGCGGCACCCGCGGGCGCGAGGCGCTGGATCGCTTGCGCAACGTGGTCGGGCGGGTCGAGTCGTCGTGGCGGCCGGCGAGTGCCGAGGAGGGCTTCGAGATCGTCCGCCGGCGCTTGTTCCAGCCGCTGGTTGACCCCGAGCAGTTCAAGCAGCGCGACGTCGTGGCGCGCGCCTTTGGCGAGTTCTACCGGACGCAACAGGCGGAGTTCCCGCCGGAGTGTCGCGAGTCGGAATACGAGCAGCGCATCAAGGCGGCCTACCCGATCCACCCGGAAGTCTTCGACCGGCTCTACACCGACTGGTCGACCCTGGTGAAATTCCAGCGCACGCGCGGCGTGTTGCGCCTGATGGCGGCGGTGATCCACAGCCTGTGGGAGAAGGGCGACCGCAATCCACTGATCCTGCCGGGCTTCGTCGCCATCGACGACCCGCGCGTGCAGTCCGAACTGACGCGCTACCTGTCGGACAACTGGGTGCCGGTGATTGAGAAGGATGTCGACGGGCCGAACTCGCTGCCGATGAAGCTGGATAGTGAACTGCCCAATCTCGGCAAGTTCTCGGCTTGCCGTCGCGTCGCGCGGGCCATCTACATGGGCTCGGCGCCGACCACGGCGGCCGCGCACAAGGGCATCGAAGACCGCCGGGTCAAGCTGGGCTGCGTGATGCCGGGCGAGTCGCCCGCCGTGTTTGGCGATGCCCTGCGCCGCATGGCCGGCGCGGCGACCTACCTGTACCAGGACGGGCCGCACTACTGGTATTCGACGCAACCGACGGTGACCAAGCTGGCCGAAGACCGCGCCGAACAGTTAAAGCGGCAACCGGACCGCGTCGCGCAAGAGCTGGAACAACGCTTGCGCCGCGACCTTGCACGCACCGGCGACTTTGCGCGCATCCACCCGTTGCCGCAGACCGGCGCCGATGTGCCGGACGATCTCGATGCGCGTCTGGTGGTGTTGGGTGTCGATCAACCCTACAGCAGGGAAGGGGACAGTCCGGCCGAGATTGCCGCCAAAGCGATTCTGGAAACGCGCGGCAACGCGCCGCGCCTCTATCGCAACACGCTGGTGTTCCTGGCCGCCGACAAGACGCGCCTGCAAGACCTGGATGAGGCGGCGCGCAAACTGCTGGCGTGGCAATCGATCCTGAATGAACAGACCACTCTCAACCTGACCCCGTATCAGGTAACCCAGGCCGAGACCCAGAAATCCGCCGCCGAGAGCGCGGTGACGGCGCGCCTGCCGGAGACTTATCAATGGCTCCTGGTGCCGGTGCAAGGCACGCCGCAGGCGGCGGTCGCCTGGGAGGCGCAGCGACTGTCCGCCGGCAGCGACGGCCTCGCCGTGCGCGCGAGCCGGAAGTTGCGCTCGGATGAACTCTACCTGATCAGTTTCGCGCCGACGCGGTTGCGCATGGAACTCGACAAGATCCCTTTGTGGCGTGGCGATCATGTCGAAGTGAAGCAACTGATCGAGGATTTCGCGCGCTATCCCTACCTGCCCCGGCTCAAGGACCCGACCGTGCTGCTGCATGCCATCGGCGACGGGGTGAAACTGCTGACCTGGTCACACGACGGCTTTGCGTTTGCCGACAGCTACGACGAAGTCGCCGGCCGTTACCGGGGCCTGCGCGGTGGCGTCATGCTCGCGCTGGCCGATGCGCATGCGCCGGGTCTGCTGGTCAAGCCGGAGTTGGCCGGCAGGCAGATGGCCGTCGAGCAGGCTGCCGTACCGTCGAATTTCGGGCCTTCCGGGCCGTCGACCGCAACCGCCGCCGGTGCGGCCCCGACGCCGGGCGGGCCGCCACTGGCCGCCGCCCGGCTCAAGCGCTTCCACGGCACCGTCGTTCTCGATGCCACGCGCGTCGGGCGCGATGCCAGCAGGATCGGCGAGGAGGTCATCGCCCACCTTTCGGGACTGGTCGGAACGCGGGTCACGGTGACGCTAGAGATCGCGGCGGAAATCCCGGACGGCGCGCCCGACAACGTGGTGCGTACCGTGACCGAGAACGCGCGGACCTTGCGCTTCACGAGCCAGGGGTTCGAGAAAGAGTAGGGCGGGTGAGGCGAAGCAATGACGATGGATGGGCGAGTATGAATGCGGCGGATTTCGTATTTGCCTTCACGAAGGGCGACGGACGGAAAGTGGGCAGGAAGTTGCGGAAATGATCATCTACGACCTCCGCTGCGCGAACGAACACCGCTTCGAGGGCTGGTTTCGTAGTGCGACCGACTTTGAAGCGCAGATGAGTCGGCATCTCGTCAGTTGTCCGCAGTGTGACAGCGCGGAAGTTCGGCGGGTGCCATCGGCTGTTGCAATTGGCGGGCATGCGCCTAGCGAAACGCGCGGTTCACGGAAGATGGCCACAACGCCGGCAGGAACTCAGATAATCGCCGCCTATCGCGAGCTGGTCAGAACGCTGATCGCCAACTCCGACGATGTTGGCGATCGGTTCGCCGAGGAAGCACGGAAGATTCACTACGACGAAGCGCCCGACAGATCAATCCACGGTACGGCAACCCAAGATGATTTGACCTCGCTTGCCGACGAGGGAATCTCAGTAATCAAATTGCCCAGATTCAGGGAAGAGGATCTCAACTGAAATTGGACCCTTGCCGCAATATCGCGCACTTTACATAATGCAAATTATACGCAATCACGCATGGCATGTATGGGGGTGCCACAGCGCTGTGCTACCGGCACCCCCAAGGAAAGGACAACTACCTTATCTCGATCGTGATGGTCTTGCCCGATTTCCCGCCGGCACGAAGCAACAGATCTCCGATGTCGGTATTCTGGGTTTTGAGCGCGACATCGAGCGCCGTCTCGCCGCTGTCCATTCGTTTGTTGGGGTCGGCACGATTGGCAAGCAACAGTTTCACAATTTCGATGTGGCCACCCTTGGCGGCGACGATGAGCGCCGTCATGCCGTTCTCCGTCGCTGCATTGACGTCCGCGCCCGACTTCACCAGAAGCCGGACAATGTCCGTGTGGCCGTTGAATGCCGCATAGGTCAGCGGAGTCCACCCGCTCATGTTTACTTCGGCGCCGTTGGCAACCAGCAGTTCGGCCGCCTTCAGGTGTCCGCGGAATGCGGCAAGGCGCAAGGCGGTATCTCCGACGGCATTGCGTTCGTTGACCTTGGCACGTTGCTTGATGAGGTATTGGACAAGTTCGGTATGGCCGTCCCGTGCTGCCAACATCAGCAAGGTATTGCCCTCCTTGTCGGTCGTGTCGACCGACGCGCCGCGCTGAACCAGCTTGGCGATGTCCCTGGTGTCCCCCAGTTTTGCGGCACTGATCAGGTCGTCGTACGTGGCAGCCGAGGCTGTCAGGGGCAATGTGGAGGCCAAAAGGATGGCGAGAAGGGTGTTTTTCATGGTTGTTTGGGCCGCAGGGCGTGTTTGAAAAGGTTGAAAAAGTTGGTCGTCGTGGCCTCGCCAACCTGTTCCGGAGACAGGCCACGCAAGCGCGCAACCTCCTCGGCTACGTGCCTTACGTAGGCGGGTTCATTGGGCTTGCCGCGATAAGGTACTGGTGCCAGGTAAGGCGAGTCCGTTTCCAGCAGAATGCGGTCGAGTGGCGTTTTCCGGGCCACTTCCTTGATTGCCAGCGCATTCTTGAAGGTGACGATGCCGGAAAACGAGATATGGAAGCCAAGATCGAGTGCGTCACGGGCGACTTCCCAGGTTTCGGTGAAGCAGTGCATCACACCACCGACCGCTTGGGCGCCCTCCTCTTTGAGTATCGACAAAGTATCATCGGCCGCGTCGCGCATATGTACCACGATAGGCTTGCGCGCCCTGATTGCCGCGCGGATGTGGCGGCGGAAGCGGTCGCGCTGCCATTGCGGGCGGTCCTTCTGCCAGTAGTAGTCGAGACCGGTCTCGCCGATGGCAATCACTTTCGGGTGGTCGGCCAGTTCAACGAGTTTCCCTTCGCTTGGGTCTTCGGCGTCGGCGTACTCAGGATGAACGCCAACGGTGGCGTAGAGATTCGGGTGGCTTTCAGCCAGCGCCAGAACACCGGGGAAGTCCTCCAGATTGACACCGATGCAGACCGCCCAGCCGACGCCATTCTCGTTCATGCGCCCGAGGATTTCGGGAAGACGCCGCGACAGATCGGGAAAGTCGAGATGGCAATGGGAGTCGACCAGCATCCTCTGGA
>ERZ724507.804-NODE-804-length-13846-cov-13.539337_pt1 | contig 13846 bp, 21 predicted proteins | sample MGYA00376040_ERZ724507 | MGnify/ENA primary metagenome ERZ724507 (study PRJEB28724, sample SAMN07190883) | activated sludge metagenome | isolation source: activated sludge of sewage treatment plant in Hong Hong | place: Hong Kong | collected 2016-03-17 ...
TCGCCAGCGCCCTCGCCAGCGCCCTCGCCAGCGCCCTCGCCAGCGCCCTCGCCAGTGCCTCCGCCAGTGCCTCCGCCAGTGCCTCCGCCAGTGCCTCCGCTGATCTAGGTCTTCGCCAGCTCCTCCGCCAGCGCCCTCGCCAGCGCCCTCGCCAGGTCCTTCGCCAGCGCCCTCGCCAGCGCCCTCGCCAGCTCCCTCGCCAGCGCCCTCGCCAGCGCCCTCGCCAGGTCCTTCGCCAGCACCTCCGCCAGCACCTCCGCCAGCGCCCTCGCCAGCGCCCTCGCCAGCATAGGCGAACCGTGACGGCCCATCTTTATAACGACATGGCCTGGGGCGGGGCCAACCTACCCCCCTCTACAAAAATTTGACTTTTCAAAACTTTTCTAGTACATTGTTCTCTATGAAAACAATCCAACTAGCCCTCCGCCTGACAAAGCAGATTCATGCCGCTGTCCACGACCACGCCAATGCCAATCGTAAAACAGCGGGAGCGTGGATAAGCGACGCCATCATCAACGCAACGCCTGACGACGTCGTTGCCGCTTTCGCTGATCGAGTCAAAAGAAATGAGGTAGTCGCACCTTATGATAAAAAGACGCTGGCACTGGCGGCGCCAGCCGCCGTGGACAAGCTGGAAACCCTTGCCGCTGTCACTGGCCTTTCCAAAGACTCGGTACTCAGGCTTATACTTGAAAGATTCACCCAAATACCAGCCCTTACCCCTTACCGGAACACAGCATGATTGATGAAAGTAAAGTAAAGAACTTCGGGCGGGATGAGCAAGCGGCTCCTCCGACGTTCAGGTGGGGGGCATTGCCGGTGGCGACATTGCTGCGCTATCTCGACGAGATTCGTGCGGCGCTGCCGTATAACAGCTTGGTCGACATGGACATGGAGCGGGAACTCATCCTCCAGTTTCAGGCCGTCAGGGAGTTACAGAACACCATCATCGACGACGAAAGCGTCCCTGCCAACCAGAAAGCGCAAGTTGCCAACAGTGTGGCCAGCGTTTTGGGCAGCATCGCGGAGCTACAGAACAAAATTTACTCGTCAGAGCGCTTCAAGCGCATCGAAACCTTGCTCATCCGTCACTTGAACAAGTTGCCGGAAGACGTGGCGGCGGCGTTTCTCGAGGATTATGAGGCTGTTTTGGAGAAGTTGAAGTGAGTGAAATCCTGTCAACTCACATAAACCGATTGAGAACAGCCGTATTAAAGCGGCATTCTGCGGCGTCCATCTCCAAGTGGATACCTGAAAACACGACTTACGCAGGGCAGCCGTACTCCTATGTCGACCACGAGTACCAGGAACGCATCCTGTCTGACACATCGCAGGATGTAGCAATCAGGAAGTGCTCTCAGGTCGGCTTGTCAGAGTGCTCCAGCCGTATGGCGCTGGCCCTGGTCAACGTCATCAACCCTTACACTGTGGCGTATACGCTCCCAACCGCGCACTTTGCTGGTACTTTTGCCAAAACCCGCGTTGATCCAATCATTCAAGGGTCTACCGTCATCAAGGCGGCGGTGCACAAGACAACCGACAATAACGAAGTCAAGCAGTTTGGCGACTCTTTTTTGTTTTTCAGGGGGGCAGCCAGTTCCAACGCCCCTATTTCCATCCCATGCGATCACTTGATCCATGACGAGGTTGATTTTAGCGATCAGGAAGTCCTTGGTCAGTACACTTCGCGTTTGACGCACTCCAAATGGAAGCGGACGACGAAGTTGAGCACCCCAACGCTGCCTGGGTTTGGCATCGACAAGGTCTTTCAGGGCTCGAGAAGGCACTGGAACCTTGTCAAATGCCACCATTGCGGGCACTGGTTCATGCCTGACTACTACAAAAACGTCAAAATTCCCGATTTTAATGGGGATTTACACGAGATTAACAAACAAACCTTGACCAGGATCAGGTGGGAAGAGGCTTGTGTGGCTTGCCCGAAGTGCGGGAATGCTCCCTCGCTGCAGCCTGAGCACAGAGAGTGGGTGTGCGAAAATCCCGACGAAAACCACGTTTGCGCCGGCTATCAGGTCACGCCTTTTGATGCACCGAACATCATTACTGCCCCCTATCTGGTCAAGGCGAGCACTTCTTACGACAGAGTGCAGGACTTCCAGAACTTCAACCTTGGCTTGCCTGCCGAGGACAAGGAAGCAACGCTGTTGCGCAGTGATTTCGAGGGCATGTTCATCAACGACTTGCCTGGCACGGGCGTTTCTTACGTCATGGGCGTCGACGTCGGCAATATCTATCATTTCATGGTCGGCGCCGTCGATGTGTGGGGCGACATCTTCGTGGTGCACAAGGAGGAAGTGCCGATGGGGATCGCCAAGACGCGGTATTTCGAGTTGAAGCAGAAGTATCGGGTCGTTTGCACGGTGATTGACTCAGGCCCTCATGCGGAAACCGTCATGTCCATCCAGGAACGGGACCCCTCTTGTTACGCCAGTGTGTATATGAGATCGAGAAGCATTCTCACCCACACTGTCGTCGACAAGGACGAGAACCCTGACGTAGGACAGGCTTTTGTCAGGCAGGTCAATGTCAACCGGAACAGGGCGCTTGACGGGTACATGAACTTTATCCGCGACGGCCACCTCCGGGTCAAGTCTTGCCCCCTCGACGAACTCTTCATTCAGCATCACACGGACATGAAGCGGGTCAAGGTATTCGATAATGACAGCGGCGACATGAATTACGCTTGGCAGAAGAACACGGGTGCGGACCACCTGCACCATACAGGGTTGTATCTGTGGGTTGCGGCGAAGATCAGGGGGGTGGGGCGCCCGTCTATTATTCTCCCTACGTCTTCTGTTTTCACCTTCAAGAACAAGAACGGACTATGACACAATCGGATAATAGGAATACTAGTAATGAAGGTTGCCTTAAAAAAGGGGACTGGGCCATTGAGGATATACCGATGAAAGAAGCACTTTTGCTCGTGGAAAGGTGGCACTACTCAAAAGGAGGGGCATTGACTGCGTGTTATCGCCACGGACTAATAAATAAGGCGTCCCTGGAGGTTGTTGGGGTTGCTTTGTGGATGCCTCCGACTAAAGCGGCTGCACAATGTAACTATGGAGGGGATTTTCGCAAGGTAATCACCCTATCAAGGCTTGCCATACACCCTGATACGCCTAAAAACGCAGCCAGTTTCTTATTAGGGGGGTCCGAGAGGATGATAAGAAAAGACGGAAGGTTTGAGTTTTTGCTGACTTATGCAGACACTTGGCAAGGGCACACGGGGGCAATCTACAAAGCAACCAACTGGGACTACTTAGGGGAAACCAAACCCACTGAGGTGTGGGTGAACAACGAGGGCAGGATGATGGGGAAGAAGCGGGGGCCGGTTAATCTATCAAAACTGCAAATGGAAGAACAAGGATTTGTTCTTCAGGGCAAGTTTTCAAAACATAGGTTCGGTAAGAACCTAATAAAGTGACATAACAACAGGAAAAGAAGCATGACCCTCAATCTACCTCGCTTCCCCGACCTCGACGACGCCATCGTCGGCATTACTGATCACAGGGAACTCGTCTACTCCGGGGATCGCCTCCTTGACCTGCTCTCGAGAAGGGAAGCCATGACCCGCGAGGAAGCCTACGAGTATTTCTGTGCGAAGGTGCGGCCACTGTGCCAGGCGCCCATCGTGATGTGGGAGAGGCTTGACGTGACACTTGCCTAAAACAGGAAGCATATGATATAAGCGCTTCAACTCCCTGGAGCGCTTATGTTTCCCAAATTCCTGACCTCTCTGTTCCAGCGCACCAGCCTTGACGCCAAGTCGGAGGTGGCGACGCCTAACCCGCCGAAGCGGCTTCCACGGTCGCAACTGACGACGCCGTCGTACCTTAAGACGGCAAAGCCGTCCGAGTCCAACTCGCTGCCGCTGACGGATCGTCGGCTGGCAAATACCGACACCCTGACCTACCGCAATGGCGCCGACACCCGCGCCATCATCCGCGACTTTGCTGCGGCTTCTCCGGACATCAGCGCCGCTGTAAACGCCGCACTGCGCACGGCGATTACCGATTCCTGGACCGCAGTCGCGTACAACATGGACGGCACCGTCAGCCCTGACGGCACCAAGCTGCTCCAGCAAATCATTGCCAGCATGAACTTCCTGTCGTCCTACGACATGGGCTACGCCGACCGCAACTCGCTGCTCTCTACGTCCGAGGCCATCGGCAAGGAACTCATGCTTTACGGCTCCTACGGCGTCGAACTTGTCCTCGACAAGACCCGCCTGCCGGAACGTTTGCAGCCCATCTCGACGACGGCGATCAAGTTTTACCCGACCGACAACGGCAAGCGCCTCAAGCCGGTACAGGAAATCGCAGGCGAGAAGATCGACCTCGACATCCCGACCTTCTTCTATGGTTCGGTCGACCAGGACCTGCTTGAACCGTACTCCGCGTCGCCGCTGGAGCCGGCATTGCAGCCCGTCTTGTTCTCTACCGACTTCATGAACGACCTGCGGCGCGTCGTCAAGAGGGCTATCCATCCGCGAGTCACCGTCACCATCGACGAAGAGAAATTCCGCAAGGGCATTCCGCTCGAGTTCCAGAACGATCAGGAAAAGATTGCGGACTATATGGCCACTGTCGTCAGCGAGATCGAGACCAAGGTTAACGGGTTGAAGCCCGAGGACGCCCTGATCGTCTTCGATACCATCGGTATCGAGGTGGTTGACCACGGCAACACCAATCTCAGTAATGAGTGGGAAGCGCTGCAAGGGATTGCCAACAGCAAGTTGGCAACGGGCACCAAATCCATGCCGACGATTCTCGGCCACGGCAGCGCCAGCGCCAACATCGCTTCCGCTGAGGCTCTGCTGTACATGAAGACTGCGGATGGGTTGATCCGCAAGAAACTCAACGAACTTTACAGTCGCATCTTCACCTTGGCGGTGCGACTCTACGGTGTCGATTGCTACGTCGAATTCGCTTACGAAGACATCGACCTGCGCCCGAAGAACGAAGTTGAGGCATTCAGGGCGATGAAGCAGAGCCGGATACTTGAACAACTAAGCCTTGGCTTCATCAGCGACGAGGAAGCCTCAATCATGCTGACCGGGAAATTGCCGGCTGCCGGGGCGCCGAAGTTGTCGGGAACAATGTTCAGGAATGCGACAACCCAGCCTGCGGGGAGCGGCTACAACGGCGCTACCAATGACGGTAGCACCATGAACCAGAACCTCAAGCCGGACACCCCGACCGGGGGCGCTCGTGGAAGCAATAAAAAGGCCGAAACTATGGCTGACGTCATCAGGTTCGGGTAATATACTGAAATAAACCAGGGTCAAAGAAAACCATGAATAAAAGCAACCTGAAGCAATTGGGCATGATTGCAGCTTCGAATAGCTGGAGAAGGTTCTGGCTGAACTATCGATACCTCAAGTACCCTTTTTGCGCGTCTGGCAGGGGTGAAGCATGAACGAGGTGCGCAGACTTCGCGTCAAGTGCGAGATTGAGCAGTTAGCCCATATGAGGGAGCGTATCGCCAAGATCAGGGATGACGAGGAGAGGGTCATTAAAGGCTTGTCTCCGCATGGTGAGGGATCGACTGAGGCTGTAGACGCTCTTTCTGAAGTAGGTTTCGTTCTGCTCGCCGCTATTGGGAAACTGGATAAGGTACGGACATGCAAAAACTGACATTTGATCAAGCGTTCGACCGCCTCATCGACCATGAGGGCGGGTATGTATTTGACCCTCGTGACCCGGGCGGAGAGACCAAGTACGGAATCAGCAAACGCTCATATCCGGCGCTCAACATCAAGAACCTTGACCTGGAAACAGCAAAGGCGATCTACCGCAAGGATTTCTGGGACCCGCTGGGGGATGCTTGCCATCCATCCATCAAGTTTCAGGCGTTCGATTTCGCGGTCAACTCCGGCATCCAGACCGCCATTCGCAAGTTGCAGGCGGTGCTCGGCGTTGCCGACGACGGCCACTTCGGGGTGATTTCGAGGCGAGCCCTTGCTTCCGCCCCGGTGTCCGATGTGCTGCTGCGTTACGTGGCTGCCCGTCTCGATTTCCTGGCTCGTCTCTCCACTTGGCCGACGTTTGGCCGTGGGTGGGCTCGCCGTATTGCCAACGATTTGCGCTACGCCGCAGAAGATAACGAGGTATGACCATGTCACATTACCGCACAAGCCCCCTCCTTCCCCTTATCGGAATGCTTATAGGCGCCGTGTTCATGCTGTTGTTGTTCTCCGGGTGTGCTACGACGCAGCAGAGTAACCAGCAAAACCTTGCCGATCTGCGTGATACTGCTTGTCCTCTGACGCAAGCTGTGATCCTTGGGCTACAGCTTGATCCGGCTATTGACCCTAAAATCAAGGAACAACTTGCCGCTGCTGAGCCTTTTGTTACTGCTGCTTGTGCGGCTGATAGCACTATCGACGCGCTGCAGGCTATGTCTAACAAGGCGTTTCCCGTGGTTCTTGATGTCATCATGAAGTCTCCGACGCTGACGCCAGAACAGAAACAGGCTGCGCTGGTGACATTGACCACGGCGAGGATCGTCATCGCCAACTACCGTAGTGGAGCCTACAATGCCCCCCCTAATTGACCTGTTCCGCGTTCTGCGCGCCGGGGAGGAATTGGCCAATGCCGAAACGTGGAAGAAGCGCCAGGTGCTGGTCAACGCCCTTACCGTGCTTCTATCGTCCGGCCTTGCCGTCGCCTCCGCCTATGGGCACACGGTCAATCTCGACGCCGACGGCGTGGCTGCCATCGCTGGCGCTATCGCTGCTTTTGTCGGGGTGTTCAATGCTTGGGCCACAGTCTCCACGACCGAGCGTATCGGATTGTCACCTGGGGCTGGCAATCCACCGCCCGCAGGGTCTGACGGAGGAGGATACGGAGGCTCTACGCGGAACGTTGACGGACCCTGTTTTTACCCTGATACCGACAGTGATGTGCCGGTTTTGAAATGACCGAGGGATTCATCTTCAACAGCGGCGAAGTGCTTCGTCTTTTGGCTATGGTATCCGGCATTGTTGCCTGCTTTTTGGCAGTAGGTTCGCTAGTTTACCTGGCATCATGTTTTGTTGAGGATGACTGTCGAAACGACATCAGGTTTGACAAGGACGGGAAACGCGACGATGTCTATTGAGCATCACGAACGCCATTTGGAGCAGGAAATGCTTGAGGCAGCGCAGCATGTTGCCGATGTGTCTAACGTCGAAAAAGACCCGTTGTTGATTATCCTTTGGCGGCTGAATCACCAGGATCGAACACTGGACATGATCAAGTCTGATCTGGCGTCAATGAATAAGGAACTAAGTGATCACGTTGCCCGTGAAGACACCATCAAAGAGTCGATTGATGAAATGGTGGCCATGTGGAAGGGGTCGAAGTTGGTCGGAAAAGTCATGTCGTGGGCGGTCGGTATCATTGCCGCAATCGGAGCGGCATGGGCTGCCGCCAAGAAGTCCACGCTGTAGTTCGTGTGAGCAAAGGCTTAATGCCGAGGCTTGTTGCAGAGATCAGTTGGGTGTAAGGCTAGTTTGTTGTCTGATGTAAACGGTCGAGTATGACTGTAGTCCGGTGGATTGACAGAGGCGCAAATTAGGAACAGTATTTACGTGTATTAACGGCTTACTCAGGAGTAACCAACATGGCTGCAACGGTACAAATCATCGAGAAGAATGGGGCAGGCGGTACGCCGACTGACAAGACTTCCGGACAAATCCGCTTCAAGAACGCCGACAACGCGACCGTCGACACCTCGAACCCGATGGTCAAGCCGGGCGCCGGCACCGACTACTCGTTTGAGAAGTGGCTACGCTTGAATGTTACGGGCGGCACCTACACCGAGATCACCAACATCAAGGCGTATATGGACGGCGCCAGCGGGCTTGGTACGGGCGTCACGCTTTACGCCAAGGCGGTCGCTTCCTACGCGACGCCGGCAGAAGCCACCGGCACTGCGGGCTATACCGATGCCTTCACCTACACCAGTGGCTCGCCTCTGACCCTTGGCGCCGGCCCCTACACCTCGACAGGTGAAAAGGGCGACCACCTTGTCATGATGCTTGCTGTAGGCACCAGCGCCTCCGGAGGCATCACCCCGAGCGAGACCTTGACGCTGGCCTGGGATGAAATCTGATGAACGCGGTGCACGAGGTCACCCGCGACGATCAGGGCAACCAGATCGGCACGGACGGCCGCATCACCGTCTCGCTGCTCGGTGAAGGGCGCATGTTCAAGCGCCGCGCCGTCAAGCGCGCAGGCAACGAAAGCGCCGAGGAAGTCTGCTGGCTGGTCGCCGAGATCGACGGCGTCCGGCTCTACCAGCACGGCGATCACATCGTGTTCACGAAACAGGACCTGAACCCATGACCATGACCACCGAACAACGCCGCGCCATCGCCGTCAAGATCATGCGCACCGGCGACTGTCCGGGCGGGCTGACCAAGCCGCAGCTTCTCGCCGTCGTCGACGCGCTCGATGACTGGTGGGAAGCCAGCGGCGCCGCCGCCGGCAACACCGCCATTCCGCAGCCGCAGCGCGGCATCCTGACATCGAAGCAGAAGGCGCGGCTGTTCGTCATGCTGCTCGAGGCCCGTTACGAGGTATCCTGATGGCCACCACCCGCGCCGTGCTGACGCCGTTCAGCGCCGAATTTCCGTCCAGCAACTTTCCCGGCCTGACCACGGTCAACGCCCGTCCGGCGCTCGCCTACGACGCCGCGACGCAGGAAATCGCGTACTGGACGCTGGTCGCGCCGCAGGGACTGAGCGGCGCGCTGTCCTGCGTCCTCACCTACATGATGGCCTCTGCCACCAGCGGCAATATCGAATTCGAGGTCGCGGTCGAAGCTATTACCGATGGCGACGCCACCGACCTCGACGCCACCGCATCGTTCGATACAGTAAATTCCAGCGGCGCGACCGCCGTTCCCGGCACGGCGGGCTACATCGATCAGATTTCCGTGACTTTGACCAACGCCGATGCCATCGCCGCCGGCGATTTGATCCGTATCAGCATCTCCCGCGATGCCGACGACGCGACCAACGACACGGCGACCGGCGATCTCTACCTGCTGCTGGCCGAACTGCGCGAGGCGTAGGCCGTGAGTCTGTACGTCGGGTCAGACATCGGCAACTACGGCCTGAAAACCGCTGGTCTGATCAACCACAACGCCGCCTATACATGGATGGCGTGGGTCGATCTGGTGTCGGATACCAACAGCTACGGGCATGTCTGGTCCGCGCTCGGCGACAACACCGATACCTATGTCAACGCCGACTGGATCGGCACCGACGAGGATGGCACGGGCGTTCGGTGGTGTGCCTACTCCGGCGGTTCCGGCGCCGACGGCGTCAACAGCGCCCTGACCGTCGATACTCCGGTGCATCTGGTGCTGGTGCGCGAATCGACGACGAGCCTGATCGCCTACCTCAATGGCTCGCAGATCGGCGCGGCGGTGACGACAGATGTCAGCGCGCGCGCCGCGACGCAGCGCGAGCAGCTCGGAACGCTCTATGCGTTCCCGTGCCCGGTCCGCCTGACCGCGATCAAGTGCTGGCAGGCGGCGCTGACCGCATCCGAGATCGCCACGGAAATGCAGCGGGTTCGGCCTGTGCGCACTGCCAACCTGCATTCATTCGTACCGGCCATCGACGGGCTATTGATGCAGGCCATGCAGGACTACACCGGGAACTCCCGTCACTGGTCCGCACAAGGCACGCTCTCTGTTGCGACACCGACGCCGCCCGTATCGTGGGGCGCGGCGCCGCTGGTCATCAACCCGGTCGTCGTCACCGCGCAGTTTTCCCGTCCGACCTCGGACGTTTCCGCCGGCACCTGGACCGCCTCGACCGGCTCCGACCTGTTCGCCATGCTGGACGAAACGTCAGCGAATGACAGCGATTACATCGTCACGACCGGAACGAGCACCTGCGAAGTCGCGCTCGGCAGCCTGACCGATCCGGGCAGCAGTAACGGCCATATCGTGCGCTATCGCATCTCGGCCACCTCGGGCGGCATTATCGTCCGCCTGCGCCAGGGCACGACGACCATCGCCACCTGGACGCATGCCAGCGCGCCGTCGTCATTGACCACCTATGAGCAGACCCTGACCGGCGGCGAAGCGGATTCAATTTCTGATTATTCAGCCCTACGTCTTCAATTCGAGGCCACTACATGATTAATCTTGCCAGCACATCCGACCTGATTCAGGTCGTCACCAGCCACGCCGCGCAACTAGAAGTGCATTCCTCATGGGTCGATCTGAATGGAACCACCGTCACGCCGGGGCGCACTAATACTCCGCATATCACGACGGCAACCACTACGACCGTCGTCGGATCGCCCGCCGCCAGCACGGTGCGCAACGTCAAGCACCTGAATATTACGAACGATCATGCCAGCCAGTCGTGCATCGTCACCGTCGAGCATTACGACGGCACCACGGCAATCGAGTTGATGGCCTTCACGTTGCTGCCCGGCGAGAACATGATCTTCAACGCCGAAGGGCGCTGGGCACACCGCGACGCGCAGGGCGCGGAATACCCGCCGGCCGGCCTCGGTTCGTACAATGGCCGCACCATCGGCTTCATGAAATCCGGCACGGCGGCAGATGCAGCCGGCTACTGGTATTGCACCAGCAAGGATGCCGGCTTTCCCGGCGCCTGGGCGCCCGGTTCGCCCGGGGTCAACGGCCGCGTCACCGACGGCACGCAGGCAGCGGATGCGGGGTGTTTCCCGATTGCCAATCCAAGCGTAGGCGCCAACTACCTGACCGAAGTCAACATGGCCGCCGCAGTCAATCACACGCACCTGCTGTTCGACGTGCTGTGGGTCAATTCCGGCCTTGCCATCACGACGACCACTGCGCAGTCGATCACCACGCCAACCTTGCCGGCGCGTGACATCAACGGCACGACCAACGGCGAAGGCTGCGGCATCGCCATCTTGTGCACGGCGGCAGTCGGTCTAGCGGCGGTCGCCAGCAACGCCACCGTGACCTACACGAACAGCGACGGCACCGGAAGCCGTACCGCTACGCTGTCGGCCATCGTCGGATCGCAGGCGCCGGCGACTCCAGTCATCGGCACGCTGATCTGGTTCAACCTTCAGGCCGGCGACAAGGGCGTGCGCTCAATTCAGTCGATTACACTCAACACATCATGGGTTTCCGGTTCGATCAGCCTGATGATTACCCGCGACATCGCCACCATCGGCACGACGATTCCGAACGTCAATGCCCAGAAGATCATCGGCACGCCTGGCATCCGCCTCTACAACGGCACCTGCCTGCTGCACTGCAACCTTGCGAGCGCGACGACGGCGACGTTCTACGCTGGCGAACTGGTCGTCATGGAGAAATAATCCGTGTCTGATCCCAAGGGGGTTTTCGACAAAACCGCTTTGGCGGCTGGCTGGTTTGATGAAACCGCCAAGGCTTCCGGCTGGTTTGACGAAACCGCCCTTGACGGGGCGGCGCCTGCGCCGGAGTGGAAAGTAAGTTGGGCTGAGTTCGAAGTCCCGGCTGTTCCTGACGGTTCGCGTAGTGCAGCAGTCAGCCTCAACGCTGCTATTCGTGCTGAACACACAGCGACGACCAGCTTGTCCGCCACCCTGCGGGACACTAAGACAGCGACGACCTCGCTGTCTTCCGTAGTCCGGGCAGCACAGGCATCAACAGCCAGCGTTTCTGCTGCCTTGCGGGCAGGGCGCACGGCAGCCGCCAGCGTTCACGCTGGGGTACAGGTTTCGCGCAGTGCCACAACCAGCCTGAACTCTTCGGTAAGAGAAGGGCATGCGGCCAGCACGGCGGTATCTACTGCGGTACGGACCTCTGGAGCGGTTACAGCTTCTCTGGCTTCTGCGGTCAAGGCTGCATACACCGCGACCGCTTCGGTTGCTTCTGCCGTGCAGACCTCTGGTACGGTCAGCACCTCAGCATCGACCGTCGTCAGCATTCCGTACACGGCATCGGCATCGCTCTCGACTGTCGTTCAGGTCCAGAGAACAGCCAGCACCAGTGCGTCTACTGCCGTACAGACCCCGCTTGCAGTAACCGCCACACTAACCTCCGCAGTCAGGGCCGACCACACTGCGGCGACCAGCCTGTCTACAGTCGTCAGGGTTGCTCAGTCGGCAACGGCATCAGTAGCTTCTGCCGTAAAGGCAGACTACACAGCAGCCATAAACCTTGAAGCGGCAATTCGCCACTCGGGTACTGCCTCTGTTGGAACCAGTGCCGCCGTACAGATTCCATACCAATCAACGGCGTCGGTATCGTCCAGCATCAGCCAAGGCTACACGGTTTCCACTTCCATCGGGGCCTACATTGAAACGGCGACAGGGAAGGTAGCAACGACCTCGATGTCTGCTGCGGTGCAGCAGGACCATGCCGTTGTGGTCGGTCTCAATACTGCGGTTCAGGCTCTCGGCCAAATATCGACCAGCCTTTCGACGGCGGTCAGGACTGCACAAGCAGCATCGGTATCGCTCGCCTCAGCGATTAGACAGAGCAAGGCGGCTGTTGCCAATATCGAGGCGACAATCCTTGAAGGCAGGGCGACCACCACCGCAGTGGCCGGCGCGGTACGTACTGACAGAAGTAATAACGTCAGTATTTCAAGTTACATCGAGACGGCGACCGGGGAGGTAGCGACCACTACGCTGTCCGCCGCAGTTCGTGAGGGCAGGGCAGCGGCGGTTTCCCTCGCAGCGGCGATCTCCCGTTCGCAGGCAGCGGAAGCCTCGGTCGATACGGCGATTGCTCAGGCGGCAACGCTCAGTTCTGCGCTGACGTCTGTTGTACGTGCAAGCAGCAGCAACTCAGCCTCGGTAAGCGCGACTGTACAGGTGCCGCAGGCAGCCCCCGTAACTGTCAGTGCTGCGGTCTCTCACCCTGAGGCCACAACTACATCAGTATCTGCTTATGTAGGTCAGGCGTTTGCAGTCTCAGCCTCGCTGTCCTCGGCAATCCAGTCGGCCAACACTCTTGCGACTTCGCTGTCTGCCCACATCCAGACTGCGGGTGCTCAAGCCCAGCAGGCCACGCTTAGTGCAGCAGTGCTGGAAGCCAAGGCCGGCACGGTTGGAGTGTCTGCTGCAGTTCAGGGTTCGCGCAGCGACACGGTCAGCCTGTCGGCAGTCGTTCAACAGGCACAAGCGGCTGTAGCAACCCTTGCGGCGTATGTCCTCACGGTCAGAGCCGCCGATGCTGCCCTTTCTGCTGCCGTAAGCGTCACCTCGGCAGCGACGGCGTTCCTGACCGCATACGTGCAAGGGCCGTCGCCGTTCCGTCTCAGCCTGCAGTCCGAGATCAACCCGGATGAGGCAGGGGAGTCTGACCTTACCGACACACTGCAGTCTTCAAGTACAATCGACGGCATCGTGGACGAAATCTCCGCAGTCACCAAGGCGGTGGCAGCTTCAAGCGGCACGACCAAGACCATCGCCCTGACGTCTGCAATTCCTTTGGAGCCAATATGAGCACAATCTATGTAAATGACCAAGGGACCGAGATCACCTTGGACTGCCTGCAGAACATAAGCACGGCCACTGTTCTGAAGATTATCGCCAAGGACCCGCTGGGCCGAAAGAAGAAGTGGAGTGCCACCCTGCAGGGGACGACACACGTTCGCTACACGCTGCAGAACGGAGACCTTGACATTCCGGGTATCTGGTACGTCCAGTCCTACGTCGAAATGCCGGGTTGGATCGGGCGAGGCGAGTGGGTCCAAATTACCGTCAAGGATTGACACTTGCGCAAATTAAGAACTATGTGTTATAAGCCCCGTAAGAACGGAGATGCGGATGAGTACCAAGAACACCTTTCCTGAAGTGCTTTGGGCTGGCACCGAGCACAGCCTCGCGCT
>ERZ724507.805-NODE-805-length-13846-cov-4.827424_pt1 | contig 13846 bp, 8 predicted proteins | sample MGYA00376040_ERZ724507 | MGnify/ENA primary metagenome ERZ724507 (study PRJEB28724, sample SAMN07190883) | activated sludge metagenome | isolation source: activated sludge of sewage treatment plant in Hong Hong | place: Hong Kong | collected 2016-03-17 ...
CACCCGCAGCATAGCGGGCGTTTTGGTGGGCGACCGCTGGTTGTCGAAAACGTTTATTGGGGAAGCGTTGGAGGGGATGAGGAAGCGGTAGGTACGCAGCGACATGCAGGGGTATAATAGAAGATCCGAATCTCTCCAAAGTCGGATTGTTTGTTACTTTTATCTCCAGAATTAAACGTATCGGCCCTGTTGCCCATGATGTTGCGCTCCGCACCGCTTGGCAGGATTTTGGCTGTTACCGCTAAAAAACACCGAATGAATAACCGAAAACATGCACTTCAATGACCAGTCAGCCGGCGTCAACGACCTCCTGGGATAGCCTTGCCCAAAGCATTGCCGACGGCGAGGCGGTCCTGATCCTTGGGCCCGATGCGATACCGCGCTACCCAGCCGGTCAGGATTCGGCGGGAGTGGAAACCTCTTTCAGCCAGTTGTCGCGGCAGGTCATTCAGCAAACACCCGGCATCGGCATCAATTACTTTTATGACCGCGACAGGCTGTTCCTGTTTCGCGACGCAGAGAGCAAGATGCTTGCACGAAAGGTTGTGCGCGATCTTGCCCGCGATCCCGGCTGGCTACCCGACGAAGAACTCTTGCGGCAAATCGTTGCCATGCCCTTTCACCTGGTGCTTTCGCTCTCGCCCGACCGGGCTGTATACGACGCTTTTTGTCGCTACACCACAGCGCCCCAATTTGATTTTGTATCGCCTTACGGCAAATTGCCGGGTGCACCCATTAGCGAGCCGACGGCTCACAACCCCCTGGTTTTCAACCTCTGCGGGAATGTGCTCGACAAACGGGACTCGCCGATACTCGACTACTTCGACCTTTTCCAACTGGTTATCAAACTGCTCGGTAATTCCGATGAAATTCCTACATGGCTCGGTCGCAAACTGCGTGAAGCCGATACCTACATCCTGCTGGGCTTTCAATTCGACAAATGGTATTCGCAACTCTTCCTGCATTATCTCAACTGGCTCGACAACAATGCGGTAGCCAACATCAACCGGAATTTTCCCATTCTGAGCGATGTCAGCGATGATGAGCGTGCGTTTATTCTCAATCAGTTCAATGTACAACAGGTGGCCCCCGAACGCTCCGATTTTGACGCTCTTTATGCTGCTTGCGCGCGTAAAGGCATTCTTCGGGATATACGCGACCCGCTTTCCCCGGTGCAGGCGCAGGTGCGGATGCTGATTGGACAGGATAAACTTGACGAGGCCCTCCGGATGCTCGAACAATTCAACAGCCCCGATATTGATCTCCTGAAATCGCGTTATCAGCACTGGAAACAACAACAGCGGGCCGGTACTGCCGACAGCCGCGACCTTGCTCTGGAGATCAATCGAATTCGCTACGCCCTGCTTACCTATAACAGTCAAACCGAAACCAATGTCTGATCCCGCAAAACGCCTCTTCCGTTTCCCCGGCGTTCAGCCGTTCTCCGGGGCGCAAAAAGACATCTTTTTCGGTCGCGACAACGACCGGGAAGCCTTGCTTTCGCTGGTGTTGCTCGAAAGACTGGTCGTGCTGTTCGGCAAATCCGGCTATGGAAAATCTTCGCTGCTTAACGCAGGTCTCGCTCCCGATTTGCTTGGTGAGAGCAGAAGAAACAGGCGGGTCTATGTTCCTGTTTTTGTGCGCTTTAACGCATACACAGGCCATGAAGCCGGCGAATGGCTCGATACTTTTACGTTTCATCTCGATCGGCAAACGCCACCGCTTCCGGCTGAAGAGCAGGCCGCCCGGGCCTTCCTTCCCCACACGCTTTGGGGTGAACTGAAGCGCCGGCACAGCGGGCCCAATGAGGTTTTTGTACTGATCTTCGACCAGTTTGAAGAATTATTCACTTATCCAAAAGCACAACAGGAGGCGTTCAAACACCAGTTGGCAGATTTGCTGTACGCGAGTATCCCGGAATACGTGGAACAACACGAAGACGACCATACCCCCGAAGAGGCCGCGTTGATGACCCGGAATATGGAGGTCAAATCCGTATTGTCTATCCGCGCCGACCGCCTGAGCGAACTCGACCGTTTGAAAGACAAACTGCCGGTTATTCTTCATAAACGGTATGAACTCCGTTCTCTGACGCCTGCACAGGCGCGCGAAGCCCTGGAAAAACCGGCGGCCCTGCCTGACCTGAGCGCCGGTTTGGCGTTCCTGTCGCCGGCATTCGACTGGCAGCCCGGGGCGCTGGAAAAAATACTCAGCGACCTTTCCAGGGATAATCAGGGAAGGAATACCGGAGGCATCGAAGCGTTTCAACTGCAAATCCTGGCACAGAATATCGAAAATCGCGTAACAAAGGGTGAAATCGTCGACCACGATGGCAATGGAAGACCTGATGTGACCGTGGCCGACTTGCCGGCAGTGGAGCGGCTCTACGAAGATTTTTACGAAAATGCGCTGCAACAATTGAGTGCGACTGAACGGAAAAAAACGCGGCGGCTGGTCGAAGAAGGCCTGATTTTCGAGCTCGACAAGCAGCGGATCAACCTCCACGAAAAGCTGATCCTGCGCGATTACAGTGTTGATGGCGAACTGGTACAAAAACTGATCGGCCTGCGCCTTGTACGCGCCGAACCGAGCAGCTCCGGCGGGCACAACGTCGAGCTGTCGCATGACGCTTTTATTGCCCCCATCCTCAATGCTGCCCAAAAACGAAAAGTCCGCCGCTGGAAAAATATTGCCACCGGTTTGGCAGTGGCGGGGGGCCTTTGTCTGCTGGTGCTGTTGACTATTACCTTCAGGCCCGTACAAGTGCCCGCCGATGTAGTTCGGGAAAACCAGGTACTGACCCGGCAACTGGACTCCATCAAGGTCGTTGGCAACCTGGAAGAGGAAGCCAAGGCAGTAGCCTTGAAATACCTCGAATACGTGAATGACCAAAATATTGAAGGCACGTCTTCACTGATGGTCGATACCCTGGAACGATACTATACCGCGAAAAACCTTCCAAGGGCGAAGCGGGAAAAGCTGGAACAGCAGTACTATAAAAAGAACCCGATCAAAGGTAATGTCAAGGTCAACGAGATTACCGTCGAGAAAAAAGACTCGATCTATGAAGTTGTGGTCAATACCGCTTACTTGCACCCAACCAAAGGTATGGTTCAGGTGATCTATCGGATCAAGTTGAATAAAGCGCTGAAAATGTATTATTTGCGGTCGTTTTATTCGGAGGATGGGCAATAGAAGGTATGCAGAGGGTAAAAAGGTTTCCCAAAACAAAAGCCGCCGCAACACCCTCAGGTGTTACGGCGGCTTCGACTTTTTCAGGAGGTTTCTAGCGGATTCGAACCGCTGTAGCAGCTTTTGCAGAGCTGTGCCTAACCGCTCGGCCAAGAAACCTTTTTTTATTTAAAGCGGGCCGCAAAGATAAGATGTTTTTCTTCAAACTACACAAGGGTAGGGTAAAAAGAAATTTTCATGCGGAATCAAATCCTGTGGGGTCGTTAATACGACAAATCCTGTTCTATATTTGGCCGCCTTAACCAATGCAGTTTTTGTTTCATGCTCCGGAACGGGGCGCCTCCTTTCACTAAATCGTTCAAAAAAACGCATGGGCAATCAGTTACAATTCCTGGATTACTCTGTCTTCCTTATCTATTTTGTGATCGTGGCCGGCTACGGCTACTGGATCTACCAACGCAAAAAAGCGGCTCAGGCCAGCGCCACCGACTTCTTTCTGGCGGAAGGCTCCCTGACCTGGTGGGCCATTGGCGCTTCGCTGATCGCCTCCAATATCAGTGCCGAGCAGTTTATCGGCATGTCGGGCTCGGGCTTCGCCATGGGTCTGGCCATTGCCTCCTACGAATGGATGGCCGCCGCAACGCTGCTGGTAGTGGCTGTTTTTTTCCTGCCTATCTACCTGAAAAACAAGATATACACCATGCCGCAGTTCCTGGCCATGCGCTTCAGTCCGCTCGTGGCCACCATCATGGCAGTGTTCTGGCTGCTGGTGTATGTATTCGTCAACCTGACCTCTATTCTCTACCTCGGCGCCCTGGCCGTGAGCACGATCTCGGGATTCAGTTTCCTCACCTGCTCGATCGGACTGAGTATTTTCGCCATCCTCATCACGCTGGGGGGGATGAAGGTGATCGGTTACACCGACGTAATTCAGGTTCTGGTGCTCATCCTGGGTGGTCTGGCGACGACCTACCTGGCGCTCGATCTGGTAGCCCACCACTTCGGCAGCGACGGTGCTCTGGCCGGATTGTCGCTGTTGCGCGAAAACGCGGGCGATCACTTCCACATGATCCTGAACAAGGGTCAGATGATGATGCCCGACGGGAAAGGCGGCTTTGAAGACGCTTACGATAAACTGCCCGGTCTCGCGGTGATCATCGGCGCCATGTGGATTGCCAACCTGAACTACTGGGGCTTCAACCAGTACATCACCCAGCGCGCCCTGGGCGCCGACCTGCCCACCGCGCGCGCAGGCCTGCTGTTTGCCTCGGCCCTCAAACTGCTTATGCCGATCATCGTGGTTCTGCCCGGTATCGCCGCCTACCTGCTTTACCGCGAAGGCGCATTTACGCAGGAAATGGTGGTCGACGGTGCGGTGCGGCCCGACAAGGCCTATCCTGTGCTGCTCAACCTGCTGCCTGTCGGCCTGAAAGGGTTGTCGTTTGCGGCGCTCACGGCAGCCATCGTCGCCTCGCTCGCCGGCAAGGCCAACAGTATCTCGACGATCTTTACGCTCGACCTGTACAAAAAATTCTTCGACAAGGATGCCGATGAGGCCAAGCAGGTGCGTGTAGGTCGCATCGCTATTATTGTAGCCATGGTCATCGGCACGGTGGTCGCACCGGCGCTTGCCAACTTCGGCCAGGCATTCCAGTTTATCCAGGATTTCACCGGACTGATCTCCCCGGGTGTGGTCGCTATTTTCCTCCTGGGCTTCTTCTGGAAACGCGCCACAGCCAATGCGGCCCTTGCCGGCGCCATTGCCACGATTCCGACTGGCCTGTTGCTGTCAAACATGTTTGCCGGCATGCCTTTCCTGCATCGCATGGGCTGGGTGTTCCTCACCCTGGTTGCCCTGATGGTGCTGGTCAGCCTGCTGGATAAAAAAGGTCAGGAGAGGGTGCACCCAATTGAGGTGGATGCTTCCATGTTCCGCACCAACCAGTCGTTCGCCGTGGGCGCCGTGCTCATTTTGGGCATTATTTCGGCCTTGTATATTGTGTTCTGGTGATTTGGAAAGGGTAGTTTTGGGTTGTCCGCGCGTTGGTTGATGGCACGCTGATGACACAGATTGAGCAGAGTAACACAGATAAAATTTGATAAAATCTGTGCGAATTTTCTCAATCTGTGTCATCAGCGTGCCAACCCCAAGCGCAGGTTCACACAGATTTTATCATATATTATCCGCGCCAATCTTCTCAATCTGCGTCATCAGCGTGCCAACCCCAAGGCAGATTGAGCAGATTCACACAGAATTATCAAATTTTATCTGCGCGCATCCGCCTAATCTGCGTCATCAGTGTGCCATTCACCAACGCAAAACACTCAGATGTTCTACTTTTAAGGCTCTAAAACAGACAACCATGCGCCATATTTCCGGATACCTTTTTTTGTTCCTCTTCTGTTTTGCCTGCCGCGATACGCCCAAACCCCCAACCGAAAATCCCGCGGCCCAACTCAACGACCTGCTCGAAAAATTTTACCGTGAACGCTTGTCCTTTTACCCCCTCGAAGCAACGGTTCAGGGCGTCGACGGCTACAACGATCAATTGCAGATCGACGTAAGCGAGGATTTCCGGAGCCGTCTTCGCGCGTTCTATACCCGCACCAAAACATCGCTGGCACAATACGACCCGGCGAAATTCGACGACAACGACCGCATCAGTTACGAAATCCTGCAATGGGAATGCGACATCAACCTGAAAGGACTGGAATTCCCGGACAACTACACGCCCATCAACCAGTTCTGGAGCCTGCCGCTGACACTCGGGCAATACGGATCGGGCAGCGGCTCGCAACCGTTTAAAACCGTGCAGGATTACGACAACTGGCTTGCCCGGATCGGAAAATTTCCAGTATGGTGCGATTCAGCCATCGTCTACACGCGCAAAGGCATGGAAAAAGGCTATGTGCTGCCCAAGGTGCTGATCGCCAAGTGTATTCCCCAATTCAAGGAACTCGTCACCGCCGACCCGACCAAGAACCTGTATTACGGTCCGATCCAAATGATGCCCGCCGATTTTCCGGCGGCCGACAAGGCGCGGCTGACCGAAGCCTACAAAAAAATGATTGCGGAGCAACTCGTGCCTTCGTTTCAAAAACTCGCCGATTTTTTTGAAAAAGAATACCTGCCAAAAGGTCGCGCGTCGTCGGGCATTTCCGACACGCCGAACGGCCGCGCGCGATACGATTACCTGATAAAATACTGGACCACGACGGATATGAGCGCCGATGAGATATTCGAACTAGGCGAAAGCGAGGTAGCGCGTATCCGAGGCGAAATGGAAAAGGTGAAAACACAGGTCGGCTTCAAGGGCGACCTGCGCGCGTTTTTCGACTACGTGCGTACCGACAAAAAATTTACGCCTTTCAAAGAACCCCAGCAGGTGATCGACTGGTACGCATCGCTGGAGAAGACCATGAAACCCCAATTGAGCAAGATGTTCGATCTGGTACCGAAATCGAAGTTCGAGGTTCGCCGCACGGAGGCGTTTCGCGAGGCGTCGGCCAGCGCGGAGTACACGCAAGGAACGCCCGATGGCAGCCGCCCCGGCATTTTTTACGTGCCGGTACCCGATGCTTCCAAGGCCAACGTAGTGGGCGGCGAGTCACTGTTCCTGCACGAGGCCATACCGGGGCACCATTATCAGATATCGCTGCAACAGGAAAATACGGCCCTGCCCACCTTCCGGCGCTTCCTGTGGTACGGCGCCTATGGTGAGGGCTGGGCGCTGTATTCCGAGAGCCTGGGCAAGGAACTCGGCCTTTATACCGACCCATACCAGTATTTCGGTATGCTCAGCAGTGAAATGCACCGCGCCATCCGGCTGGTCGTCGATGTGGGCATGCACACCAAAGGCTGGACGCGCGAGCAGGCGATCGAGTATTCCAAAGCCAATGAGGCCGAGCCTGAAGAGAGCATCGTCGCGGAGATCGAGCGCTACATGGCCATCCCCGGCCAGGCGCTGTCGTACAAAGTCGGACAGTTAAAAATACTCGAACTGCGGCACCGGGCGGAGCAGGCGCTGGGCGAAAAGTTTGATATCCGGGAATTTCACAACCAGGTGCTGGATGCGGGTTGCTTGCCGCTGAAGGTGCTGGAGGAGAAAGTAGACCGGTGGATAGAGCAGAAGCGAAAGTCGTGAGTTGTCTCGTCCTAAAATAATTTTACAAATACCTCTGCTGGCATTTTTATACGATTATCTGAAGTATCCTGAACAACTTCTTTCATAGTAAATCTATGATGGAATTGAAAAATTACCCTCAAATCTTCAACACCGATTGCAATGCCAACCCGATCTCGACCATTATGGCATCTGGAGCCACTCCCAATTTCCGTATTAACCGCAATTGAGAGACTGATCGAACCTGGAAACAATCGGCTGCTGATGTCTTGGAAAGATTGTTCCCTTCGTCAGGGTCGAGTTTTACCATCCAGGGTGCAGCGCCGTAATGCGGTTTCCAGTCAGTAATGGGTACGATCACTCTGAGCGGAAGAATGCCGATGGCGTCGTCGTTAACGATGACAGCAGGGCGGGATTTCTTTATTTCAGATCCAATGGTCGGGTCAAGATTGACCAACCAGATTTCACCGCGTTTCATGATATGCTTCGGTGTCTAGAGCTGAAAAAGCGGTGAGTTCTTCGTTGTGCTGATAGTCATCCAATAAAAGCATGGCTGCGGATTGAATATCCATAAGAGGATAATCGGCGGTGGATTCTTCCACCATATCCTGTGTTTTTAAATGGAGGGCTTCCTTTTCTGCGTCCTGCAGAAACTGCTTTTGTTGTTTCGGCGAGAGTTGCCAAAATAATTGCAGGAGTTGTTCGTAGCCAATTTCAAGTTTTACTGTCATAGGTACGATGTTAAGGTTACTGGAACACAAATTTATTCTATTTCCAATAATTCACATATTCCTCCGATACTGCCCCCCCACTTCATACAAGGCGTGCGTGATCTGCCCCAACGAGCACACCTTGGCCGCTTCCATGAGTTCGGCGAACAGGTTGCCGTTTTGCACGGCGACCCGCTGCAGGCGTTTGAGTGCGGCCTTGCCCTTGTCGGCATTCGCCTCATGCAAACTGCGCAGGGTGACGATCTGGTCCTCCTTTTCCTCCTCCGTGGCCCGGATCACTTCCCTGGGCAGAATGGTCGGCGAGCCTTCCTTGCTCAGGAAGGTATTGACGCCGATGAGCGGCAGTTCGCCGGTATGTTTCAGCGTTTCATAATACAGGCTTTCCTCCTGGATCTTGCCGCGCTGGTACATGGTTTCCATGGCGCCCAGCACACCCCCGCGCTCGGTGATGCGGTCGAATTCGGCCAGTACGGCAGCCTCCACCAGATCGGTCAGTTCTTCTATGATGAAGGAGCCCTGGAGCGGGTTTTCGTTTTTGGCGAGGCCCAGTTCGTGGTTGATGATCAACTGGATGGCCATGGCGCGGCGCACCGATTCTTCGGTGGGTGTGGTGATGGCCTCGTCGTAGGCGTTGGTATGCAGCGAATTGCAGTTGTCGTAAATGGCGTACAAGGCCTGTAGCGTCGTGCGGATGTCGTTGAACGCGATCTCCTGGGCGTGCAGGGAGCGGCCGGAGGTCTGGATGTGATATTTCAACATCTGGCTGCGCTTGTTGGCGCCGTATTTCCAGCGCATGGCCTTGGCCCAGATGCGCCGCGCCACACGCCCGATAACGGCGTATTCGGGGTCGACACCGTTGGAAAAGAAGAACGACAGGTTGGGGGCAAAGTCGTCGACTTTCATGCCGCGCGAGGCGTAGTATTCCACGAAGGTGAAGCCGTTTGCCAGAGTGAAGGCAAGTTGAGAGATAGGATTGGCGCCCGCTTCGGCGATATGGTAGCCCGAAATGGATACCGAGTAGAAGTTGCGGACCTTGTTCGCTATGAAAAACTCCTGCACGTCGCCCATCACCCGCAGGCTGAATTCGGTGCTGAAAATACAGGTATTTTGCGCCTGATCTTCTTTCAGGATATCGGCCTGCACGGTGCCGCGCACGGAAGAAAGGGCGTAGGCCTTGATTTTTTGGTATACCTCCGGCTCCAGTACTTCCTCGCCGGTAATGCCAAGCAGCAGGAGTCCCAGCCCGTCGTTGCCTTCGGGCAGGTCGCCGCGGTAGCGCGGGCGTTCCAGTCCCCTGTCTTCGTATTTTTCCTTCAGTTTAGCCTCCACGACCTTTTCCATCCCGTGCTCCCGGATATATTTCTCGCACTGCTGGTCGATGGCAGCATTCATGAAAAATGCAGCGATGGTTGCTGCAGGGCCATTGATGGTCATCGACACCGACGTTTTCGGGTCGCAGAGATCGAAGCCGGAGTAGAGTTTTTTGGCGTCGTCGAGACAGCAAATGCTCACGCCCGAGTTGCCGATCTTGCCGTAGATGTCGGGACGGTAATCGGGGTCCTCTCCGTACAGCGTCACGGAGTCGAAGGCCGTGCTGAGGCGTGCGGCGGGCAGTCCCTGCGACACATAGTGGAAACGTTTGTTGGTGCGTTCGGGGCCGCCTTCGCCGGCAAACATCCGCGTCGGATCTTCGCCTTCGCGTTTGAAGGGAAATACGCCTGCCGTGTAGGGAAACTCGCCCGGTACGTTCTCCTGCAGGCGCCAGCGCAGTATTTCGCCCCAATCCTTGAATTTCGGGAAAGCCACGCGCGGGATGCGCGTGTGCGAGAGACTCTCGGTATAGGTTTTTACCCTGACTTCCTTGTCGCGCACGTGATACACGTACTCGGGGGCGGCATAACGGGCCTTCATGGCCTCATGGCCCTCGAGAATGCGCTTGCAACGCCAGTCGAGTTGAGCCTCCAGTTCGGCGTAGCGTTTTTTGAGCGCATCTGCTAACTGGCTGTCCGGGGTTTCCCGCCCGCTTTCAATGGTTTCTATTGTATTTTTCAGGCTCCACAATTTACCGGCAATGGCAACCTGCTGCTCCACATCGAAGTCGTACTTGCGGTTGCTCTCGGCGATCTCCGAAAGGTAACGGGTGCGCTGGGGCGGGATGATGTATATTTTTTCCGACATCTCATCGGTTGCCGTAAAGGTGGATTGCCAGCCGGTGTGGCATTTTTCCTCCACGAGGGCGATGATGCGGCTGTAGAGTTGATTGACACCCGGATCGTTGAACTGGCTGGCGATGCAGCCGAATACGGGCATGTTGTCGACGGCCACATCCCAGGCGTTGTGGTTGCGCTGCACCTGCTTGCGTACGTCGCGCAGGGCGTCGAGGGCGCCGCGTTTGTCAAACTTGTTGATGGCGATCACATCCGCAAAATCGAGCATATCGATTTTTTCGAGTTGCGTGGCAGCGCCGAACTCCGGTGTCATCACATACAGGCTCACGTTGCTGTGATCGATGATCTCGGTGTCGCTCTGGCCGATGCCGCTGGTCTCGAGGATGATGAGGTCGAACTTCGCCGCTTTCAGGATGTCTACCGCCGCATGTACGTATTTGGAGAGGGCCAGGTTGCTCTGGCGCGTCGCCAGCGAACGCATATACACGCGGGGGTTATTGATGGCGTTCATCCGGATGCGGTCTCCGAGCAGTGCGCCGCCGGTCTTGCGCTTGGAAGGATCGACGGAAACGATGGCTATGGTTTTGTCGGGAAAGTCGAGCAAAAAACGGCGGACGAGTTCGTCGACCAGGGAGGATTTGCCGGAACCGCCCGTGCCGGTGACGCCGAGTACGGGAGAAGCCGGGGTTTTGGCGGCTGAGGATTGGAGTTGCGGGGCAATTTCCTTTTCGTAAAAATCGGGGTTGTTTTCGGCTACGGAGATCAGGCGTGCAATACTGGAAACGTCGGGTGCGGTATGGTCTGTACGGGAAAAATTAACCAGTTTTTTCAATTCGCCGTTCACGGAAAAACCTACCGGAAAGTCGCATTGCTGCAACACATCGTTGATCATGCCCTGCAGGCCCATTTTGCGCCCGTCGTCGGGATGGTAAAGGCGGGTGATGCCGTACCGGTGCAGTTCCTCGATCTCGGAAGGCAAAATGGTGCCGCCGCCGCCGCCAAATATCTTGATATGCCCGGCACCGTGCTCTTTCAGCAGGTCGTGCATGTATTTGAAAAACTCGTTGTGGCCACCCTGGTACGAAGTGATGGCGATGCCCTGCACGTCTTCCTGAATGGCACAGTCCACAATCTCCTGTACGGAGCGGTTGTGGCCGAGGTGTATGATTTCCGCGCCGCTGCTTTGCATGATGCGACGCATGATATTGATGGCTGCATCGTGACCGTCGAAGAGACTGGCGGCCGTGACGATCCGTATTTTGTTTTTGGGCTGGTAGGGCGCGACTTGCGTCATGATATTGCCGGATTTGGTTTAAGACGGCGCAAAGATAAGGGGAAGTGACGAGTAGTAAGGTGTAAGTCTGGAGTTGTGCGTTGCCCCCTTTTCATTTACGCATAAGACCTATAAGGTTTTCAAAACCTTATAGGTCTAAATAATTGATAATCAATCGATAAGGCATAAAAATGTCAAATCGGTGCGCTCAATCCCCTCAATTAAACAGATCACGCATGTCATCTTCATCCTCGTCTTTAAGATTTCCCGTCAGGAAGTCCTTGAACACCCACTTGGTCTGAACGAACTCCTTGCTCAGTACTTCGAATTCGGAAAGTCCGTGCAGGGCGAGTTCCATGAAGGTGTACATATCGCCTTTGTCGACACCTGCGGCTTCGGCGACTTTGGTGAGGCCTGCCACCTGGTCGAGTTCTTTATAGAACTGTTTGTTCGGGAGATCAGTGAACAGGTCGACCACATTTCCTGCTGAAAACCAGGCTTTTATCACGCCATACGGATCGCGTTCCTGTCCGCGTTTCAGTTTGGACGGGTTGGCAAAATACTGGAGAAACACTTTTTTGAGTGCTTCGCCGATGATATTCAGGGCCACGACATAGGGACCTTCCTGCTCGCCTTCGTACACCATTTCCACCTTTCCGGTCAGGGCGGGAATAACGCCCCAGAAATCGGTGATGCGGGCAGTGGTGTTGTCTTCGCCGTTGCGCAGCAGTCGCCGCTCGGCGGTAGAGTAGAGGTTTTCGTAGGCCGAAATGGTCAGGCGTGCGCTTACGCCGCTCTTTTTGTCCACAAATTCACTGTCCCTTGCAGCAAAGGCAATTTCCTCGATAAGGTTTTTGAGCATTTCGGGAATGCGAATCCTTTCGCGTTGTTCTGCGGTAATGCGCGATTCCTGCTCCGTGATCTTGCGGCCGATATCGATCGAAGTAGGGTAGTGCGTGGTGATCTGGCTTTCGATGCGGTCTTTCAACGGCGTGATGATGCTGCCGCGGTTGGTGTAATCCTCGGGGTTGGCGGTAAAGATAAATTCCACATCGAGCGGCAACCGGAGTTTGAAGCCACGGATCTGCATATCGCCTTCCTGCAGGACGTTGAACAGCGACACCTGAATGCGCGCCTGGAGGTCGGGCAATTCATTGATCACAAACAGGCAGCGGTGTGCGCGCGGGATCAGTCCGAAGTGGATAACCCGCTCGTCGGAGTAAGGCAGGCGCAGGTTGGCGGCCTTGATCGGGTCGACGTCGCCGACGAGGTCGGCGATGCTGACGTCGGGGGTGGCGAGTTTTTCCACATAGCGCGCGTCGCGGTGCATCCATTCCACGGGCGTATCATCGCCCTTTTCAGCGATCAGGTCCTTGGCATAGCGGCTGATGGGCGCCATCGGGTCGTCGTTGAGCTCGCTGCCGGCCACGACGGGGATGTACTCGTCGAGCAGGTGCACGAGCATACGCGCGATACGCGTTTTGGCCTGGCCGCGCAGGCCGAGCAGCAGGATGTTGTGGCGACTGAGCACGGCGCGTTCCACATCAGGCAAAACCGTATCGTCGAAACCGAAAATGCCGGGGAAAATAGTCTCCTTGTTGCGGATCTTTGCGATCAGGTTGTCGCGGAGTTCCTGTTTGACGCTTCGTGGTTTGTAGCCGCTTTTCTTGAGTTCGCCAAGTGTGCGAATTTGGTGGATGTCTTTCATGGGGGGCAAAACAGCGACCCGGCTGCTTTTGTTTAATGCTTGTTCTTTTCAATCAGAAACGACCCGGCCAGGTCAGATCGGAAACGCGGGGTATAGCGTTATTTAACGGGCTGCTTTTTCTTTTCCTTTTCCCGCCGTTCGTCCCGCAGTACCGCAATTCCCGCATTTAACTCAAATCCAATCAGCAGGATCATACAGTTCAGTTGTATCCAGATCATCAGGACGATCAGGGTGCCGATAGAGCCGTAGAGCTTGTTGTAGTTGCCGAAATTGTCTACATAAAAAGAAAATCCCCAGGATGTCAGGATGGAAAGCGGTGTGGCGAGCACAGCGCCGGGATTGATGAAAGGGATGGGGTGGCGTGTGGATGACCCGTAGCGGTAGATCATCGAAAACAGGGAATAGAAGAGCAGGATGACCACTACCCAACGCAGCGACGAAAAGGCGATAATGGTCAAAACATCCACGTGGATATACTGAAAGACAAATTTCAGGATGGTGTTGCCCAGGATTACGAGGATCACGGAAGCCACCAGTACAAAACCGACCAGAAAGGTCAGTTGCAGGGCCATCAGGCGTTTCTGGAATGCCGTCCGCCGTTTGAAGGTAATGGGATAGTCCTTTTCAAGCCCCTTCATCATCGACAGCAT
>ERZ724507.809-NODE-809-length-13821-cov-3.887258_pt1 | contig 13821 bp, 8 predicted proteins | sample MGYA00376040_ERZ724507 | MGnify/ENA primary metagenome ERZ724507 (study PRJEB28724, sample SAMN07190883) | activated sludge metagenome | isolation source: activated sludge of sewage treatment plant in Hong Hong | place: Hong Kong | collected 2016-03-17 ...
TGGTTATAAATAAAGGGTCCTCGTTTTTCCATATGACAGGAAAAACAGGTTTCGTTGACACTATCTCTAATCATTTTGCTTGGCCCTGCTGAACCATGAGGGTTATGGCAATCGGAGCACACGACTTTGCCTTCACGAATCGGGTGTCTTGAAGGTCGATTGATTTGAGCTCGCTGTTCTTTATGGCACGCAAAACATACTTCGGCTTGAGCAATTCGGTCACGAACTTTGTCTTGCGCTGCATGGATTTGATGACAGGCGGTGCAAGCCGTATCTCGGTTTGCATGGGTGCTACTCAACCAATGCATGCGTTTACCGCCTTGGTGACAATTTAGGCAGATTTGATTTCTTTCATCGATGGGGTTTTTGGAGTTTTTTCCAAACGTAATCGATGGCATGGGCATGGTGGTTTCACCATCCAAATGATCATTACTTTCACCATGACAGCTTTTGCAGGAGTCTGGTGTTCTGCTATCCGCTGTTGTGCCATGTTTAGTCTTACCAATAGCAAGAATTGGATACTCACTGCTTTCATCGTGGCAGTCAGTACATTCTCTGTCTTTCCTGAGGACAATACCGCGTTCCGATTCGTCATCAGCATCTTCACTGGCGCTTTTCGCTTCAGAATTGGGGGATATTCCGAGTGCTAGTGCTAACACTAGCATCGGTAGTAGGTGTAATAAGCCTTTCTTTATTTGTCTTGACATGATGGATAGCCTCTCTAAGTTAGTTAAGGTTAGGGTTGAAGCCGTTTCTTGCTTCAACAAAAGATGAAAAAATTATCTAACTGGAGGACTATTCCGATCTGTGTGATATCTCACGATCTGAGAAATAAATTCAATTGCAGTATCGTTTAACGAGGGGTTAGCCAAACCTGTATAATTTTGTATTTTTTGGGTGGCAATCATGATGGAAGCAGAACAACTGAATACGCTTAGAAACCAATTAGTCGAGCTGAACGATCGCCAAAAATCGTTAAGGAGGTATCTTTGACTTCGATAATAAAAAGCTACGGTTGATTGAAGTTTCTAGACATGCGGAGGACCCAGCTGTCTGGAATGATGCGCAGCGATCCCAAGAAGTAGGGCGTGAAAAGAAATCGCTTGAGAATGTAGTGTTACTACTCGAGTCATTAGAAAAACAACTGCAAGATGCGGATGAACTCCTTCAAATTGCAATCGAGGAAAACGACGCAACGGTGTTTCAGAGCATCGTCGCCGATGTTGCGCAACTCGAAAAAAACGTTGCAGATATGGAATTCCGGAGAATGTTTTCCAATCCAATGGATCCTTGCAATTGTTTTGTAGATATCCAATCGGGTTCCGGAGGGACAGAAGCGCAAGATTGGGCGCAAATGCTAGAACGGATGTATTTGCGCTATTGCGAGCGCCATGGTTTTGAGGTGGAATTATTAGAAGAATCGGCTGGGGATACGGCAGGTATAAAAAGCGCAACGCTTAAAGTATCCGGTGAATATGCTTATGGCTATTTACGGACTGAAACAGGAGTCCATCGTTTGGTCAGAAAATCTCCGTTTGACTCTGGTAACCGGCGTCATACATCCTTTGCTAGCGTGTTTGTTTATCCAGAAGTCGATGACAGTATTGATATTGAGATAAATCCAGCAGAACTGCGGATCGATACGTTCCGCGCATCCGGTGCTGGCGGTCAACATATCAATAAAACCGATTCAGCGGTTAGGATTACCCATCTTCCGACTAATATCGTCGTTCAGTGCCAGAGTGGGCGTTCGCAGCATCGCAATAAAGCTGATGCGATGGCGATGCTCAAGTCGCGCCTTTATGAAGCTGAATTGCGCAAGCGCAATGAAACCAAACAAGCGGTTGAAGATGCAAAAACAGATATCGCGTGGGGTTATCAGATACGTTCCTATGTGCTTGATCAATCACGTATCAAAGATCTACGCACCAATGTCGAAATTGGCAATACCCAAGCAGTGCTGGATGGAGATTTGGATGATTTTATCCAGGCAAGCTTAAAACAAGGGGTTGCTTCTTGAACGCGATGTGATTAGAAAAAAGTTGGGTTGATGATCAACCCAACTTGAAGTGCGAGATATTTATAGTGTTGTGACAACACCTGCAAATTTAAGCAAATCTACCATCGTAAAGTTACTATTTGAACCTAGATCAGGTGTCCAATCAGGGTCTTGAGAAAGATAGGAAGTATTGTCTCCCTGTAAAAGACCTATCATGACTTCACCGACAATACGGCCGCCGACTGGGCCCAATCGTTTTGCATCGGCTTTCACATCAGCCTCACGTAATACATAGAACCACAAGGGTGTGCGATTATGGAGATTAAATGGTTTTAGATCAGCCAGATCGTTTTCAAGTAGCGCAGGAATTCCCATGGCAGCTGCAACGCGTTGACCAGACGGAACTTTGAATGTTAAGTGGCGCAGTAGATTGCGTTGCGCAAGGGATTGAGGCTCATTTGCAGGCATACCCGGAAGATCGAACATAACTGTAGAGATTTTTGTATCAATACGCTTATTATTGCGTGCGTTGTTATCACCAAAATCAAAAAATGTTTGCCAATCGATAAAACGTTCGGGTGCTCTTGACCCGCCACGCATATCGATGGTGACCGGGTTTGTTAAGTTATCATTGAAAAATAGCGCAAAAATCTGATTAGCGTCATTTGTACCAAAATTGACTCGATAACTGGGTCTTACTTGAGAGTGCCCAAAACGATAGGCTGCAACTGAAAACTCGACCGGAATATAAGGGGCGTTGCTCCATTGATAAAATTTTCGGCCATTTTGTAATATATCGTCTACTAAAGCTTGACCCACTGTTTTGGGCAAGAATTCATGCAAAATAATCCATTGATAGTGCCAACGTGTTAAACGCTGTGCTTCAAGAAAGATTTCAACCGGATTGGTTAGTCCCTCTGCTTTAAGTTTAGCTACTAAGTTATTATGAAACTTGATGAACGCGACTTGCATCTGGGACAAAACTAAATTTTCATCATTGCGAGGATCGCCAATCAGCGGTGTGTTTTGACTATTGCGGGGTAGATCATATTTCAAAGATCCATCACGGCATTTGGTTTCAGAACCGGTAATTGGTTCTAGCAACAAAGTAGTAAATCCATGATCGATTGTCTGATCAAATAGATAAGGTGAGCCAGATGGGCCTGTACCATAGATACTATCTAATGCAAAAGTTGGTGTCCGGAAATTTTGAATCATTTCAGGATCGACTTGCTGCTCTAGGCTAGAAGTAATATCGAGCGTCATGTCATGGTCAAGAAATTGACCAAGGAAAGTCATCCCAGCACTCATATCAGGGTTATCAGGGTTATTAACCCGCAGTGCAGGATTAAGAATGAGTTCTAAAGGATCTTTATCTACATCATCTTGTGCATCCATGATGCCACGTCGTTCACCGATTTTCATCAGCGCAGTGCGTAAACTGGGAGAATCTAAAGAAAAAGGGGGGAGCGTTGGGAACATACGTCCAAATTTTCCTTGATCGTAAAATTTAGAGGTAGGTGGCATACTATCTGAGCGGTAAACATTGCCATGTAACATTGTATTCTCCTATTTTTAATTAATGAAGAGACCTTGAATACACTATTGATAACAGCTTTCAGGCTGTTCGATGCAATTAATTTGTTATTACTACGGGTAACAAACTTTCGTTCAAGTAGAAAATTGATTCACCTAATGAACTTCTTTAGGATAGTTTTTGCTTGCTGATAAGACTGTGCGATTTATCACATCGCAAGCCTATGGTATCACTCAATCATTATCATGGCGATGATGAGGGAGATATGAAAAAACTCAAGGGCATCTCTGAACATCCAAATTTCATCACAACGCGTTGTTACTCACAAAAGAATGTCTCCTCACATATCAATCCTATGCTGCGGCCACATTTTTTGCTCATCCCTTGTTTTGTATAAAACGTTGAATTTTTAGAGACGCCCTCAATTTTCGGGTTTTGTTTTCATTCGAGATAAAGCCATTGCTAAAGCACTTGCAGGTTGAGTATTGATGGGTTTCTCCGGCTTAGTATTAGAACGCTGTGGTTTGGGTTTTGAAGTCGATTGGGATGACTGAGTTTTACCTTGATCATGAAGATCGACTGGGTCGTCTAATCGCATTGTCAAGCTAATCCGTTGGCGAGGAATATCCACAGCCAATACTTTTACTTTGACAATTTGACCGGGTTTGACAATTTGATGAGGGTCCTTGACAAAATGATTGGCCAGGGCGGATACGTGAACTAATCCGTCTTGATGAACACCGATATCAATGAAAGCCCCAAAAGCAGCAACATTGGTTACGACACCTTCCAGAAGCATTCCTACTTTTAGATCGGCAAGTGTTTCAATTCCTTCTTGAAAGGTAGCCGTTCTAAATTCAGGACGAGGGTCACGTCCTGGCTTTTCGAGTTCAGACAAAATATCACGGATAGTTAGCAGACCAAAGGTTTCATCCGTAAATTCTTCAGGGGAAAGTCCTTTTAGCGCCTCGGGTTGTTTCATGACCTCACTAATCCCTTTTTTGAGCTTATTTAAAATTCGCTCAACGACAGGATACGCTTCTGGGTGAACAGCAGAGCGGTCAAGCGGATTGTTACCATCGGTAATGCGTAGGAAACCAGCCGCTTGCTCGAATGTTTTATTTCCAAGTCTTGGAACATTTAATATCGCTTGCCGATTGATAAAAGGACCTGTCGTATCACGATATTGCACGATATTCTGTGCTAACGTGCGATTCAGTCCTGATACACGCGCCAATAACGGTGCAGAAGCCGTGTTAATATCAACACCCACTGCATTAACGCAATCCTCGACTGTTGCATCAAGTGCACGTGTTAGTGCACGTTGATTGATATCATGTTGATATTGCCCAACACCAATGGATTTAGGTTCAATTTTAACGAGTTCAGCAAGGGGGTCTTGTAGGCGGCGTGCAATCGACACGGCTCCCCGCAGACTGACATCAAGATCAGGAAATTCTGCGGCAGCAAAGGCTGAAGCTGAGTAAATAGAAGCTCCTGCTTCGCTAATCACAATTTTAGCGAGCCGAAGATGAGAAGAACTTGCTTCGATAAATTTAATAACTTCATCCGTCAACTTATCTGTTTCTCTGCTCGCAGTACCATTGCCAATGGCAATCAATTCAACCTTATGTTGGGTAACTAACTGTGTAATCGTTAATAATGATTCTTTCCAGCAATTTTGTGGTTGGTGGGGATAAATCGTAGTCGTTTCAACTAATTTTCCTGTTTTATCAACAACTGCAATTTTACAACCGGTTCTGAATCCTGGGTCAATGCCTAGTACGACTTTAGCGCCAGCAGGTGCTGCTAATAGTAGTTCCTGTAAGTTTTTGCTAAAAATCCTGATTGCTTCAGTCTCAGCAGCTTCCCTTAATTGAATGAACAGCTCAACACAGACTTGAGTATGTAATTTAACTCGCCAGGTCCACTGACATACTTCTAGCAGCCATTTGTCTGCAGGCCGATTTTTATTATCAATATGAAATTGTTTAGCGATGAGCGCTGCGCAGGGATGAAAATCAAGCGCTTCCTGGGTATCTGCTAATTTTAAATCGATTCGAAGCACATCGAGTGCTTGCCCTCGAAAGAGTGCTAATGCCCGATGAGAGGGGATCGTTCGAATCGGCTCGGAATAAGCGTAATAATCACGAAATTTTTCTTCTTCAGCTTGCTCCTTACCCGGAATCACCGTTGTCGAGAGTACACCTTCATTCCATAGCTTCGCGCGCATTGTGGCAAGTAATTCGGCCGTCTCTGAGAATTTTTCCACTAAGATATCACGCGCACCTTCCAGTGCAGCCTTAGCAGTTGGAACATTGATCGCTTCACTCTGATCGGTTGCTGGCTCGATTCGAATATATTTCTCAGCTTCTAATTCAGGATTGAGTAAAGGATTCGTTAATAGCGCTTCAGCTAACGGCTCTAATCCAGCTAAACGCGCAATCTGTGCGCGAGTACGGCGTTTGGGTTTATAAGGTAGATAGATATCTTCGAGTAATTGCTTGGTAGTGGCTTGCTCAATCGTGTTGCGCAGCTGTTCCGTTAGTTTTCCCTGTTGTTCAATTGAGGATAGAATGACTTGCCTTCGTTCTTCGAGCTCTCGTAAATAAAGCAAACGTTCTTGCAACGTGCGTAGTTGTGTATCATCGAGATTACCTGTGGCTTCTTTGCGATAGCGAGCAATAAAGGGAACTGTGGCTCCCTCATCGAGTAGTTTGATGGCTGCGGAGACTTGGGGTGTTTTTACAGTTAATTCAGTTGCAATCAAACTAACAATTTTTGCTTGCGTAGAATTTAACGTATTCGTTTGGATGGGTGTGCTCATTTTTGAAAGGTACCAAGGACAAATTGTGGGATCGTGATTTTGATTGTGACAAGTTATTTATCTTCTGAGTCACGAAAGAATCGTTGTATCTCTAATATCTTATCTTTATTTTTGATAAGCGCTTCCACACAATCTTTATCAAGTTTGTTTTCAGATAGACGCTGCAGCATGACAAATGCTTCTTCGTTCGACCAAGCAGCTTTATACGTTCGACTGGAAGTCAAGGCATCAAATACATCAGCAACCGCACTGATTCTAGCTTCGATAGGAATCTCGTTGCCTTGAAGTTGGTTAGGATAACCGCTGCCGTCAATGGCTTCATGATGGTACTCTGCGATATTGCGCAAAATTTCAACATGTCCAAATGTACCCAAACTAAAATCTTTCAAAATACTATCAATAATTTCTCGTCCTTTGCCAGGGTGGGTTTTCATAACGGCAAATTCTTGATCATCTAATTTACCCGGTTTACGCAAGATGCTATCTGGAATACCAATTTTCCCGATATCGTGGAGCGGGGAGAACAAAAAAATATGTTCGATCTGTTCATCACGCAACTGATAGCGTTGCGCCAGTTCTTTTGCAATCAAACGCGCATAATGCGCTGTACGATCAACGTGGGAGCCGGTTTCCACATCGCGATAGTGCGTCATACTGCGCGCTGCTTTTACTGCGGAGAGTAATGTGCGGATGGCTGTTAATTCACTGATAACCATTAGCGCAATCAAATGGCCATAAATGTCGATTTGACGCAGAATCGGTGGTAAGAATGGATGCGATTCATAAGAGTTAAAAAATAAAAATCCTACGAATACACCACTTTGATACAGTGGCATGGTATAGCTCGCCTTATAGCCTTTGGCTGCGATCAATTTTGTGTGCTGGTGGGCACCTTTATTAAAAATTGCTAAATCCTGAACGAGTCGAGGACGACGGCGCTTAATAATTTCCAGCAGGGACGGGGCGGAATCGAGAGAAGCTTCATAGGCAGTAATCGGGCTATTGCCGTCGTCGGTACTGTGGGTATAGGTTTTGAGTGTTCTCGTTTTCTCGTCAAGCAGCGCAATCGCCAAACGATCAATAAACGGAAAGTCTTCACGGATTAGCTGATGTAAAAAATTGAGCTTCTCAGATAGAGGACGGTTTTCATGTAGCTGCGCTAATGCGTCCTGGTGTGGAAATAAGTTCTCTTCGTCAGAATCCATGGTTGTTTGTAGTGAGTAATTTTCGCTAACTTTCGATGAGTAATCTTATTCTATTGCTCATGAAAGTTGTAAAGCGCTATTTTAATCGATTTGCGACCAACGGTCTGCTTCAATCATGCGCTGCGACAAATTGTCGCGCGGCAATATGTCACATTCCAAAGTAATTTTTTTAACTTTACAATGCGGCCATGAGTAAATCATTGCAGTAATGAATGACCTTACTAACTAGGAGATCCGTATGACGCTCAAACATAATCAGCATGGTGTTTCGTCTCACTCTAGCAAAGTTACAATTGGGACCAGTGAGTTCGGTGAAAACAAGCCACAAACGAAATCGATCAAGCAGAATACAACGACACATTTAAGTCAGATGGAAGATGCATCCTGGCATCGCAGTAAATCAGCACGTTTTCAACAAAATTGAGCAATTAATCAATTGTTTTCTACTATAGAGATGAGACAAAAATGAAAACCCCTAAACAAATCGAATCATTGATAGAAGAAGGTTTAGTTGATTCAGTGATTTGCCAACTCATGAGTGGTAAAGAAGCGTTGGTTTATGTTGTGCAATGTGGAAGTGAACTGCGATGTGCCAAAGTATACAAAGAAACACATCGACGCAATTTTCGGCATAGCGCAAATTATACTGAAGGCCGTTACTTGAAAAATTTTCGTCGTACACGTGAGATTCAGAAACGAAGCTGCTTTGGAAAAGTAGCTCGAGAAGAGGCCTGGCAGAATACTGAAATTAATGCATTATGCCGACTGAGTGCAGCAGGTGTAAAAGTTCCAAGGTACATTAATTTCTTCGAGGGTGTGCTTTTAATGGAACTTATCACGGATTCCCAAGGTAATGTGGCACCTCGTTTGAACGATATCAGGTTAACGACGGAACAAGCGAAATCCTATCACACATTACTGATTAATCAGGTGGTTCGTATGCTATGTCGTGGCATGATTCATGGTGATTTATCCGAATACAATGTATTGCTTGGTTCCCAAGGACCTGTAATCATCGATTTTCCGCAAGCCATTTATGCGGTAGAGAATAATAATGCGCGTTGGCTTTTGAAGCGAGATATTGACAATATCACAAAATATTTTAGTCGTTTTTCCCCTGAACTCGCTAAGACAGATTTTGGATCGGAAATTTGGTCACTATACGAACGCGGGAAACTAGATTGGGATACTCCATTGACAGGCGTATTGGTAGAAACACATAAGCCAGTCAATATTGATGGGCTACTAAAAACGATCGATTCGGTTATGAAGAAAGAACTGGCGTGGCAGCGCTATAAACAAGAGCGATGGACAAGTCAGCGAAGCTTAGCTTTCTAAAAGGAATCTCTTTTTTATTACTCGGTTAATAGAAATTATTAATTTTTACGCAACAAGTTAGATTTTTGTGTCTCCCTCCTAGCGGCGCGTTTAAGTGATTCTTCCCCCCACCTTGATCATTTAAAATCACGCGCCGCTTCTTTATGATGTTTGCCATCAAATTGTTATTTTGACCTACGTTTTCGCTTGCAAATATAAATTCAGATTTTTGCAAAGTGCCTGAACGCAGTACACTGCATTTTTTATTGTCTGTGTACTGTCAGTTTATGGTGTTAGATAGCGAGAGAAGCTAGAAATAACCGGTTTTTCTCGCATAGTTCCAAAAGAAAATATTATCTGTATTAGTTAAATTAACAGCTCTTTGACGTTATATATACAAGGAAGCTGAAAATGAAAAAAGTCCTGAACGTAGGGGGAAACAATAAATCGATCCCACTGCCGCCCCAGTATGTAGAGTTTGAACATCTACTGCTCGATATTGACCCGCGAGGCGAGCCTGATTTTGTGTGCGATGCACGGAATTTGGCAACTCTGGATGCTGACCAGTTTGATGCAATCTATTGTTCACATAACCTTGAGCACTATTATCGGCATGACGTCAAGAAGGTTCTGAACGGTTTCTTGCATGTTCTGAACGAGAATGGATTTGTCCATATCCGGGTGCCAGATATTCAAGAAGTTATGCGCATTACGATGGAGCGGAATCTAGACCTTGATGATTTTTTGTATCAATCTTCCGCTGGGCCGATTATGGTGTCAGATGTTTTATATGGCTATAGTGTCGAAATCGAGCGTAGTGGGCAAGATTTCTTCAGTCACAAAACAGGTTTTACTCAGAAATCACTTGAGAAAGCGCTACAAAATGCAGGTTTCTATAAAATATATACTACAACAAGAAATCTTGAAATTGTTGCGTTAGCGTTTAAGGGCGTACCTGACAGCTATGTAAGCTCTCTTTTTGATCTACCGTTGCTCAGTTGAATTTCTTTGGATGATATTTCCTGCCGCTTGCAGCGTAGAATTTGTGGATGAGCGAATATATACATAAGAGTCATAATGTCAAGTTTTACTGTACCACTTAGTATTTCTGGCAAGATACAGAGGTGTAGTTTTTGATGAGCAAGTTAATGTTGTTTTCAAAGGTATTTGCCTTGAATTGGCAGAGCGCTATCAAGTGAAGTTTTTAGAGATCGGTACTGATAAGGATCATCTTGATTTCTTGGTATAGTCAGTGCCGACATAAGTGCTACTAGCTTATTAAGAGCATAACTGCACGAGAAATTTTCAAGCGTTACCCTCGTTAAGAAGAAACTATGGGGCGAAGAATTTTGGGCTGATGGTTATTTTGCGAGTACGGTTAGTAATTTTGAGACCAAATACCCTGCTACTTGTGGCGGGGTTCTTTATCGAGTTGCAGCAAAATGTTGCTTAACTTTGTGTCCAGAAAAGTGTAGCCACATCAATCTAAGAATGTGCTACTAGCGGCTTTTTAGTTTCAGAGGTTACACACTTCCAGAAACCTAGTGCATTTTTATCATTCTCGCTACATAGTTGCTTGCTTTTAGGCATGCAACTATGTAATAACTCCAGCGCTTTTCTTGCCTGAATAAAACCGGGCTGCTGCTGAAGTACTACTTGAAAAGCCTGTTCTGCTCCAGTGAGATCGCCGCTACTACTGAGCAGCGCACCTAGATTAAACCAGGCTATCCATTTATCCTTTGAACAAGAATATTTGATCCACTGGTGATAAGTTTGGATTGCACTGATTATATCGTCTTGGGCCTGAAGTTTTTCTGCTTTGATGACAATATCGGTAAGTTGTTTTAACTTCTGGGGTTGTTCGGAAACTGAAGCAGCCTGTTTGGTAGACTGGACTGAAGATACCTGATAATTAAAGGCAGCAACCAGATTAGTGTAATGTGTTTCCAGATTTCTGGCGAACCGGGTAGTGTCAAACAGTGGGCTATTTATTTTGGCATCAGCCAGTTTCTTGCGTAATTTTTTTAGTACTTTAGGATTTTGTGCTAGCTCGACAGCCTTATCTTCGTAGAATTTCAAATCGTAAGTGATGAGCTCAGGTAAATCTGCGGTTGTCAACAAGGCACCGGCCATTCGGGAGGCGAACGAGCGGCCACATAGCGTAAGAACAGGAAGCCCAACCCACAAGGAATCATTGGCTGTAGTTCCAGCATTGAAAGGAAATGTATCTAGAAATAGATCGGCAACATGATAGCGTGCTAGATAGTCAGCTGGCAGGGTGCGTTTTGCAAAAATCAATCGAGTTGGGTCGATACCTTGCAATTCTGCTTGCTTCTTGAGATTGGATTTTGCCCAAGGATTATCAGCAAGTAACCATAAAACGCTTTCAGGAACACGTCGTAAAATATTCATCCATGTAGTAAATACTTCCAGAGTGTATTTGTGATTGTTATTGAAGGAGCAGAATACAAATTTATTTTTGGGTAGTCCGCAAGATTCCCTAGTAGGAGCGGAACTGATTTCACGCTTGCGATCACTGACTTGGTATATATCCGGCATGTAGAGGGGCTTCTCTGAATAAAAATTTGCGTACTCTTGGGGAATTAAGAAACGATCTGCAATTACATAGTCTATACAGGGTAGCCCCGTTGTCGCGGGGAGTCCTAGGTAGGTGACTTGGATGGGTGCAGGGCGATGCGCTAGCATTTGGATTCTAGCGTTGCTTGTTTGACCGTGTAGATCAGCCAGAATGTCAATTTCATACTCGCGGATCAGTCGGGCCGAATCTGCTTCATTTAGCTCGTGAATTGGGATGTAATGATCTACTCCCTGAATAATGCGCTGGCGTAAGTTCGAACCATCATTTGGTGACCAGCAGAAAGCGTAAATCTCAAATTTATCTTTGTCATGTTGCTCAAATAACTCAACAGTCAGCATAGCAACGGGGTGTGTGCAGAAATCACCAGAGCAATAGGCGATACGAATTTTTTTATGCTGATAGCCATTGGGTGGAGCAAGCCTAGGTAGATCAGTGGGTATCTTTGCTCGGCTATAGTTCAGTGCGCCCTCAAGCTGAGTATAGGGGTCATCGGAAATATTCAGCATAGCAAGCGCTGAAGTCGCTTTTCGCAACGCACTTTCTCCGGTAGCACCAACTGACTCATAAATTGGCCAGCGACATTGTTTTTGACGCATAAAAATCAAATGATGAATAACATCCGACTGGTTTGGTTTTAGTAATAGGCTTTTTTCTAGAGCTTCACATGCAAGTTGGTATTGTTTGAGCGTTTCTTGTAGTCGACCAGTGCTATTCAGTGCTAAAACGAGAATAGCAAGATCGTCAGGTACGGCTGAATTGGCAGTTTCTTCTACTTGTTTCCATTGAGCAAGCGCTGCTTGAGTATTATTCAACCGTTCGTAAATCAATCCAAGGTTGAAACGTGCTGCAATAAAATTGGGTTTAATGGCTAGTGCTGCTTCATAAGCTTCTCGGGCACCAATAAAATCTTTTTCTGAAAATAGGCTGACACCCAGATTGAACCAAGCGAATACATCGTCTGTAGTGTGATTGCGCTTGAGCCAAGTTTGATATAGTACAGCGGCTAGACTCGACGGGAAGTTTTTTTGATTGGCGTAAGTAATAAGATCTGAAAATTTAACAACTCTTTGCCAGATACCTTGAATCCAGGCGGTATAGTCAGAATGCGGCTGATCGTACATTCAATGCTCTCCCAGAGAAAGACCACGGTATAGATCACGAGATACTATACCGTGGGATAAGTTGTGCAGCGTTATGGATTTGTTTCCGATTAGAAGTGCAGATAAGGAATCTGATCGGTGGTAAGCACTGCGATTTGATCTGATGTCAATGCTCTTACCTGATCGGTAGATAACGCATCGATCTGATCTGTACTTAGATTCGGGATATGATCTGTTGTCAACGCAGCAACTTGTGTTGTAGTCAATTGCTGTATTTGCGTTGTTGAAAGACCATTGGTGATTTGGTCTGTATTAAACAGTTTAATCTGGATAGCAGACAATGCTTGCAAATCCTCGCTTTCTAGGTTGGATATATGTTCCGTGGTTAAACCAGAAATCTGCTCACTCGTTAGAGCGCTGATTTGTGCTGTGGTTAGTGCCTGAATATCTTCTGTTCCGAGTGTGCTGATTTGCTCCGATGTCATTGCTGCAATCTGTGCGGCATTCAGTCCCTGGATTTGCTCGGTCGATAAACTATCAATCTGATCAGTGGTTAGTGCCCTGATCTGCAAGGATGACAACGCTTTGATATTGTCACTGCTCAGTTGCGCTAAATCATCAGTTTCAAAGACTGCAATTTGATTCACACTGAGTGCGGCAATTTGTGCATATTGCAATGCAGCTGCTTGGCTGGTAGTTAGTGCCACAACCTGATCAGTACCAAGTCCCTTGATCTGCGTTGCAGTCATTGCGGCCACATCTTCGGTATCGAGTGCGGCTATTTGATCGCTGTCAAGGCTGTTCAACTGAGTTGTGGACAATGCAGCGACCTGAGTGCTGGTCAATAACTGGATATTATCGCTTGTTAAACTTGACATTTGGTCAGTAGTAAGGCCTTTGATCTGAGCAGCAGTTAGTACCTGAATCTGATCAGATGTCATATTGTTGAGCTGATCGCTTGTGAAAGCGGCGATCTGTTTGGCTGAGAATGCAGCAATTTGACTACTTGTCATAGCAGCAAGATCATCCGTTTCAATATTGGCGATTTGATCAGTCGTAAGTCCCTTGATCTGATTGGCAGTCAATGCCTGCAGTTGATCAGAAGTTAAATCTTGGATTTGTGTCGTACCAAGTCCCTTGATCTGCGTTGCAGTTAGTGCGGCCACATCTTCGGTGTCGAGCGCGGCTATTTGATCGCTGTCAAGGCTGTTCAACTGAGTTGTGGACAATGCAGCGA
>ERZ724507.810-NODE-810-length-13814-cov-5.615815_pt1 | contig 13814 bp, 18 predicted proteins | sample MGYA00376040_ERZ724507 | MGnify/ENA primary metagenome ERZ724507 (study PRJEB28724, sample SAMN07190883) | activated sludge metagenome | isolation source: activated sludge of sewage treatment plant in Hong Hong | place: Hong Kong | collected 2016-03-17 ...
CGGCCGGGCGCCTGCGGATCGCGGCGATGCGGTCTACACCATCGCCATGTCGTCACCGGAGCAGACCCTCCCGCTCAAGGTGCTGCGCGACGGTGAAATCATTGACCTCAAGATCACGCTGGGTCGCCGACCGCAGACGCGCCGCTAACGCGCCTTCGGGCGGCGCGCCCTACTCGCTGTCAGCGTCGGCGCGGGTACGCGGCGTAATGAAGCGGCTGACGAGGATGCCTACCTCGTAGAGCACCACCAGTGGCACCGCAAGGAACAACTGCGACAGCACGTCCGGCGGAGTAACCACGGCGGCAATCACGAACGCAGCAACGATGAAATAACCGCGAAACTCGGCGAGCTGCCTGACTGTCACGATGCCGGCGCGCGTCAGCACGGCGAGCACCACCGGTGTCTCGAACGTGATGCCGAAAGCGATGAACATGGTCAGCGCAAAGCTCCAGTACTTGTCGATGTCGGTCGCCATCTGCACGCCCACCGGCGTAAAGCTGACGAAAGTCTTGAAGATCGACGGGAACACGACGAAATAGGCGAACGCCATGCCGGCGAAGAACAGCAGCGTGGACGACACGATGATCGGCAGCGCCATCTTCTTTTCGTGCGCGTAGAGCCCCGGCGCCACGAAGGCCCACATCTGGTAGAGCACGACCGGCAGCGAAATCAGGAAACCGGCCATCAGCGTCACCTTCAACGGAATGAAGAAGGTGCCAGTGACGTCGGTCGCGATCATGGTGGCGCCGTTGGGCAGCGCGTGCATCATCGGCGCTGCGACCAGTGAGTACAGCTCTTTCATGCCCGGCCAGGCCATCAGCGCAAAGGTAGCCACCAGCACGGCGACCACCGCTTTCACCAGCCGCTCGCGCAACTCGATCAGGTGCGAGATGAAAGTTTCCTGGGGGGTATCAGTGGACATGAGAGCGGGACTTAGCGGTAGGAGCGGCTACTCATGCCGCGACGTTGTCTCACCAGGGTGGCTGCGGCAGTCCCGCACCGGCACTTCGAACGCACGGATTCAGGCAACTTTCTTGCTGACGTTGTCCGATGGATTCAGTGTGGCGCTCATCTGCTCGGCGGTGATCACCGGAGCGGACGAGGTAGCTGCCGATGCAGGCTGCGCCTGTTCGGCGATGGACTTTTCGAGCGCCTGCACTTCATCCTGCGCGGCCAGCGTAGCGTTGTGCACCGGAGCAATGCTGTTTTCGACCGATTTCGTGGCGGCGGCGTTGGCTTCGGCGAGCGACGTGTTGACGCTGCCCTGAACACTGGCTGCTTCAGCTTCGACGCTACGTCCTGCCTCGTTGACTGCCGACTCGAAACTGCGCGCGGCGTCCTGCGCCTGCTGCTGCAGCTTGCGCAGTTCGTCCATCTGCATCTCGCGGTCGATGTCCTGCTTGACCTGATTGGCGTAGCTACGCGCTCGACCGAGCAGGTGCCCGAGCGTGCGCGCCACGCGTGGCAGCTTCTCCGGCCCGAGCACAATCAGCGCGACCACCGCGATGATCATCATCTTGCCGAAGGACAGTTCAAACATCTTGTCGCTCCGCGACAGGACGACGCGGGCCGGGCCCGCTATGACGGCGCCCGCCATACGGCGGGCTATGACGACGCGCCTGCGGCGCTAGGACGAAAAAAGATAAGTCATTCGTCATTGGTCATTCGTCCTGCGCCAACCGGCGCTAGACCTTGTCGCGCTTGACTTCGCCTTCGAGCACCTGCGGGGCGGCCTGGGCACTGCTTTCGACGTTGCCCTTGGCGGCCTCTTCGCCGCCCTTCATGCCTTGCTTGAAATCACTCACGGCACCACCGAGGTCCTTGCCGACATTGCGCAGTTTCTTGGTGCCGAAAATCAGCACGACGACCAGCAGCACGATCAACCAGTGCCAAATCGAGAACGAACCCATCAGCCAACTCCTCAAAGTCCGCGCAGCGCTGCAAACAGCAGCCACGCTATCAACAAACCAGCGCCACCTTCAACCAGTGGCATCCATTTAATCGTTGCAGCCTGCTGGCTACCAAACAAAAACAGCACGACCAGCGCCACCAGCGTCCAGTGCCAGGGCGAGAACGTTGCCATCGCCGCCGTCAATCATTCATCCATCGCCATCATGCGCCCGAGCGGCCCGGGGCCGCCCAGCACGTGCATGTGCAGGTGAAACACATCCTGCCGCCCGACCCGGCCATCGTTGATGATGGTACGGAAACCGTCGACCGAGCCCTGCTCGCGTGCCACCTGCGGCGCAACAAGCATCATTTTACCGAGCACCGAGTGGTCTGCGGCCTGCGCCTCCGACAACCGCGCAATGTGCTTCTTCGGCACCAGCAGCACATGCACCGGCGCGGAGGGGTGAATGTCCTTGAAGCCAAGCACCTCGTCGTCTTCATAGACCTTGCTGGACGGGATTTCGCCGCGAACAATCTTGCAGAAGATGCAGTCTTTATCGGTGCTCATGGTGATTTACGGATTAGTTGCCGATACGGTTTCGCAGGCCGCGTCGCTCAAGGGAAACGCTGAACAAGTCCCCGCGAAGCTGCGCGCGGCGGATCGGGATGGATGGCGAGGCGCAAAACGCAGTCGTAGCGGGGCTACGACGAGGCTTTGCAACGAAGCCAGCCGCCCGAGTCCGGCGATGCGCGGCTCGTGAGGGACTTGTTCAGCGTTTCCCAAGGTCATTTGGGCCGCGAGGCCTTCTCTTCAATCCCGGACAAACCCTCGCGCCGCGCCAGTTCGGCCAGCACGTCGGCGCCACCGACATCGTAGCGCGACATGGCGACCAGCATATGGAACCAGACATCGGCTGCTTCGCCAACGACACGCTCACGGTCCTCGGCGCTGGCATCCAGTTCTGCGTCCTTGCAGGCCATGATGAATTCGGCCGTCTCTTCGCCGACCTTCTTGAGCGCGGCATCCGGCGCCTTCGCCATCAGTTTGGCGACGTAGGATTTGGCCGGGTCGGCGCCGGCGCGTGAGGCGATGGTCTGCGCCAGCCTGGCAAACACGTCGGCGCTGCTGGCGATGGAGGACGTTACCGGGTCAACGCTCACCGTAAATCTCCGCTTCGGACTTCACCGGTTCAAACTGGTTCACCCAGTCGCCATTTTCGAGCTTGCGAAAAAAGCAGTTGCGGCGCCCGGTGTGGCAGGCGATGCCGCCCAGCTGATCCACTTTCATCAACACCACGTCGCCATCGCAGTCGATCCGAATCTCGCGCAGGATCTGCAAATGCCCGGAGCTTTCGCCCTTCATCCACGCCGACCGGCGCGACCGCGAGTAGTAACAGGCACGGCCCGTCGAAAGCGTACGCAATAACGCATCGCGGTCCATCCAGGCCACCATCAGGATTTCGTTGGTCACGGCGTCCTGGGCGATGGCCGGGATCAGGCCCTGCGCGTCAAAGCGCACCTCGGCCAGTGCCGTCGCCGAAATCGGGGCATCGAGCACGACAGGACCGGAAACAGGGGAATCAGACATCGGAGCAGTCTATCAGCAGCAGCAACAGCTTTTCCCGGAAACGCCCATTCCAAAAGGGCTCAGAACCATAAAACAGCATTTATCGACTTTTACGATATTCACCGCTTGCGCCCTTGTTCAGCGGGCATTTCGCACGGAAGCCAATGACCGCCAAAGCCCCGTTCGCAGTCCCGGATGCCGCTTCATGAGTGGTCACCGCCAGGCTCCCACGGTCAAGGTGAGAAATCGGGCTGGTTCTTCGGGTGTGCGCTGATGAACGCTGGCAACGTGTTGCACAGCGCGTCAATCGCGGCAACGCGCGGATATTTCGACACATCGACGTTGAAGCGTCGTGCCGAAAACACCTGCGGCACCAGCACGCAGTCGGCCAGCGTCGGCATGTCGTCGAAGCAGAAATGCCCGCTCATGCCCGATTGCTCCAGCGTCTTTTCAAAGGCACCGAGCCCGATCGTGATCCAGTGCGCAATCCAGGCGTTCTTCTGCTCATTGGTCGCACCCAGCTCACCGCTCAGGTAGTTGAGCACGCGCACGTTGTTGAGCGGATGCACGTCGCAAGCCAACGCCAGCGCCAGCGCTCGCACATGCGCACGATCCACAGCGTCTTTCGGCAACAGCGAGGTGTCGCCCAGCCCGGCGTCGTCGAGATATTCCATGATCGCGAGCGATTGCGTCAGCACCGCGCCATCGTCAGCCACCAGCGTCGGCACCAGGCCGGCCGGATTGAGCTTCAGGTAATCCGGCGCCCGGTGCTGCGCCTTCAGCAGATGTACGCCCACGTGCTGCCAGGTCAGCCCTTTGAGGTTCAAAGCGATACGAACCCGGTATGCCGCCGATGACCGGTAATAGTTGTAGAGCTTCATGGTGGTACCAGGGAGGTAGGTTGTTGACCGCGCCGCTTGCCGTCCGCGTCCGGGCTCAGTTCGCGAATGCCGCAATACCGGTCTGCGCACGCCCGAGGATGAGGGCATGGATGTCGTGCGTGCCCTCGTAGGTGTTGACCACCTCAAGGTTGACCAGGTGGCGGGCAACGCCGTATTCGTCGCTGATGCCGTTGCCGCCCATCATGTCGCGGGCGAGGCGAGCGATATCGAGCGACTTGCCGCAACTATTGCGCTTCATGATGCTGGTGATTTCAACGGCGGCGCTGCCCTCGTCCTTCATCCGGCCCAAACGCAGGCAGCCCTGTAAACCAAGCGTGATCTCGGTCTGCATGTCGGCGAGTTTCTTCTGGATCAACTGGTTCGCCGCGAGCGGACGGCCGAACTGCTTGCGATCAAGCACGTACAGGCGCGCGCGGTGCCAGCAATCTTCGGCGGCGCCCAGCGCACCCCAGGCGATGCCGTAGCGAGCCGAATTCAGGCAGGTGAACGGGCCCTTCAGCCCCTCAACGCCGGGCATCTCGTTCTCGGCCGGGACGAAGACCTCATCCATCACGATTTCACCAGTCGTTGATGCACGCAGACCAACCTTGCCCTTGATCGCCGGTGCGGACAGGCCCTTCATGCCCTTTTCGAGAATGAAGCCGCGAATGCGACCTTCGTCGTTCTTGGCCCATACGACGAAAACATCAGCGAACGGCGAATTGGAGATCCACATCTTGGCGCCCGACAGCGAGAAGCCGCCCGGCACGCTGCGCGCGCGGGTGATCATGCTGCCCGGGTCGGAGCCATGATTCGGCTCGGTCAGACCGAAGCAGCCGATCCATTCGCCGGTAGCGAGCTTCGGCAGGTATTTCTGCTTCTGCGCCTCGGAACCGAACTCGTTGATCGGCACCATCACCAGCGAACTCTGCACGCTCATCATCGAGCGATAGCCGGAGTCGACGCGCTCAATCTCGCGCGCGATCAGGCCGTAGCAGACGTAGTTGAGGCCCGCGCCACCGTACTGCTCGGGAATCGTCGGGCCGAGAAGACCCAGCTCGCCCATCTCGCGAAAGATCGCCGGATCAGTATGTTCGCTGCGGAATGCCTCGGTCACACGAGGCAGCAGCTTGTCCTGCGCATAGGCGGCCGCCGCGTCGCGCACCATGCGCTCGTCGTCGGTCAGTTGCTGGTCGAGCAGGAGCGGATCGCTCCAGTTGAAGGTGGCTTTGCTGTTGGCCATGGAAAATCCCCGGATTCGCTTGCGATGAATACTGTTGAAACCGATTCTAGGTGCTGCGCGGTCGCCTTCAGGCCCTCGCCGTCATGCGCTCAACGTAGCGGGCAATGGTGTCGATCTCGACGTTCACCCGGCCACCCTGCTTCAGTTCGCTGAAATTGGTGACCTGAAAGGTGTGCGGAATCACGTTGATCTGGAAGCGCGTGCCAGTGGCGACGTCATCGACGGCGTTAACCGTCAGGCTGACCCCATTGACTGTGACGGAGCCTTTCTGCGCGATGAACTTGCCCAAATGGGCCGGCACTTCCACCTCCAGCAACCAGCTTTCCGCGAGGTTCTGCCATTTCGTCACCAAGCCCGTCGCGTCAACATGGCCAGTGACGAGATGGCCGCCAAGTTTGTCGGCAAGGGTCAGCGATTTTTCAAGGTTGACCAGCGCACCCACCCCGAGCCCGGTAACCACGCTGAGGGTGTGCGCCGTAACATCGGAGCGCAACACGCCCGTGCCTTTCTCGACGATGGTCAGACAGCAGCCCGAATGCATGATCGAGTCGCCGATCGCGATATCGTCGAGCGGCCAGTCACCGCACGCGACGGTGATGCGCTGGCCGTCGCCAATGGGTTGGTGTGCAGTCACGCGGCCGAGGCCAGTCACGATTCCTGTAAACATTTTTTTGCCTTGCTACTTGCTGCGCAACAGTACGCGCACATCGTCGCCCACGCGGCTGACATCATGAAGGTCAAACTGGATGGCATCGGCGAGCTTGTCCGGCGCCGCCAGCGAGAACATCTCGCGAGCGTCACGGCCGAGCAGTTTCGGCGCCAGATAGACCAGCAGTTCATCAACCAGTCCCGCCGCGATCAGTGGTCCCATCAGGCGTGCGCCCGCCTCGACGTGCAGCTCGTTGATGCCGCGGGTACCGAGATCCTGCATGGTCGCCGCAAGGTCGATCTTGCCTGGATTCGCCGGATCGGGCAGCCGCACCACTTCCACGTTGGCCGGCAAACCGACGGCAACGTGGTCCGAACAGTAGACCAGCGCGCCGCCCTGCAGCACTTTGGCCAGCGGGCTCAGCTCACCCATGTGATCGAACACCACCCGCAACGGCTGCCGCAACGGCAGCGGCGTGCTGACGCCGCGCACGGTCATCTGCGGATTGTCCTGCTTGACCGTACCGCTTCCCGTAAGCACGGCGCAGGCGCGCGCGCGCCAGCGATGGCCGTCGCGGCGTGCTTCGTCGCCAGTGATCCATTTCGATTCACCGTTGGCGAGCCCGGTGCGGCCATCAATACTCGCCGCCACCTTGCAGCGCACCCAGGGCAGGCCGGTCGCCATGCGCTTGATGAAGCCGATGTTGAGCTCGGTGGCATCCTGCTGCAGCAGTCCCACCCGCACGTCGATGCCCGCTTCGCGCAGGCGCTCGAAGCCAGTACCACTGACCCGCGGGTTCGGATCTTCCATCGCAGCCACGACGCGGCCCACGCCCGCACCGATCAACGCTTCGGTGCAGGGCGGCGTCTTGCCGAAATGATTGCAGGGCTCGAGGGTGACGTAGGCAGTGGCGCCGCTCAGATCCTGCCCCTTCGCCCGCGCATTGCGGATGGCATGCGCCTCGGCGTGCGGCTCGCCTGGGCGCTGGGTAAAGCCTTCCGCGATCACCTGGCGATCACGCACCAGCACGCAGCCGACGCGCGGGTTGGGCGTGGCGTGATTCATTGCCATTGCCGCCAGATCAAGCGCGCGCCGCATGAAAGCTTCATCGGTCGCGCTAAACATGCTTCGCTTTCTTCGCCGCTGGCTTCTTGGCCGCCGGGCGCTCGACCTCGTGCAACGCGGAGCGGAAGTCTTCCACGTCCTGAAACGATTTGTAGACCGATGCGAAACGGATGTAGGCCACCTTGTCGAGCTTGTAAAGCTCGGCCATCACCATTTCGCCGATGCTGCGCGATGGAATTTCCCGTTCGCCGAGGCTGTGGATGTTGGCAGTGATCCGCGCAATCGCCTGATCGACAAATTCAGTGGGCACAAAGCGCTTGTGCAATGCGCGGTTGAAGCCGGTGCGAATTTTTTCGACGTTGAAATCGAGCCGCGTGCCATTGCTCTTGACTACCTGCGGCATGCGCATTTCAACCGTCTCAAACGTGGTGAAACGCTTGTCGCAGGCCAGGCATTTGCGACGACGACGGATGGCGTCACCCGTCTCGGAGACACGTGAGTCGATCACCTGCGTATCAAGGGAGCCGCAAAATGGACATTTCATGCGGATGCGTTCGTAGTGGAGCTTGGAAAGAGCCAGCGACGGCGGTATTCGCAGTGTATCGGGTCAATCTGCGGCGCGCGGTATTAGTCTACCGACCTGTTTCGTCGTCTATCTCACACGGTCCCGCTAACGACAATGCGATTCAGTTCGCTCAGCACGTAGTTGACGCTCTGCTCACGCACCGCATTGCGGTCACCCGCGAAGTGGCGGGTCGTCGCCCGTACCGAAATTGCTTCCTGCCGCGTCTGCGGATCGTCGGTCGGCCTCAGTGCAAAAGCAAAGCACACCATCCCCACAGGTTTGGCAGGGCTACCGCCGGTTGGCCCGGCGACACCAGTGACCGAATAAGCCAGGTTGGGGGCACTGCTTTGGTCGGCGCACCGCAAGGCGCCGCAAGCCATTTCACGCGCCGTCTGCTCGCTCACCGCACCGAAGGCATCGAGCGTTGACGCATTGACACCAAGCAGATCCATCTTGGCCTCGTTGCTGTAAGTCACCAAAGCACGGTCCACCCAGGCCGACGAACCGCTGACGCTGGTGAGCACCGCAGAGATCAGGCCACCCGTGCAACTCTCGGCACCGGCGATCACCCGCCGCTGCGCCACGCAGTTTTCGCCGAGATGTGCCGCCAGCTTGATCCACTCATCGAACAACGCGTGCATCGCTGTGCCCTCAAACGAAACGAATCCACAGCGCCATAACAAACATCGTCAGCGCCGCTGCCACCAGATCGTCCAGCATCACCCCGACCGCGCCCTTGACGTTGCGATCAGCCCAGCCGACCGGCCCGGGTTTGCGGATATCGAAAAAGCGGAACAGCAGAAACGCCGAGGCCTGCTTCCACATGGCGCCGGGCAACATTGCAGTAATCAGCGCCATAGCGATCACCTCGTCCCAGACGATGGCGCCATGGTCACTTTCGCCCAATGCGCGCCCGGTAACACCGGCCGCCCAGGTGCCGATAAGCAGCGCGCCGAACAGGGCTGCAAAAAAGAGCGTGTCGCCCAACAGGGGTTGCAGCCAGCGCGCTGTGAACAGGCCGAGCAGCGTGCCAAACGTCCCGGGTGCGAACGGCGCGAGACCGGCACCAAAGCCCAACGAAATCACGTGTGCCGGATGCGACAGCATGAAACGCAGCGAAGGTTCACGACTTTGCGTTGCCACATCACTCATGCGAAATGATCCCAGCCCTTGCTTTCGATGTTCATCAGGCGCGATTGTGCGTCAAGCACGCGCACTGCAGGTCTGTTGGCGGAGGTTGTCACGCGGCCGATACACGCTCCGGCCAAGTCCTGCGCCGCCAGCAGTCGCACCACATCGTCGTGACGGGACGATGGCGCGGTAAACAGCAGCTCGTAGGTGTCACCCGTCGCCAGCAGGCAATGCTGTGCCAGGCGCGCGCGCAAGATGCGATTGCGCTCGTTGCCGGTAGCAACCGTATTCATCACCGGCGCTGCCTGCCCGACATCGCTGCGGTCAACATCGGTGATGCCGGTGGGAATCGCCACGATGTCGATGTCAATGTCGACGCCGGATGCCGATGCCAGATGTTGCGCCTCACTGAGCAGACCGTCGGAAATGTCAATGCAACTACTTGCCACGTCCCGAAGCGCGAGGCCGAGGGCCACCCGCGCAGTCGGGCACTCGTACTTGTCGATCTGCGCGGGACTCGCGGTGATGGCCGACTCCCCCGCACCATCACCATCCTGCAGCAGCGCTGTCAGCGCCCAGCCCGCGTCCCCCACCGGTCCACTGACCCAGAGTTCATCGCCGGGGCAAGCGCCGGTACGGGTCAACGCCTGACCGGGTGGCACATCACCCAGCGCTGTCAGCGCGATCGCCATCGGGCCGCGGGTGGTATTGCCGCCGACCAGTTCGACCTCGAACTCGTCGAGTGCGGCCCACAGGCCAGCCGCGAACGCTGCGACCCAGCTTTCGTCAATCTCGGGCAGGGTCAGCGACAGCAGGGCGTAGCGAGGTGCAGCACCCATCGCTGCGAGATCGCTCAGATTGACATGCACCGCCCGACGCCCGAGTCGCTCAGGCGTGATCGAGGGCAGAAAGTGACGCCCGGCCACCAGTGTGTCGGTGGTGATGGCGAACACGTTGCCGGGTGCCGGCGCCACCAGTGCGCAATCGTCGCCATTGCCCAACACGGCGGTGCGGCTGCGACGTTTGAAGAAACGTTCGATCAGCTCAAACTCGGTCATCGCGAACGCCGCAGGTGGAAGTGGCGGCGGAATTCAGCGCCGGCCGCGCGTCGGTGCCGCTGCAACCTCGTCGGCGCGCAGCAGTGGCGCCAGCTTGTCGAGCACCCCATTGACCCATTTGTGGCCGTCGGTGCCGCCAAAGGTCTTGGCCAATTCCACGGATTCATTGATTGCCACACGATACGGAATGTCGAGCCGCTGCCGAAGCTCCCAGGCGCCAATCAGGATGATGCTGCGCTCGATCGGGCTGACCTGTTCGAATGGACGATCCACATGCGGCTGCACAGCGACGATCAACGCATCGGTATCGGTCGTCACCCCGGTCCACAGCTCGCGAAAGAAATCCTTGTCGGCCCGTTTGAAATCGGGCTCTCCCTCAGTGCGCAGGCGCACAGCGGCCACCTCGTGCCCCGCGACAAACAGTTCATACAGTGCCTGCACCGCGAACTCGCGCGCCCAGCGCCGCGCCGACTTTGGTTTGGTCGCTTTGGCGGGGGCCGCCTCGTTATCGGTCTTTGCCGCAGTAACGGCTTGCTTCTCGCTCATCATCAACTCCGGCGCTCAGTTCTCGCCAAAGTTCGAGTGCGTCCATTCCTGCAGCAGCGCCATTTCGACCGCCGCCTGCGCCGCCTCGTAGCCCTTCTGCTCGGCACGGCTCTCGGCCTGCTCGTCGGTATAGGTGGTCAGCACCCCATTGCCGATGGCCACATCGAGATCAAGGCCAACGCGAGTGATGCCCGCCGCAGATTCATTGCAAACGACTTCGAAGTGATAGGTGTCACCCTTGATCACGCAACCGAGCGCAACCAGCGCGTCGAACTGCTCGGTTGCCGCAAACGCCTGCAGCGCCAGCGGAATTTCCAGCGCACCCGGCACCGTCACTTCGGCGACATCGTTGGCATCAACGCCCATTTCGGCCAGCGCCTTGCGGGCACCGGCAAGCAGCTTTTCGCACACGGGTGCATTGAAGCGCGCGGTGACAACGCCGATTCGCAGTCCAGCGCCGCGGAGTTTCATGAGAGGTTGGAGTGCCATGGTTGTTTTGCTAACGAGTTGGGGCGCTGGCTATGTGCTGCCAGCAAATCAAATTGATGTTCCGGTCACGGCGACCGTTCGAGTATGGGTGGTTACGATTCTTCGTACGCGACGACTTCAAGATCGAAGCCGGTCATCGATGGCATGCGGCGCGGCTTGGCCAATAGCCGCATCTTGCCCACACTGAGCGCACGCAGGATCTGCGCGCCGATGCCATAGGTGCGCAGGTCCACCTTGTGGGCATTGAGTGGCTTCGCGTTGAGCACCCGGTCACGCAAATCGGCCGCCGACTCGCTCCGGTGCAGCAGCACCAGCACGCCCGCCTCTGCCTGCTGCAGTCGGGCCAGCGCTTTCGGAATGCTCCATGAGTGGACGGCGGCGCTGGCGTCGAGCGTATCGATCACGGACAGCGGCTCATGCACGCGGACGACGGTTTCCTGCTCGCGGCTGGGCGTGCCCTTGACGATGGCCAGATGGGTGGCATCGGCGAGCTTTTCGCGGAAAACCTTCAGCGTGAATTCGCCCTGCGCCGTCTGCAACGGCCGCTCGCCAACGCACTCGACCAGATTTTCCTGCGCGGCGCGATACTGGATCAGGTCGGTGATGGCACCAATCTTGAGGCCGTGCTCCCTGGCGAACAGCAGCAAATCGGGCAGACGGGCCATGGTGCCGTCGTCCTTCATGACTTCGCAGATGACAGCCGCAGGTGTCAGGCCCGCCATACGCGTCAGATCGCACCCCGCCTCGGTGTGCCCTGCCCGCATCAACACGCCGCCCGGCTGCGCCATGACCGGGAAAATGTGGCCAGGCTGCACAATGTCGGCAGGCTTGGCATTGAAGGCAACCGCAGCCTGTACGGTACGCGCCCGGTCAGCGGCAGAAATGCCGCTGGAGACGCCTTCGGCCGCCTCGATTGACATGGTGAAGTTAGTGCCGAACCCGGATCGGTTGCTGGCCGTCATCAGCGGCAAATTCAACTGCTGGCAACGTTCGGGCGTCAGCGTCAGACAGATCAGGCCGCGCGCGTACTTGGCCATGAAGTTGATCGCCTCGGGGGTGACGAACTCTGCTGCCAGCACCAGATCGCCTTCGTTTTCGCGATCTTCTTCGTCCACCAGAATCACCATTCGGCCAGCCTTGAGCTCGGCGATGATTTCAGGCACAGGCGCCAGCACCGATGGCGCGGGTGACGCAGCGCCGCGTACGGCGGCGAGTGAGGGTTTGGCAGTGGTCATGGCAAAGAGCGATCTCGGGTAGAGAAGGCTCTATTCTATTGGCTAGGCCTTGTCCGCACGATTTTCGCGAGACGCGCTGCTACGCGACCACGATGGCAGTCAGGGCAAAATCCTCTTTTCACCAATCCTTGCACGTCGCAGGCTCGCGCGCCACTCATGTCTGACCTCCTCATCTCGGAACACCTGGGCTTTCGCACCCTGCACTTTGGCTCCGAGTGGGTACAGGGCAGGATGCGCATCTCCCGCCCGGACGAACTGGCGCTCGGTTACGCGCAGGACATGTGTGCTGCACTGCTGTTTGTGCCGCCGCCGAAGCAGGTTTATGTGGCCGGTCTTGGCGTAGGTTCCTTGCCGCGCTGGGCGCTTGCCAACTGGGGTGACAGCCTGAAGCGGCTTGACATCGTGGAGTTGCGTGATGACGTGATTTCGCTGACGCACTCGGCCTTTCCGCTGCCGCAGGACGATAGCCGTGTGCGTATCACACAGGGAGATGCAGCCAAAGTCATCACCGAGCGGCCAGCATCAAGCTTCGACTGGATCTGGGTTGATTGCTACGACGGTCGCGGGCGCGTGGGCGCACTCGAATCGGCGGAGTTCTACGCCGAGGCACATCGTGCGTTGCGCAAGAACGGTGTATTCGTGGCCAACATGTGGAGCAGCGTGTCACGCTACCGTGGCGGACTGCGTCGGCTGCGAGCGGTATTTGGCGTGGACAACATTGTTCTGTTGCCAGCCATCGCCACCGAAAACGTCACCGTCATCGCCAGCAAATCGCCACTGCCGGCGCTGGATGCGCGCGCCATACAGGCTCGTGCGCGCGCGCTTCGGGCCGACTACAAATTACCCTTTGAACGCTGGCTGAAGGCGCTGGCACCGGTCGCGACGGCGCTGTAACTTCGCACCCTTGCACGCAGCAATGGCTCGGTCTTGTCTCCGTAAATTGCGCCGCGACAGGCCGGCACGACAGGCAGAAAAAAGCCCGCGGGCGTGTGAACGCGGCGCGGGCTGAAGGGTTCCCTCCTCCTCGAGGAAATCAGCGGCGATTATAGGGTCATTTATAAGAGTTACAAGCCCTTTCTGGTGCTTTTCTCACTTTTTTGGTGCCATGACCCGTATCAGCCGATAGCCATGCGACAAAACGCAAGCGGACACGCAGATGACTACGACGCGCTTCAGGTCTGCGAAACCCGAAGCTGCTGCGCCGAAGATGCCAGTCGTGCCGCCTTAGCCGTTTTATCTAATCGACTGTTTAGTCGTTCTGACCCAACGACTCGCTAGTCGTTTTGTCCCACTGCCAGCTTGAGCGCCGGCTTCTTGTCGTCGAAGAATTGTTCGTCTTCGGTCGAACCATGCAGCGCGGTGGTCGAGCTTTGGCCGCCCTGGATCACTTGCGTCACAGCGTCGAAGTAGCCGGTGCCCACTTCGCGTTGATGCTTGACGGCGGTGAAGCCCTTCTCGGCAGCGGCGAACTCGGCTTCCTGCAGCTCGACGAACG
>ERZ724507.813-NODE-813-length-13789-cov-7.000582_pt1 | contig 13789 bp, 12 predicted proteins | sample MGYA00376040_ERZ724507 | MGnify/ENA primary metagenome ERZ724507 (study PRJEB28724, sample SAMN07190883) | activated sludge metagenome | isolation source: activated sludge of sewage treatment plant in Hong Hong | place: Hong Kong | collected 2016-03-17 ...
ACAGGCAAAAGTCCCTTGATATTCATCAAAAAGAGATTCTGGCACGGGTCGTGCTAATGCTGTACTGCACAAATTCTTTTTCACTTTCACCGCAGGAGAAACATCATGAACAGGTCTCTGATAGCCCTTGCCCTCGCCGGCGTCTTTGCGCTACCCGCCGTCGCCCAGACGGCTTCGTCGGAACGCGGCGAGGCGCCGTCGGCCGAAGCGGAAGCCAGTCCGCACGCCTTTACCGGCAACCTGACCATTGCAACCGATTACCGGTTCCGCGGCATTTCCCAGACCTTCGGCAAGCCGGCAATTCAGGGTGGCGTCGACTACCTCCATGAGAGCGGCATCTATGTCGGCAACTGGAACTCCAACGTGAACGAGGCGACCGGTTATCCGGGCGGCAGCGTCGAAATGGACTTCTACGGCGGCTGGAAGAAGACGTTTGACGACTTCGGCGTCGATGTCGGGGTGCTGTATTACTATTATCCCGGAACCGCTACCGGTTTCTACTCGCCGTGCAACTTCAAGAACGGCATCTCGTGCGCCACTGGTCGCGTGGACAACACCGAGATCTACCTGGGGCTGAGCTGGAAGACGCTTTCGTTCAAGTGGTCGCATGCGCTGTCCGATTACTTCAGCATTCCTGACACTTCGGGCACCAACTACTTCGACCTGTCCGGCAGCCACGACCTCGGGGATGGCTGGGGCATCAATGCCCACGTCGGATACACCGATTTGCGCAGTTACCGGAGCCCTACCGGCAACGACGGCAAGTACACCGACTGGAAGATTGGCGTGACCAAGGACATCAGCGGCTGGGTCATCGGTCTGGCTTATGTCGACACCAATGCGAAGGGCTCTTCCCTGGGTGACCCCTACTATTACGTCAACAGCAACGGGAAGACGCTTGATGCCGGCAAGGCGACGGCTGTCCTTTCAGTTTCCAAGACCTTCTGATCCGGACCAAAACTCCCCGCGGGTGACTTGACTGACACCGGCGGGGAAACGCCAACTTCCATTTTTTCGGGGAACTACTCATGAAATTCGTAACCGCCATCATCAAGCCGTTCAAGCTTGACGAAGTGCGTGAGGCGCTGTCCGCCATCGGCGTGCAGGGTGTCACGGTCACTGAAGTGAAAGGTTTCGGCCGGCAGAAAGGGCACACCGAGTTGTACCGGGGCGCCGAATATGTCGTCGATTTCCTGCCCAAGGTGAAGGTTGAGGCTGCCGTCAAGAGCGACCAGATCGACCAGGTCATCGAAGCGATAGAAAAGTCCGCCAGCACCGGCAAGATCGGTGACGGCAAGATCTTCGTCTTTGACCTCGAACAGGTCATCCGCATCCGTACCGGCGAGTCCGGTATCGATGCCCTGTAAGGAGCGAACCATGAAACGTCTATTTGCCTTGCTGGCACTGGTCGGCGCCGTCGCCCTCGGCGCGCCGGCCTGGGCCGAAGAAAAGGCGGCTGCTCCGGCGGCGACCGCCGCCGCGTCAACCGGAATGGCCGGCATGAGCGGCATGGCTGCGGAGGCCGCACCGGCCGCTGCCGCCACCCCGGCGCCCGTCGTCAACAAGGGCGACAACGCCTGGGTGATGATGAGCGCCGCGCTGGTCATCCTGATGTCGATCCCCGGCCTGGCACTGTTCTACGGCGGCCTGGTCCGCACCAAGAACATGCTGTCGGTGCTGATGCAGGTGTTCACCATCTTCTCGCTGATCACGGTGCTGTGGGTGGTTTATGGCTACTCGGCGGCGTTCACCGAGGGCAACGCGTTTGTCGGCGTGCTCGACAAGGTCTTCCTGAAGGGAATCACCGTTGATTCGGTCGGCGCCACCTTCACCAAGGGGGTCGTCATCTCCGAACTGGCGTTCGTGATCTTTCAGGGGGCCTTCGCGGCAATCACCTGCGGACTCATCGTCGGCGCCCTCGCCGAGCGCGCCAAGTTTGCCGCGATCCTGGTCTTCATGGTGATCTGGTTCACGCTGTCCTACCTCCCGATGGCGCACATGGTCTGGTACTGGGCCGGACCGGATGCCTATATCGATGCCGCCGCCGGCGAGGCGGCGGGCAAGACGGCCGGCTTCCTGTTCCAGAAGGGCGCTCTCGACTTCGCCGGCGGCACCGTGGTGCACATCAACGCCGCGATCGCCGGTCTGGTCGGCGCCTACATGATCGGCAAGCGTACCGGTCTGGGCAACGTGTCGATGGCTCCGCACTCGCTGACCTTCACGATGATCGGCGCCTCGCTGCTGTGGTTCGGCTGGTTCGGCTTCAACGCCGGCTCGGCTCTCGAGGCCTCCGGCGGCGCCGCCCTGGCGATGGTGAACACCTGGGTGGCGACAGCCTGCGCCACGTTGTCCTGGATGCTGGCGGAATGGATCTTCAAGGGCAAGCCCTCGATGCTGGGCGCCGCTTCCGGTGCCGTCGCCGGCCTCGTGGCGATCACTCCGGCGGCCGGCTTCGTCGGGGTCATGGGTGCGATCGTGATCGGCCTGCTGGCCGGCATCCTCTGCCTGTGGGGCGTCAATGGCCTGAAGAAGATGCTCGGTGCGGACGACTCGCTCGACGTCTTCGGCGTCCACGGCGTCGGCGGCATTCTCGGCGCCATCCTGACCGGCGTCTTCGTCGATCCGGCGCTGGGCGGGACGGGCGTCTATGACTATGTGGCCAACAAGGTCGGCGACTTCGACATGGCCGCCCAGGTGATCAGCCAGTTGTGGGGTGTCGGTACCGTCATCGTCTGGTCGGGCGTGGTTTCGGCGGTTGCCTACAAGCTGGTGGATATCGTCATCGGTCTGCGGGTGCCGGAAGAGGAAGAGCGCGAAGGCCTCGACCTGACCTCCCATGGCGAAAGCGCCTATCACCACTGAGCAGCGAACCCCTGATGTCTCTCTCCCTTTGGGCACCTTCGGGTGCCCATTTTTTTCCGGTACCCGGCAATGCGGTGGCCGAACCCATTTGTCCCCGATGCCGGCGTCTGTCACCATGATAACTTTAGCTTGTCCAACGTCCCGGCAAGATCCCGTATTGCATTGGAGCACCAGAAAATGAAATTGAGCAAGCCCCGCGGGCGCATCAGTGCGCTCGTTCTCGTGGCTGCGGGCAGCGCCAGCGCGGCGCTGGCGCAAACGCCTCCTGCCAGCATGGCCGACTGTCGCGGCATCGCGGCGAGCATGGAACGCCTGGCCTGCTACGACGCCGTCAGCGGACGTGCCGATGCCGCGTCCACGGGAATTGCGGGCGCACCGGCGGTCGCCACCCCGGCGTCCACCTCATCCGCGGAGGCCAAGCGCGCGGACAGCGATGTGGTGGCGCGTCCGACGGCGACCTCGATGATCGATACCGCATGGGGCTTCGATCCGAACTCGGCCCCCTTCGACATCGGCTTCTACAATGCCAACTATCTGCTTTTCGGCCGCTATTCGGACAACGTCAACAAGGCGCCGTTCTTGCCCCTGGTTCAGGGCGCCGGGCGAGAGCAACTCGATCTCAACGGCACCGAGGCGAAATTCCAGATCAGCTTCAAGGCGCGCGTGTGGACCAGCGACGACCGGCGCTGGGGCCTGTGGGCCGCCTACACCCAACAGAGCCAGTGGCAGTTGTATAACGGCGACACCTCGCGGCCATTCCGCGACAACAACTACATGCCCGAACTGTTCGTCAGTTACCGGCCGGATGTCGACCTTGGCGCCGGCTTCAACTGGAAGCTCCTGAATGTCGGTTACAACCATCAGTCGAACGGTCGCTCCGACCTCTTTGCCGACGGCCGCAACAACGGACTGTCGCGGAGCTGGGACAGGCTCTTCGCCGAGTTCGGCGTCGAGCGCGAAGATCTCGCCTTGTTCGGCACGGTCTGGTACCGCCTGCCGGAAAGTTCGACCAAGGACGACAATCCGGACATCACCGATTACTACGGCCATGGCAAGCTCAGTGCGCTCTACCGCTGGCGGGGCAACACCTTCTCGGGCTCGGTCCGCGGCAACCTGAGGACCGGCAAGGGCGCCGTCGAAGCCGGCTGGTTCTCGCCCCGCCTTTTCGGGCCTCTGCGCGGTTACGTGCAGGTGTTCTCGGGGTACGGTGAAAGCCTGATCGACTACAACTGGAACCAGACGACGATCGGCGCCGGTATCGCCTTGAGCGACGGGCTCTAGGCGCGACCCGGCGGCCTTCCGCATCCCGGCGCCGTTGGCATTGGCGAGGGCGGCACGGGCGACTACCGGTTTTCAGGCAAGGGGTGGATGCAGTTTCGTCCCGCTGCCTTGGCCTCATAGAGCGCATCGTCGGCATTCCCGGTGGCGATGTCGATGGAGTCTTCACCCGGCAGGCATTGGGCGATGCCGATGCTGACCGAGAGCCGGCAGCGGCCGCGATGACTGCGCACGATGATCTTGTTGACTTCCGACCGGATGCGTTCGGCGACCAGGTGGGCGCCCGCCGGCGAGGTATCCGGCAACAGCAGGCGGAACTCGTCGCCGCCGGCCCGCGCGAAGATGTCCTGTTCGCGCAGGTTCTCGTGGACTACCACGACGAACTGCTTGAGTGCGTTGTCGCCGGCGGCGTGGCCCAGGCTGTCATTGATGCCCTTGAAGTGATCGATGTCGATCACGACCAGCGCCAGTTCGCCACCGTTGCGGGCCAGGCGGGACACCTCGTGGCGGGCGAGTTCGTAGAAGGTGCGCAGGTTGTAGACACCGGTCAGGAAATCGGTCGCGGCGAGGAGTTCCAGACGGCGCTCGAGGGCCTTGCGTTCGGAAATGTCGAGTATCGCGCCGACGATGCCGTCCGGCTCCCCGGCGGGATCGAGGAAGATCGCCTTGTGGAAGACCACGTCATGAAGACTGCCGTCGGCGTGCCGGACCTGCGATTCATAGGACTGTGTCCCGCCCCGGGCCAGGTGCTCGGCATCCGCCCGGTCGTAGATGCGCGCCAGATCTTCGGGGGCGACGTCGAACACGGTCTTGCCGACAATCTCGCCGGCCGCAAGGCCGAGGTACTCGGCGAACGCCTTGTTGCTGGCCGTGTAGCGCCGGTTGCGATCCTTGATGAAGATCGGGATCGGCAGGGTATCCACGGCGGCCCGCAGGCTCAACTGGTGGGCCAGCGCCGACGGCGCGAGCGGTTCCGGCCTGGCGGCGCGGGGACGGTGCGCAAGACGGGTGACCGCCAGATCGATGCGTTCGAGATCGTCCATGGCGCAGCAGTCGGCTGCATCGCCCTGAACGATGCGACGCGCCAGTTCCGGGTTCCAGGGATCGAGCAGAACGATGTGCTGGAAACTGCTCGGGCACATCGCGTGAAATTGCAGCCGCCACTCCGCATAGGCGGCTTCCCCGTCGACTGCCACGAGGACGGCCAGCACCGTATCGGCCTCCGCGCAGTCGCCGGCGCCGGTGTTGGGGTTGACGACAACGAGGCCAGGCAATGCGGGCTGGGGCGCGTGCCTGCTGACGCGCAAGTCGATGAGCAGCAGGCGGCAGGGAGGTTGGGCGACGTCAGGCATGGCTTGATTCCGGATTGGACAGGTTTCATTCTGTGTTCCGGCGGCGGGCGGCGACAGGAAAAATTCCGCACTTGCGGGCGAACATTCGGGCCGATTTCGGTTCGCCGTGAAATATGTCGCGGATCGCTGCGAAAGAGGACTCGCCCCGGCCCGACTCACGGGCGCATCTTCCTGCCTGGAGATCTTCGCGAAACCGAGGGCGCGACGGCTGCGTTCCGTTACCGGGAGCGCCTGTCGCGGATGGCCGTTTGGCGGCTCGCGCCCGTCGGGCGGGCGGCAACCGGTCTAGCGGAAGACCACCGTCTTGTTGCCATGCACCAGCACCCGGTCTTCGAGGTGGTAGCGCAGGCCGCGGGCAAGGACCGTCTTCTCGATGTCCTTGCCGTAGCGGACCATGTCGTCCGGCGAATCGGAATGGTCGATGCGGATCACGTCCTGCTCGATGATCGGGCCGGCGTCGAGCTCGCTGGTCACGTAGTGGCAGGTCGCGCCGATCAGCTTGACGCCCCGCTGGTAGGCCTGGTGGTAGGGCCTGGCGCCGACGAAGCTGGGCAGGAAGGAATGGTGGATGTTGATGACGCGCGCGGCCAGCGCGTCGGACAGTTCGGGCGGCAGGATCTGCATGTAGCGCGCGAGCACCATCGTGTCACCGCGCACGTCCTCGAAGATGCGCTGGATCTCGGCGTTCGCCGCCGACCGGTTGTCGGGGTCGACCGGCACATGATGGAAGGGGATGCCGTGCCACTCGACGAAGCCGCGGAAGGTGTCGTGGTTGGAGATCACGCACGGGATCTCGACGTCGAGCTCCTTCGCCTGCCAGCGCGCGAGCAGGTCGTAGAGGCAGTGCTCCTGCTTCGACACCAGCACGACGACGCGCTTCTTGACCGAGCTGTCGGTGATCCGCCAGGTCATCTCGAGCGGCCCGGCGACCTCGCGGCGGAAGCGTTCGCGGAATTCGGCGAGCAGGAAGGGCAGCGTGTCCGCCCTGACCTCCAGGCGCATGAAATACTGCCCGGTGATCGCGTCGGCATGGAAGCGCGATTCGAGAATCCAGCCGCCGTTCGCGGCGATGAAGCCGGATACGCGGGCGATGATGCCGACCTGGTCGGGGCAGGAGGCGGAGAGTGTGTAGAAACGGTCGTGATGCATGTTCTTCCTGGAGTTGCGGGGTTCTGGCTGGCGGTCGCTTGCGCGGAGTTTGCCGGCAACCAGCCACCAGCTACCGGCAACTGGCGAATGCCTTGTCGATCTCGTTGCGCAGTTCGTCGTAGCCGAGCGTGACCGGAAACTGCGGAAACTCGCGGCTGACGTTCTCCGGCGGGTGGAAGAGGATGCCCCTGTGGGCCTCCTTGAGCATGGCCGTGTCGTTGTAACTGTCGCCGGCGGCGACGATCGTGAAGTTCAATTCCTTGAAGCGCCTGACCGCCTCGCGCTTCTGGTCCGGCATGCGCAACTGGTAGGCGACCAGCATGCCAGCGCCGTCGGCCCGCAGCGAATGACAGAACAGTGTCGGCCAGCCGAGCTGGCGCATCAGCGGGTGGGCGAATTCGTAGAAGGTATCGGAGAGGATCACCACCTGGTAATCCTCGCGCAGCTTGTCGAGGAAAGCCCGCGCGCCCGGCATCGGACCCATCCCGGCGATGACGCCCTGGATATCCGGGAGGCCGAGCTTGTGCTGGCGCAGGATGTCCAGCCGGTAGGTCATCAGCTTGTCGTAATCCGGCTCGTCCCGCGTCGTGCGCTTGAGTTCGGGAATGCCCGTGCGTTTGGAGAATTCGATCCAGATTTCGGGGACAAGGACTCCTTCGAGGTCCAGGCAGACGATTTGCACGGTCGGGCTCCCAGCGCGCGTATTTGCAAAGGCGCGATTCTAACCGATGAGGGGTGATTATCGGGCTGTTTTGGGCGTCGACCGCAGCAATGAAAGGTTTCCCGCGTGCTGCGCGCCGGCGGTCTCCCGCCAGCAGGCGGCCATGCCAGCGACACGACAAAGGCACTCAGGAAGCAAGCCCCTTTTAACCACCGCAATGAGGGTGCTGACGGCGCAGATAAGACAGTTCTCGCGGCAGCAGCACGTTGTTGCCGAAGGCATCCTCGCCGTAGCCGTGCCTGGCCAGGGTATCGACGTCCGCCAGCACCCGCTTGTCGCCGATGAAGGTGACGGTGAGGTCGGTGCGGATGTCGATTTGTCCGGTAGCCTGCAAGCCGGCGATCTCGGCCACGGTGTTTTCGAGGATGCCGCCCTCGCGCTGGCCGATCTGGTCCGAAAGCTGGAGCGGCTGGCGGTAGAGGACGATTTTTCCCTCGCCGGCAAGGCGATGAACGATCGCCAGAACGGCGGCTTCGGTGGCCGCCGCGTCGAGGGCGCCGGCCCGGTCGGGATGGACGCGGGCAATCTCCGCCGCCAGCCAGCGCCGCTTGCGGGCATTGATGGCCTCGTTGGCTCGGAACAGGTCAAGCGGGAACCCCGCGTCGAACAGCTTGCCGTCCAGGTCCATCCGCACCTCGCTGCCGTAATGCGCGACGATGCGCGCCACCAGGTTGGACGGGCGGACGTGAAAACCCCGATAACAGGGCACCGGCACCTCGAGGCGTCCCGGCTCCGCATAACGGCGCAGGATATCCTGGCTGAGGCGCTGGCCTGCGGCGAGATAGTCGCCGGAAAAGGCCATCGCGTAGCCGAACAGGGTTGCCAGGGTGGCGTCGGCATCGACCACCGGGCGCTCGCCCGGCACGGTGTCGCCGGTCACAGGACTGACATGACGCTCGTAGTAGTGCGCCAGGTCGGTGGCTATCCCGAGCAGGTGATAAATGACGCTGGCGTGACCGCGCAAGGTCGGCAGATCGGGGTCCGCCGTCTCGATCGAGGTCCCGGCGACGTGAGTGTCGTAGAGGGATTGCAGGTTGTGGAAGCGGAAGGCGAGCTGGCGCAGGCGTTCCTCGCTGACCGGGTCGGGGAAGCAGGCGGCATAGTTGGCCGGCGTTACGCGCGCCGCGGCCAGCATCCGATTGCTTTCGGCCGCCAGGTTGAGGAACTCAGTGGCCAGGTGGGCAACGGTGGTGGCGGCGTCGCCTGTGATGCGGTCGTCGCGGTTGCGGACCAGGCGCCCCGGCGGCAGTTGCTCGCCAAAATCGTCGGGCGACGGTGCGATGTCCTTGACTTTGATCCCAAGCCGCCCGGCTTCCTCCAGCAGTCCGGCGGCGACATCGGCGACGACGCCGCCGACGAGGCGCAGGTGGTCGCCGGTCGCGGCCTGGAAATCGGTCGCGGCCGGCTGCAGCCGGTAGGCCGGCAGGCGCCGCTGCACATGGGCCAGCGCCTGGCCGATGCGGGCGAAGTTCCTGAGGGTCGCCGTCAGGACGCGGAAGCGGTTCCAGCGGCGGTTATGGCTGGCGCCGTACTCGTCCAGCAGTTCTTCCATCCTTCCCGATTCCAGCAGCAGGCGGCCGCTGAGTGGTCGCGTCAGCGCCATTTCGCCGCTGCCCATCGCGGTCAGGCGGCGGGCGAGTTCAAGCAGGGACCGGCTGCGCCCGCACACCAGATCGTGAAACCGTTGGTCATCGATCGGTCGCTCTGCCGCCTGGCTGGCGGCGGATTTCTCGCTTGTCGCGTCGTCCATGATGAATTCCTTCCTTTCCGGCCCCGGGCTGTGGACCGCTGGGCGACATTTTCCGGCTTTCCGGCCAACTGACAAGCGAGGTTGGCCGCAACGCGATGGGTCTGGCGGGCCAGACAACCCGTGGTTCCGCAGCGTGCATGCAGCAGGCTTCAGTCGATGGCGGACAGCCCTTCCAGAGCCTCGTGCACCTCCAGCCAGCGCATCTCCGCCGCGTCGATCTGCTCACCCAGAACCCCCGCCTGCCGGTGCATTTCTTCGCTTTTCGAGCGGTCGACCGCAGCATAGAAGTCGGGATCGGCGAAACGGGTTTCGAGGGCGGACCTTTCCTCGTGCCACCTGGCCAGCTTGCGCTCGAGCTGCTCGATTTCCTTGAGCAGCGGCCGGCGTTGCGCCAGCAGCGCCTGCCGGTTGGCCCTGGCGTCGGCGCGCTGTTGCAGGCGCTCGTTCTTGCCGGCGGCGATCTCCGGCTGCGGCGCCTTCTCGGCATTGCGTCGGGCAGCCAGCCAGGCGGCGTAGTCGTCGAGGTCGCCGTCGAATTCGCCGACCCGGCCGTCGGCGACGAGCAGCAGCTCGTCGGCGCAGGTGCGCAGCAGGTGGCGGTCGTGCGAGACGACGACCATGCCGCCGTCGTAGTCCTGGAGCGCGAAGGTCAGCGCCTCGCGCATTTCGAGGTCGAGGTGGTTGGTCGGCTCGTCGAGCAGCAGCAGGTTGGGCCGGGTGCGGATCAGCAGGGCCAGCGCCAGGCGCGACTTCTCGCCGCCGGAGAAGGGGCCGACGGCGCGCGTCGCCATGTCGCCGCGGAAGTCGAAGCCGCCGAGGTAGTCGCGCAGCTCCTGTTCCGGCGTCAGCGGCTCCAGCTTCTGCATGTGCCACAGCGGTGATTCCTCCGGGCGCAGCTGCTCGAGCTGGTGCTGCGCGAAATAGCCGATCCGCAGCGCCTTCGCCTCGCGCCGCTCGCCGCCCTGCTGCGCGACGGCGCCGGCGAGCAGCTTGACCAGCGTCGACTTGCCGGCGCCGTTGCGGCCGAGCAGGCCGATGCGGCAGCCGGGGCGCAGGGTCAGCGTGACGTCTTGCAGGATGTTGCGGTCGACATAGCCGGCAGCGGCATTTTCGATGCTTAGCAGCGGGTCGGGCAGGGCGCTCGGCTGGCGGAAGCTGAAATGGAAGGGCGAGTCGACGTGGGCGGCGGCGACGGTCTCCATGCGTTCGAGCATCCTGACCCGGCTCTGCGCCTGCCGCGCCTTGGTCGCCTTGGCCTTGAAGCGCTCGACGAAGCGCGTCAGGTGGGCGATCTCGCGCTGCTGCGCCTCGTAGGTCGCCTGTTGCGTGGCCAGCCGGGCGGCGCGGGCGCGCTCGTAGTCGGAATAGCCGCCGCTGGTCAGGGTGATGCGCTGCTGGTCGATGGCGAGGACCTGGCCGACGACGGCGTCGAGGAAATCGCGGTCGTGCGAAATCAGCAGCAGCGTCGCCGGCATGTTCTTCAGCCATTGCTCCAGCCAGAGCACGGCGTCGAGGTCGAGGTGGTTGGTCGGCTCGTCGAGGAGCAGGAGGTCGGCGCGGCAGGACAGGGCGCGCGCGAGGTTGAGGCGGACCCGCCAGCCGCCGGAAAAGTCGGCGACCGGGCGGGCGAAATCGGCGTCGCCGAAGCCCAGCCCGTGCAGCACCTCGGCGACCCGCGCCTTGGCCGAATAGCCGCCGATCTCGCCGTAACGCCCGTGCAGGCGGCCGATCGCCTCGCCGTCGCCCGTCGCCTCGGCCACCGCCAGCTCGCCTTCGATGCGGCGCAGCTCGGCATCGCCGTCGAGGACGAACTCGAGCGCGGCGTCGCGCAGGGCGGGCGTTTCCTGGGCGACGCGGGCGATGCGCCAGGAAGCCGGCAGGTCGACGGCGCCCGCTTCGGCGTGCAGTTCGCCGGCGAGCAGCGCGAACAGGCTGGACTTGCCGCAGCCGTTGGCGCCGACGACGCCGACCCGCCAGCCGGCATGCAACTGCAGCGAGGCGTCGATGACCAGCGGGCGGCCGGCGCGCGCGAAAGTGACTTGGCGGAGGGCGATCATGAGGCGGGCGATTATAGCGGCGTGCTGCTAAAATCAGCGCACCTGATCACCCTTCGTCATGGTCGCTCCGTCATGCCCCGAGGCAATTTTTCTCCCGCTCGATCGTTGAAAGCCGCCTGCCTGCTTCTTGGCGGGCTGCTGGCCGGTGTTGCGTCGAGCGCCGATCAGGCGCCGGCGACCGCGCAGGAGGCCGACTGGGAGCAGCGCCTTGGCCGCGCTACAGAATTGCAGCGTTCCGCCGCGGCGCGCAAGGCGGCGGCCGAGAAACTCCTGGAGGAGCAATCGGCAGGCTGCTACCGGAAGTTCCTGGTTAATAGTTGCCTGGACGAAGCCCAGGGCGAATACCTTGAGGCCTTCAAGGACGCCCGGCGCCTGGACAACGAGGGCAAGGCGATCGAACGCCAGGTCAAGAAGGAACAGTTCAGCGCGCGCGAGGCCAGATGGGCAGCGGAAATACCCGCGCGTGAGGCCAATTTGCGGGCGCGCGAGGCCGAGACCACAGCGACGCGCGCGGAAGCCGAGGCGGCCGCGGCGGCCACGCGCGCAAGCAAGGCGCGCAAGGCCGAGGAGGGGGCTCAGCGCAAGGCCGAGGATGCCGAACGCGTGCGCCGGAAGCAGGCGGACCATGAGGCGCTGGTCGCTGCCCAGGTCGAAAAGACGAACGCCAAGGCGGCGGCGAGCGCGCCCGCGAAACCCTGAGCGTCAGCCAGTCAAGCTGGCGATCCGCTCGATCAGCTTGCGGATCGGCGCCGGTACGCCGGCATTTGCTGCTTCTCCCAGCGGCACCCAGGTCAGCCCCGGCTCGCCGACGCCTGGCTGGGGCTGGACGAGACAGAACACCGGCTCGAGCGTTAGCCGGAAATGGGTGAAGGCATGCCTGAGCGGCGCCAGAGGCCGCAGGCGCCCGGCGACGAGTCCGAGGCGCGCGAGTACGGCCGCCCCGTCACCCTCGGGCGGAACCAGCAGCCCGCCCCACAGCCCGCTGGGCGGGCGGCGCTCGAGCAGCAGGCGCTCGCCGTCGCTAATCAGCATGAAGGTGGCACGGCGCTCGGGCAGTTTCACCCGCGGGCGCGGCGTCGGCAATTCGCCCTGGCGTCCTTCGAGCCGCGCCTGGCACGACGCCCCCAGCGGACAGTCGCCACAACGAGGACGGTCACGTGTACACACCGTGGCGCCGAGATCCATCAGGCCCTGCGCGTAGGCTTCGACAGCGCTTTCCGGCGCCAGGCGCTCGGCGAGGATCCACAATTTACGATCCACCGCCGCCAGGCCGGGAAAGCCTTCCACGCCGAAGTGGCGACAGAGGACGCGCTTGACGTTGCCGTCGAGAATGGCGGCGCGACCCCCGAAGGCGAAGACGGCAATCGCCGCCGCCGTCGACCGGCCGATGCCGGGCAGGGCACTCAACTCGGCGATGGATTCAGGGAATTTTCCGGCGTGGACCGCGACAATCTGCCGTGCGCAGCGATGCAGGTTGCGCGCCCGGGCGTAATAGCCGAGTCCGGCCCAGTGCTCGCTGACGACATCGGGCGACGCTTCCGCCAGCGCCTGAAGGGTCGGAAAGCGTGCCAGGAAGCGCTGGAAGTAGGGAATCACCGTGGCGACCTGGGTCTGCTGCAACATGATTTCGGAAAGCCAGATCCGGTACGGGTCGCGTGTGTTCTGCCACGGCAGGTCGTGGCGACCGGCGGTTCTCTGCCAGGCGACCAGGCGGTCGGCAAAATCGGGAACGGCGGACAAATCAGCCTCGACGCGCGGATGCGGAGCACGGATAATAGGACGTTTTTTCGCTGGCACACTTGATGATCGAGAATGACGATGGCAGCCGCGCCTTGCGCAACGCCCTGGGACGCTTCGCGACCGGGGTGACCATCGTCACGGCGATCGATCCGGACGGGCATCCGATCGGGCTGACGGCCAATTCATTTTCGGCGGTGTCGCTGAATCCGCCCCTGGTGCTCTGGTGCCTTGACAATACCTCGCACAACCTCGCCGCCTTCCGCCGCGCCAGCCACCATGCCATCAATGTTCTGGCGGCCGGCCAGCTCGATCTCTCCAACCGCTTCGCTACGTGGCCGGTCGACCGCTTCGCCGGATTGCACTGGCATCCCGGCGCTGGCGGGGCGCCGCTGCTGCCAGGCTGCTGCGCCAGTTTCGAAGTAGCCAACGAAGTCGCCCATGCTGGCGGCGACCACACCATCTTCGTTGGCCGTGTCGAAAGATTCAGCGAGACGCCCGGAGTGGCGCCGCTCCTGTTCCATGCGGGACAGTACCGTGCGTTGATCGAGGATTGAACAGAACGGCCGCTGCGCTTAGAATGCAGCCTCCAGCCCAAGAGCGGGCGGTAATACCTGAACTCCCCAAAAGCTGACGTAGCTTGGGGGTCGGAAATAACCGCTGACTCTGCTTGATGCCAGCAGGTTGATTTATGGGGATCGACCGTTACAGATGCAGGTCTGGTAAAGTCGCCCATACCCGAGCGGGTGTAGTTCAATGGCAGAACCTGAGTTTCCCATACTCATGATGACGGTTCGATTCCGTTCACCCGCTCCACATAAACATTCAAGGGACTTCCACCGAAATCCACGGAGTGTTGTAAGTCGCTGATCCGGTTAGGCTT
>ERZ724507.815-NODE-815-length-13779-cov-6.615273_pt1 | contig 13779 bp, 18 predicted proteins | sample MGYA00376040_ERZ724507 | MGnify/ENA primary metagenome ERZ724507 (study PRJEB28724, sample SAMN07190883) | activated sludge metagenome | isolation source: activated sludge of sewage treatment plant in Hong Hong | place: Hong Kong | collected 2016-03-17 ...
AGTCGGTCGACGATGCGGGCGGCGGCTTCGTGCTCGTTGTGCCGATGGGCCGGCAGCACCCGCGCCGGCGAACCGAGCTGCTTGAGCAGCGGTCCGCTGTGGCGGGTATCCTCGGCGGCGACCCAGGGCACGCCGCGCAGGACACCCTCGGCGCGGCGGGTCAGGTCGGCGAGATTCCCGAGCGGGGTCGGGACGACATACAATGCGGCGAATTCTTCCGTCATCTCACCAAGCATGCAGGCAAAGGCCAACGATACCACCACGACGCGCGGTCGCGAAGCCGAGGAACGGGCGGCGCGCCACCTGGAACGTTGCGGTCAACGCGTCGTCGAGCGCAATTTCCGGGTGCGCGGCGGCGAGATCGACCTGATCTGCCGTGACTGCAAAACACTGGTCTTCGTCGAGGTCCGGCTGCGCGGCCGGGGGGATTTCGGCGGCGCCGGAGCGAGCATCACCGCAGGCAAGCGCCAGCGCATCGTCCTCGCGGCGCGGCACTATCTGGCGGGCAAGCCGGAATGCGACTGCCGCTTCGACTGCGTGCTGATCGATGGCGACCAACTCGAATGGATCCGCGATGCGTTCGCTGCTGACGATTAGCCTGGCCCTGTGGCTGGGCGCGGCGCAGGCGGAGAGCGTCCGCATGCTGGTGCAAAGCTCGCCGCTGGCCGGCAGCCAGTATTACGCGGTGCACGAGCAGTGGCGGCAGATGGCGGTCGGCGATCGTCTCGACCTGATCCGCGAGCCCGACAACCGCCACGACAGTCGAGCCATTCGCGTCGAATGGCGCGGCCACAAGCTCGGTTACGTGCCGCGCGCCGAGAACCGCGCGGTGGCGGCGGCGATGGATCAGGGGGATAGGTTGGTGGCGCGCATCTCGAAATTGACCGAACACGTCAATCCCTGGCGGCGGGTCGAGTTCGAGGTCTTCGCCGAACTGTGATGTAGAATGACTCGATTGTCCGCTCCAGGCCACCGATAGACATGGATCTGATAGCCCGCGTCGCCAGGCATTTCGAAGACAGCGCCCAGACCAAGCTCGATGCCGTCGAGGCGATGGCGGCGCCGATCGCCGGCGCGATCGAGGCGCTGACCGCCTGCCTGATCAGCGGCGGCAAGATCCTCGCCTGCGGCAATGGTGGGTCGGCTGCCGATGCGCAGCACTTCGCCGCCGAACTCGTCGGCCGTTTCGAGGCCGAGCGTCAGGAACTGGCGGCGATCGCATTGACCACCGATACGTCGATCCTGACCGCCGTCGCCAACGACTACTCGTTCAACCAGGTTTTCGCCCGGCAGGTGCGGGCGCTCGGCCACGCCGGCGACGTCCTGCTGGCGATCTCGACTTCGGGCAACTCGGGCAACGTGATCGAGGCGATCCGCTCCGCGCACGAAGCCGCCATGCTCGTCGTCGCGCTGACCGGGAGGGGCGGCGGCCAGATCGGCGAAATGCTGAACGACGACGATATTCATCTTTGCGTGCCGGCCGACCGGACGGCGCGAATTCAGGAAACCCACCTGCTCGTCATCCATTGCCTGTGCGATGGCATCGACGCGCTGCTTCTTGGAGTCGAACAATGAGAAATCCCAGACTTGCCCTCGCCGTCACTGCTCTGGTCGCGGCCCTGCCCTTCATCACCGGCTGCGTGCCGGCGGTCATCGCCACCGGCGCCACGGTCGGCGTGATGTCCGCGCAGGACCGCCGCTCGACGGGGGTTCAGACAGACGACGAGGGCATTGAATGGAAGGCGGCGCAAAGCGTTCCCGAGAGGTACGCCGCTGCATCCCATCTCAATTTCACCTCCTTCAACCAGCGCCTGCTGATCACCGGCGAGGTTCCCGGCGAGGAAGCCAGGATCGCCATCGGCGAGCATGCGGCGAAGGTGCTCGGCGTCAAGGAGGTGATCAACGAGACCGCCGTCGGTCCGGCCTCCTCGCTTTCGGCACGCAGCAACGACAGCTACATCACGTCGAAGGTCAAGGCGCGCCTGGTCGACGAGAAGAACATTTCCGCCAACCACATCAAGGTGGTGACCGAGAACGGGATCGTCTACCTGATGGGCATCGTCACCGAGCGCGAATCCAAGGTCGCCGTCGCCGTGGCGCGGACCACCGAGGGTGTGCGCAAGGTCATTAACGTCATGCAGGTGATGAGCGATGCCGAGATCCAGAGGCTGAGCACTTTCCCGTCGGCGGGCGACAGCCCGGCTGCGGCACCGCAACCGGCACCGCAGCCGGCGCCGGTCGAGAGCCGCTGATCCCGGGGATTCAAGACCGATACGCCGGCTCTCGCGGCGGATGCCAGCATTCCGGACAACCTGCTGCGCGAGCGCGACGAGGCCTGGAGCAACGCCCTGGCTTGTTGCCTGCAGGGGCTGTGTGACGGCCGGACACCGACGTTATGGGGCCAGAAGCTGAATATTTCGGAAGCTCAGGCTGCCTATCGCGCCCTGATGCAGGACCGGCGGATGACACTGGGCGATATCCTGCGCGACGGAACCGACCGCAGCCAGCCCCTGCCCGCCGTCACGCTGCTGATTCGCCGCGAAGACGACTTGATTCTGCTGCCCCCCGACAGCCTTCCGCTTGCCCCCGGCGACGAGTTGCTCATCGCGAGTTCGCTGGCGGCCCGCCGCAATCTCGAACTCACGCTGTACCGGCCGAACGAGCTCGATTACGTGCTGACCGGTCGCGAGGTCACCGGGAGCTGGGTCTGGAACTGGCTGGCTGCCCGCCGCAAGGCTGGCGGACATCCTTCCTGAGTCCCGCGGCCCATACCGCTTCTCCCACGCACCAACGAGAAAGGATCGACGATGACCAACCTGAAGTTCCTCGGCATTTCCGGCAGCCTGCGCCGCGCATCGACCAACAGCGGCCTGCTGCGCGCCGCCGCGGCCCGCCTGCCCGCCGGCGTCACGCTGGAAGTCGCCAGCCTTGCCGACATTCCCTTCTACAACGCCGACATCGGCGAGAAGCCGGCCGCCGTGACCCGCGTGCTGGCGCAGATGGGCGCCGCCGACGCCATCGTCTTCGCCTGCCCGGAATACAACTACTCGCTGGCGCCGGCGCTCAAGAACATCCTCGACTGGGCTTCGCGCGAGCCCGACAACGTGCTGCTTTCGGGCAAGACGGCGGCAATCATGGGCGCCGGCGGCGGCATGGGCACCTCGCGCTCGCAATACCACCTGCGCCAGGTCTGCGTCTTCCTCAACCTGCACCTGCTGAGCAAGCCGGAAGTGTTCTCCAATGCCTTTGCCGGCGGCTTCGACGCCGACGGCAACCTGACCGACGAAAAAATCGCCGCCCTGATCGGCAGCCAGATGCAGGCGCTCGCCGAGTGGACGCGCCGGATCAGGGGCTGACGCCGGCGCCCGGCACCGCCAGCAGCCGGCGCAGTCCGCGCATCAGCATGCCGACGACGGGGAGCTTCAGGTAGAACTCCTCGGCCGCGTCCCAGTAGTCGCGGTGGTAATCGACCTTGCCGGCGGCGTCGAACTTGAGGTGGGAAGCGCCGCGGATGACCTGCGTCCCGCCCCCGCCCCAGCGCGCCGGCCGGAAGCTGAAAGTCCAGATCAGCATGGCGCCGCCGTCATCGACCACTTTGTCGCTCACGACGAAGCGCGGCTCGCCGACCTGTTCGAACATGTGGGCGAAGACGCGCTGGATCGCGTCGACGCCGCGCACCTCGTTGAACGGGTCCTTGAAATATGCATCGGCGCTGTAGAACTCGGGAAAGCGGGTGACGCTTTCCGGCGTCAGTCCATGGAAGAATTCGATCAGGGCATCGAGGTTCATCTCAGTTTCCGGTCAGGCGGCGGACGAGGGGAAAATACAACCCGTAGGGCAGCAACGCCAGCAACTTCATGACGCGGGTGAAACGCTTCGGGTAGTGAATCTCGAATTTGCCGGTCCGGAAGCCGTCGACCGTGGCCAGCGCCGCCGCCTCCGGGGTCAGCAGCGCGGGCATGGCGAAATCGTTCCTGGCGGTGAGCTGCGTCGCAACGAAGCCGGGGTTGACGACCCAGACGCCGATCCCTTGCGGCGCGAGATCGAGGTACAAGCATTCGGCGAAGTGGATCAGCGCCGCCTTGCCCGGCCCGTAGGCCAGCGCTTTGGGCAGGCCGCGATAGCCGGCGACACTGGCGACGAAGGCGATCCCGCCGCCGGCGCGCAGGTCGGGCAACACCATCGCCGCGAGGCGCATGGCGCCATTGAGGTTCACGCCGACGATCCGCTCGGCGACCGCCAGGTCGAAATCCCCGGCGCGCATCGGCACATAATCGCCAGCCAGGTAGACGACGAGATCAATGCCGCCGAACGCGGCGATCAGTTGGTCGCGGGCGCCGCGCAGGCCCCGCACATCGGTGGCGTCGCCGGGCAGCAGCAAAGCTCCTTCGATTCCGAGCGCACGCAGCTTGTCGACCCGGCGAGCAGTGAGCGCCACGCGCGCGCCACGCCGCGCCAGTTCGCCGGCCAGCGCGGCGCCGATCCCGCTGGACGCGCCGACCAGCCAGACGCGCTTGCCGGACCAGCCGGTGATCTTCGGGTTCATCGTTTGACGAAGGTCAGCGTGACTTCGCCGAGATCGAAGCCCCACTTGCTCATGTAGGAACGATTCAGCATCACCTTGTCATCCATCAGGAACATCCAGTCGTCGAAATCGACGTGGTACACCTTGCCGTCGACCGGCAGCGCCAGCACGTAGCGCCAGCGCAGGGCATTGCCGGCAACCTCGCCGATCGCCTCGCCGACGACATCGTCGGCCGTGCCGCGAAAGGTGCCATCCGCCTGCTTGGTCAAGGTCCACACGCGGCGTGACGTGGTGCCGTCCGACCATTTGAAGTGTTCGTCGAGAACGCCGGTATCACCGGTCCACCGGGCGTCGATGACGACATGGAAGCGCTTCTGCACTTCGCCGGAGCGCCCCTGGAACATCCCCCAGGCGTCCAGTGTGCCGTTCAGATAGGTCTTGAGGTCGAGGGCCGGCTGTTCGGCGCGATATTGTTCGACTCCCTTCGAGGCGCAGGCGGTCAGGCCAAGGGTGAAGAGAGCGGCGAGCAGCAGTTTCATGTCAGATCTCCAGGGAATGGCGCCAGCGCCAGAGCAGCGCGCCGGCCAGCGCCTTGAAAGCAAGCGGTAACAAGGCGTAGGCGAACGTCAGGGAAGCCAGTCCGTCGCCACTGCCCGGCACGTAGCCGAGCAGGGCGAGGAACGGCAGGGCCAGCCCGGCCGCCAGCGCCAGGTTGAGTTTGGCAACGAAGTTCCAGACGCCGAAGCAGGCGCCAGCCTGCCCCTGACGCTCGCCGAGATCGGCGGCGATGGCGGCGGGCAGTGCCAAGTCGGCGCCGAGCGCCATTCCGGAAGCGATGCAGATCGCGGCGAACGGCCAGAGGTCGCCGGCGCCGAGAAGGCTGGCGCCGGCGAAGGCGACGATCGACAGGAGCATCGCCGCCAGCCAGGCATGAACGCGACCGAAGCGCGCCGACAGGCTGACCCAGAGCGGCAGCGAGGCGGCGCCGGCGACAAAGTACAGCGCCAGCAACGGGCCGCTCGCCCGCTCCAGTTCCAGCACGTCGGCGACGAAGAAGAGGAACAGCGTCGCCGGCAGGGCGGCGGCGATGCCGTTGGCGACGAAGACGCCGAGCAGACGGCGGAAGGCGCTGTCGTTGATGACCAGGCGCAGGCTCGGCAGCAGCGGCTGGCGCGGCGCATGCACCGGCTGGCCGGCGCCGACCCGGCTGAAGGTCGTGACCGCCGCGATCAGCAGCAACGGCGGCAGGACCCAGGAGAGACGCCTGATCCCCTCGCCGAGATCGCTGGCCAGAAGCGCCGGCAGGGCGGCGGCGAGGACGACGCCGACCAGCCCGAAGCCCTCGCGTGCCGCGGTCAACCGCGTGCGCTGGGCGGAAGTGCTGCCGACATCGGCGCCCCAGGCCTGATAGGCCACCGAGGCGGCCGAGAAGCCGAGGTAGGTCAGCGCCAGCGAGCCGGCCAGCCAGAACGCCACGTGGTCGACTGGCGGATTGAGCAGGGCGACGAAGCCGGCGGCGAAGGGCACGAGGGCCAGCGCCACCATGATCGGGCGCGGCACGCGATCGGCGAGCCAGCCCAGCCACGGGTCGATCCCGGCATCGAGCAGCCGCGTGCCGAGCAGGATGGCGCCGAGCAGCGCGAGTTCCATGCCGGCCACCTCGGCATAGAAGCGTGGCACATGAACATAGATCGGCAACGCCGCGAAGGCGAGCGGCAGGCCGAGCAATCCGTAGGCGAGAGTGCGGCCGCCGGTCATCGCCTCAGGCGTCCGGGCGCTTGAGTAGCGCGGCACGCAGATCGGGCGCGCTGGTTCTGGCATCGAGCCAGATGGCGAAGAAGGCCCGGGCAAAGGCCGGGTCGTCGATCGTCCCGATGCTGCGGTCATTGAAGAAAAAACGCGCGGCATCGGGAAGGTGTACGCCGAGGATGTGGTCACCGGGACGGACATCGGGAAAGATCCCGGCCATCTGTTCGCCCCAGCCCCTGAGTCGCGCCTCGTCGGCAACGCCGAGATTGCGGATCTCCTTGACGCTGGCGTCGGCGATGTCGCGCCCGCTGATGTTGCGCTTGTAGGTCAGCTTGAGCGCCAGCGGCGGGCGCAGCGGATCGTCGCCGCCGGCCCACAGCGTCGCCTCGTAGACCAGGAAGCCGAAGCGGCGGAATTCGCCGCTGCCCCAGCGCCGGAAGCCGGCGGTCGGCGTCTCCGGCCAGGTCGTCGCGAGGCTCGCCAGCGGCCACGCGGCGAGACCCAGCAGCAGGCGGCGTCTAGTGATGAGTGAGTTCGAAATGGACGACATCGATGCTCCCGGCGAGGAAACCGGCCTCGCAGTAACCGAGATAAAGGCGCCACAGGCGGCGGAACCGCTCGTCGAAACCGAGCGCGGCGATCTGCGGCCAGTTGGCCTCGAAGGCGCGGCGCCATTCCGCCAGCGTGCGCGCGTAGTCGGCGCCGAACGCGTATTCGCCGCGCACCGCCAGCCCCTGCCTGGCCGCGGCGGCACGGAACGCCGGGCGCGACGGCAGCATGCCGCCCGGAAACACGTATTGCTGGATGAAGTCGGTTCCCTTGCGGTAGTCGGCGAACAGGTCGTCGCGGATGGTGATGCTCTGGATCACCGCCCGGCCGCCCGGCTTGAGCGCCCGCGCGACGCTGCGGAAATAGGTCGGCCACCAGCGCTCGCCGACGGCCTCGAACATTTCGATCGATACGATGTGGTCGAACTGCCCGCTCGTGTCGCGGTAGTCCTGGAGCCGGAGATCCGCTTGCGGCACCCGCTTCCGCGCCCATTCGAGCTGCGCCGGCGACAGGGTCAGGCCGGTGACCCGCAGTCCTTCCGCGACCGCGAGCTCGGCGAAGCCGCCCCAGCCGCAGCCGATTTCGAGGACGTTCTGCCCCGGATCGGCCTGCAGGCGGCGCAGGATGCGGCGGTACTTGGCGCACTGGGCGGTTTCCAGGTCGCCACCGTCGCTCGCGCGGTAGATGGCCGCCGAATAGCTCATGGTGGGGTCGAGCCACAACCGGTAGAAATCGTTGCCGAGATCGTAGTGGGCCATGATGTTGCGCTTGCTGCCGGCCCGGCTGTTGCCGTTCAGCCAGTGGCGCACGCGCGCGGCAAGCAGGTTGCGCCACGAACCGTAGACCGCCTTGCGCAGCACGTCGCGATTGCGCGTCAGCAGCGCCAGCAATCCGGCGATGTCGGGGGAATCCCAGTGGCCGTCGTGATACGCCTCGGCCAGCCCGATGTCGCCGCGCGCCAGCACCTGGCCGAACATCGCTTCGTCATGCACCTGCAGGGTGACGCCATGCTCGCCCGACCCGAACAGGCGGCGCGATCCGTCGGGCAGGCGCACTTCGAGCATGCCGCCGGAAATCCGCTCGAGGAGCGCGAGGACCGCGCGGGTAGCGGGCGCCGGACTGTCGCCGCCGCGCAGAATCATCGTGTTGTTCATTTGGCTGATTCCTGAATGGATTGTTGTTGATGGGAGGAACGCGCGCCGATGAAAGTCACGCCCTTGATCCAGAGCCGGAGCGCCTGCCAGTGGATGCGGAAGACGATGCCGGCGGTCAGCAGTGGCATGCGCAGCAGGGCGCCGAGCAGGGCGCGGGTGGACCAGGCCGTCGCTTTGCCCGAGACCGAGGTCAGCAGCAGTTCGCCCTCGGCATCGTCGTAGTCGATGCGGACGACCGGACAACTGCGCTCGACGAAGAAGCGGAAGCGATAGCCGCCTTCGACCTCGCAGAACGGCGAGACGTGGAACGCCTTGCTCGCCGTCACCGTCTGCCCCTCGCGCAGCGGTGCGCCATCAGGGTTGTGCAGCAGATAGGAGTGGCGGCCGCCGAAGGTATTGCTGACTTCGGCGAGAACGGCGATCAGCTGGCCGTCGCGATTGCGGCAGAACCAGAAGCTGACCGGATTGAAGACGAAGCCGAACACCCGCGGAAAGCACTGCAGGATGACCTCGCCATCATCGGGCAAGCCGTGGCGGCGCAGCAGCGACCGGACCCAGGGCAACAGCGGCGAGCCGTCGCGCGGCCCATGGTCCTTCTGATGAAAACTGAGCAGGTTGTTGCGGTCGACCGAGAAAAATGGACCATTTCCAGCCGCCAGATCGGCCACCGGCAACTGGATGAAGAAGACCGGATAGGTGAAGGCATTGACCACCGGGCGCAGACGCCGGTGCATCACCTGACCGATCAGAAGACGGGGGCTGGCAGGCATGGCGAACTCAGGCGCTCGCCAGTTCGCGGACGGCTACCGCTGCCTCGCCCTGCCACGGCGCCTGGATGCCCATGGCGTTGGCGACGCGCAGCGCCGACTTGAGGCCGTCTTCGTGGAACCCGTAGCTGCCCCAGGCACCGACCAGCCAGATCCCGCCCTCGCCCTGCACCTCGGCAAGCTGCTGCTGGGCCGCGATGGCCGGGCCGTCGAAAATCGGGTGGGCGTAATCGAATTCGGCGATGACCGTGGCCGGGTCGGGCTCGCGCGCCGGATTGAGGGTGACGACGACCGGCGTCTCAAAGGGTAGCGGCTGCAGGCGGTTGATCAGGTAGGAAACCGCGACCGGCTGTTCGCCCGGCGTGCCGCTGCCGGCAGCGTAGTTCCAGGCCGACCACAGTTTCTCGTCGCGCGGCAGCAGGGCGCGGTCGGTGTGCAGGACGGCGCGGTTGGGCTGATAGCGGATCGCCGCCAGCACTTCGCGCTGCGCGTCGCTGGCGGTGAACCCGAGAATGGCGAGCGCCTGGTCGCTGTGGCAGGCCATCACCACCTGGTCGAAGTGCTCGGTGCCGCCGGCGTGGGTCACGCGCAGCCCGGCGGCCTCGCGGGTCACCGCGCGCACCGGGCAGGCGAGGCGGATGTCGTCGAGCTGCTCGGCGACCCGGCGCACGTACTCGCGGCCACCGCCCTTGACGGTGCGCCACAGCGGGCGGTCGAAAACCTGCAGCAGGCCGTGGTTCTGGCAGAAACGGACAAACGTGGCGAGCGGCGTATCGAGCATCTGCCCGGTCGGACACGACCAGATCGCGGCGGCCATCGGCAGCAGGTACCACTCGGAGAACGCCGCGGAGTAGCGGCCGGCGCTCAGGAAGTCACGCAGGCTGCGCTGGTTGTCGGGGTGGGAGAGCAGCCAGGCGACACTTTCGCGGTTGAAACGCAGGATGTCGGACAGCATGGCCCAGAACTGCGGGCGGACAAGGTTGCGCTTCTGTCCGAAGACAGTGGCGAGGTTGCTGCCCGACCATTCGATGTCGGGGTTCTCCAGGCTGACCGCGAAGGACATTTCGGTCTCGACGCTGTCGACGCCGAGCAGCGCGAACAACGCGATCAGGTTCGGATAGGTCTTCTCGTTGAACACCAGGAAACCGGTGTCGACGGGGTGCGTTTTGCCTTCGAGCGTGACATCGACGGTGTTGGTGTGACCGCCGAGGTAATTGCCGGCCTCGAACAGGGTCACCGCGTGCCGGCGACCGAGCAGCCAGGCGGTGGCGAGACCGGAGATGCCGGCGCCGACGACGGCGATGCGTTGCTTGTCCCTCATGGCAATCTCCTATTCGTTGGCGCCGAAGAGTTCGGCGTAGGCCGAATGGTTGTGGATCGACTCGAAGTTCTCCGACGCAACCTTCCACTCGGCGATGCGCGGCTCGCTCATCAGACGCAGCGCGATGTCGCGCACCAGATCCTCGACAAACTTCGGGTTGTCGTAGGCACGTTCGGTCACCCACTTTTCGTCGGGGCGCTTGAGCAGGCCGAAGACCTCGCACGACGCCTCCTCCTCGGCCAGGCGGACGAGTTCCTCGATCGCCATCGGCGCGCGCAGCTTCGCTTCCAGCGTGAGGTGCGAGCGCTGGTTGTGGGCGCCGTAGTCCGATATCTTCTTCGAGCACGGGCAGAGGCTGGTCACCGCCGCCGTCGCGCGCAGCGTCAGCGCGGCGCGCTGCCCTTCCGGGCGGTCGATGATCAGCGTCGCGTCGTAGTCGAGCAGGCTTTCGACGCCCGACACCGGCGCCGTCTTGCGGATGAAGTAGGGGAAACTCATCTCGATGCGGCCGCTCGTTGCGTCCAGGCGCAGCAGCATGTCCGCGAGCAGCGCGAACAAGTCATCCTGCCCCAGTGCGCGGCTCCGGCCTTCGAGCAGTTCGACGAAGCGCGACATGTGGGTGCCCTTGACTTCCGGTGGCAAGCCAACGGTCATGGTCAGGGTAGCGACGGTATTCATGATCTCGCCACTGGCGGTCCGGATTCGCAGCGGGTAGCGCAGTCCCTTGACGCCGACGTTCTGGATCGCCAGGCGGCGGGTATCAGCGGCCGACTGGACGTCGGGCAGGAAGAAGTGTTCGGGTGCGTTCATGACATTGGCTCCTTTTAGGCGGGGCGGTCGTTCTATTTGAGGAATTCGTCGATCTTCTTCAGCAGATCCCGGTCATCCGGCTTGGTGAAGCTGGTGTAGGCGACGACCTCCGTGGCATCGCGGTTGATCAGGTACTTGTGGAAATTCCAGCGCGGCTTGCTGCCCGTGATTTCCGCCAGCTTCAGATAGAAGGCGTTGGCGTCCATCCCCTTTACCGTCGTCTTGGCGACCATAGGGAACTCGACCCCGTAAGTCAGGCGGCAGAAGTCGGCGATCTCCTTGTCGCTGCCGGGCTCCTGCTCGCCGAAGTCGTTCGACGGAAAGCCGAGGACGACCAGCCCCTTGTCCTTCAGCCGGGCATAGAGCTTCTCCAGCCCTTCGTATTGCGACGTGAATCCGCAGAAGCTCGCCGTGTTGACCACGAGGATGACCTTGCCGGAGTACTGGCACAGTGGAATCGGCTTTCCGTCCTGCAAAGCGGGAAAGGTGTGGTTGAGCAAGGGCGGGCATGCACCGGCGGAAGCCACCGGCACGACCCCCAGCGTCAGCAGTCCGGCGACGAGCAGGGAAAGTTTCGACTGTTTCATCATGTTCAACCTTTCGTAATTTTGTCCTGGACATATGGCGTGTTTGTCTGTACTATAGGCACATAAATTTGAAATGTCAACAGTATGTCTATATTTTGTTCAGGACAATTATGAATAATCCGGGCTTCAACATTGCTGCTGTCGAACGCGACACAGGTTTGTCCAAGGACGTCCTGCGCGTCTGGGAGCGCCGCTACGGCTTCCCCGTTCCCGCTCGCGACGACCATGGCGAACGTATCTACCCGGCCGAGCAGGTCGAACGCCTGCGACTGGTCAAACGCCTGATGGATGCCGGGCACCGGCCGGGAAAGCTCCTTGCCACTCCTACCGAGGAGCTGAACGTGCTGGCCCCGCGGCGTCCGCAAGCACCGGGGGCAGCCTCCCGCGCCGACGCAGCCATGGAACTCGGCGACCTGATGTCTCTGATCAAGCAGCATGACGGCGCGGCCTACCAGCAGGCGATGCAGCAGCGGCTGGCCCGCCAGGGGCTGGTCCGCTTTGTCCAGGAGACTGTCGCCCCGCTCACCCGGCTCGTCGGCGCAGCCTGGGAGGAAGGCAGCATCGAGGTCTTCGAGGAGCACCTGTTCACCGAACTGACCAAGCGCCTCCTGCGCCAGGTGATCGCCAGCCTCCCCGCTGGCAAGCACAGCCCGCGGATCGTCCTCACCAGCGTCCCGGACGAACTACACGTCCTTGGCCTGCTGATGGCCGAAGCCCTGTTGGCGCTGGAAGGCGCCGAGTGCATCCCGCTTGGCACGCAGATGCCGCTGCTCGAAATCGCTTGCGCCGCCAGCGCTCACCGCGCCGACATCGTCGCCCTGTCATTTTCGGTCGCCTTCCCGCAACGCCAGATCCCCAGTCTGCTGCAGCAGTTGCGCATGGTCCTGCCAGCCGAAGTGGCACTGTGGGCCGGCGGCGGCGGCGTCAGGCGCCTTCCAGAAATTGCGGGGGTGGAACTCCTTGCCTCACTCGAGCGTGCCCTCGACGCGTTGGCAGCGTGGCGACGAAGACAGATGTAACCCTGTCAGCAGACGAAAGTCCCGGTCGCGCGAAAGACCCGATAGAATGCAGATTATTCCTTGGTATCCAGCGACCTGGCTGAAGTGGACTATCCCGCACCCGAGTTCGAAGCGAAAATCTGCCCTCCGGAGCAGTTGACCGTGCGCGTCGCCGACCTGGCGCGCCCTCTGGTATTCACCAACGGCTGCTTCGATCTCGTGCACCGCGGCCATGTCACCTATCTCGCGCAGGCGGCGGGCCTCGGCGGCAGCATGGTGGTTGCGCTCAACACCGATGCCTCGGTGAGGCGCCAGGGCAAGGGCGACGAACGGCCGGTGAACACCCTGGCCGACCGCCTGGCGGTAATCGCCGCGCTCGGCTGCGTCTCGCTGGTCACCTGGTTCGACGAGGACACGCCGCTGCAGCGCATCATCGAATGCCGTCCGGAAATCCTGGTCAAGGGCGGCGACTGGCCGCCGGAGAGAATCGTCGGCAGCAAGGAAGTGGCCGGCTGGGGTGGAACGGTGCATTCGATCCCGTTCATTCATCAACGGTCCACGACGGCGCTGCTGGACAGGGTACGCCACGGCCAGCCATGACGGTGACGCCCTGACGGCCATGTCCCGCGCAGCGCCGGCCGAGAATCTGCTGCAGGCGCATGAACGCGCCAAGATATTTCTCGTCATCGGCATCCCGATCATGGCCGCCTACGGCATTGCCGCGCTGCGCAGCGGAAGTTGGGCTCTGCTCGCGCTGATCGTCGTCAACGTCGTGATCATCTGCGCAAGCTATGTCGCATTGCGGCGCGGCCACCACCGGACATGGATGGTCCGCCCCGGCATGGCAACGTACGCGGCGCTGGTCCTCTATCTGGTCGCGCATTCCGGTGAGGAGCACAGCCATGCCCTGTGGTTCTTCGCGTTCCCCGTGGTCTCGGTGATGCTTCTGCCGCCGCGCGAGGGCGTTGTCTGGTCGGGCCTGAGCATCGCCACCGCCACCGCCATGATGCTCCTCGGCGGCCCCGAGACCGGGACCAGCGCCTACTCCGCAGCCTTCGCCGCCCGCTTCGCGATCACCGCCATCCTGATTACCGGCGGCATGTTCTGGTCGGAGGTTGCGCTCCGCGTAATCAATCCCGCGGTCGCGAGCGATTCAGAAACCAAGAATGACGGCATCCTCGACCACTTGCCCGGCCCGGCTCCGGTTGCGGCGCCACAGACGGGCAGTTCCGGTCGTGTCGCGACCAATGCCTTCGAGAAACCGGCTAGTGTAGTGCCGCGCTCTTGTCGAGACTTAATTGGCGATTTTCCGTATAATG
>ERZ724507.818-NODE-818-length-13760-cov-5.921634_pt1 | contig 13760 bp, 9 predicted proteins | sample MGYA00376040_ERZ724507 | MGnify/ENA primary metagenome ERZ724507 (study PRJEB28724, sample SAMN07190883) | activated sludge metagenome | isolation source: activated sludge of sewage treatment plant in Hong Hong | place: Hong Kong | collected 2016-03-17 ...
CCGGCCTGCCTATCATTTCCGCCGATACCATGGCCGAGGCCGCGACCAAGATCGTGTCCGCGGTCAACTGAGCCGTCAAGTAAGGGAAGCGACATGTCCATCCTGATCAACAAAGACACCAAGGTCATCACCCAGGGCATCACCGGCAAGACCGGCCAGTTCCACACCGAGAAGTGCCAGGAATACGCCAATGGCAAGAACTGTTTCGTCGCCGGCGTCAACCCGAAGAAGGCCGGCGAGAAGATCTTCGACATCCCGATCTACGCTTCGGTCAAGGAAGCCAAGGCGCAGACCGGCGCCACGGTATCCGTCATCTACGTGCCGCCGGCGGGAGCCGCCGACGCGATCTGGGAAGCCTGCGAGGCCGACCTCGACCTGGCCATCTGCATCACCGAGGGCATCCCGGTGCGCGACATGCTGATGGTGCGCAACAAGATGAAGGCCAAGGAGGCCAAGGGCGGCAAGAAGACCCTGCTGCTCGGCCCCAACTGCCCCGGCCTGATCACGCCCGACGAGATCAAGATCGGCATCATGCCCGGCCACATCCATCGCAAGGGCCGCATCGGTGTGGTTTCCCGCTCCGGCACCCTGACCTACGAAGCTGTCGCCCAGCTGACCGAGATCGGCCTTGGCCAGTCCTCGGCCGTGGGAATCGGCGGCGACCCGATCAACGGCCTCAAGCATATCGACGTGATGAAGGCCTTCAACGACGATCCGGACACCGATGCCGTGATCATGATCGGCGAGATCGGCGGTCCCGACGAGGCGGAAGCCGCCCAATGGTGCAAGGCCAACATGAAGAAGCCCGTGGTTGGCTTCATTGCCGGGGTTACTGCGCCGGCCGGAAAGCGCATGGGCCACGCCGGGGCGTTGATTTCCGGCGGCGCCGACACGGCCGATGCCAAGCTGGCGATCATGGAAGCCTGCGGTTTCGCGGTGACCCGCAATCCGTCGGAAATGGCCAAGCTGCTCAAGGCCCGCTTGTAGGCCAGACCGGACCATCGCATCCATCAAAAGCCGCACCGGCGCAGGCCGGGGCGGCTTTTTTGCGCATACAATCCGCTATCCGTCGGCGGAACGATGCCGTACGTCATGAAATTGATTGACGGAGTTGATGCGGGACTGTAAGAATTGCACTTACTGTCCTGTTTTATTACGGGCTCTCGAACAGGGTAAGGACCGATGAAGAAGGCGAACTTCTGGAAGACCGACTGGTTCTTCGGCGTCGTCGTCAGCCTCGCCGTGCTGATCCTCGGGAATGGCGATCTGCTGCAGGGTCTCGAGCGCAAGGCCTACGACATGGGAGTGGCCGCGGCATCCAGGGCGCCTTCCGACAAGGTCGCGGTCATTGCCATCGACAAGCAGAGCCTCGACAACATCGGTCGCTGGCCATGGTCGCGCGAAGTCATGGCCGACATGATCGAGAAGCTCGCCGCGGCCAAGGCCAAGGTGATCGCCACCACCGTCTTCTACTCCGAGCCACAACGCGACCAGGGCCTCGTCTACATCAACAAGATCATCGAGACCTGCGGCGTGACCCTGCCGGGTGCGGCCACACCCGGCACCGAGCCGGCGCCGGTTCCGCGTTCGTCCTGCCCGCAACTCGATGCCCTTCTGGTCGAGGCCGACCAGAAACTGAATACCGACCGGCATCTGGCCGATGCACTGGCCAAGGCCGGCAACGTCGCGCTGCCGATGCTCTTCGTCCTCGGCGAGCCGCGCGGGCGTCCTGACAAGGATCTGCCCGATTACGTCAAGAAGAACGCGGTCAAGGTCGCTGGCGGCGGCGAAGCACCGCCCTGGCCCACGCTCGGCGTGGATGCCGGGGTCATCGAGCCGCTGGGCAAGGCGGCCGCGGCCATCGGCCACCTCAACGTAGTTCCCGATGTTGACGGCGCCATCCGCACCGAGCCGCTGGTGGTGGCCTATTTCGACCAGGTCTATCCTTCGCTTTCGCTCCTGGTTGCGGCGAAGAGCCACAACCTGACGCCGGCGGACATTCAGGTATCGGCAGGAAGTGCCGTCAAGCTCGGCAAGCTCAAGATCGGCACGGATGCCGATACGCGCATGCTGACCTTCTATTACAAGGACAAGGACGGGGGGTCGGCCTTCCCGGTCGATTCCTTCTTCGACGTCAAGACCGGCAAGATCCCCTACGAGAAGTACCGCGACAAGATCGTGCTGATCGGTCCGACGTCGTCGTCGGTGGGCAGTGTCTTCGTTACGCCCATCAGCCCGGCGATGCCCTCGGTGCTGATGCAGGCGCACGCCGTATCGAGCCTGCTCTCCGAGCACTTCTTCGTTGCTCCCACCTGGGGTTTCTGGGTCGAGAAGCTGGTCTTCCTGCTCATCGCCGCCTATCTGGTCGCGCTGCTGCCCAGGCTCAAGGCCGGAGTGGCGGCCGCGGCCACCGGCGGCCTGCTCGTCCTCCTGATCGCGACGCACTTTGCGCTGATGACGAGCCAGCTCATGTGGCTGCAGCTCATGGTTCCGGCCAGCCTGCTGGTGATCGGCCACCTGTTGCTGACGGTGAAGCGCTTCGTCGTGACCGAGCGCGGCAAGGAGAAGTCCGACGCCGCTTCGGCCGAGTCCAACCGCATGTTGGGTCTGGCCTTCCAGGGCCAGGGTCAGCTCGACATGGCATTCGACAAGTTCCGCCTGTGCCCGAAGGATGCGCAGGTGATGGAAAACATCTACAACCTGGCGCTGGATTTCGAGCGCAAGCGCCAGTTCAACAAGGCCGAAGCGGCATTCCGCTACATCTTCGACTGGGATCCGAAGTTCCGCGACATCGAGACGCGCGTCAATCGCGCCAAGCAGCTTTCGGAGACGGTGATCCTTGGCGGCGGTGGCGGCGGGCGCAGCAACGCCAGCCTGCTCGATGCGTCGGGCAACGTCGAGAAGCCGATGCTGGGGCGCTACCAGATCGAGAAGGAGCTTGGCAAGGGCGCCATGGGCGTGGTCTATATGGGCCGCGACCCGAAGATCAACCGCGTCGTCGCCATCAAGACGATGGCCTTGTCGCAGGAATTCGAGGCCGACGAGCTGGTCGAGGTCAAGGAGCGTTTCTTCCGCGAGGCCGAGACCGCAGGCCGCCTCAACCACCCGAACATCGTGCAGATGTATGACGCCGGCGAGGAACACGACTTGGCTTACATCGCCATGGAGTTCCTCAAGGGCAAGGACCTGGTGCCCTACGCCAAGGCCGGCAACCAGATGCCGCTGCCCAAGGTGATGAGCATCGTCGCGCGGGTTGCCGATGCCCTGTCCTACGCCCACGAGAACAACGTGGTGCATCGCGACATCAAGCCGGCCAATATCATGTACGAGCCGGAGTCCGACCAGGTAAAGGTCACCGACTTCGGCATCGCCCGCATTACCGATTCGTCGAAGACGAAGACGGGCATGGTGCTCGGCACCCCAAGCTACATGTCGCCCGAGCAGTTGGCAGGCAAGAAGATCGACGGTCGCTCCGACCTGTTCTCGCTCGGCGTGACGCTCTACCAGATGGCCTGCGGCAAGCTGCCGTTCGAGGGCGACTCGATGGCCCAGTTGATGTTCAAGATCGCCAACGAGGCGCATCCCGACATTCGCAGCATCCGTCCGGACCTGCCGGATTCTCTCGTGGCGATCATCGACAAGGCACTGACCAAGGATGCTGACGCGCGCTACCAGACCGGGGCCGAATTCGCCAAGGACCTGCGTACCTGCATGGCGATGAGCGGTGCGGCCGCAGCCGGCGGCGACGACTCGGCCGTGGATATCAGCATCTAAGGTGCCTGCCATGGACATGCACGCCGTTCTCGAAATCGTCACCCGCAGCGATCCAGGGATGGTCCGCAGCAACAACGAGGATTCGGTGATGGCGAATCCGGTCAGCGGATTTGCCGTCCTGGCCGATGGCATGGGCGGATACAACGCGGGTGAGGTCGCCAGCGGCATGGCAACGGCCATGCTCGGTACCGAATTGGAGCGCGCCTTCAACGAACGTGCGCCGAGCAACCGTGATCAGGCGGGCCGCTACTGGGCAGAAGTTGCCCTTGAGACCGAGATGGCACGCGTCAATGGCGCCATCTATCAGGCCGCCCAGAGCCAGCCGCAATATGCAGGCATGGGCACGACCCTGGTGGTTGCCGTCTTCCACGACAACAAGGTGACGGTCGGCCACATCGGCGATTCGCGCCTCTATCGCCTGCGCGGCGACGATTTCACGCAGATCACGCGCGACCATTCGCTGCTGCAGGAGCAGATCGACAGCGGCTTGATCACACCCGAGCAGGCGCGGCATTCGCAGAACAAGAATTTGGTGACGCGCGCCGTCGGTGTCGATCCCGAGGTCGCTGCCGAGATCCATAACCACGATGTGCAGGCCGGGGATGTCTACCTGTTCTGCTCGGACGGTCTCAACGACATGGTGGAAGACGACGAGATCGGCATGACCCTCGGCGCCCTCGCGGCCAATCTGGATCTGTGTGCGACGCAGTTGATCCAGATGGCGAACGACAACGGCGGGCGCGACAACGTTTCCGTGATCCTGGTAAAGGTGAAGGGCGAGTTTCCCGTAGCCCGTCCCTGGTGGTCCCACGTTTTCGATTGGTTCAAGTGATGCAGTGCTCAGTGACTTTGAAGGACGACGAACATGGCTAAGCTCATTCTCAGCATGGAAACCACGATGCTCAAGGAGATCCCCCTGGCCAAGGAGCGCATCACGATCGGTCGCAAGCCGCACAACGACATCCAGATCGACAACCTGGCGATCTCCGGCGAGCATGCGGTGGTGATCACCATCCTCAACGACTCCTTCCTCGAGGACCTGGGCAGCACCAACGGCACGTTCGTCAATGGACAGCCGGTAAAGAAGCATTTCCTGCAGAACGGAGACGTCATCGAGCTCGGCAAGTACCGCCTGAAGTTCGTCGCCGAGGTGCCGCAACAGACGTCGAATGCGGATTTCGAGAAGACGATGATCCTCCGTCCGGGAGCCGCCAAGCCTGCGCCCACAGCGCCGGCGGCATCTGCGGCACCTGCAGCCGGCGCAGATGCTCCGCACAGCACGACGTCGCCTGGCATGGCGCCGCCGCCCGCAGCGGCTGCGGCGCCTGCTGCTCCCGCCGCCCTGCCGCTCGGTGCGATCCAGATTCTTTCCGGCGGCAGTGCCGGCAAGGAGATGGAGCTGACGAAGACCCTGACCACGCTGGGCAAGCCGGGTGTACAGGTGGCGGTGATTGCGCGTCGCCCGCACGGCTACTTCATAACCCACGTCGAAGGCGCCAGCTTCCCGGTGGTCAATGGCAAGACGCTCGATGCCCAGGCGCATCCGCTCGCCGACCATGACGTCATCGAGCTGGCGGGTGTCAAGATGGAGTTCTTCCTCAAGGCCTGACAGCCGGCCGAGGTGATTCAGGGCATGCCCTTCAAACAGTATCTGCCCCGCTATGCGTTGGGACTGCTGATCCTGCTGGTCCTGCTCGGCCACTCTGCGCGCTTCTACCAGATTCCGTTCATCAACCATCTCGACGCGCTGATATACGACGCCAAGGTTCGCTTGACCATGCCGCGTTCGGTCGACTCTCGGGTGGTGATCCTCGACATCGACGAGAAGTCCCTGGCAGAGCAGGGACGCTGGCCGTGGGGCCGCGACAAGCTGGCGACGCTGATGAACAAGCTGTTCGACCAGTATGGCGTAAAGCTGGTCGGCTTCGACGTGGTATTCGCGGAACCGGACGACAGCTCCGGCCTCAAGTCGTTGGAGGGGCTGGCCAAGAAGGAACTGCGCGACTCGCCTGCGTTCCAGTCGGCCTTGCGCGACCTGCGGCCGCAACTGGACAACGACGCACGTTTTGCCGCAGCGTTGAAGAATCGCCCGATCGTGCTTGGCTACTATTTCTCCAGCAACGAGGGCGGCACCAGTTCGGGTGCGATTCCCGACGCCGTCTTTCCCGCGGGTACGTTCAGCGGACGCCGCATCGGGTTTACCCAGTGGATCAGCTTTGGCGGCAACCTGCCCGAATTCCAGAAGGAGGCGGCCGGCGGCGGACATTTCAACCCGCTCGTGGACCAGGACGGTACCTCGCGGCGCGTGCCGCTGCTGGCCGAATACAAGGGCAAGTATTACGAAGCCCTGGCCTTGGCCATGGTGCGCAACCTGCTCGGCAATCCGACCATCACGCCGGGATATCCTGGGAATTCGCCGGCGTCCTACGCCGCGATGGAGTGGCTCGACCTCAAGGCCGCATCCGGCGGCACCATGCGCATTCCGGTCGACGAAAACGCCGCCACCTTGATTCCGTATCGCGGCCTGCAGGGAAGCTTCCCCTACGTTTCGATCACGGATGTGCTCAATGACCGCGTGCCCAAGGAACAGCTCGCTGGTCGCGTCATCGTCGTCGGTACCACCGCACCGGGCCTGATGGACTTGCGGGCAACGCCGGTGGGCGCCGCCTATCCCGGGGTGGAGATTCACGCCAACCTGATCGCCGGCATGCTCGATGGCACGCTCAAGCACAAGCCGGCCTACATCCTCGGCGCCGACGTGGTGATGGTGCTGCTCACCGGGGCGGTCATGGCCTTCCTGCTGCCGATGCTTTCGCCGCTGCGCGCGACCGTCGTCGGCGTCATCGTCCTGCTCTTCATGCTCAGCGTGAATTTCGGCTTCTGGCACCTTTCCCACGTCGTGCTCCCGTTGGCCAACGGCATGATCGCGGTCGGACTGCTCTATGCGATGAACATGTCCTGGGGCTATTTCGTCGAGTCCCGCGCCAAGCGACAGCTCACCGGCCTGTTCGGCCAGTACGTTCCGCCGGAGCTGGTCGAGGAAATGAGCCGCGATCCGGAGAACTACAGCATGGTCGGGCGCAAGGCGGAATTGACCGTGCTCTTCTCCGACGTGCGCGGCTTCACGACGATCTCGGAAGGCCTCGAGCCGGAAGAGCTGGCAACCCTGATGAACGAGTACCTGGGTGCCATGACGATCGTCGTGCGCAAGCACCGCGGCACGCTCGACAAATACATCGGCGACGCGATCATGGCCTTCTGGGGTGCGCCGGTTGATGATCCCGAGCACGCCAGGAACGCCGTCCTGACCGGTCTCGAGATGCATCAGGCCCTGCACGAACTGAACAAGCAGCTGGTCGCGCGCGGCTGGCCGGAGCTGAAGATCGGGGTGGGCGTGAATACCGGTCCGATGACGGTCGGCGACATGGGGTCGCCCGTGCGACAGTCCTACACCGTCATGGGCGATGCCGTGAACCTCGGCTCCCGCCTCGAGGGCATCACCAAGCAGTACGGAGTCGGCATGATCGTGGGCGAGTCCACGCGCGAGATGCTGAAGAAGGACTTCGTTTTCCGCGAGCTCGACCGCGTGCGCGTCAAGGGAAAGGACGAGCCGGTTGGTATCTACGAACCGGTCGGCGAGGAAGGCAAGGTTGCGCGCGAGGATCTCGACGAGATCAAGCTGTGGAACCAGGCGTTGCGGTCCTATCGAGCCCAGGACTGGGACCAGGCCGAGGTTGCTTTGATGAACCTGCAGCGCATGAAGCCCCGTTACCTGTACGATCTGTACGTCAAGCGCGTTGAACACCTGCGCAAGGAGCCGCCCGGCGAAGGCTGGGACGGCGTCACCACGTTCGAGACAAAATAACAGACGATGAAGGTACGCATACTCGGTTGCAGCGGCGGCATTGGCGGGCGGCACCTGCGCACCACCTCGCTGCTCGTCGACAACGACATCCTGATCGATGCCGGGACCGGCGTTGGCGACTTGGCGATTGCGGAACTGGCGCAGATCGACCATGTGTTCATCACCCATTCGCACCTCGACCACCTGGCCTGCCTGCCCTTCATGGTCGATACCGTGGGCGACATGCGCAATCGCCCGGTCATGGTGCATGCGACCGAGGCGACGCTCGAAATCATCCGTGCCCATGTGTTCAACTGGGCAATCTGGCCGGATTTCAGCGTGATCCCTTCGGCAGAGAAGCCCTTCATGCGTTTTTCCCCGATCAAGGTGGGCGAGGCGATCGATCTGGACGGGCGCAAGGTCGTGCCGCTACCGGCCAACCACACCGTGCCGGCGGTCGGCTATCACGTCGATTCCGGCCAGGGCAGCCTGGTCTTCACCGGAGATACGGGACGCTGCCCGGACCTGTGGAAGCAGGTCAACCTGATCCGCAATCTGCGTTACGTCATCATCGAGTGCGCCTTTTCCGACCGCGAGCAGAAGCTGGCGGAGGCCTCGTTGCACCTTTGCCCGAGCATGCTGCTCGATGAACTCACCAATCTGCAGCGGGACGCGGAGATTTTTGTCACGCACCTCAAGCCGGGACAGATCGAGCTGACCATGCAGGAGATCGAAGACCGCATCGGCGAGTTCCGCCCGGGCCTGCTGCAGAACAACCAGATGTTCGAGATCTGACATGTCGCTAGCGGTGAGCGTGGAACTTCTGTCGCGCCTGCAACCCCTGTCTGCCATGGGGGTGGATGGATTGCGCGCGTTGCTGCCGCTGTGCAGGCTGCATTCCTTCGATCGTTCCGCCGAACCGTTTGGCGCCGGGGACTGGAGCGGCCAGCTCGTCTATCTGGCGAAGGGGCAGATGCTCGTTGCGATGCCGGATGGTCCTACGCGGGTCCTCGTCGGCGGGCTCGAGCTGGGGGCGCGTCCGCTGGCCGGCGGCGGCAAGATTCCCGGCATGGCGCGCGCACTGACGGATGTCGAACTGCTTAGCATGGAGGAGGATACGCTCGACATCGTCGTCACCTGGAACCAGCTGGCGGCGCCGGCCGAAGAGCCGCGCGGGGATGCCGAGCAGACCGACTGGCGCATGATGTCGGGCATGTTCGCCGTGGATAACCTGACGGTCGGCGCCTTCGCGGCGCTACCCCCCGCGAACATCCAGACCCTGCTGGGCCGCTTCAACCGCGTGCCGGTGAAGCGTGGCGATACCATCGTGCGACAGGGTGATCCCGGCGACTATTACTACCTGATCGAAAGCGGGCGCTGCAAGGTCTCCCGCCTGGTTGCCGGGTCGCCAGTACAGCTGGCCGAGTTGCGTGAGGGTGATGCCTTCGGCGAGGAGGCGCTGGTTGCCGACACCGAGCGCAATGCCACGGTGGCGATGATCACCGATGGCATGCTGCTGCGCTTGTCAAAGCAGGATTTCAACGAACTGCTGCGCGCACCCCTGCTGCACAAAGTCGACGGCATCGAAGCGGGGCGGCGAGTCGCCGCGGGCGCCGTCTGGATCGATGTGCGCTTCCCTGCGGAGTATCAGGGGGACGGCTACCCGGGCGCGATCAACATACCGCTCAATGACATACGCCAGGCATCTACCGCACTGGATCCCGGCAAGGAGTACATCGTCTATTGCCAGACCGGGCGCCGCAGTTCTGCTGCCGCGTTCCTGCTTTCCCAGCGCGGCCTGCAGGCCACCCTCCTCGAGGGGGGGATGCGTGCGCGTGCTGGCGCCTTGGAGTCCGCCGCATGAGTCCCGTACCGCCTCCCGATACCGCCACGGCCGACGTCGACAGCCGCCTTGCGTTCTTCAAGAACCTGCAGACGGTCACTAACAAGGTCCATGCCACGTCCAACATCGACGAGATCATGCTCGAACTGTCGGGCGAGATCTGCAATCTGTTCAATGCCGATCGCCTGACGATTTATTCCGTCGGCGAAGACAAGGCATCCATCGTTTCCAAGGTCAAGACGGGACTCAACTCGTTCAAGGATCTGCGCCTGCCGATCACCGAGCAAAGCATCGCCGGCTATGTGGCGCTGGCGAAGAAGACCGTCAACATTCGCGATGTCTATGACGACGGCGAGTTGAAGGCAATCAACTCCTCGCTGCGCTTCCTGCAGGAGGTGGACAAGCGAACCGGCTACCGCACCAAGCAGATGCTCGTCGCCCCCATTGTCGATGCGCAGAACAGCGAACTGCTCGGGGTGGTCCAGATCATCAACAACAAGGCCGGGACTCCCTTCTCCGCCGTCGCCCAGGAGGGTGTGAAGGGCATGTGCGAGACGCTGGCGATTGCATTTGCCCAGCGCAGCAAGCCCGCGCAGACGGTCAAGACCAAGTATGACTTCCTCGTCGCCGATGCCGTGATTTCGGCGCAGGAGCTCGAGCTCGCCACGCGAACGGCGCGCCGCAAGAACCTCGATGTGGAGGAGGTTCTGGTCAACGAATTCCAGGTCAAGCACCCTGCGCTCGGTGCAGCATTGGCCAAGTTCTTCAAGGTCCCGTACGAGCCGCACAAGGCGGACCGCATCAAGCCGATCGACCTGCTCAAGAACCTCAAGCGGGACTTCCTCGAGCAGGCCATGTGGGCGCCCGTCGAGGAAAGCGCCGAAGGCGTTCTCGTCGTCTGCCTGGACCCCGAGCAGGTCAAGGGTTCGCGTGTGGTGAACAACGTCTTTCCGCGTGCCAAGGTGAATTACCGGGTTACCACCCGCCACGACTTCATCCAGACGCTCGATTTGTTGTTCGGCGCGTCGGCCATGCCGGGGTATACCGACGACAGTTCGATCGGCGACCTGATGTCCACGCTCGACGACGGCGACACCTCGGACGAGTCATCCGGCGGCGATGTCGCTTCGGCCGCCTCCGACAACGAGCTGGTGAAGCTGGTGAACAAGATCATCATCGATGCCTACCAGCAGGGCGCCTCGGACATCCACATCGAGCCCGGGTTGGGCAAGGACAAGGTGCTGATCCGTTTCCGCAAGGACGGTTCGCTGATGAAGTACGTCGAGGTGCCCGCGAGCTATCGCAACGCGATGGTGGCACGCCTGAAGATCATGTGCGACCTCGACATTGCCGAACGACGCAAGCCGCAGGACGGCAAGATCAAGTTCAAGAAGTTCGGCCCGCTCGACATCGAACTGCGCGTCGCCACGCTGCCGACCACGGGCGGCGTGGAAGACGTGGTGATGCGGATCCTGGCCGCCGGCGAGCCGATACCGCTCGACAAGCTGGGTGTGCTGCCGACCAACCTCACCAAGCTCAAGGCGACGATTTCCAAGCCCTACGGCCTCTTCTTCGTGTGCGGCCCCACGGGCTCCGGCAAGACGACAACGCTGCACTCCGTGCTTGGCTACCTGAATACCGTCGATACCAAGATCTGGACTGCCGAGGATCCAGTCGAAATCACCCAGAAGGGCCTGCGCCAGTGCCAGGTGAACAAGAAGGTGATCGATTTCGCGACGGTGATGAAGGCCTTCCTGCGAGCGGACCCGGACATCATCATGGTCGGCGAGATGCGCGACGCCGAAACCACGGGCATTGGCATCGAAGCCTCACTGACGGGCCACCTCGTCTTCGCCACCCTGCACACGAACAGCGCGCCGGAATCCATCATCCGCCTGCTCGACATGGGCATGGACCCGTTCAACTTCGCCGACGCGCTGCTCGGCATCCTGGCCCAGCGCCTGGCCAAGCGCCTGTGCAAGTGCAAGGAGGCCTATTCGCCGGACGATGAGGAAATCCGCCTCTTCATGAAGGAGTACTGCAGCGAACTGGAGAACACCACGCCCTTCCAGAAGGACATGAAGGCCGCCTATGCCGAAACCCAGGCTCGGCTGATCAAGGACTACGGCAAGGACGGAAAGTTCGTGTTCACCCGGGCCAAGGGCTGCGATGCCTGCGGCGGCAGCGGGTACAAAGGGCGGGTCGGTTTGCATGAGTTGATGATCGGCACCGAACCCATCAAGAAGCTGATCCAGGAGCATGCCCGGGTTGCCCAGTTGTTTGCCCAGGCGCTCGAGGATGGAATGCTTACGCTGAAGATGGACGGCCTGGAAAAGGCCCTGCAGGGTGTCACGGACATCAAGCAGGTACGTGCGGTCTGCATCAAGTAGGGCGGACATGGACAGCACGCGCGACCTGTTTCGGCGTCTCGAGCAGCTCAACGAAATCGGGGCGGCGCTCTCCAAGGAGCGCGACATCGACAGGCTGCTCGAGAACATTCTCGTCGCGGCGAAAACGATTACCCACGCTGATGGCGGCACCCTCTATCGCATGACGGAGGACAGGAAAGCGCTGCGCTTCGAGATCATCCGCACCGACTCCCTGCATATCGCCATGGGCGGAACGACGGGCACGGCGATCAATTTCCCCAATCTTCCGCTGTCGAACGACAAGGGCGAACCCAACGATTCGATGGTGGCCGCCTATGCGGCGATCCACGACAAAACCGTCAATATCGCCGACGCCTATACGGAGGCCGGATTCGACTTCTCCGGCACACGCAGTTTCGACGAGCGCACCGGCTACCGCTCCAAATCATTCCTCACCGTTCCGATGAAGAACCACGAGGGCGAGATCATCGGGGTGCTGCAACTCATCAACGCGGTCGATCCGGCCACGAAGCTGGTAACGACATTTTCGTCCGCCGACCAGGGCCTGGCCGAATCCCTGGCGTCCCAGGCCGCCATCGCGCTTACCAACCGGCTGCTGATCACGCAGCTCGAAGAACTGTTTGAGTCCTTCATCAATCTCATCAACCTTGCCATCGATGAAAAGTCGCCCTACACGGGGGGACACTGTCAGCGCGTGCCGGCACTGACCATGATGCTGGCTGAAGCGGCGGACCAGACCGCGGATGGTCCGCTCGCCGGCTTCAAGATGGACGACCGTGATCGTTACGAATTGAAGATCGCCGGGTTGCTGCACGACTGCGGCAAGGTGACGACACCGGTGCACGTGGTGGACAAGGCGACAAAGCTGCAAACGCTGTTCGACCGCATTCACCTCATCGATACCCGGTTCGAAGTGCTCAAGCGTGATGCCGAGATCGAGGCCCTGCGCGCCCGGTTGGCCCTGAACGGAACGAACAACCCGCAGGCCGAGGCAGCAATCGACGACAGGTACGGCGACAGGCTGCGCGAGATCGAGGAAGAGCGCACCTTCCTGCGCAAGTCGAATATCGGCGGCGAGGCGATGAAGGAGGAGGATCAGCATCGCGTGCGCGACATCGCCGTTCGCTACCGCTGGCGTGATGGCGAGGGCACGGAAGCCAACTTCCTCGACGCCGACGAAACCGAGAACCTGTCGATTCGCGCCGGTACGCTGACGCAAAAGGAGCGGGAGATCATCAACCACCACATCGTGGCGACGATCAAGATGCTCGAGCAGCTACCCTGGCCGAAACATCTGACGCGGGTCCCGGAGTATGCAGGTGGCCACCACGAGCGCATGGACGGCAAGGGCTACCCGAAGGGACTCAAGCGCGAGCAGATGTCCTGGCAGGCGCGCATGATGGGTATTGCCGACATCTTTGAAGCGCTGACGGCGCGCGATCGTCCCTACAAGCCCGGCATGAAACTGTCCCAGGCGATGTCCATCATGGCCAATTTCAAGAAGAACGGCCACATCGACCCCGATCTCTTCGACGTCTTTGTGCGCCAGGGCGTGTATCGCCGCTATGCCGAGCAGTTTCTCGATCCGGCACAGGTAGATGCGGTAGACGAGGGGACGATCCTCGCGGAGAAGTCTTGAGCGTCTCGAGATTGTCGGGTCGCAGCCATGGTAATGGCCGGCCATAACTGAAGTTCCACATGTTCGACCTCTTTCAGTTTCTCGGCGACGAGGACAGTGTCATTACGATCCTGGATGTTGGGGCAGCTTTTACCCAGGAGCCTCCCTATCAGCATCTACTGGACATCAAGCGAGCCAAAGTCATCGGTTTCGAGCCCGACGAGAGGGCCTGTCTCGAATTGAGTGCCCGATTCGGTAGTCCGCATCGCTTCTTCCCGTATTTCATTGGTG
>ERZ724507.823-NODE-823-length-13723-cov-4.142376_pt1 | contig 13723 bp, 4 predicted proteins | sample MGYA00376040_ERZ724507 | MGnify/ENA primary metagenome ERZ724507 (study PRJEB28724, sample SAMN07190883) | activated sludge metagenome | isolation source: activated sludge of sewage treatment plant in Hong Hong | place: Hong Kong | collected 2016-03-17 ...
TGGGTTTTGAATGTCAAGGGTAAGCTGGCGCGAGGCTCAGCCTCGCGCCAGGGAGAAAGTCTTTATTTTTTAAATTCTGTTAAATTTTCTTTTTGTGAATTCCTGTCAGATGATCGTATCATAGATCCATCATAAACGTTTTTCCCATTCCTCGTTTTAAATTCGGCTCCTCCTCCTCCAGAAAACGCTTTAACAGTCCTGTTTTTACCCAAATGTTTAGCCATTTCTTTGGCATGACTAGGTTGTGTTTGCGCATTTTTGGAATCGTTACCACCTAAATTACACCCCCTTAATGTTACGGCCGCATCAGCTGTAAAATTTGTTATGTCCAATTGTTGAATTTCATTTTCTCCGCCGGGATTACGAGGATCCCAAAATGCAGATATCATTCTGTAGTCTGCATCTAGAGAAGAGTTTTCTATTTTGCCCTCATTTCCACCTAAATTAATCGAATTAGCGCTGCCATGGGAGTAAACATCTAACTCTTTAATTAACCCAGAATCGTATTTGTTATTTATTGCGTTTACGTAATCACTTTCATTTGGTGCATAAATCACATGAACCTTATCAATTGTACTGTTAAATGTTTTTCTACTCTCAATCTGCTTTTTCATGGCATATGCGCTTTCTTTAAATCCGCTTCCCACATCATAATGTCCACCCTTCCAATCAGGTCTAACCCAGCCAGAACCATAAATTATTAGATATGTTGAATTACCGTCAGGGTCAATACAAATGATAGGATTTTGTGAACAATAGTTATACGGGCTCCACCCCGGATACTTCTCCGTCATCGGGTCCACGCTCACCCAGATCGACAGTTTCGGGTCGTAGTAGCGGGCGCCGTAGTAGTAGAGCCGTGTTTCGGCGTCGTATTCCTTGGCGTTGTAGAGGTAGGGCTGGGCGGGGTCGGAGTTGAGGTGTTCCTCCACGAAGGTTTCGCCGAAAGGCAGGTATTCCACGTGCTGGCGCAGTTTACCGTCGTAGTCCGTGACATACCCCGTGCTGCCGAGGTGATCGGGGTGGTAATAGTACATGTTGGCCTCGTAACTCTGTTCGCTGCCGGGTACCAGGTTGAAGCCGGCCTTTACATTGTCGTTGGTTGCCAGTTGCTTGTTATACCAGTACTGATTGGGTTTGCCCTCCTGGTATACGGGTTCGTCGGCAGGAAAAAGCGGATGCGGCGGATTGCCCGGTGTGGGCGGCGCCGGATCACCGAGGCTGCTGGCCTGGGCGAGCAGTTTCATTTTCCCCTGGTAGTTGATGTTGCCGGCTGTGATGTAGGACGAATCGGGTTGATCCGTTGCCAGAAACTTCAGGTCGCCCGCAGCGATCTTGCTGAGGAATCGCTGGCTTTCGATGTAGTAATGTTTGGTCAGTTGCTTGGCCCTGCCCACAGTGTATGCGCTGGGGTAGGTAGTGAAGTTGTCGCGGTGGTTCACCATGCCTGCCGGCGCCCCGTCGGTGTAGGCGATGCTCATGCCGCCGTGGCTTTTCACGATGCGTTCGCCGCCGGCGTCGTAGGTGTACTGGCTCACATAGCCGTCTTCCCAGATGTCGCGGATGCGGTCTTCCTCGTCCCAGCGGATGAACCGGTTGCGGTTGGTGATGTCTTCCGTCCAGCCCGTCATGTTGCCGTTGGCGTCGAACTGGTAGTTCAGGTTGCCGATCTTCACCGGCACGTGCGGCCGGTTCTGGTCGTAATCATACGCCTGGTTGTAGGATGTGGGGGATTGTGTGAGGCCGTCTCTGAGGTGTTTTTGCGTCTTTTTCTGGATGTTGTGCAGGTCGTCATATTCCATGTTCAGGCTAAAACTTTCCTTGCTGTACGGGCCGGTCCAGTTTCCGGAGGCTTCCTTGAGCCGGTACAGTTCGTCGTATTTGTAGGTATAGGCTGCCGGGCCGCCCATTTCACCGTCCTTGATCGGCGCGATGTTGTTCAGCGACAGGATGTTGCCTACAGCGTCATACTCGTAGCGGTTGTCCATGAACGTGCGGCCGGCAGCGTTGGTCACGGTCATGGTTTTGAGTCGGCGGCGGTCGTCTTCGTAGGTATAAACGGTTTCCGTGCCGTTGCCGTAGCGCAGGAATGTGCGCTGCTCAAATTTGTCGTAGCCGAGCCGTCCGACGAATTCCGTGTTGATGCCGGAACGGCTGCTGTTCATACCCGACAGTTTGCCGGCTTTGTTGTAGCGGTATTTTACGACTTCACCATCGGGATAGATCATGGTGTCGATGCGGTTCCAGGTATCGTAGCGGAATTCCGAGACGTAGGTGATGAGCCGAAGGTTGCTCACCAGAACGGTACGGATATTTTTCACCACCTCACCCAGGGGGCCGAAGAAGAACTCCTGCCCGCCGCTGGCGTCTTCCTGCAGCCATACCCGGCCGGCGCGGTGGTGCTTGTCGCCGGGCTTGCCGTAGGTATAGCGCACCATGTTCTGGTAGTTTTTCGGATAGTCGATCTGAACGAGCCGCTCGAATTCATACGTGTACTTTATGGACTGGTTGTCCTCCCGCGTATTGGGCGTGGTTTTGGCGATCAGGTTTCCGACCAGGTCGTATTCAAATTCCTTTAGACCCGCGTCGGGGTGTTGGACGCTGAGCCGGCGGCCGAGCTGGTCGTAGGTGTATTCCGTGACGTTACTCCCGTTGTCGGTCACGCGAAGCAGTTCGGACATAAGGTTGTAACGGAAATCCGTCCAGATGCCGCCGTTCGGTCCTTCGTCTTTCACCGCGCGGGTTCGGTTGCGGATGTCCGTGTACGTTTCCTTGTTGCTGTTCAGCGGGTCGGTTTCCAGTGTTTTGAAACAGGTATAGCCGCTGTTGTCTTCGTCGATGCTGTAAACGCTGGTTGTTTTCGCGCCATCCGGCAGGGTCACCGAAGTTTTGCGGTCGAGCACGTCGTAGGTGGTCACGGTGGGCGGAACTCCGTCGGAAGTCGTATTAAACGTGTTGTTTCCGCCGCTGATGCTTTCCGTAACGGGGTAGTAGTTTTTCACCGTTCGCCCGAAAGCGTCGAAGATCACACGCCCGGAAACGATCATCACCGGCTGGTCGGGCTGGTTTTTGTCGACAAACAGCGATCCCGTTTTTTTCACCTGAACAGGCCGTTGCAGGCCATCCATGAACGTGATCGTCACGATCTCGCCGTTGTTCGCGGGGTCGAAGTGTTTGGTCGTAGCGTAAGGCACAGGCGCCTCGGGGTTGTAGGAATTGACGATGGTAAAGGGTAATCCCCTGGCCAGTTCGTAGGGACCGACAACGGTATCGATCCGCCCTTTGGCGTCGAGGGAATATTTGATGCGCTGCTGGTTCATGTCGATGCTTTCGACGACCTGTCCGAAGGCGTAATCGTAGGCGCTTTGCGACTCATACCCGTAAGCATCTTTCACATGGGTGACATACGTCTGCACTTCCGGGTCATAGGTGTATTCGTAGAACAGCCTTTCCCCGTTCGTATTTGCCGGGCGGGTGAGTTTTTGCAGGTTGCCGTTGGCTTCGTATGCCATGTCGTACACTGCTGCGTCGCCCGATTCCAGGTACTGGCGTATCTGCGTGACATTGCCCTTGCCGTCGATGGTGGCATCGCGATAGCGCAGGCGTGCGCCGTTGAAGTCCAGCACTTCGATGGATTTGGGCATCGACAGGATATAGGCGGCTGTGAGGTTATGGTAGTCGATTTTGGCCGTCAGTACGTCATCCGGATTGCCGTCGCCGTAGTCGGTGTATTCGATGACGTTGCCCGTATTATCGTATGAGTATGCAATGCGGTTGGTCAGGCCTGCGGCCGTATCGCCTTCGTAAAAGCGTTTTTCTGTTTCTACGAGCGCGGGGAAACCGCGTCCGTCGAGGCTGAATGGATCGAAGGAGCCGCCGGTTCCTGCGTCGCGCAGTTCGTAAGTATTGACGGTTTCAGTAAAAGGTCTGTCGTCCTGGTCGTACATGATCTCGCTGATGAGCAGGCCTTTTTCGTAATAATTGTCGTTTTTATACGTCTGCGTGATTGTACGGTATACATTGTCGTTGTTGTCGGTATCCAGTTGCCTGGTCGTTACAGTTTTAAAACCGTAGAAGTCGCGTTCGCGGCGGTTGTATTCTCCGTTCTCATAGGCAAAGGTGGTTTTTATGTGGTCGGCGCCGTCGTCTGCCAGTCCATCAAACAGGTCCACACTGGAAAGCAACCATTTGCTTTGCGGCAGTTCATACGTGTTGCCCGTCAGTTCGTAGGTCATGGTGAAGGACGAATGCATGGGGCGGTTGACTGTTTTCAGCATGTTGGTGCGGCCGATGGTGGAGGACTGGACAATGAGTTGGTCCTCGTCGTCGGAACGGAGCACATCCGGAAAGCCGTCGCCGTCCGCATCCATGATCTGGAGTATTTCGCGGCTCACGCCTTCGTTGTAACCGCCACCTGGGTTGATCGCTATCTTGATAAAAAGCAGGCAAATACCTATCGTAAAAGACCCGTTGGCGGAGGCGCCCGTAGAAATATTTTTGCCCAATTCATTTATACCATTCCATTTGACCCAATCCGAAAAACCGCAACCCGTGTTGAAACGGACCATCAGCGGATTGCCGGAAGCTACGATGTCTACCAGGCCGTCGCCGTTCATGTCCAGCAGACTGGCGGTGACTTCTCCTTCCGTTCTGGACAGGCTGATCCCGACGGAAAAACTGAGATTGTACTTGTTTATCCCGTTTTTAATAAAATTAAGGCCGGCGCCGAGGTTTACGCCACCGCCGATGTCGAGGCTGTTGCCTTCGCGGACCTTGTCGAAACCCCAGTATTCTGTGGAATCGAATTGGTATCCGAGATTAAGCGCGGCATTGCCATTTTTGTACACTTTGTCGGGCAGTCCGTCGCCGTTGATATCAAGCCAGGTATTATCCGTTGATTCGTAGTTAGAATTGAAATTGCCGCTTAGTCCTGCTGAAATGGACGCAGTCGCGCATGCCTCATTGGCATTGCTGTTGTTTTGAGCGGGCACGCTGGCTGCTTTTTGTTTCTCATTTGGAGCGTTCTGACCAGGTGTGGATGTATAAATGGTTTTTGCATGAGAGTAGGTGCCTCCTGCTGTAAACCCTTTGGATTCCGCTGATGAGTGGTGACTTCCGGAGAGGCTGATGGGGGTTCCTGACGGCTCAAGTCCGCCCAGAGCATCTGTGTATTGTATAAAATCCTGTCCAGCCTGATCGATATACCTGTCGCCATTCATATCGATTCCATTGCGGGTGGTTTTGGTTTCCGTCCATGACTGGGTATAGGACCCGTTCAGGCTTAGGCCGGGGACTGAACTCGGATCGTAATTCAGTCCGACTGCAATGCTGTGCGTAGTCGATTCGTTTACGATTTCGGGGGCAGGTATGCTACCGTTTCCACCATAAACCGAACTGAAAACCCTGACATCATCCTCGCCCATTCTCGAGCTGCTGACCATGTCGCCGTTTAGCCAGGTGAGGTCGTCGTAGCCACGGTAAATTCCTTTTATTATATCCGGAATCATTACGATGAACCTGGCTTTTGTCGGGTCGTACACATTTTGAGTATCCAGATCATCCGGGTCGTCGATGTTGGTATCAACATGGGGGTCCTTCATATTCGGGTCGAGTATAAGTTCGGCCTTGTTGATGATCTGATCGGCGCGGTCCCTGTTCCCATCATAAATAAATTGTCCCCAACCCCGGAAAAGGGATCCGAGCAGCATATCATTTGGCCTTAAGGTCGTAAAAACACCGGCGCTATGCGGGCCGCCGTTGACTTCTGCCAGTACAAAGCCAATGTAATGGTCCAATATCGAATCGGCCTGTATCGGGTTCTCGATGTGGTATTCAATATAAACCTTTTCATCGGCAGCAATGGTTGCTTCGATAGGCTGAACCAGTGGGATGATGCCATTCATTATGGTGAAAGTCCTGGATCCATAAAGTTGGTTTTCCCCCTTTACCGAAAGCGTAAGGGTGCCATCCGGGAATGTGACATTAGGTGGCAATGCCCAGAAAGGCTTGACACTGATCATACCGCCATTGCTTATTAAGGGCTCCGTTTTTTTGCGTACATCGTTAAACATGGTAAAATCAATAGCCATGCGTTGTTTGTACGATGTGTCCAGCGTCACTTGATTACCCGTATCGTCCAGAGCGTAATTGTACCGGATTTCGGGCACAAAAGTAATGTTGTCCCAGGCTACATTGGTGTGGGAGGCGACGCGCACCATGATGTCATCTTCCGGTTTCACGATTGTATCGAAGGAGATTATTTCATCGACATCATCTGTGGCGCCGTACCCTTTTTCAAAAATGGCCAGTGAATCCGTATTGTTTTTCAGAATCACCTGTATCGTAATGCTGTCAGACGTGACCGGTTTTATCAGGCGACCGCTGATGTTGATCTCGCCGTTGAATGCCATTGTAACCGTTTGTTTGGCGGTAATCAGAAAATCTTCGGAAGATTTGAAATGTCCGTTGGGATATCCATTGGCATCCGCCTCGGCAGCAGATATAGAGAGGTAATTGATTTCAGGGTCCCAATGAACGAGGTCGTAAGCGCCATCCAATTTCGATTGCAATCTGAAATAGACATGATCATCTTTTTTCACGGTGATGGTCCCGGGAAGCGGGATGAGGTGTTCGTCATAGTCGGATGTGTCAATCACTAATGGAGACGGGGGATAGGGCGTGTCGTTGATTTGTATCCAGGCGCGGATGCCGTCTTTATGCGTGTATTCCATTGCCTCCTGTGAGGTGTCTTCAATCAATCTGACGGGTGCATTGATTTGAATTGTACCGTCGTAAGGCGCCACCCAAACCCTTACTACATCGTGCAACGGATTATCGTCAATCAGTTTGTCCTCTTCGTCCGGGTCGATAGTAAATATTGCCTGGTCCAGATCGCTTCCCGGTACAACGGGGTTGGGCGTTCCGGTACTTAAGTCATTAAAAGTCGGATTTTTATCTGCGTCAAGCCTGTTAAAGTAAACCCTGCCGGCGTGGGCGATATCCATCAACCCGTCACCGTTAAAATCACTGAAGTAGGTGCTGGTAACCGTTCTGGATTTCGTATTGGTGTACCCCAAAAATAAATGTGGCAGATTGGCCTCCAGGCCCACGGCTTTCGACTTGGTAGTTGACCGGTTAAAATGCCTGATTCCGTTAATCGGGAGGGGATCGCCAAATTTGTTCTGTCCTTTCAGGTTGGGGCGGTAGGACAAGTTGCCATCCTGCGACAGGAAAATCTTGTCGGGTAGTGCGTCACCGTTGATGTCTGCCAAAGCAATCAAGCCGTTGCCTTTGCTTTTACTGTAATAGAAACTGCCGCCGGCAGTATAATTTTTGGTGCCGCAATCTATTGCCGGTCCGACCGTCACGGCCGCGCCGACATTGTAACCGTTTGAAGCAGATGCGCCAAGCGCGGTGGTCCTGCTATCGAAGCCGACTTCTTCCCTGAACAGGTGTCCTTTGATATTGTCCTTTCCTATCGTCCAGGACTCAGGCGCCTTGTAAGGCTGATATTCATTGCCGTTGCGGACCTGATCATAATATTCAAACGTATGTTGATAGAATAAATCCTTCTTCGCATCCAGTTCCGCAATCATAGCCAGGAGGTTTTTTTCAAACGCCCCGGTCATATACACCAGTTCATAACTGCGGATCAGTTCCTGCTGGTAAGATATGTTAATGTACCGCAGGCGATCGGCAGTTACCTGTTTGAGACCGAGTCTGCAATTAATGATCTTATCCACACGCAGGTTTTCCGAAAGGTTTCTGTCCCGGACAAATTCAACCTTGTACTTTCCGGGGGTATTGCCATGCCCGGTGTACGTAATACTGCTGACATATACATTTCTGCCCGGTATGCTGCCGCCGGAAACGCCTGCATCTTCCTGCGTGACATATTCATACCGCACAAAGTTTTCGTTCGCATCCCGCATTTCCCCCAAAAACCACTGTGCAATATTGCCGGCATCGTCTTTCAATACTGATCCGGCATCGAACCCGGAGGCTGTGCCGCCGTAATAGCTGTGCATACCCTCCTTGCTCACTACTTCCCAGTAGTAGTTTTTCGGATTGCTGCCGTGGCGGATGATCTTCTGGAACGCGCCTTCCACGCGCGGGTGGTACTCCCTGTCGGTCACGCGGGCGACCAGGGCATCACGGTGAGCCAGCGGAGTCAGTTGGTCGCCGCCCATGAGGTAGGTTTCCGTTTCCAGCGCGGGGTCGTAGCGCGGCACCCCCCAGCGGGTATCGATACTAACCGAAGGCGCCGAAATATCCCATCCCACCCCCAGCCAGCCATTTCCGCCCTCGCTGTTGTACTGTATGGCGAGTTGCGGCTGCATGCCATGGCGGCCTGCAGGCAACTTGATGGGAAAACTCAGGTTGGCCGTGCCCATATTGTTGGCCTGTGGCGGCGCAATGGATACGATACCGGCCGAGGCATCCGAAACTTTCAGGTCCTTGATCTCGGTGGGTTTATAGCCCTGGGTTTGCGGCGATTCGGGCACTTTGATGATGCCGTTGATGTAATCGGTGAAGTGGTTGGTGGCGGAAACGACCGACGATCCGGCGATGCTGTCGAACGGCGTCATTTTCCAGCGGCGGTCGGTTTCATCAAAATAATAGGTCCGGATATCTTTTTCCGTATATCCGCCGGGAATCAGCGCGGGGTCGTAGGGCATGCCCAGGTGCACGTTTTTTTCAAAGTGGAACCCATCGGGCAAAAAGCGGAACCCCCTGTGTCCCAGGGTTACGTTCACCATGTCGGGCTCCAGCGCAGGCAAATCGACGTCGCGCAGGGCAGTAACGGAAATGGCTGTCGGGCTTTTTATCGCTCCTTCCGGCAATTCGAGGGTGACACCGAATGCTTCGAGGCTGCCGCAGTCGTTCGGCAGGAACCGCGCGGTTTCAACCAGCCCGCGTGCGGCGGTCGGGGTAAACCGGCCCGAACCCGCATCGGTATCGAACACGACAGACTTGCGGATTTCCGTACCATCCGGAAAAACAGCGCGCAGGTCGGCATACCAGGGTGTTGCCGACTGGCCGGGCCGTTCAACCACGTATTCAAATTCGTTGGAAACGACGGTTACTGCTGTGTTTCCGACAAACAACTGCGCCTTTTCAGCGCCGGCGCCGGAAATAAAGCCTTTCAGACAGGCTTTGTCGCCGAAATGACGCGTGGACGGCTGGTTGACGACAAGGTCCTTTTTCACCGGTATGACGGCATGATTTGCCGTTTTTTCCACAACAATGCGCAGGTCTTTCACGGCGTAGTAGTAATCGGCGGTTTCCGGCAGGGAAAAACGAACCACATTGTCGCCCCGCTGCAGCCAGGCGCCGTCGATGTATTCCTGCTGCTGCGACCACGCATCACAGGGCGCGACAAGTTGCCCGCCGACCGATTGGCGGGTATTGATGCTGCGCGCCACGGCAGTATGGTCATGGACGCCTTTCAGGTCGTAACAGAGCCATACCTTGTCGGCTGCGGCCGGGACCTCGTCCAGCATAAAATGGAACACGTTGTCGTACGGGTCGTCGACAGGCGAAGCGGCGTCGATGCCGATGGTGCCGGAGGCGATATCGGCAGTATAGGTGACCACCAGCTTGCCGCCGAATTGTTTTCTGGTCGTTTTGCGAAATTCAGGTTGTTTCAGGGGGGCATCTGACGGTGTGAAAAATGTCGGGAAAGTAGTTTCGGGGATAAAATGGTTGATACCTGCACCGCCGAGCAACAATGCGGATACGACGAGTGCTATGGGAAAAAGAATGTTTTTCATGACTTGGAAAGTTGACCTGATGAAAAGGTGAGCCGGAAGTGACTGTTCCTCCGGTTGTCAATGCACGATCAGTATGAGCGGCCGGACTGAATCTTCCGAACGGAATCGCAATACGTAAGCACCGGGCGGCACGTGCAGGCTTTCGGTAAAACGATAAAAATTGTTGCCCTCGAAGCGGCGTTGCAACAACACTTTGCCTTCCGGGTCGACGATGTCCATATCCACCCGCGCGTTGCGGTAAAGCCCGATGGTGACCTGAAACGGCGCGCCGCTTGCCACAGGGTTGGGCGCCAGGGACAGCATTTTGAAATTGTCGGGCGCAAAACGGAGCACCCGAATGTCCTGCTGCGCCACACAGCCGTCGCGGTCGATCAACAGCCGGTAAGTGCCGGGTTCCGAAATGCCGATCTCCGGCGAATATTGAGGTCGACCGTCGGGACCCATCCATTGATAGGCAAGCCCTTCCGGCATGCCTTCCGAGGCGTCGAGGTGCAGCGTTTCACCGTCCTTCAATTCAAACTGTGTCGCCAGTTGCGGTACTGGCGCGTCGGCGCCGGCGACGAAAAATTGCTCCTCATACCGTGTCTTGTCCGCATCGACGATGACTACGGTATAGTTGCCGGCTGCTATGCCTGCGATGTCCGATACCGAATTGTCCGGATGATCCCAGTGTTTCGCAGAACCCGTTTCGGCGTGCATCAGGGTAAAGTGGTAGGGCGGACGACCGCCCTCCGCGCCGAGGTGGAGGACGCCGGCCGTTTCAGGGGTGCATACAGGGGGCGTAATCCAGACTTTGGACATCATGCTGGGGCCGATCCCAAACGTGAACAGGTGCTGTTCGGAGCGGTCGCTGCTCCAGACTACCCCTCTGAAAATGGCTGTTCCCTTGGCAGTAATACTGTCCATGCGGTAGTACGCTGTTTCGCTTTGCGGGAACTGTCCCGTCCCGCTCCGGTCCATACACAACCACCAGGTTTCGGCAGGGGTAGGCTGATTTTCCGACTGCTTGGTATCGAATTCCACGCTCGTGCTGAGGTCTTGTACAGCGCCGGTGATTTGCGCTTTCCAGCGGCGCATCAGCATGGCGGGTTGCCCCGAAGGTTTTTGTCCGGCTTCCAGGTCCATGCCGTTGTCGGCCCAGATCACGAAGCATTGCCTGGGAAGCAGCGCCTTGTTGTCGTCGTTGTACCGGGCTATTTGCCCCGCGCCGATGGCGAGCAGACCGGGTGTATTGCCGCTGGACGACTGTTTTTGCGCCAGGCCGGAGCGATCGTCGCGTCCGAAACCGGTTATGTTGCGGTTGAACACACCCGCCTTTTTGGCGTCCCAGATGGTTTCGCCCTTAGCATCAAGGTAATCTGTGGGTTGGTAGTCCTGGGAGAGCGAAATGCCGTATTTCAGCGCCAGATAACTTTCAACCCGTTGTTTTTCCCGTCCGGTCAGTACGCGGTCGTACACGATCATTTCGGAAATCTTTCCACGGAAGGGCTGCACCCCGGAGGGAAGGGAGCCGGGTGTTTGGCCGAACCGGAACGCCTGGGCAACGGGAGGGATGCTGTCTTTTTTACCATATTGCAGAAAAGTACTCAGCAAGGCGGCGCCGGAGCGCGGTGCGGCGAGTGGAATATTGCGACCGCTTCTGACGTCGGCGACGCGGCGGTCGGTCTGCACGAGGCGCTCGTCGCTGTCGCCGGTGAAGACCCAGATACATTTTTCGCCGGAAGTGTCGGCGGGTTGATACACGGTAAAAATGGTTGTTTTGCTCAGATCGAGGTCATACAGGGGAATGCTGAAAGGGGCGGTAGAGCCGTCCAGGTTGATCGAACTGTTGTAGTTGATCCTTCCGGCGGGGAGTGTGGCCCCGGACTGGCTGTACAGGCATTCGTTGCCGGCGAGCCGGTTGGTCCAGCAAACGGCGTTGCCGGCGTTGCGCTCGGCAGATAACCACATTTTCAGTCCGGAAACGCCTCCGGGAAGTGTGGACTGGCTATATGCAGTGCAGGCGACGAGCCAGATCGCCGCGGTCAGGCAGATTGATTTTTTCATTGTTATTCCGGATTCGTGGAAGGAAAAAGGTTATCGGCTCAAAGGGGCGAAAAAGCCCAGCGTGATCAGCCACGCCTGGCTGCGCACATCGGTTTCCTGATACAGGGTGGATTCCTTGGTCTTTATGGCGTCGCCAAGACCGTAACTGAAGCGGGTGTCGAAGCAGATGCCGAAGTTTGATTTCTCCCAGAAGTATTCGTATCCGATGCCGGCCAGCAGGTTGAAATGCGATTTGGCTTCCAGTTCATCTTTCATACGCCGGATGGTACCCGGGTCGGTTTCCGGCTGATGACTTTGGTAGGAAATTTCTTCCTTGACGACAAAACTGTAGTTGAGGCCGACACCCATGTGGAACCCGGTGAAGAATTTGCCTTGTGCGTCGCGGGCGTCGGCGGGCAGGGCAGGGTGCCAGTTGATAAAGGGGGTTATACCGGTGTAGGTGTACCTGAAGCGGCTGTCGACATGGAAAGAATCTGCGGGAATGTTGGTCGTCAGTCTGCCGCCGAGTTTATTGATAAACCCCTCCAGCAGGAACACGAAAGGTTTTTTTTCGAGGCGTTTGTGCAGGAAAAAACTGGCCGTATAGCCGTTCTGCCACAATTCGTCGGTATAGGGTCGCTCGATGGCCCTCAGCGGCAGGGGCAATACTGTATTGACGGCGTCTTCCAGCGTCGAGTAGGCGTAACCGCCTTTGAGGCCCCAAGCCCAGGCGTCTTCTTCGTCCATCTGGGCGGCTGCGGAAAAGGCAAGGCAGAGCAGGGCGGGCAACAGGAAATGTTTCATGTGTGTCGAAGTTAATAGTGAGACTTTCCTGTCTATTCCAATGCCTGCCCGTTTGTTACCCTGCTTTTCAGATTTTTTTTAAAGAATTGTATTTTCGACCTTTTAAAGTCATGTACGGCCTTGATTGGTGGATAACGGTGAACAAAAATATAATGCGCCTGCACGTCCTGCGGCCTGGGATACCTCGATGGTCCTGAAAGCGGTAAAGGAATGTCTTCCTGCATTGCAAGCCTATCTGAAGCGCCACAATGGCCCGCCGGAAGAGGCCCGTGATGTTTTGCACGACGCCGTTTTGGTCATGTACAACCGCATTAAGCGGGGAGGATTGCAGTTCACCGGCGAGCCCGGCGCGTTTTTGCTGGGTATATGTAAAAATCAATGGAAACACCGGTTGCGTAAAAAAAATCGCCCGTTTGAGGTCACAAACGAACTGCCCGGGGAATATGCCAGCGACGACCGTGTGGAATCCGAATGGCAACTGGTTGCCCGGCAGCGATTGTACCTCGAAAAACTGGACAAGATCGGCGACCCGTGCCGGCAACTGCTGGAGTCGGAATTCCAGGGGAAGCCGCTGAAGGAAGTTGCCAAACTGCTGGGGTATACCTACAACTATGTGCGGCAAAAAAAACGGGACTGCATCATGCTCCTGACCCGGTTGATCAAACAGGACCCGCGGTATCGCGACCTTATCTGAACGTCCTATGAGCGAAAAAGAACAACTGGAATGGATTGGCCGATATCTTCGGGATGAACTGGAAGATGGGGAGTTGCGGCAATTTGAAGCGCAGTACCGGCAAAATCCCGCGTTCGCCGAGGCGGTCGACCTGCAACGGGAACTATACGCCACCATTGGAGATAAAACGCTGGTCGAGTTAAACGCCGCTTTAAACGCTGCATTGGAGCGGAGTAAACCGGTCTCTTCCGGCCCTCCGGTTGCGCTTATTATCGCCGGGGCAGTCGCGCTGGCTGTCCTCTCGGGTCTTGTTTGGTTTTATGCTTCAAAAGAATCGCCTGCGCCGGCCGGCGACACCCCGTCACCCCTCCGCGTACAACCGCAACCGGCACAACCTTCTGTCGGGGTTCCGCCCGTTGAAACCCGCCGCCCGCCGGAACGGCCTGCA
>ERZ724507.833-NODE-833-length-13636-cov-4.784920_pt1 | contig 13636 bp, 9 predicted proteins | sample MGYA00376040_ERZ724507 | MGnify/ENA primary metagenome ERZ724507 (study PRJEB28724, sample SAMN07190883) | activated sludge metagenome | isolation source: activated sludge of sewage treatment plant in Hong Hong | place: Hong Kong | collected 2016-03-17 ...
CAGCCAGCAGTTGTCGTGCCATGGTTCATTGCACCTCGTCTTCGCGAAGAAATGCGTGCTCCATGAGACCTGCTCTCCTAGACGACTGGGCGTGCCTACTTGCGGAAGTCGGCGCGCCCAGCAGGACGGAGGACGGCCTCCATGCGGCACATTCTCCGTTCCATCCCTCGCGCGTTGCGGTACGTCGACAATAACCATCCGCGGAAGTCATTCCTGCTTGGCACAACTCTTGAGAGGCCTCTCTTCGTGCGTCCATCCGTGAACAAATTCACGGTTAGACATCGCACTCCGCACATTAAACGCGCCAGGAGAGACACATGGGAAAAGAGTCAAGCAAGCTCAAAGGAAATCTCTGCTACTGCTTCGTGGCTGGACTCCTTCTGATAGGTTGCGGCAACGCGGACGCCGATCCGAAAGAAGAAAATGCACCTGCTGAAGTGGCCCAGCTTGTCCAGGGACTTCGAAGCGACTCCAAGAGCGCTTGCTCGGGATCGTTGGTTGCAACGGCATACGTCGACAGTGACGCCGAAAACTGCTATGCGACCGTCATTGCCGAGGATCGGCGCGAAATCATCGTCGGACCGGTTGCATCAGCAATGGTCGGCGGCGGAGCCTGTGTCACCATTGGCGGCGGAGCCCAGGTTTGCAATGGTCTCACTCCACTACCAGGTCGGTACTGGTTTGGCCAGATCGCAAAGCAACACGGTGGCCAGCGTTGTTCGGTGAGTGCAACGTCTCACATCGAACTGGGAGGCTGTTCTGCCACCGCGTTCGCCTACGACGTGAAGTGGTAGGTGCCGTTCGGTGTTCTGGATGGTCCGAGAGCAAAGACAAGGAGCGTAACGATGAAGGTAATATCTGTGACCTTGAAGCGAGTACTGTTGCTTGCGGCATTGTTCTGCAGTAGCGCATCTGCGGCAAAGGAGGCGACTCGGCGGACAAGCGACCAAGCCGCGCTCTCTTCACAGGAACAACCGCTACCGGAAACCATGGATTCTAGTTGGCAACGAGTTGCCCCAGGCGTGTTTGAGCGCAAGTTAGCTGGTTCTGTTCGGCGAGTTCATGTTGGTGCGGCTGGTCTCCAGGCAGATTTGCAAGAGGCCGAGGAAGCGCTTGAGAAAGCAGCCCAGGACAACCAGGCTCCGTCAAAGGCGCTGGTCCATCGCATTCAACTTCTTCGAACGATTTTGTCTGGCGACGTTCCTGCCGAGTTCGTACCGAGCTGCATTCACAGTTCATGGTATCCGACCGTCTGGATGGTGCGTAACGATTCGTCCTGCAGAGTGGTCGCTTACATTGGGGACATTTTTGGACCGCCAACGGCTCCAGACCTGTGTTCGTCTCAGGTCACTCTGCAAACAGGCGGTCTATCGGCCACTTGGCGCAACGACGATCCACGCGAGCTGTGTTGGTCGGAGGTTGCACGCCTGCACGGTGGGCAGCCGTGCTGCATGACAGGCAATGCTTGGCTCACCTGCCGAACTGCGGCTGGCGGATGGGCAACAGACAGCATCAGCAAAGCCGACTGTCTGTAGGAAGACTGGAGAACTGGGCTTCCGTTTGCTTCTCGCTCCGCTAGGCGCGCCCAGGGCGTGCCCGGCGCTCGCCAAATTTGTGATCAGCGCGTCGCTGTCCTCGTTGCATTTCCGATTGTTGTCTCTGGGTCGCCGCAGTAATACTGAGCCCAGAGAAACTACGGGCAGCGACCATCGTGAGCAACGCCGACGCGACAGTGACAGACAATGAGCCTCGACGACCACCCTCGGTCGTGCCTGTCTTGATACAGATATACCCTGTCGTTTCAGGAGAAGAGTTACCGAGATGGGTCATCGATCACCCGATCACGATGGGTCGTAGCGTCGATCCAGAGATCGACCTCTGCCTTCGCGATGATGCCAAGACATCCAAACGGCATGCAGTGATAGCGCCCGATGCAGATGGTGTCACCATCACGGATCTCGATAGCAAAAATCATACGTTTGTAGATGGACGGAACGTGAAGACCGCGCGTCTTCGCGATGGCTCCGTCATTCGGGTTGGCGGAACACTGTTTGTCTTGCGGTTCGAACGAAAGGAACAAGAAGACGCTCCCCTCTCTGCGGAGAATTTGCATCGTCGACTTCGCGGACGCTCACAGGAAATCAAGAAGCTCCGGCACGAGATATTCACAATTGCGCAGACGGAGCAGCAGGTCCTTCTCATCGGTCCGACAGGCGTCGGCAAGGAGCTAGCCGCACGTTCCATCCATGAACTTTCGCCGCGTCGCGCCGGTCCGTTTGTGGCGGCCAACTGCGCAGCGATTCCCGTTGGGGCCGAAGAAAGCACGCTCTTTGGTCATGATAAGGGCTCTTTCACGGGCGCAGAGCGCGACCATGCGGGCTACTTCCGCACGGCCCAGAGCGGAACTCTGTTTCTGGATGAGTTGGGAGAGCTGGCCCCCGGCGTTCAAGCCAAAGTTCTGCGCGCTCTGCAACCCATCGAAAGCGACATCGCAGGGACTAAGAAGGCGACACTTTTTCGCATCCCGTCGTATGGCGGACAGAGCGAGTCCCTGGTTGACATCCGCATCGTGACGGCCACAAACGTCAAGCTCCGCAGCGCCATCAGCCGCGGTGCGTTTCGGGAGGATCTCTATCATCGCCTGTCTGTTCTCCCGATCCAGTTACCCGCGCTGAAGTCGCGACGAGACGACATTCTGGGACTGTTTCATCACTTTCTGAATGAAAACGAGACAGGGATTGTCCGACGGGCCAGTGTCCGCTTGGCGGAGCTGTTGCTGCTGCATTCTTGGTCGGGGAATGTTCGGGAGCTTAGGAACCTCGCGTCGCAGCTTGTCGCAAAGAACACTCCGTCTGTCCTCGAAATCGAGGATCTCTCTGAAGACGCACTTGCGAGCATTGCAACCAGCGATCAGCGAAGTCCGTCAGATGAGGACGCTGACGACGAAGAGCTGCCTAGCAGGATCACCAAGGAGATCCTTGAACGGCTCCTTCATGAAAACGATGGGAAGATCTCCGTGGTCGCCCGACTTCTGGGGCGCTCGGCCCGGCAGATCCGACGTCGAATGGATGAGTTCAAGCTTTCGCGCCCGAAGAAGCCACCTAAGAGCGGTAAGGATGGAAAGGGCGAACACGACAAAGACGACGACAAAAACGACGACGGCAAAGACGACGACGACAAGGACTGAAATTGACCAGTGAAGGAGCGAGGAACTCCTGCTCAATACGGAGTGAGCGATGTCGTCAGATGAGCCAGAGACCGATCCCCTCATCGGCATTGTCGTCGAAAAATATGTGATTGAGCGCCGGATTGGTGCGGGTGGGATGGGCGTGGTTTATTTCGCTCGCCACGAGTCGTTAGGAACTCCGGCAGCAATCAAGACGCTGAATATCCAGTCGCTGCAAGATCCTGTGGCACGGGAGCGGTTTCTTCGCGAAGCCCAGGCCCTCGCTCGTGTCCAAGACGAGGGGCTGGTGCATATCCGAAGCATAGGAACACTCCCAGATGGACGGCCTTACATCCTGATGGAATTTCTGGATGGCCAGACGCTGGCTACCCATCTGGCAGACTCCGAAGGAGATCGTCTTTCCATCGAGCAAGCTCTACGGTTTACGAAGCAGATTGCTACGACACTTGGGACGTTGCATGTCCATCGCATCGTGCACCGCGACATCAAGCCGGCAAACATCATGTTGGTTGAAGATCCAGTGGTGCCAGGGCAGCTGCGCACCAAGCTGCTGGACTTCGGGATTGCCAAGCTTCTCGAAGCAAACTCAGATTTGACACGAAACGCGAACCAGATTCCAGGCACGCCTGCTTACATGGCACCAGAGTGCTGCGAAGGGAAGCCTGCCGATGGCAAGGCCGATGTCTATTCGCTGGGCTGTGTGCTGTACCAAATGCTCTGCGGCAGGACGCCATACCTAGAGGATGGGGGAAACATGCTGGCAAAGCATATCTTTCAGCGCCCTGTCCCTCCGCATCTCCAAACGAGAGCTGTTCCGCGAGCGGTTAGTGAATTTGTACTGGAGTTGCTAGCTCGCTACCCAGTAGACCGAGTCAGCCCCGAAGTGGCTGCAACGCGAGCAGGTGAACTGCTTGTCCTCCCAGCTTCGACAGCTTGGCGAGGACGGTGGCTGTGGCGCAGTTTATGGCAGCACCTTCGTCACCATAGACGTGGTATAGGGATTGCTTGTTTGACAAGCATGCTACTGCTCGCTCTGTCTTTGCTCATCTGGTTTCGGGCTGACTGGTTGGTCGGCGTGGGGCCGCCATGGTTCTCCCGTCTGTTCTTACATTCCACAGTGGTTCGAGTGCCTGAAGGAACATACACTTCTGGGACTTCCTCTGCCGAAAACGACATCGTTTGGGGAATGGCGAAGGAACTCGATGCTCGCTACCCGCAGGAGCTTGGAGAGAACACGAAAGAGCTAGCCGACAACCGGTATCTGGATCGTGAAGCGGTTCAGCGAACCATCTCGCTACCTAGCTTTCTCATCGACCGCTACGAGGTCACAAATGAACAGTTTGCGCAGTTCCTGAACAAGCAGCTTGGTGCGCGTAGGGTCTATGTTGACTACCTCTGTCCAGGAGGGACAGACCGCAAAGCCGCAGACTCTAAAGCCTATGTCTGTAACTCAAATGGGATGCCCTACAAAAACCTGTTCAACGATCCCCGGTATGGAGGCATCTCGTTCGATGAGAACAAAGGATTTGTCGCTGCGCCTGGATCATCTCGGCGACCCGTGGTTTCTGTGACGTGGCAAGCGGCGGCTGACTTCTGTGCTGCGTCCGGGATGCGTCTACCCTCGGAAGCAGAGTGGGAATACGTAGCCCGTCGCGGAGGGCGCCGGTTCCCGTGGGGAGATCGCTTCCCCTCCTGCCAAGATTCTGTGCTCGAACGAAAGCGCGACAGCAAGCTGTCCCACTGTGTGCCTAACGAGGGTGATGTTCTTCCCGATGTGGGCTCGATGCCAAACGACAAAAGTGAAGACGGCGTCTTCGACATGGGCGGGAGTGTGATGGAATGGACGCTCGACTGGTTTGTCGAAAGACTTCCAGCATCCGACCAAACGATACGCTTTCCACTTGTCGATTTGCCCCCGTCAAGCGAGGACAAACCGATGCGGGTCATCCGTGGTGGTGGATGGACAGAAAGTGTGCTATCTGCTCGCGGGACTGGACGTTCACGGGCGCGCCCAGACGCGATGAACGCCGGTATCGGTTTCCGCTGTGTGCGGGAACTACGCTAGACCCGGAAATAGGAGAGGCTCTGTGATGAGATGGCAGCTCTCGGTTGGTTGTTTGATTTCGCTTCTGCTTGGTACTGGCTGCGCCGGTACACTGGCAAACACTGTCGATGGTGAGCAAGGACCAGCGCTGGCCATTCGCGTCTACCATCAAACATCGGCTGACCAGAAGCCGCAGCGCATGACGGCTGACTCTGTGCTGGGTCCACGCGAGTCACCGCTTCTCGAGCTTGACGTGGATCGTACTGTGAATGTGTCTGCGGTGCTGTTTTCTGCGGAAGGAACGTCCCAAGAGCTGTCGGGGACCGTACTTGACGCAGCATCGGATAGACACAAGACACTTCTTCGCATGTCTGTCCCACGACTTGCCCCTCCGGGTGTGAGCGAAACAGAGCTACGCATCGTCATCGCTGCAAGCAAAGCCCCAATCAGTGCGCAGATTCGACAGCTTCTGCGCTTACCCTGCTCCGATCCAGATCGGCGGGGAGATCCAGAACCAGAAAAACCGAAAGAACAAAAACCAGCATCGGGAGATCGCAGCGGAGATTCGTCATCGAATGGCAGACCCCCAGAGGGGGGGCCCCGTGGTGAAGGAAGGTCAGGAACGCCCTGTCAGGTGTCTCCTGGTTTGGGCCAGCCCGTCACGATTCGCACGCTGCTTTTGCGCTCACGGTAGGATGGTGATCGAGGCATCACTCGTGCCCCAGTTTGTCTGTATGGAACCAGGTCTGCCTCCTCGGGTGTTCTGTCCGATTCCGTTCATCAGGGTTTGAAGCGGCGCATAGCTCGGGTGAGAGGGCAGTATCCCTCGTCCACCGCGGACTCCCCCACTTGAGTGAATACCTGAAAGGTCGACAAAATTCTCTGTGGCAATCACCTTCAGCAAAACGTGGCCCCCGACCTGTCCAGTGATCAACTGGAGCGCATGATTGTCGCGGCTAGAACCAGCGCGAATCACGTTCTTCCCTGGCTGCTGTGCATGCCATAGATCGATGTCACCGTCTGGACTTAGGGCAATCACAGACACGAATAGATCCTTCGTGCTCCGGTTGCGAAGTCGAAGTCCCACGACAGACTCACGTGGCAGCGCTAGATGTGCCGCCGGGGGCGGATCTTGTTTTGGTACAGGCACAGTGAGCGGCTGGCGATCCGGACTTAGCTTCACATCGACAGCGAACAGCTCCACGTCGACGTTCAACGCTGGATTCTCATGGTGCAGCATCGAGAGGTGAAGGTGAAGCCACTGTTTTTGTAACTGCTGTTCGATTGCGGATGACTCGTTTTCCGACAAAGCCAGCTTGCGAAAAGCCGTCGCGCCGGTCGGTCCAAAGAAGGCGACTGACTGTTGATCAGCGGAGGCTTCAAGGAGGAGATCGAAATCCTGGCTCACCTTCGTTACCCTAAGCGGTACTTCCTCTACAACCCTCGCGACATCCATCTGTTTGATTCGATCGCGAACCTCACCTTGCTTCTCGAAACCGCGAAGCACAACCCGCAGCGGACGCAAGTCATAGCTATGGTACGTTTCGACGGCAACTGCTCCAGGTTTTCCCTTCACTCGGGAACCGGGAAGGGGCTCAAGCTGTGCAGAGAACGGCGACACATGGACGACCTTCGCATCCCCCAGGGTGGTTGCCATATCGGGTTCATAGAGTGCATAGAGCGAACCATCGGTGACACCGTGTATTTCTCCTTGTTGCAGCCACAGCACGCCATCACCTCCACGGAGCGCCCGTACAGTGCCGGTCTGTCCAGCCGCAGTGGGCAGAGCGGACAGCAAGGGTCGAGATGCAGCCCCTTCGACGATTGGTTCTTGATCGACTCCCGATGCAGCGATCTCGATGGCCAAGCGATTGACGGCGTCTTGATAGCTGATGGTCCTCTCCCGGTTGGGCCGTGCCAGAAGCCGCACCCAGTGTTTGGTGAACACGCCTTGGCCGTCGCGTTCCCATGCGCTCTGGTCGGCTCTGGCTGCCGCGACTACCGTCACATCGCGGAGCGACTCCCTTTGCGAACTCAGGAACCCCTCACGTCCCGCAGACTCGATCTGAACCAGCGGCTTAGGCTGCGGTCCATCCACAGAAGAGTCCCAGGCCCGGCCACGCGGAATGAGCAGACCGCGCGTCGCAGAGCCCGAATAACAGGCATCCAGCGTGACTGTTATATTACCGACCACTTGAGAACTCGGAGCCGGACGCATCTTGGCAGCCAGTTCTTGCAGCAGATCGCCCACCTCATCATCGCGGATGTTTTTGGCACTGCCCTCTTGCCACGACTGGTCCAGCGCATCGTAGGTGACCAGCGATTCATCGAGCCCATCCGGTTCGTCTGGTCGCGCCGCATCATCGGGCAGATGTTGTCCGTGCCCCGAGAAGTGGAAGATCACGATGTCACCGGGCCGAGCCTGCGCAATGAGGTGCTTACGGAACGTCTCGCGAATCTTCGCCGAAGTCGCCGCTTGATCTTGAAGCACGATCACGTCCTTCGGCAAAAAGCCGTACTCTCGAATCAGCACTTGCCGATACTGCTCGACCTCTTCCTTGGTATGCAGCTTTGGCCATGGCTTGTGTCCCGGTCCAGGTCGATTCTGGTAGTAGTCGCCCACCCCGACGAGTAGTGCCAGTCGACGGGACACGTGATTTGGAGACTCCTGTGCGGAAGCCGTTCCTGCTGGATGTTTCGAGCCACTCGCTGCCAAAAAAATGATCAGAGAGAGAGCCTGGGACAGTCTAAGCAACGCCATATTAGCCATACTGATCTCTGACCCCGAATTTGGTTCTAATATCAAAAAAATTGGGCTCTTCGCGACCCAGGGTGCTCTCCCGCCTCCCAGCGACGCGCACCGCAGCGGCTCGGGCGGTGTCGCGGCAGCTCGGCGAGCAGTAGCGCTGGCCTCGGTCGCAGGGGGCGCAGACGTTGACGTAGGCTCCGCAGTGGTAGCAGCGGAACCGACGCAGACACGACGAGGGGCGTGGTCGCTGTCTCCGCTTGCGGCGTTTGGGGGTTACGACAGGATTCGTTAGGCGCTCGACGAGCATGGCTGATTCCTACTCACAGCCGGAGGTGTGAGTCAAGAGGCCCCTGAACGAAAGAATCACCGACGGGAGACAGCGGACTGAACAGGGCTGAGACACCTTGTTGCGTCAGTGGCTCCCAAATCCTGCAAAGCCATGCGGAAAAAAGCCGATTGGGGTGCCGATCATGAACGCTCCACGGAAGCTCCGGAACATGGGACAGAGCCGCTATTTCCAACGAGCACGCGGGATAAGAAGTCTGCAAACGGTAAAGCAAGACGAGCAAAGGAAAGGGAACGCAACCGTGGAGTCGAACGCGCCGGTCCTGCACTAATCAGCGAATACCTACAGTTTGCGAGCGGCGTTGACAGTCTGCGGCTGGTGCGGACCTATCTGCTCCGATTGACCCTCCGTGCGGGACGAACGCCGTGCAGACCTTGTTCATCGAGCACGATCTCTACATCGGGATGATTCAGGGTCTGGAGCTTGTCAAACAGATCCAATCCGGCCTCACCGAATCCATCTATCTCTTGAAGTTGAATCGCGATCTCCACGAGTTCAGAGACGTAGCGAGCGATGGCCTTCGGTCCTTCCTTCTGCCTCGCGACGTTCTGTTCCACCAGATGTTTCGCGATGGCCAAGACAAGCTCCGGTGCGAACCGAGAGTAGTCTCGCAGCGCATCAAGGAGTCCCTTCAGATCGGGGTGGTGCAGATGATGCGGCTGGTCAGCAAGCAGCTGAAGCAGCACTTCAATATCCTCACCGTAAGCAACGGCGTCCTGAAGCGGAAAGGCCGTGAGTATTCCTGCGGTCACACCAGGCAGGCGCGATGTCTTGAGGCGCACAAGCCACTGAGCAGCGGTCTGTGCGAGCTTTCCATTGAGCACGGCGACACCAGACATCAGCGCAATTCCCTCATGGACTCCTGCGATCTGAGCGGATGAAGAGGAGTCGATTGAAAGGAGACGCTCGATCTCGGACGGAGCCCAGCTGTCTTCGGGAAGTAGCTGAGCGCGTATCACCAGCAGCTCTCCGTAGGCTTGCGCTGACCATCTGGTTCCCTTCTGATACAGAAGCTCCAGCCAGCTACGGGTCAAATCCAACGGAAGCCACTTTTGAAAGTACGCAATCAGCTCAAGACCGCCTCGGATGTCGAGGAGTTCGGGACACTTCTCGATCAGCCTACGCAGAAACTCCGCCGCAAGACTCCGTTCTACTCTGCTCAGTTGCCAAAGTTCGTCGATGGTCAGCGCCTGCCAGACCTGCGGATCCTCTGTGCGGTCCAGGTGCGCGGTGAGAATAGCAAACCAGCGCGTAATATCAGGAGGCTGTCTGCGCAGATAGCCAACAGACAGCGCTTGCAGCGTCGGATAGTTCCCATGGGTGGAAGCAACGCCGTTGGCTCCATGCAGAAGAATGGAGCGAGGCGAGACCGAGTCACTCTCCTTGAGATCCTCCTGATATCCAGTACCTGTGCCATCGACCAGCCAGGTCTGCAAAAGCGCGCAGATCGAATCGGGAAGTCCGGCATCTGTCCGTTTCCCAAGAGAGCTGAGACCGTAGGCCACCGCCCTGCGATAGTTGAGGGAACCGAATCCTCGCTGCTCGTGATGTACGATCTCTGCGAACAACACAGCGGGTTCCACTTTTGCGCTCTCTGCCGCTGCTTGAAGTACCAGTCCAACAGGACGCTCGTGCTTCTTCGGCTCCAACCTGCGCGCGATTCGGAACCCACGCTTGGGGTCTAGCTTTGTCAGCTCCGCCATCTCATGAGAGGCTTCGATGCTCCCCCCTGTCATCTCGTGGCGAGGATGCCACTGGTCTATGTCATCGTGCAACTCGGCAAACAGGTTCACAATGGCATCATCCGATGCGTTCTTCATCTGTGAAGCGGACATCGGGCTGCCGATCACCTTCGCCTCGGAAGCAGGCCGTTCGCTGTCTAGGTACGGCTCTCCCTCTAGTGCTCTGCGTTCGGATTCAATGAATGCGCGAGTCGAGGTTGTCAGCTTCGACACATCCAAGCACAGCAGGAGCTTCAATCGGAGCGCGCGAACATATTCCAGGTGGCTCCTCTTCTGCTCCGCGCTCCAATCACTTGGCAATGGATCGACCGGCTTCCAGGACCGAAACAGCGCAGCCAACGCCTCCTGATGGCTATCCGGCAGCTTTTGGGCAGCGTCCCGGAGCCAGCCTCGCGAGAACGCGCCGATGGAACCTCCCTCGTCCATGACAAGACGTCGAGTGTCTGAACGAAGGTGTTCTACGATTCGCTCTGGAAAGCGCCCTGCAACTGCGAGAAGGCCAATCATCATCAGCTTCTGTATGGTCAGTAGCGTCGAAGATCTATTCTGATCCATCCATACAAAGAACGATTCCGGTTCACGCTGCGCCAGCGTCTCGATGGCCAGACACAGAGTACCCAAAATCGTGAAACGCTCGTCGCGTCCTTCCGAGCCATCCCACCACAGCTCATCCTGAAAGCAAGGGAATCGCAGCGTGGGCCTAGCAAACGGAGTAAGGAGTCGTTCCAGCGGTGGACAGATTGCATCCACAAACGATCTTGGGTGAGCGGCAGCCCACTCCGACAGCTTTGGCACGAATAAGTGCTCCTCAGCAATGGAAAGCACCTTGCGCAGTGCGAGATCTAGTTTCAGAAAAGACGAGATCTCTGTGACCGACTCAGTAGGCTGCGGAAAGTCACTCAACCGTCTTGTGACCTCCGCGTCCAGTGCTTTTGCGAAGAACCCGATGGCAAGTTCCGCTGACTGAGTCGCCACGCTCTCGCAGAGCATGTTGATGGCGTGGAGGTGATCCTTGTCCATGGGAAGGACCGACAGGCAATCTCCGGCGAGTATCAGCGACGCTTCATCCCAGTGGGCTCGCCTGGCCAGGACTGCGGCTGTTCGACGAGCACCTTCCTGGCTCCGCATCCAGTGTTCTCGCATCAGCCTGTTTACAGTCGGCGAGTCTGCCTTCGGGGCACTGATAAGGAGTCCCACGCAGTAGCCAGCCAGCGAGGGAGCTTCCATCGCGTTCGGCAACTCCCGATCTTTCAGATGAGCAAACCAGTCCGTCCCCAGGCTCATCGAGTGGATGACTCGCTCGCGGTAGCGCTGGTCTTTGAATGCAGCACGAACAATCTGAATCTCGACAGAGAGCGGATTCCGAACCTGGCCTAGAAAGTCGATCAGCAGAAACTTCAGATGCGTTCGAAGTCGAGCCTCACTCCAGAGCTTCCAGAGTGCGCGAAGGTACACCGGTTTCGCTGGCTCCGGATCCGATGCGCGAAGGTACTCCAATATCACTCTTACTCGACGACGAACAGAGAGCCGCTGGTTTTGAATGATGCTCTGCGCGACATCGTGGTCCTCCGCTATTAACCACTGCACATAGACAAAATCGAACAGCGACTGATGACGAAAGCCGATCGACTCACTGATTCCTTTTGAGGATAGCAACCAGCCCGCCGACTCAAGGGAACGGACCTCAGCGAGCCAATCTTCCAGCTGGACCAATGGTCTGCGCAGAACCTCTTTGTCCGCAAGATACTGCGCGAGATCAAACAGGACTTGTCGTCGACGAGAGCTGTTCGCGGCATTGGTGACTTCCATGTCCCACAGTCGCTTGCGCATCGCAAAGTACGTTGGTAGCTCAGTCGCCTCGTCTCCACTCTTGATGCGTTCCAAGAACAGACAGAGAACCTGCGGGCGTGTCAGCTCTGCTTGCAGCTCTGCTGACAGCGACTTGGAATCGACTCCTGCCGATTCGATGTGCGGACGAACATCCTCCCACTTTGGCAGTGCAAGCTGGATGTCCTTCACCTTCAAGCCGCGTAGCTGCACGGAGTATTGATATTCAAACGGACGTACCGCCAGTACCACCTTAACCCTGGGCATCCTGGCCAAATCTCTGACGGTGTTCAGAATCAGTGCCAGCCGCTTGGTAGGCGTCGTCATCATGTCGCAGAGCGCGTCCAGCTGGTCGATCAGGACCAGCACGCGCTCGTTCTCTGCCAGTGAATGCACCGCATCAGCGAGAGGAACGGACAGATTCAGATATTGCTGTAGATCATCCTTCGTTGCAACATCCTTCGGTAATCGATCGAGGCGCATTCCCACGACGTGCCATCCGAATGATTCTGCTTCCTTGCCAAGCGTTGCCATCAAGGCAGACTTGCCACTCCCACCCTCGCCAAGCAGCGCAATCACTTCGACTTCCGGATCGCTTAGGAGTCGCTGAATCTCCTGTTGTTCGGAGCGCGCAATTTCACTCCCATCCGGAAGGGAGCGCGGCCACTGTAGAATCTCTGCAACCTGGATCTTCAGCTCTTCCGTAACGCGCTCTCGCTGTTCATCCGTCAGTTCGATATGTTGCGCTGGTGCAATCGCGGAACGTCGGGACAAGCCATCAAGGAAGAGATTCTGCTGAAAGATGACCTGATTACCAGTGCCATTGATGGAAATCGAATCTGCGTGCTGCCGCTGACTCGGATAGCACGTAGACCGCTCTGGGTCTGGTGGATCAGTCTGTGGCTTCGGCTTTTCGATGGACATGTCCGTCTCCTCTGCCTGACATGATCCCTTGTTGCCGTCAACTGCTCGTTTTCCCGAGAGAACTGGCAGTGCCGTTGCTACTTCTTCTGCTCGATAACCAGGCGATTGTCTTTGCCATCGACACTGATGTCATCGACGGCCTGCTCACTGTTTCCAGAGGCATTGCCGTACTGGCCGATCTCCATGGAATTTGTCCCGCCGCCGATCTGGATTTTTCCGATTCGCTGGGTCTGTGTCCCGGCTGGTTGCGAGGAGTGTTCCTTGTCGGCGTCCTTGGCCGCAGCTGGGGTGGCGGCTGCGAAGCGAATCTGCTTTGCGTCTTCCCCAGTGCGAACGATGAGCTTGGGAATGTCAGCGGTTCCGATGAGTCGAGGGTCCGTGAGCTCTACCTGGGTCAGCCCAAGCTCGAATGCATCCGCAACGCTCTTTCCAAATGCGAGCGCTTCGTAAAACCCGGCAGAGAAGGCGATGGCCGTCGCATCTGGCACTGCTCGCGTCATTCCCACCACACATGGAATCGACTCCTTTATCGCTTCTGCTTGAATCTCGGAGAAGCAAGCGTTCAGGACCACACACTTTACACGGTCGCGGAACTGACGGAACACACGCGCCAGCGTAGTTGCAGGAATCGCAACGGTCCGTAGATCACCGTCATGTACGAAGCACAGCTCTCCCTTGTCTGTTCCATGTCCGCTGAAGTGGACGATGTCCGGAGTTTGATCCATCAGCTCATAGGGCAGATCCGTCGCACGAATCGCTGGGGCCAAGCGAATGTCAAACAGCTTGCGATACTCGCCACGACGGATGCGCGCGCTGA
>ERZ724507.836-NODE-836-length-13620-cov-7.797125_pt1 | contig 13620 bp, 12 predicted proteins | sample MGYA00376040_ERZ724507 | MGnify/ENA primary metagenome ERZ724507 (study PRJEB28724, sample SAMN07190883) | activated sludge metagenome | isolation source: activated sludge of sewage treatment plant in Hong Hong | place: Hong Kong | collected 2016-03-17 ...
AGCGCTTCGCGCGAGTAGCAGTAGGTGGTCCGGTCCTCGTTGTTGGCGCGCCCTCCCTGGCGGCTGTCCTGATAGATCGTGAATCTCATCGGTAATCTTTCTTGTAATTGCCGACAAAGCGGTTGAGCCAGTTGCGTGATTCCTTGGGAACGGGTGGCGTGACCGTCTCGACCAGCGCCCTCTGCAGCGCGAAGACGCTCTGCGGGCGATAGAAGTGATTGAGGTTTAGGCACCAGTCGATGATTTCGAGCAGGCGGTCCGAATACTCGCCCTCCCAGCGCATCATGGCGGGCGCCAGGGTGTCCTTCTGGTAGCGTTCGTTGGCGGCCTGCGGGGAACTGCCGGCGATGCACGCGTACATCGACGCGCCGACACTGTAGATGTCGCTCCACGGACCGAGATCATTGCGCGACCCGTAATGTTCCGGCGACGCGAAGCCGGGGGTGTACATCGGCTTGAGCATCGGCTGATCGGATGCCAGCGTCTGCCTGGCGGCGCCGAAGTCGATCAGCACCGGCGTGTTGTCACCGCGCAGGTAGATATTTGAAGGCTTGAGATCGAGATGCAGCAGCTTGTGCGAATGCACCTCGCGGAGGCCGTTGAGCAGCCGGGTGAAGACCCCGCAGATGAAGCGCTCGGTGACCTCGCCGCGGTGCGTCTGGATGAATTCCTGCAGCGTGCGCCCACGCTCGTATTCCATGACCATGTATACCGTGTCGTTGGCGCGGAAGAAATTGAGCACGCGAATGACATTGGGGTGGGAAAGGCGGGCCAGGGCACGACCTTCCTCAAAGAAGCACTTCATCCCGTAGCGAAACGCGCCCTGATGTTCCGGCGTGATCAGCGGCCTGATCTCCCCCTGGTCGCGCAGGGCGAGGCTGTTGGGAAGATATTCCTTGATCGCCACGCGATTGTCCTCGGCATCGGCGGCCAGATAGACGATCGAAAAGCCGCCGAGCGAGAGCTGGCGGGTGATCGTGTATTCCTCCAGCTGGAAGCCATCGGGTAACGCGTGGTTGGCTTGTTGCGCCATTGATCTCGCGGTTATGATGCAAAATTCAGGCATTGTCGGGCGTGTTGTCCGGCCTGTAAAGCTGGAGACCCTCGAACAATGATTTGCAGCATGACCGGTTATGCAGTAAAGACACGCGATATCGAGCGGGGAACACTGCAATTTGAGCTCAAAAGCGTCAATTCGCGCTATCTCGATTTTCACTTTCGCATCGCCGAAGATCTGCGCGCCCTCGAAATGCCATTGCGCGAACTGCTTGCCGCGCGCATCACCCGCGGCAAGGTCGAGTGTCGCCTGTCGCTGAATGCGTCGGTAGCCGGCGCCGACCAGTTCGAGATCAACGCCGACCTTCTCGCCACGCTGCGCATGCTCAACGACCGGGTCGGCCGGGTGCTGCCGGAAGCGATGCCGCTGTCGGTCAACGATGTGCTGCGCTGGCCGGGAATCTTCGGCGACCAGTCCATCGACCACGCGGCGCTTGGGCCGCAGGTGCTGGAACTGGCGCGCGAGGTGCTCGACGAGTTTTCCGCCAGCCGCGGCCGTGAAGGTGAAAAACTGGCCGCAATGATCGTCGACCGCGTCAATGCCATGCGTGACATTGTCCGCCGGGTGGCGCCGCGAATTCCCGAGGCGCAGTCTCTGTATACCGACAAGTTGCGCCAGCGGCTGGTCGAAGCGCTGGGCGGTGCCAGCGACGAGCGCGTGCTGCAGGAGATCGCGGTTTTCGCGACGCGCATCGACGTGGCCGAGGAACTGAGCCGGCTGACGACGCACCTCGATGAAGTCGAGCGTGTGCTCAGACAGGGCGGCACCTGCGGCAAGCGTCTCGATTTCCTGATGCAGGAACTCAACCGCGAGGCCAACACGCTCGGCTCGAAGTCGGCGATCACCGAGGTTTCGCAGGCGTCAATGGACCTCAAGCTGCTGATCGAGCAGATGCGCGAGCAGATCCAGAATTTAGAATAGCAGTCCGAACCTCTCCAGAGATCAACGCACTCAAACTGGTTCCGCAACTGCTGAAATTGAAGGCATACTTGGTCGACGTCCCGTTGGCGAATTCCCCGAGGAGAAATCATTGTTATCCGATTTGTTGAGCGATTCCGTCCGCGCCGCCGGGCTTGGAGCCTTGATGAAGGGCGCCGGTCTGGTAACCCGTTTCATCCCGATTCCCCAGCCGACGCTGCTCGTGGGCCCTGGCTCGAGCGGGCGCCTGGGGCAGGCGATTGCAGGGTTTGGCCACAGAAAGATCCTGATCGTCACCGACGGCATCATTTCCCAGCTGGGGTTACTGCGTTCGCTGACCGATGCCCTGACCGCCGGTGGTGCGAACTATGTGGTGTTCGACGAGATCACCCCCGATGCCCCCATCCCCCTGATTGAAAAAGGCATCGAGTTTTTCAAGATGCACGACTGCGATGCGATTGTCGCCTTTGGCGGCGGATCGCCCATGGATGCCTCGAAGGCGATCGCCGTGGCGGTGGCCAACCCCAAGCCGTTGCGGGACCTGGCCGGGTACTTCAAGGGTTTGCGCTCGCCTGTCAAGATCTACGCGGTGCCGACCACGGCGGGCACCGGTTCGGAGGTAACGGTGGCGGCAGTCATTTCCGATCCCGAGGCCGGGAAAAAGATGGTTATCGTCGATCCGCGCCTGGTGCCGAAAATGGCCGCGCTCGACCCCTCGCTGATGACCGGCCTGCCGCCCCACGTGACCGCCGCGACGGGTATCGATGCCTTGACCCACGCCATCGAGGCCTTCGTCGGCAACTGGACCACGCCCTACTCCGATGGCATGGCGCTTTCCGCGGTCGGCCTGATCTTCGAGAACCTGCGCACCGCCTACCGCGACGGCAACAATCTGGAGGCCCGTGAAAAGATGGCGCTGGCCTCGACCTATGCCGGCTTTGCCTTCACCCGGGCCAACGTCGGCTATGTGCACGCGATCGCCCACCAGTTCGGCGGCAAGTACCACACGCCGCATGGATTGGCCAACGCCATCATGCTGCCCTATGTGTTGAGGTACTCGCTTCCCGCCATCACCGGGCGCCTCGCGCTGCTGGCGGTGCGGGCCAAGGTCGGCAGCGAGGATGAATCACCGGAAGTGCTGGCCCAGAAGTTCCTCGATGCAGTCGATCAGTTGAACGCCGACCTCGGCATTCCGACGTTCCTGGCGGCCCTGCGGGAAGCCGACATTCCCGATCTGGCGAGGGCCGCCTGCTGGGAAGCGCACACCGGCTACCCGGTGCCGCGTTACATGTCCCAGGAAGTGTGTGAGGGCATCATCCGCCAGGCGCTGCCGGAGGCTCCGGCAAAGAGAAAGCCGGCCGCGCGGCGCAAGAAAGCCGAATGAGGCAGCGCCGGCAGTCCGGCGCATGCCGTTACTGACTTGAGTGGTTCAGCAAATGCGATAGAGGAGATATTCAATGAAAAAGGTAGTCAGCGTCTCGCTGGGTTCTTCCAGGCAGGACTTCGAGTTCAAGACCAAATTCCTTGGCCAGAATTTCTCGGTTCATCGCATGGGCGCGGACCAGGACACAGGCAAGGCTTGGGAACTGATGCGCCGCCAGCAGGCAACGGCCGATGCCATCGGCCTCGGCGAAATCAGCGACCACTATCATGTCGGGCAGGATACGCTGATCAACAAGGAAACGCGGCGTCTGACGAACGTGGTGACACGGGTGCCGGTGACGACCGGAGCCACCCTGCGCCGGCTGTTGCAGGTGCGGGCCGTGCGCTACGTGCAGAAGGAACTTGGCCACTATTTCAACAACAACCTGGTCCTGTTCCTGTCCGGCATGCGCAACTACAACATGGCCGTGGCCTTGTCCGACTACACCAGGAACCTGAGCTTTGCCGATGCCCTTTTCCAGACCGGTGCGCCGGCGATGCTCGGCTCGCTCGAACAACTGGAACTCTATGCCAAGGGCAGCGGCCTGGTGCTGAGGGGCAAGCCCGGCGAAATCCTGGAAGCCGCCCTGAGTGACTTCAAGCTCATGATGGTCCGTGGCGAGGTGGCCAAGTCGCACGTGATCGTCGGCACGTTCGCCGAGATCAAGAGCGTCGGCAATGCATCGAATCTGGAGGGGAAAACGCTCATCACGTCTGCGGTCGACGATGAACGGATGGCATTTTTCAAGGCCTGCAAGGTCAATCTGGTGGTCGATACCTCGCCCAAGCTGTTCGAGAAGGTGGTGGGAATCAACACCATCGAAGCGATGATCCTGGCGGCGCTGGAAAAGTCGCCCGAGGAGATCTCGGACGACGACTTCGAGGAAATCCTCGACGAACTGAAGATCGTCCCGCGCCTGCTGCATCCGACCGGCAAGTTTCGCAACATCCGCCGCTTTGCCTTCGTGATTCACCCGCTGAGCCAGGAATACATCAAGAGCGCCTACCCGATTCCTGATGCCACCCCCAAGTTCATCATGGACAAGGTCGAGCAACTGGCGGCGCACATGCCACCGATGGTGTATTGCAAGATGGACAACATCGTTTCGCCCACCGGCGCCGAAGCGGAGGGCTGGCTGATCTCGGTCGGCGGCACGCCAAAGGAGATGTTGTCGCGCAGTCCGGAGTTTACCTACCGGCGTCTTCTGCATGCGGCCAAGATCGCCGAGAAGCTGGGGGCGCAGATCATGGGTCTCGGTGCGTTCACCAAGGTGGTGGGCGACGCCGGGGTAACCGTGGCGCGGCGCGCCAGGTTGCCGATCACCACCGGCAACAGCTACTCGGCCTCGGGCGCCCTGTGGGCGGCAGCCGACGCGATGCGCCGGATGGGTCTGGTGACGATCGACCCGAAAACCGGAAAAGTTGCCGCCAAGACCATGGTCATCGGCGCCGCCGGTTCGATCGGCTCGGTCAGTTCCCGCCTGCTGGCGATGAGCTTCGACGAGGTCTATCTGGCCGGACTGACCCTCGACAAGCTGGACCAACTCAAGGCCTCCATCCTGAAGGACACGCCGGACGCCAAGGTATTCACCACCACCAGCTATGACGACGTGCTCGGCGACATGGACATGATCGTGACCGCCACCTCGGGTGCCGGCAAGTCGGTTCTCGACATCACCAAGGTCAAGCCCGGCTGCGTCATCACCGACGTCGCCCGTCCGCTCGACCTGCCTGCCAGCGAAGTTGCCAAGCGTCCGGATGTTCTGGTCATCGAATCGGGCGAGATCGAACTGCCGACAAAAGTTCACGGCATGAAGAACATCGGGCTTCCGAACAATGTCATTTACGCCTGCCTCGCTGAAACCATCGTGCTGGCACTCGAGGGCCGCTTCGAGGTGTTCACCATCGGCCGCGACACCGAATGGGAGAAGGTCAAGGAAATCTACAAGCTGGGCCTCAAGCACGGCATGAAGCTGGCCGCCATTTCCGGCGTCAAGGGTGTCTATACCGACAAGGATATTGCCAAGGTGGTTGCCCTCGCCAAGAAGGCGCGCCTGACCTGGAAGGGCGCAGGCGTGAGCAGGCCAGCCGTCAAGGCAGCGCCGGCAAAGGCCGTCAGAGCGCCGAGGGCGACGGCCAAGGCCACCCCGGCCGCGAAGGCGGCCGGCGCCGAAACGCTGGTGGCCGAAAAGACTCCACCGGCCAGGAAGGCCGCGGCGGTCAAACGGACTCCGACCACCCGGGTGCCCAAGGCGGCTCCCAGGGAGGCGCCTGAAGTCGCGCCTGAGTGAGGTTGAAGGCAAGGCCTGCGTACCGGACACGGATTCGCAGGTCGGGTCCAGTCGGCCAGCAAGAGATGCCATATTGTCTTGACCTGCGAGCGACTGGCGTCTAGGGTATGTTCATGTCGCGGCGGCTGGTGCCGGCGGACTTTCGAGGAGACCGAAATGGGATTGTTCACTTTTATCAAGGAAGCGGGAGAAAAGCTGTTCGGACACAAGGAAGCGGAACAGGCGGTTTCTCCGGAAGAAAAGACCCGCCTCAACCAGGCTGCAGCCCAGGCGATCTTTGACCACATCAACAGCCTTGGACTCAAATGGAGCAACCTGATGGTCAGCTTCATGAGCGGTCAGGTTTCGATTTCGGGTTCGACGCCGGATCAGGAAAACCGGGAGAAGATCATCCTGGCCGCCGGCAATGTGCAGGGCGTCGATAACGTCGAGGATCACCTGACGGTCGAAGCACCGGCCGCTGAGGCGCGTTTTTACACCGTCGTCAGTGGCGATACGCTGTCGAAGATCGCCGCCGAACAGTATGGCAACGCCTCCAAGTATCCGGTGATCTTCGAGGCCAACAAGCCGATGCTGAAGGATCCGAACAAGATCTATCCGGGACAGAACCTGCGTATTCCGCCACTTTGATGCCGCCTGGCCACGGCGGCATCGCCGTGGCCTCCGAGACACTGGAAAGCCGAAATGGTGGGAAACCTCTACGTTGTCGCGGCCCCTTCCGGTGCCGGCAAGACTACGCTGGTTCGCCTGTTGCTCGAACAGGAAGCGGGCGTGCATCTGTCCGTTTCCTTTACGACTCGCCCCCCACGGCCGGGTGAGCAGGAAGGCAGTGACTATCATTTTGTCGATGCCGCCGGGTTCCAGGCGATGATCGCGCGCGAGGAATTTCTCGAGTGGGCCGAAGTGCATGGAAATTTTTATGGTACTTCGAAGAAATGGATCACCGAACGACTGGCCTCGGGGCGTGATGTTCTGCTCGAGATCGACTGGCAGGGGGCGCAACAGGTGCGCTCGGCGTTTCCCGGGGCGATTGGAATCTTCATCCTGCCGCCGTCGATGGAGGAACTGACCCGGCGCCTGACCGGGCGCGGCACCGACAGCGCCGAAGTGATCTCCCGCCGACTGGCGGCGGCGCAGGCCGAGATGCGCCATGTCGGTGAATTCGACTATGTTATTATCAACGACAGTCTCGAACAGGCGCTGGACGATCTGCGTGCCGTGGTACGCGCTTCCCGCCTGACCCTGGCGGCACAGCGTGCGCGGCACGCCGGCCTTTTTGCACGTTGATCAGATTCCGAGGTTTTGGATGGCCCGCGTAACGAGTGATGATTGCCTCAAGAAGATTCCCAACCGCTTCCAGATGACGCTGGCAGCAACCTATCGGGCGCGCCAGATCGCCAACGGCGCAACCCCGATGGTGGCGGCCGGCCGCGACAAGCCGACGGTCGTCGCACTGCGCGAGCTGGCGCTCGGCAAGTTTGGCCTGGAAGTGCTCAATCGCGGACAGGCCTGAGGTCGGGGGCGGTGAAGGCTGATGGATCCGGTCCCGTCATCTTACCCGCCCGCCGGCGACGATCCCGCCTACCGGGTTTTCCTCGATAGTCTCGATTACCTGCCCCCTGCCGAAGTAAGGCGCATCAAGGAGGCGTATGCCTTCTCCGCGCACGCCCACGCCGACCAGAAGCGAATGTCGGGCGAGCCCTACATCACGCATCCGCTGGCGGTCGCCGGCGCCGTAGTCGAATGGCGCATGGATGGCGCAGCCATCGCCGCGGCACTCCTGCATGATGTTCTCGAAGACACGAAGACAAGCAAGCGTGAGCTTGCCGACAGGTTCGGGCGCGAGGTTGCCGATCTCGTCGACGGCCTGTCGAAGCTCGACCGCATGGAATTTGCGTCCTACCAGGAGGCGCAGGCGGAGAACTTCCGCAAGATGCTGATGGCGATGGCGCGCGACCTGCGCGTCGTGCTGATCAAGCTCGCCGATCGCCAGCACAACCTGCAGACCATGGCCGGGGTGCGCCCCGACAAGCGTCGGCGTATCGCCATCGAGACCCTCGACATATACGCGCCGATAGCCCTCCGCCTGGGATTGAACAAGCTTTACCGCGAAATGCAGGACCTGTCGTTCCAGTTGATCCATCCGCATCGCGCGGGGGTTCTTTCCAAGGCCCTGCGGGCGGCGCGCGGCAACCGCAAGGAAATGCTGTCGCGGATCCAGGACGGGATCACCGGCAAACTGGCCGAGGCCGGTCTGCATGCCGAGGTGTTCGGGCGCGAGAAGAGTCTGTTTTCGATCTATCGCAAGATGCGCGAAAAGCGCCTTTCTTTCTCGCAGGTCCTCGATCTTTACGGCTTCCGCGTCATCCTGGACAACGTGCCTTCGTGCTACCTGGCGCTCGGGGCGCTGCACAGCCTGTTCAAGCCGGTTCCCGGCAAGTTCAAGGACTACATCGCGATTCCCAAGGGCAATGGCTACCAGTCGTTGCACACGACGCTGATCGGTCCTTACGGCACACCGGTCGAGGTGCAGATCCGCACCGAGGAAATGCATCACGTCGCTCAGGACGGCGTGGCGGCGCACTGGCTCTACAAGGATAGCGAGGAAAGCGGCGCCGACCTGCAGATCAAGACGCACAAATGGCTGCAGTCGCTGCTCGAGATGCAGAGCAACGATTCCGCCGAGTTCTTCGAAAACGTCAAGATCGACCTCTTCCCCGACGAGGTCTACGTGTTCACGCCCAAGGGCAAGATCATGGCCATGCCGCGCGGGGCGACGATCGTCGATTTCGCCTACAACGTGCATACCGACGTCGGCCACCATTGCTCGGCGGCGCGCATCAATCAGGATCTCGTCCCGCTGCGCACCGAGCTGCGCAACGGCGACATGGTCGAGATCATCACCTCGCCGCAGGCCAGTCCCAACCCGGTGTGGCTCAATTACGTCAAGACCGGCCGCGCGCGCAGCAAGATCCGCCATTTTCTGCGCACCATGCAGAACGAGGAATCGGCGCGCCTCGGCGAACGCCTGCTGCGCCAGGAACTGCTGACCCTCGGCGTGGTGCCGATCTCGATCCCGACCGAAGCCTGGGACCAGCTGGTCAAGTCCAGCGGCCAGAAGTCGATCGAGGAGCTGTACACCGACATCGGCCTCGGCAAGCGCCTGCCGTCGGTCGTCGCCCGCCGCCTGCTGGCGCGCGAGGACATGTCCGCCGATTCGCCGAGCAACATGGCGCTCGCCATCCACGGAACCGAAGGCATGGCGATCCAGTTGGCGCGCTGCTGCCAACCGATCCCCGGTGACCCGATCATCGGCTCGATCAAGAAGGGCAGCGGCCTGGTTATCCACACGCACGACTGCCCGACCATCCGCAAGTCCCGTTCGAGCGAGCCGCATCAATGGATCGATGTCGAGTGGGAGCCGGATGAGGGCAAGCTGTTCGACATCCGCATCAAGGTCGAGGTCAAGAACAAGCGCGGCGTTCTCGCCCAGGTGGCGGCGGCAATCGCCGAAGCCGGCTCCAACATCGAGCATGTGGCGATGGATCCCGACCCCGAGCATCTACTCACGCTGCTCAGCTTCACCATCCAGGTGGCCCACCGGATCCACCTGGCGACGGTGATGCGCGCCCTGCGCCACATCCCGGAAGTGACCCGGATCTCACGCGAACGCGGGGGCGAAGTTTGAGGGTTCTTGTTCTGGGTGCCGGTGTCGTCGGCACGACCAGCGCCTGGTATCTGGCAGGTTCGGGGCACGAGGTCGTCGTCGTCGACCGCCAACCGGTGGCAGGCAACGAAACCAGCTTCGCCAACGGCGGCCAGATTTCCGTTTCGCATGCGGAACCGTGGGCGAATCCGCACGTGCTGCCGCAGGTCATCAGGTGGCTGGGCCACGAGGATGCGCCGCTGCTGTGGCGCTGGCGGGCCGATCCCGCGCAATTGATGTGGGGCCTGCGTTTTCTGAACGAGTGCCGGCCCGCAGCGACCCGGCGCAACATCGCCGCCATCGTCACGCTGGCCCTCTACAGTCGCCGCTGCCTGCAGGCGCTCCGCCGCGAACTGACGCTCGACTATGACCATCTGGAACGCGGCATCCTGCATCTTTACACTGACCCGCAAGCCTTTGCCCGGGCCATGGACGCCGCCCGCACGATACGCGAATTCGGGCTCGACCGCGAACCCGTCAGCGCCGAGCGCTGCGTCGAGATCGAGCCGGCGCTGGCGGGTGCCCGCCAGTGGCTGGCCGGCGGCCATTACACACCATCCGACGAGTCGGGCGATGCGCACAAGTTCACCCGGGCGCTGGCCGAGCGCGCCGCCGCGCGCGGCGTCGAATTCCGCCTCGATTCGACGGTCGACCGCATCACCGCCAGCAGCGGCCGCATCGCCGGGGTCATGGTCAGTGGTCCGGCGGGCAGCCAACTGTTGACCGCCGACGCCTACGTCGTCGCCCTCGGCAGCTACACACCGCTGCTGCTGCGGCCGCTCGGGGTGCGCCTGCCGGTCATTCCGGCGAAGGGTTATTCGGTGACCGTGTCATTGTCCACCGCAGCGCTGGCGCCGACCGTCAGCCTGACCGACGACGAGCACCGCCTGGTCTTTTCCCGGCTCGGCAATCGCCTGCGGATTGCCGGCACGGCGGAGTTCAACGGCTACAACCTCGACCTCAACCCGGTGCGCTGCGAAGCGCTGCTGCGGCGCGCCCGCGAGCTCTTTCCGGCCCTCGAAGCGGCCGGCGAAGCGCAATTCTGGTGCGGCCTGCGCCCGTCGACGCCATCGAATGTGCCGTTGATCGGCCGCACCCGCTATCCCGGCCTGTGGCTCAACACCGGCCACGGCACCCTCGGCTGGACCATGGCCTGCGGCTCGGCCGCCGCCCTCGCCGACCTGATGAGCGGTCGGCGCCCGGCGCTGGATTTTCCATTCCTCGGATGCTGATCGACACCCACTGTCACCTCGACGCGGCCGAATTCGATTCCGATCGTGACGCGGTGCATGCGGCAGCGCTCGCGGCTGGGGTGGCGCGCATCGTCGTGCCGGCGGTTGCGGTCGACAGCTTCCGGAAGGTCAAAACCAGCGTCGAACGTTACGGGGGCTGTGTCGCCGCCTACGGCATCCATCCGCTCTATTTGACGCAGGCGCAGGAATCCGACCTGACCGTGCTGCGCGACTGGCTGGAACGCGAGCAGCCGGTGGCCGTCGGCGAGATCGGCCTCGACTTCCACGTGACTGACAGCGACCCGACGCGCCAGGAGTTCTATTTTGTCGAGCAACTGAAACTCGCCCGTGAGTTCGACCTGCCGGTGCTGCTGCACGTCCGGCGGGCGGTCGACCAGATCCTGAAGCACCTGCGGCGAATCCAGGTTCCCGGCGGCATCGCCCACGCCTTCAACGGCAGCCGCCAGCAGGCGGACGAATTCATCAGGCTCGGCTTCAAGCTCGGTTTCGGCGGCGCCATGACCTTTCCCGGATCGACCCGCATCCGCAAGCTGGCGGCCGAACTGCCGCTGGCAGCGATCGTCCTCGAAACCGATGCGCCGGACATTCCGCCGGCATGGCTGGGCGGCGGCCGCAATTCGCCCGCCGAGCTGCCACGCATCGCCAGCGTCCTGGCTGATCTGCGCTCGCTCCCCGAGAACGAGGTTGCCGCCCTCTGCGCGGCGGCGGCGCGGGCGGTCCTGCCGCGCCTCTGACCTCCGGCGGCTTCTCGAGCCGCAAGTGAGCGAATTTACGCCCATTTGATCCAGGCCAAGTATTCGTCAACGCTGATGGAGTAAGGTAATGGGCGACACAACAATTGAAGGAAAAAGCATTCAGGGAGTTGTGCGATCGGGCCGGGCGACCGCCCCACCGGACAACCTGAGGCGAACATGAAGACGACAGACGGAAAATTCTCGAAGAAGGCGGCCAACCGGCGCCAGTTTCTCTTCGATACCGCCAGGATGGCCTGCGGTGTCGGCATGCTCGGCCTCGGGCTCGGACTGTATGCCAAGCAGTCGAAGGCGCTGCCGGCGCTGGCCTTGCGTCCGCCGGGCGCCCTCGCCGAGAATGATTTTCTCGGCGCCTGTATCCGTTGCGGATTGTGCGTCCGCGACTGCCCCTACGACATCCTCGAACTCGCCAAACCGGAGACTCCGGTGGCGACGGGAACGCCCTATTTCACCGCGCGCAACATCCCATGCGAGATGTGCGAGGACATTCCCTGCGTCAAGGCCTGTCCGACCGCGGCGCTCGATCATGAGTTGACCGACATCAACAAGGCCCGGATGGGCATCGCCGTGCTGATCGACCACGAGACCTGTCTCAACTTTCTCGGCCTGCGTTGTGATGTCTGCTATCGCATCTGCCCGGTCATCGACAAGGCAATCACGCTGGAGATGGTGCCCAACCAGCGTACCGGTCGCCACGCGATGTTCCTGCCGACCGTTCATTCCGAGCACTGTACCGGTTGCGGCAAGTGCGAGAAGTCTTGCGTCCTGGAGGAGGCGGCGATTCGCGTTCTGCCGCCGAAACTGGCCAAGGGTCAGCTCGGCAAGCACTATCGCGTCGGCTGGGAGGAGCAGAAGAAGGCCGGACACTCGCTGATCGAGGACCGGAACATCATCGACCTGCCCGACCGTCTGCCGGAAGGAGCCTCGCTTCCTGGACATTACGACCCGGCCAGCGGCCACAGCGCGCCGGCGCGCGGTCTCGTCGGGGCCGAGGGGGGCATCATCCCGGGCACGCCGCCGGGGCTGGGCGGCAAACCATGAGCGGCAAGCGCATCGGCGCCGAGGCGGTCGCGGTCAAGGGCCGGCTGCGGGCGAACAAGTGGCTGATGTTGCGCCGCCTCTCGCAGTTCGGCATTCTGACCCTGTTCCTGCTCGGCCCGCTGGCCGGCATCTGGATCGTCAAGGGCAACCTGAACTACAGCTACACGCTGGATTTCCTGCCGCTGACCGATCCCTACGTCGCATTGCAGGCGGCAATGACCGGCCATGTCCCGGAAAAGCTCGGACTGATCGGCCTCGCCGTCGCGCTCGTCTTCTACTTCCTGGTTGGCGGCCGCGTTTATTGCAGCTGGGTCTGTCCGGTCAATCTGGTCACCGACGCTGCCGGCTGGCTGCGCGACCGCCTGGGTATCAAGGGCAGCAGCTCCCACCTGTCGCGCAATACCCGCTACTGGATCCTCGGCATGACCTTGGTCGGCTCGGCGGCGAGCGGCGTCGTGCTGTGGGAACTGATCAATCCGGTGTCGATGCTGCACCGCGGCCTGATTTTCGGCCTTGGCGCGGCGTGGACCGTGGTCGTCGCCGTTTTCCTGTTCGACCTCTTCGTGATGAGCCGCGGCTGGTGCGGTCGACTGTGCCCGGTGGGCGCTTTCTACAGCCTGCTCGGCCACTGGAGCCCGGTGCGTGTCGCCGCTCGCGAGCGTGCCGCCTGCAACGACTGCATGGACTGCTTCGAAGTCTGCCCCGAGCCGCAGGTCATCCGCCCGGCGCTCAAGGGCGAGGAGAAGGGTGTCGGGCCGGTGATCCTCGCCCCGAACTGCTCCAACTGCGGCCGCTGCATCGACGTCTGCTCGAAGGACGTGTTTTCCTTCGGCCTGCGCGCCAACAACCCGGCGTCGACCGCCCGGGTGAACTGACCGGGCCGGAAAGGGTGTTACAGCGCAACTGACCGAAGGAGGGGTCTCGGCTTAGGCTGAGGCCCCGCTCCCGTTATCGGGAGTCGCTTTACGTTGGTATGTTCCCTTTCCGGAGTACCAACATGCGAAAAGTTCCGTCCTACCTGAAGGGCTTGGCTGAGACCCGAGCCCGAGCAGCCGGCGATGTCCAGCGATATCAACAAGTTCTTGTAGCGGTAACCGCCGACCTGACCAAGGCTCAAGCCGAGTTATTCAAATTCGCAATAGAAAGTGCAATAATAACGCCATGATTCTGGGGGGAGGAA
>ERZ724507.844-NODE-844-length-13572-cov-7.429015_pt1 | contig 13572 bp, 11 predicted proteins | sample MGYA00376040_ERZ724507 | MGnify/ENA primary metagenome ERZ724507 (study PRJEB28724, sample SAMN07190883) | activated sludge metagenome | isolation source: activated sludge of sewage treatment plant in Hong Hong | place: Hong Kong | collected 2016-03-17 ...
CTGTTCCCGGCCGAGATTCCGGAAGAACTGACCGAAGGGGCCACGCTGTTCCGCAACCGCGACCAGGAATTCGAGCGGGCGCTGGAAAAGGATTCGGCCGACCGCCGGGTGTCGATCAAGCCCGTGCTCTCCGAAACTAACGAGGCCTTCGTGCTAACCCTGACTGACGAGAACGGCGTCACCGCCAGCGCAGCGCTGCCTCGCAGCGAAAAGATCGGCAGCGAACTGGCGCAGAATCCGGAACAGGCGCTGGCCAAGCTGAAGGAAAATCTCGGCAAGTTCGGTAACACGATGTTCATCGCCGAGCCGGTCGAACTGCAACTAAGCCAGGCCTGGTTCCTGCCGGTCGGTGCCGTCAATGCGCTGCGCCGCGAGGCCACCGAACAGCTTGAAGTTGCCCGCATCGCCAGCCATCCACGCCCGCCGCGCGCCGAACCCTCCGCCAATCCAGTGCCCTACCCGCAGGATGAACTGACCTACCTCGGCAACGTCTTCAACGCCAAGGCCCGCGCCTTTTACGAGAAGCACGGCGTCCGGCTGATCGAGGACGCCTACGAAACCGGCAACGAAAAGGGCATGGTCTCGCTGATGATCACCCGCCACTGCCTGCGCTACAGCTTCAACCTGTGCCCCAAGGAAGTGAAGCACCTGAAGCCGGACCCGATGACGCTGATCAACGGCAGCGAGAGGCTGATCCTCAAGTTCGACTGCAAGGCGTGCGAAATGCACGTCGTCGGGCGAATGAAAAAGGGGGTGAAGCTGAGCCTGGGAACGGTGCGGACGGAGACCTGCGGATGACGCCGGCACGCTCACGAACGCTTGCGGCCTGCTTGCCGGCGCTCCTCGCCGCCCCCGGCCGGGAATCCGCCGGCATGTCCGCCACCGGCCGCGGCCGGATTCCCTGGAGGTAACGAAAAATGGACGCGGATTTCTGGCACCGCAAGTGGGCGAACGACGACATCGGCTTCCACGAAGGCGCGGTCAACCCTCTGCTGGTCAGGCACTGGCCGGCCATGTCGCTGGACGAAGGGGCGCGCGTGTTCCTGCCGCTGTGCGGCAAGACCCTCGACATCCACTGGCTCCTCGCCAATGGCTACCGGGTCGCGGGGGCCGAGCTGAGCCGGCTCGCCGTCAACCAGTTGTTCGCCGAGCTGGGCGTCGAACCCACGGTCTCCCGCCGCGGCCCGGTCGAGCACCATGGCGCCCCCGGCCTCGATATCTTCGTCGGCGACATCTTCGAGGTTTCGGCCCAAATGCTGGGCGCGGTCGACGCCATCTACGACCGCGCTGCGCTGGTCGCCCTCCCCGAAGACATGCGCCAGCGCTACACGGCCCACCTGATGAAGATCGCCGCCGGCGCCCCGCAACTCCTGGTCTGCTTCGAATACGACCAGGGCCTGATGGCGGGGCCGCCGTTCTCGATCGCCGGCGAGGAGGTCGGTCGCCACTACCGCGAAGCGTACGAGGTGACGCTTCTCGACCGCATGGACATTCCCGGCGGGTTCAAGGGCAGGCTGCCCGCGCAGGAGGCCATCTGGCTGCTCGAGCGGAGGGCGGCGGGGAATTCCCGCCCCGATGGTCCGCGCCAAGGCAACCGGACAATGTGACGGGCCGCCAGCGCCGAATCCGGACGTGCTCCGATGCTCCACTGCGGGCCCGCTTCTCCCCCGTTGGTTGACGCCGGCCATTAACGGATCGTCGTCGGGCGCATGCAGAAAGGCGTGAAGCCGGGTCCGGGAACGGGGAAAACAGCGGTTCGCGGCTGATTCCGCCCGCCCTGGGCAGCGGCTGCGGGCGATTCGGCGACCTTGAGCGGTTCTTCCGGTCTGCGCGTAATACGATTACACTCTTCTTCATACGCTTCGTTGAAGGGATCCACCATGCACATGGCCGACGCTCTCCTTTCCCCTGCCGTCGCAACGACGCTCTGGGCCGCGTCGGGCGCCACGCTGGGCTGGTGCTCGCGGCGGATACGTTCCGACCCGAGGGAACACCTGGTCCCGCTGATGGGGGTGCTCGGCGCCTTCGTTTTCGCTGCCCAGATGATCAATTTCTCGATTCCCGCCACCGGTTCCAGCGGGCACATCGGCGGCGGGCTGTTGTTGTCGATACTGCTGGGCGGGCCAGCCGCCTTCATCGTGATTGCCTCCGTGCTGGCCGTGCAGGCCCTGCTGTTCGCCGACGGCGGACTGCTCGCGCTGGGAGCCAACATTTTCAACCTCGGCTTCTTCCCGTGCTTCGTCGCCTATCCGCTGATCTATCGCCCGCTGATCAGGCGTGGCGGGACCATGCCCTCGCGGAAGCGGGTGCTGATCGTCACCATCCTGTCCGCGGTGGCCGGATTGCAGTTGGGAGCGCTCGGCGTCGTTGTCGAGACGAAACTGTCCGGGATCACCAGCCTGCCCTGGGGAACGTTCCTCGCGCTGATGCTCCCCATCCACCTGGCGATCGGGGTCGTCGAGGGCTTGGCGACAGCCGTCGTCATCGCTTTCCTCAGCAAGGCGCGCCCCGATCTGGTTGACGCCGGGGCGGAAACGGTCGCCAGCCAGGGTGCCGGCTTCCCGACAAGGGTCATCACCATCGTCGGGATCCTCGCGGCGCTGACCGCCGGCGTACTGTCCTGGTTCGCCTCGCCGCATCCGGATGGCCTGGAATGGTCCATTTCCCGTATCACCGGCAAGGCTGAAGTCGATGAAGGCGCAACCGCAGCGCATCAGGTGCTGGCGCAATTGCAACGCCAGGCCGCGCTCCTGCCGGATTACAAGCCGGCATCCGGCGAAGAGAAGACGTCGCCGGGGAATGCCGGAGAGTCGGCGGCTGACGAGGCGGCATGGCCAGCCGTCGATGCCGGCACCTCGCTGGCCGGGGTGCTGGGCGCGGCTGCGACGCTCTTGCTGGTCTCGGCGATCGGCTATCTGCTGCGCCCCCGGCGCCGTCGCACTCCGCCCCGGACCTGAGCCGGGCGCGACGTCGGGGAGCGAGCCAGCGTGAGTCGAATCGAGGCACTGCTCCGGGGCATCGACTCCACGGATGCGCTGAGCAGTCGGGACACCTGGCTGTCGCGGCGGGACCCGTGCGCGCTCATCCTGACGACGCTCGCCTTCCTCGTCGTCGTCGTCTCGTTTCCCCGCCATGCGGTCGCGGCGCTCCTTCCGCTGGCCCTCTATCCGGTCGTCCTGGCTCGCCTTGGCGAGATTCCCTTGCCGATGGTCGCAACCCGGGTCCTGCTGGCCATGCCCTTTGCGCTGATGGTCGGTCTCTTCAATCCCCTCTTCGACACCAGCCCGCGCGCCGAATTGCTGGGCCAGGCGATTTCCGGAGGCTGGCTGTCGTTCGCCTCGATCATGGCTCGCGCTGCCCTTGCCGTGGCGGCGGCAACCGTGCTTTTCGCCACGGCCGGCATGCCCAGAATTTGCGCCGGCCTGAACCAGATCGGCGTGCCGGCCGTCCTGACCACGCAGTTGCTGCTCCTGCATCGCTATTCGTTGGTCCTTGCCGGCGAACTGGGGCGGATGAATCTCGCCCGGGAACTGCGCTCAAACGCGCGAGGCGACATGTCGCTGGCGGTCTACGGTTCGGTGCTCGGCAACCTGCTCATCCGCTCGGTCGAGCGCGCCGAGCGCATCCATCAGGCCATGCTCTCCCGCGGCTTCAACGGATCGCTGCCGATCCGGCAGGGCAAGCGATGGCATACCGCCGACACGCTGTTCGTCACCTTCTGCGGCGCAGCATTCGTCGCCATCCGGGCAACCGACCTGCCGACGCTCCTCGGGCGCGCGTTGCTGGCCGTCGCGCGATGAGCGGGCATCTCGTCGAGGTCGGCGACCTTCACTTCAGCTATCCGGACGGCCAGCCCGCGCTGCGCGGCGTCAGCTTCCGCATCGAGCGCGGGGAATCGGTCGCCGTCATCGGCGGCAACGGTGCCGGCAAGACCACCTTGCTGCTTCACCTGAACGGCGTCCTCAGGGCGGGTTCCGGGGTGGTGAGCGTCGACGACCTTTCGGTGGCCAGGGAAAACCTGCCCGCGATACGCCAGACCGTCGGCATGATTTTCCAGGACCCGGACGATCAACTGTTCATGCCGACCGTGTTTGACGACGTGGCCTTCGGCCTCCGCTCCCAGGGACTCGCAGAAGCCGAGATCGCCTCCCGGGTGGATCGCGCCTTGGCCACGGTCGGTGCCGGGCATCTGCAGGCACGCCCGCCGTACCGCCTGTCCGGCGGCGAAAAGCGGGTGGTCGCCATCGCCGGCGTGCTGGCGATGCGCCCCGCCGTCCTGGTGATGGATGAACCCAGCAGCGGCCTCGACCCCGCTGCGCGGCGCCGGCTCATCAACCTGCTGGCGGAACTCGAACTCACGAAAGTCGTGGCGACCCACGATCTCGATCTCGTCCTCGATCTCTGCCAGCGCATACTGGTCATGCACGAGGGCGCGCTCGCCGGCGATGGCAGTCCCGCCGAGATATTCGCCGACACGGCCCTGTTGCAGCGATGCAATCTCGAACCCCCGCTCAGCCAGCAGAGGCGCCGTAGCTGATCGCGGACAGGGGCGCGGGGGCGCAGCGAGTGTTCGCGGGCCTGCCGCCTGCCCTGCACGCTGGTCGACGACAAGGGCAAAGCGATCACCGAAAGCCAGCCCCTGCCGTCGATTGAAGCCCGACCCGATGACGCTGATCGACGGCAACGAGAAGCCGATCCTCAAGGTCGCCTACACGGCCTGCGAGATGCACGTCGTCGGCAGGAAAAAAAGGGGGTGAAACTCAAGCTCGGCACGATCCGACTGCTGGCTGGCGGCCGACATGGCCACAGGCGACAGGCCGGATTGATATTCCGTAAATGGGAGGTTTCGACCCAAAGCGAAAGTAGCCGGACTGAGAAAGCGGCCCTTCAACGTCTGAATTCACCGGACTGCGCGGCTTTTCGCGCAGGTCCGGTGGAATGATGGGTTCGGCCTATAAACCAATGACACGATTCCAGTCCGTTATGTACATATACATGCGCTGAAACTCGCTTGGCAGCAACATTCGATTGTGGGCTATGAAGTTACGTGACTTTTCGAGTTCATCCATGCGCTGCTTAATCCAATGCTGCGTTGGCAAAACGTCTTTGAAGTGCTCCCACTTTGCCACGATGATTTGGGCAAGTTGCCCAAAATCGACAAACCCCAGCAAGTCTGACTTTTCGCCTTCGAGCCATGAGTCTTTTAGAGCCGTGTCGCACCGAGATTCGGCGTGTTCCTTTATTTTCTGGGGAAGTTTTTCAATCCAGTCATGGCCCTCCTTTTCCTCCAGCGCATCGCGAATGAAGTCCCTGATTTCGTTCTCGAAGCAGAAAAGGACTGCGTAGAGGCGAGCCATCTCCAAGGCGTTGTTTCGACGCTGAACGCTAAAGGGGGCGAGTGACTCCCTCAAGAGAGCTTCCTCTGCCTCCGTAGAAGCGGAACCAATCTGTATCCCTGCACGCCGAAAACGCTCTGCCTCAGCCTCAAACATCAAGCCGCGAAAGAGAAAATCCCGAACGTCTTTACTCATTAAACAGGTGCTCCCGCAGCGACTTAAAGATAGCGTTGTACACCTCGACGTCCTTCGTGGCCGGAAGGTGGATTTGGATGTTGTAGTGCAATCCTGTACGTCCGAACATGTTTCCCTCCGACTGAACGGGAGGTGGTTGTTCAGGGGGCGCTTGTTTCGCCTCCATTGGTGCTTGTGTAGCGCCCTTCTTTCCCGATAGGTCGGCAAGTGCTAACAGCGCAAAGAATGTCTTCGCCATGAGGCCAGCAACGTTTTCGCTGGCGTTGTGAAAACTCTTGAACTTTCCTTCAACGGCCGCCCTGTCTGAAGTTGTCGGATGCTCCTTGATGAGGAAAATGTCCCCATACGCCTCGCGAAGAGCTTTTCCCATTACTACCTTTGATCGTGAGTGATCTCGATAGTCGTGATACATCGGAGTAGGCTTTCCATCCGCAGTTAGAAAACCAAGCTCCTTCAAGAGAGGGACGAATGCTCGGTCATTTGTTGAGCTAAAGCCCCAGTCTTTCAAGAGTTGATGGGTAAAGCGCTCGGGAGCTTGGCCGTCACGGATTTTCCCAAATAGATCGGGAATTCGATTAACTGGAAGAACATATGCATTCGTTAGTGGCATAGCTACTCCTAATAGGCCGAACGTGAAGTAGACAGCAATATTGCAGGGTTTCTCGGATTCGTGACGTATAACCAGGCAGTATTCATTTGTGCAACCCATTGTTTGAGAATAACATTTGCGGACGCCGTAAGCCTGCATACAGTACTAAACGTACTACCAAACCCTGCAAGCCCCTGAAAGTGCCAATGGCATTATACGGCCGCTTTCATTCGGTTTGGCCATCGGCCGGCTGTGGCCGCGTGCAGAAGTTGGATGACTCGTCGACAAAACGGGCGTTGATATCCATTCCGGGAGTACTTTTCCACGGTCAACACCGAAAAAATACGAAAAACCACCCTCACCCCGCCTTCCTCAACAAATCCACCCGCTGCGGATTGAGGAAGGTCGCACCTTCCGTCGTCAGGTAGGACTCGAACTTTTCCCTTACCTGCCGATACAGATCGGGAGCAAGCCGGTGGTTGGTGTGGGTGACCTGGATCATGCGCTGGTCGAATTGATCGAAGCTTGCGAAATGGCTGCGGGTGTTGAAGAAATACTGTTTTTCCAGCTTCAAACGGCCAGCGTCGACGGCTTTGCGGATGGCGGTGAAGGCGGCTTCGCGGACGATTTTTTCATCGTGAAACAGGCGGAAAACTTCGTTCAGATCGCCGGCGTACACCGGCTCGGATATCCATGCCAGGCCGTCCGGCTTGAGGACGCGGGCGATTTCGCCCAAGGCCGCGTCCATGTGCTCCATCGGCACATGGTGCAGCGACTTGAACATCAGCACGATGTCGAAGCTGCTGTCGGCCGCCGGGATCGCTTCGGCACCGCCGCGGCGGAATTGCACCTTCGGCAGGTCGCTGATTTGCAGGTTGCGCCGGTGCTGGATGTCATCGACTTCGAGCGCGACGATTCCCTTCAGCCGGCCGGTTTCGGCCAGCAGGCGGGTCTTTTCGGCCTTGCCGCAGCCCAGTTCGAGGACGCTGGCGCCGTCGAACGGCAGTTCCGCGAGCATGAGTTTGACTTCATTGACCAGCATGTCCTGGACGGGATCGGCGATTTTCATGGGGTGGCTTCCCGAGTGTTCGACACATCAAATATTAACCGATGGTAATATGGGAAACGACACCGGCAGCCTTCGATTCTTGCCCGTTTTTCGGCGTCGACCGCAACAGATGCCTTGGCGGCGACTGCCATGCCGGATGATCGGCAGCGGCAGGCTACGTTATAGTTTCGACTCTGCCTTCCCTGGCCCGACTCCTTGCCCGCCTCAAGCCCCCGATGAAACCGACGCCCTGCCCTTCCTGCCGGCAAATCATGGTCAAGCAGCGCTTCGAGCGGCTGCAGCATGGCGAAGTCGTGCTCGACCTCTGCTTCCCGTGCCAGGGCATTTGGTTCGACGAGTTCGAGAGCGCGCAGATCACGCCGGGCGGCATCATCGAGTTGTTCAGGCTGATCCACGAACATCGCGACGCCCAGCGGCTGCCCCTGCGCGATCCGCTGCGCTGTCCGCGCTGCAACGAAAAGCTGCTGCACGGGCTGGATGTCGCCAGACATGGTGGCAAATTCAATTACCACCGCTGCCTGCAGAAGCACGGGCGCTTCACGACGTTCGCCCAGTTCATGATCGAAAAGGGCTTCGTCAGGCAGTTAACTGCGGCCGAGATCGGCCAACTGGCCATCAAGGTCGCCACCATTCGCTGCAGCGGCTGCGGCGCGCCGGTCGACATCCGCAAGGAGCACGCCTGCACCCATTGCCGCTCGCCGATCGCCATCCTCGACCCGGCCGCCGTCGAACAGGCGCTGGCTCGCTATCAGCAGGCCGAGGTCAAGCGAACGACGGTCGACGTCGACGCGCTGGGTGACGCCATCGTCATGCGCGAGCGGGACAGGTCGCGCCGCCAGCGCGAGCAGAAGGCGGATGCCCTCGATTCCCTCGACATCGGCGACCTGCTCGTCTCAGGCGTCGAAATGGCCTGGAAGCTCTTCCGCCATTGAGCGCCGGCAGACCCGCGAATTCAGGCGGGCAGCGATCCTTGGCCCTGACGGAGTTCCTTGTCCAAGGTGAAGCCGACCCGGGCCGGCCCGGCGGGCGCGCGGCGTCCGCCACCGGGCGGGGCGGACGGGGGCAGGAAGCGGGAAATCACCCGCGAATCTCGAGCAGGCTTTCGTCCCAGGCGGCATGCTTTTCCAGTCCGACCAGATTGGCCACGGTCGCGGCGATATTGGACAACCCGGCCGTGTCGGTCTGCTTCAGGCCCAGCCTGCCGCCGCTGACATTGTCGTAGAGGATCAGCGGCACCGGATTGAGCGTGTGCGCGGTCTTGGCCTTGTACGAGCCGTCCTTGTTCTGCGCCGGCGCCTTGGTCTTCTTGTCGATCTCGTACATCTCGTCGGCATTGCCGTGGTCGGCGGTGATCAGCGCCACCCCGCCCATCGCGTCGATGACCGGCAGGATGCGCGCCAGTTGCAGATCAACCGCTTCGATCGCCATCGTCGCCGCGCGGAAATTGCCGGTGTGGCCGACCATGTCGCCGTTGGCGAAGTTGCAGCGCAAGGTTCTGTACTCGCCACCTTGCAGCGCGGCGATCATCGCATCGGCGATCTCGGCCGCCTTCATCCACGGCCGCTGCTCGAAGGGAACGACGTCGCTCGGCACTTCCTGCCAGGTTTCGCCGGCGAACTTGCCCGAGCGGTTGCCGTTCCAGAAGTAGGTGACGTGGCCGAACTTCTGCGTTTCGGAACAGGCGAACTGCCTGAGGCCCGCCTTGCTGAACCACTCGCCCATGGTGTCCGTGATCGCCGGCGGCGCGACGAGGAAGCGGGCCGGCAGCTTGAGGTCGCCGTCGTACTGCAGCATGCCGGCGTAGGTCACTGCCGGCACCCGCACGCGGTCGAACTTGTCGAAATGCGCTTCCTCGAAGGCGCGACTGATCTCGATGGCGCGGTCGCCGCGGAAATTGAAGAAGACCACCGAGTCGCCATCCTCGACGGTGCCGATCGCCTGGCCGTTGTCGCCGATGACGAAAGGCGGCAGATCCTGGTCGATGGTGCCAGGATTCTGCTCGCGCAGGCCGTTGACCGCAGCAGTCGCATTGGCGAACTGCTGCCCTTCGCCCAGCACATGCGTATGCCAGCCTTTCTCGACCATCGGCCAGTTGGCGTCGTAGCGGTCCATCGTGATGTTCTGGCGGCCGCCGCCCGAGGCGATGCGGGCATCGAAGCCGGCGTCGCTGATCCCGGCGAGGAAAGCCTCGAACGGCACCACGTAGTCGAGCGCGCTGGTTTCCGGAACGTCGCGCCCGTCGAGCAGCGCGTGGACGCGCACGGCCGTGACGCCTTCGGCCCTGGCCTGGACGACCATCGCCTTGAGGTGATCGATGTGACTGTGCACATTGCCGTCGGAGAACAGGCCGATGAAGTGGATCACCCCGCGCCCGGCCTTGGCACCGGCGACAATTTGCTGCCAGGCCTCGCCCTGCCAGATCGCGCCGGAAGCAATGGCATCGGCAACCAGCGCCGCCCCCTGACTATAGACCTGCCCGGCGCCGATGGCGTTGTGCCCGACCTCGGAGTTGCCCATGTCGTCGTCTGACGGCATGCCGACCGCCGTGCCATGGGCGCGCAGACGGATGTTCGGATAACCGGCGACGAGGCGGTCGAGCGTCGGCTTGCGGGCGGCGGCGATGGCGCTGCCGACATCGGATTTCGGAAGACCGTAGCCGTCGATGACAATGATGACGACCGGCCCCTGAATTCCGGCAAAAGAGGAGAGTTTCTGCAGCATCTGAGCAAGTCCGGGAAAAAAGAGATAGGGGCCCCGCGGGGCACGGCGTCAAGTATCACCGCCCGACCCCGCCACAGTCAATCCGGTGACGCCCGGCCCCGGCTATAATTGGCATTTTGCAAATTACCGGGAACTGCCTCATGGAAGCCGAACAACTCAACAGCATCTCCTACAAGCTCGATGACCTGGCGCAACGCGCCGCCGAGCTGCGGAGGTATCTTTGACTACGACCACAAGCGCGAACGCCTGACCCTTCTCGACCAGGAGATGGAGGATCCCAAAATCTGGGACGATCCGCAGCACGCCCAGGATTTGGGCCGCGAAAAGAAGACGCTGGAGGATGTCGTCCTCGTGCTCGAGGCCGTGCAGGGCGGCCTCGACGACGGCCGCGAACTGTTCGAGATGGGCCGCGAGGAAGGCGACGACGCCACCCTGCGCGCGGTCGAGGCCGATGCGGCGGCGCTCGAGGAAAAGATCGCGACCCTCGAGTTCCGGCGCATGTTCAACAACCCGCAGGACCCCAGCCCCTGCTTCCTGGAAATCCAGGCCGGCGCCGGCGGCACCGAAGCCCAGGACTGGGCGGCGATGCTGCTGCGCATGTACATCAAGTATGGCGAACGCAAGGGCTTTACCGTGGACGTCATGGAAGAGTCCGAAGGCGACGTCGCCGGCATCAAGGGCGCCACGGTCAAATTCACCGGCGACTACGCCTATGGCACGCTGCGCACCGAAACCGGCATCCACCGCCTGGTGCGCAAGTCGCCGTTCGACTCCAATGCCCGCCGCCACACCTCGTTCACCAGCGTCGTCGTCTACCCGGAAGTGGACGACTCGATCGAGATCGACATCAATCCGGCCGACGTGCGTACCGACACCTACCGCGCCTCCGGTGCCGGCGGCCAGCACATCAACAAGACCGATTCCGCCGTGCGCCTGACCCACATCCCGAGCGGCATCGTTGTCCAGTGCCAGAACGACCGCTCGCAGCACCGCAACCGCGACGAGGCCTGGCAGATGCTGCGCGCCCGGCTTTACGAACTCGAACTGCGCAAGCAGATGGCCGAACAGCAGAAGCTGGAGGACGCCAAGTCCGACATCGGCTGGGGCCACCAGATCCGCTCCTACGTGCTCGACCAGTCGCGGATCAAGGACCTGCGCACCAACCACGAAACCGGCAACACGCAGGGCGTGCTCGACGGGGATCTGGATCCCTTCATCGAGGCCAGCCTCAAACAGGGCGTCTGACATTTTCGCCGGAGGACCGGGAACCAATGGCTCCCGGTCCTTCCAATGCAGAGTCCGCGGTCAAGAAACCAAACATGAAAAAGAGCACCCTTGCACTATGCGCCGCCCTGGCGGCTACCGGAGTCGCCGGCTGCGGCGACAAGCCGCCAACGGCCGCCCAGACAGCCAAGCCTGCCCTCACCGTCACCACCGTTGCCCCGCAACTCCTGCCCTGGCCGCAGACCCTTTCGGCCAGCGGCAACGTCGCTGCCTGGCAGGAGGCGATCATCGGCCCGGAAATCAGCAACTATCGGATTACCGAGGTGCGTGCCAACATCGGCGATGCGGTGAAGAAGGGCGACGTGCTGGCGCGCATCGCCAGCGATGCGGTCGACAGCGAACTGGCCGAAAGCAAGGCGGCGGTCGCCGAAGCCGAAGCGACGCTGGCCGAGGCGCGGGCGATCAACGAACGCGCCCGCCAGTTGCGCGAAAAGGGCTTCTACAGCCCGCAACAGGGCATTCAGACGCAGACCGCCGCCGATACGGCGCTGGCTCGCCTGAACGCGGCCAAGGCCCGTCTGCAGTCGGCCGAACTGCGGCGGTCCAAGGCCAGCGTCATGGCACCCGACGACGGCATCATCTCGGCGCGCAGCGCGACGGTCGGCTCGCTGACGCAGCCGGGCGAGGAGCTTTTCCGCCTGATCCGCGGTGGCCGGCTGGAATGGCGCGCCGAGGTGACCGCCGGCGAACTGGCGCGCCTGCAGCCAGGTCAGCCGGCGAGGCTGGAAACCCCGAATGGCGCCACCGTGACCGGCACCGTACGCGCCGTGGCGCCCACCGTGGACCCGCAGACGCGCAACGGCATCGTCTATGTCGACCTGCCGCCCGAGGCCGGCAAGGCGCTGAGCGCCGGCATGTTCACGCGCGGCGAGTTCGACCTCGGGCAACGTTCGGCACTGACGCTGCCGCAGTCGGCCGTGCTGCTGCGCGAAGGATTCGCCTACGTCTTCCGCATCGATCCGGGCGGCAATGATCTGGCCAAGGTCACGCTGACCAAGGTCGGGACCGGCCGCCGCCTGGCGCAGCGGATTGAAGTCATCGGACTCGATCCCGGTGATACGGTGGTTGCCAGCGGCGCCGGCTTTCTCGCCGACGGCGACACCGTCCGTATCGTCGCTCCCGAAAAGCAGCCATGAACGTTTCAGCGTGGTCGATCCGGAATCCGATTCCGGCCATCCTGCTCTTCGTCATGTTGACATTGCTCGGCGTCATGGCCTTCCGCGCAATGAAGATTCAGCAGTTCATGGACGTTGACCTGCCGACGGTGGTGGTCACCGCCTCGTTGCCCGGCGCGGCGCCGGCGCAGATGGAAACCGAGGTGGCGCGCAAGATCGAGAACGCGGTCGCCACCCTGCAGGGCATCAAGCATATCTACACCAAGGTGCAGGACGGCACGGCCACGGTCACCATCGAGTTCCGGCTCGAAAAGCCGACGCAGGAGGCCGTCGACGACGTGCGCGATGCCGTCTCGCGCATCCGCTCCGACCTCCCGGGCGACCTCCGTGACCCGGTCATCAGCAAGGTCAACCTCTCCGGTGCGCCGATCCTGACCTATACCGTCACTTCCAGCCGCATGGACGACGAGGCGCTGTCGTGGTTCGTCGACAACACGGTGACCAAGTCCATTCTCAGCGTGCGCGGCGTCGGCGCCGTGTCAAGGGTCGGCGGGGTGACGCGCGAAATCCGCGTCGAACTCGATCCGGCCCGTCTCCTCGCATTGCGCGCCACGGCAGCCGACGTCTCCCGCCAGTTGCGCCAGATCCAGCAGGAAGCCTCCGGGGGCCGTTCCGACATCAGCGGCGCCGAACAGTCGGTGCGCACGATCGCCACCGTCAAGTCGGCCGAGGAACTCGGCGCCCTCGAGATTGCGCTGAGCGACGGGCGCCGGATCCGCCTCGACCAGTTGGCGAGCGTCACCGACACCGTCGCCGAGCAACGTTCGGCCGCGCTGCTCAACGGCAAGCCGGTGGTCGGCTTCGAGATCGTCCGCAGCCGCGGCGCCGGCGAAGTCGAAGTCGCCGACGGCGTGCGCGCCCGCCTCGAGAAGATCAAGGCCGAGCATCCCGACGTCACCATCACCGAAGCCTTCAATTTCGTCGATCCGGTGATCGAGAATTTCGAGGGATCGATGTGGCTGCTGATCGAGGGCGCAATACTCGCCGTCATCGTCGTCTGGCTCTTCCTGCGCGACTGGCGCGCCACCGTGGTTTCGGCGACGGCGCTGCCGCTGTCGATCATCCCGACCTTTGCCGTGACCTATCTGATGGGCTTCACGCTCAACGTCGTTACCCTGCTCTCGCTGTCACTGGTCGTCGGTATTCTGGTCGACGATGCCATCGTCGAGATCGAGAACATCATGCGCCACCTGCGGATGGGCA
>ERZ724507.849-NODE-849-length-13533-cov-7.534649_pt1 | contig 13533 bp, 10 predicted proteins | sample MGYA00376040_ERZ724507 | MGnify/ENA primary metagenome ERZ724507 (study PRJEB28724, sample SAMN07190883) | activated sludge metagenome | isolation source: activated sludge of sewage treatment plant in Hong Hong | place: Hong Kong | collected 2016-03-17 ...
GGGAAAAAGTCCGTAACAGCATCAAACAGAACCAGGGCTCATTTTTTCTTTTGGGTAAAATTTCCTTATTTTTGCACCACAAATTTAAAAGTATGACGCCTTATTTTGAAATGTTGGACGAAACTGAATACCAGCAATTGAAAGACGCCCTGGCATTGATCACCATCTATATTGCCGGTGCCGATGGCTCCATTGAAAAAGAAGAAATGGAGTGGGCAGAAAAAGTTACTGAAATAAGATCATACAAAATGTCGGAAGACTTACTGGGCTTCTACCAGGAATTGAATGCCGACTTTCATGAAAAGGTCAATGCCTACCTCAAAAAATTGCCAGGCACAACCGACGAAAGAAACACAGAAATTGAAGCCAAATTGGCATCCCTCAACCCCATCATGGCCAAGCTCGATGTCAAAGTGGGCGCCCACCTCTACAAAAGTTATACCTCCTTTGCCAAACACGTGGCCAAGGCAACTGGCGGTTTCCTGGGCTTCTTTTCCATTTCTCCCAAAGAGAAAGCACTGCTGGGTTTGACCATGATCACACCCATCATTTCAGACGACGAAGAAGAGTAATTACCACATTTTTTTTGGCTGTTTTCTTTTTTATACTACCTTAGGACACAAAATTGGTTTCCATGAGGGGTAAAGCTATTGGCATTGTTTTGATTTTCCTGTTTCCGCTAATGAGTCATGCTCAGATTTCAATCAAAGGAATAGTTACAGCCAAAGATTCTGGCTTGCCCCTGCTGGGTGCCAGCGTAGTTTGTGGGCCACAAGGTACGATCACCGGCGAAAATGGTGAATTTCAATTGGTTACAGATCAGGGTTGTGAGCTTACGATTTCATACGTAGGTTATCGATCCATCAAACAAAGCATCCGATCTTCTACCACTGACCTTTACTTTTCATTGGAAGAAATTTCGGAAGTCCTCGACATCACCACAGTAACTGCCAACAAATTTGAGCAAAGACTCAGTGAATCTACCGTGGCTGTAGAAATATTAAAGCCCAACCTATTACGATCTACCAATACCGTAAAAAGCGATGACATCCTCAACAAATTGCCGGGTGTACAAGTGGTGGGCGGCCAGGCCAACATTCGGGGAGGCAGTGGCTTCTCATATGGTGCAGGCTCCCGCGTTATGGTCTTGCTCGATGATATGCCCGCCCTCCAGGTAGATGCCGGTTATGCCAATTGGGGAGACATGCCCGTTGAAGCCATTTCTCAACTCGAAGTGGTCAAGGGTGCCTCGTCTTCATTGTATGGCAGTGCAGCCCTCAATGGCATCATCAACTTTAGAAGAATCCAGCCGGGTGCCAAACCCGAAACCAATGCCTTTGTTTCTATGACCAACTACCTGAGCCCCAGGGATGAAAAGTACAAATGGTGGGGTGACACCCTCTTTCCTTACCGCCTCAATGTAGGATTTGCCCATGCTCAAAAACTCAATAAAACCGACCTCACTGTACATGGCTATTTTGGCAAGCTGCAATCATACGCTAAAGAAACCTATGAAACCCGTGGCAGAATGGGCTTCAACATCAAACATGCCCTGAGTGATCGCACATTTTTGGGTGTCAACTCCTTGATAAATGTATTGGAGTCATCGGATTTTTTCATCTGGCGAAATGCCCTCCGCGGTATTTACGAACCATTTGCTGGAACCATTTCGTCTGGCAATAGAATTCGACTAAGCATAGACCCATACATCATCCACTATCAAAAAAATGGAGCCAAACACAGACTCAATACACGGTATTTTTATACCAACAACAACAATAACAATAACCAGCAAAATCAATCATCAACCTATTTTGCAGAATACCAGTTCAGTCATGTTTTTGCACCCCTCGACCTCCACTATTCAGTAGGGGGTGTTTTAAGCATAACAGACTCCAAAGCTCAACTCTTCGGGGATAGCACCTACCTCTATACCAATGCAGCTACCTACATTCAATTAGATAAAAAAATTGGCGAACGTTTTACCATCAGTGCCGGGGCCAGGTATGAATTCAACCGACAAAATAGTCCGGAAGAATTTCAGGGCTTTACCATACCGGGGGGCAAGGTAGAAGACAGTCAGATCATTTCAAGGTTGGGACTCAACTATAAAATCATGGAATACAGCTCGCTTCGTTTGTCATGGGGTCAGGGCTATCGTTACCCCACGGTTACCGAACGATTCATCAGCACCCAATTCGGAGGTTTTACCATCTTCCCCAACCCAGTACTTAACCCCGAATATGGCTGGTCTGCAGAGCTGGGCATCAAACAAGGATTTAAATTGGCTGCCTTCAAAGGCTACCTCGACCTTGCTGCCTTTACCCAGGAATATGAAGACATGATTGAATTTACCTTCCTCGAAAATCCCTACGGCTTTAAGCCCATCAACATTGGAAATACCAAAATTTCAGGTTATGAAGCCAGTATCATTGGTCAGTTTTCTGTGGGTGAAATTCCCATTACAACCATCCTGGGCTACACTTATATCGATCCGAAATACAAAAATTTTGAAGACCGGCCTGAGATCAAAGAAAATACTTCTACCGACCAAAATGTGCTGAAATACCGGTCAAAACATTCAGCCAAGGCAGATGTGGAAGCTTCGTGGAAAAACTTCAAACTTGGCTACGCCATTCAGTATTATTCACATGTTATCAACATCGACAAAAGGTTTGAGTCGCCCATTGGCGGTGTAGATCTATTTTCCATTAAGGCTTACCGGGATATGGACAACGATGGTTCAATAGTAATGGATACCCGCATCAGTTATACCATGGGCAAGATGACCCTTGGCTTTTTGGTCAATAACATTCTTAATGCAGCTTATACAGTTAGGCCTGGCGTGCTGGAAGCTCCACGCAACATTTCACTACGCCTGGATATGAATCTCAAATAAGGCCATAAAAGCATACCTTTATTGAGTCTGGCAGCGTTTTACGTTTATCCGTGCTCTTTTTTATACGTTTTCGATTAACTTTAAAGAGGCTTGGGTGTTAATATTTGGTACATACCCACATAGTTTGCTGTGGGCTTGGTATCTTTGTAAACCCTGGCTAAAAGAAACTAAATTGGAATGAAGATTTACTTTAGGCTGTTATCGCTGTTTTGTGTTTTAGGAGTGCTCCCTGTAAAGGCGGCACACATCATCGGAGGCGAGGTTACCTATCGTTGCATTTCTGTCAACAATGTCCAGAAAAGGACCCGGTTTGCAGTGACCTTTATCATGTACCGCGATTCCAAAGGAGGTGGTGCCAATTTTGATGTAGATGCAGAATTTGGCCTTTATAAATCAACGGGAAACAATGACTGGAAATACGTAAAATCGTTTAGTGCAAGCCCGCGCGATATCAAGCCGGTTGACAATGACAATCCGTGCATCATCGTGCCACCCAACATCGGTGTAGAAAGGGCCATTTATGAATTTGATGTAGACATCGACTGGGGTACGGAAATTTATCAAATAGCTTACCAACGGTGCTGTCGCAATGGCACAATTACCAACATAGTAAACCCTGGTTCAACGGGTGCGGTTTTTTCGGTCGAAATATTTTCCGATGCCATCAGCACTTGTAATAATAGTCCGGTATTTAAAAAATTCCCGCCCATCATCATTTGTAATGGGGAACCCCTCCGGTTTGACAATTCAGCTACTGACGAAGAAGGAGATCAGCTGGTATACGAATTTTGCGCCCCTCTCGCCTCAGGTGGTACCGATGGAGAAAGCGGAGTTGGCGATCCTACCTCCTGCACCGGTGTAAGGCCGGCTTCTATTCGTTGTATTCCTCCTTATGACGAGGTACAATTTATGTTACCCACTTTTAGTGCGGTCAACCCCATAGGCGGTAACCCACAAATTAAAATAGACCCCGTGACAGGACTGATCACTGGCATACCCAGGATCAATGGCCAATACGTGGTTGGGGTATGCGTCAAAGAATACCGCGATGGCAAACTTATTGGCTCCATACGGCGGGAGTTTCAGTTCAATGTCACCGTTTGCCAGATCGCCGTTGATGCAGTCATTGATGTTGATCAAAGCAAGGTTATGGGAGGATATGTCGAGCTTGAGCAGGATGGTAAATTGTTTACCCTAAAATCGTGCGGCAGCAAGACCATCCCTTTTGTCAACCGAAGCACCGAAATCAGAAACATCCTGGGTTACGAATGGCGCATCAACAACAACACAAAAATAGATACAATCCCCACTGCCAACCTCGATTACACCTTTCCAGCCTATGGTCAGTATACTGGCCAAATGGTACTCAATCCACAACTTTCAGATTGCACAGATACAGCTCGCCTGATCATAGACATTTATCCATCTGTGACAGCAGACTTTGGTTTTGACTACGACACCTGTATTTCAGGTCCCATTTATTTAACCGACAAGTCGAGTAGTGGTGCCGGAGCAGGAACCATCAACAAGTGGGAATGGAACTTTGAATCAGATGAAAATGGCGACGTAAAAAACCCACAATACGAATACAAAACCCCGGGAATAAAACCCATAACGCTTACTACCCACGACATCAACGGCTGTGCCAATTCCATCACCAAAAACATCCTGTATCAACCGGTGCCGGCTCTGGTAGTGCTGGAACCAAACCGATTCACAGCCTGTGTACCCGAAGACATTACCTTTACCAACCTCTCCTTTCCCATCGATGATACCTATACCTTGTCCTGGGATTTTGGAGATGGTGGTAGCTCTGATCAATTGAGTCCAACCCACACCTATGACAAGACAGGACTGTTTGATGTTTCTCTGAAAATAACCTCCCCTATTGGCTGTGAAACCATTGCCAACTACCCGGCTTGGATTGAAGTATTGGAAAGCCCTACCGCTTCCTTCACCTACAGTCCTGAAACTTTCAATAACTTTGAAAAAACAGCCTTATTTTCTAATGAAAGCGAAAATGAGAGATCAGTGTTGTGGAATTTTTCCGGAAATGGCATTTCATTTGAAAACAATCCAACCTATACCTTCCCGGATACTGGGCTATATACCATTTCGTTGATTGCCTTTCACGAAAACGGCTGCACAGATACTACCTCAGCCCTGATTGATGTTATGCCACTTGTAACCCTTGTAATGCCAAATGCCTTTACTCCCAACAACGATGGACTCAACGACGACTTCAGGGGTTACGGTTTTATCGAGGCCATTTCAGACTATAAAATGACCATCTGGAACCGATGGGGAGAGCTCATATTTGAGACAGACGATGCACTCACTGGTTGGAACGGCACCATGAACAATACCGGACAAGATTGCCCCCAGGGAGTCTATGTTTACCAGATAGAATACCTTGCACCGAGGGGTGAAACCAAAAAACTGGAGGGTCATTGCACGCTGGTGCGATAATATAAAAATTCAACTCAGTTGTATTTTTTAATTAATTATTCCTATTTTTCGCCATATTTTGATATAAAATATGGAACTTACATCTTTTTACACAGACAGTAATCAATTTATTCACTTTGGTTACGAACACATCCAGGTATTGATGGTGTGTTTAATATTCGGTATATGGTTTATCTATAGTGGTAAATTCAAATGGACTCCGGCGGAAAGGCAAAAAAATGCCATGAGATTGGCTGTTGTCATGATGGTCCTCCAGCTTTTTAAGCCTGCCATTCGATTGGTCCTGGGCAATTACAATCACACCACCGATCTTCCTTTTCACCTTTGCAGTCTTATGCCTTTTGCACTTTGGTTTATATACAAGGCCCAACACAGGCAGGCATGGGCCATCTTTTTTTTCTGGATCATGGCTGGCACTTTTCAGGCTTTGTTTACCCCTACCCTCACCGACGTGCTTCCACATTATGAAGCCCTGCGCTACTGGGGCGTACACGCCGGCGTAGTCATTCTTGCTTTGTTCGGCTATTTTGCCATGGGTTGGAGACTCAAAGCCATGGATATCATTTGGTCGGGACTGGCCATGAATGCAACCGCACTGATTATCTATCCGTATAATTGTTTAACACATTCCAATTATTTCTTTCTCAATGCTAAACCTCCGGGCACCACACTTTATTCCTTACTACCTGAATGGCCATGGTACATCCTTGCCCTGGAAGGAGTGTTGATTGTTTTATTCTCGATTATCTATGCTATCTTTCAATTTACCCCCATCGCTGTGCGCTACCTGCTTTTATGGGTCAGGCCCCCTCAGTTGGATCGATGAGTTGCCAAGAATTTTTGAACCCGGTTGGCCGCATTCTCACGAATGCTGAAATAGTAAAAATTGACATCCGCAACGTGATAATTTTGGGTTGTAAATAACCAAGATCCAGGAAATTTTGGCTTGGTTGCCCATAAAATATTACCATTGATTTGCGCATCAACCAACCTGGGATAAATGTCTTTAAATTCGCGAAGGATGGTACCGGGATTCTGGTCTGCTCCAACATAATCGGTGCTGCGGTTCCAGGAAAGCGGATTCGTCACCACAACCTGCTTTTCTTTCCATTTCGGCTCGTATCCTTTTTTAAAGGTTCTCCAACCCGCAAAACAGCCGATATCATCTTTGTTTTCGCAGGGCTTTAAATGCGCAAAATCAGCTTCATGTACCGGCATGCCCAGCAAATAAGCAGCTACCAATTGGGATTGTAACTTTTTACCATCAAAAAACTCCTGCAACAATCTGATGGCGTGCGTAGTGCCCTGGCTATGCGCTGCAATAATGATGGGTCTTCCCTGATTGAAATGATCCATGTAATACAAAAATGCCGCTCTGATATCAGCATATGCTTTATCAAAAGCCAATCGGGCAGATAAGCTGTCTTCGGTAAAATATGCGTGAAGGTGGGCCTGCCTGTACCTGGGTGCATAAACAAAGCCTGCTTCGTTGAAGGCACTGGCCTGAAAATGGATGGTGCCCTCGTCTGTCTTTTTATTGGTGCGCTCATCGTCAAATGATGCATTCCACTGGTCATTGCCCCTGAGGTCGGTATAACTTGTAGGGTGCAGAAAAAAAACATCTACCGGCCGATCCTGACCATAAACGTGGTCCCCTTCAGGTCTTTCGTCTGCCAGGTCTTTTTTCAAGGCATGGGCAGCCCACAATTCCATGCGTGAATAATCTGCAGCTGTGGTAGCCTGCACTTCAAATGGCTTGCGTGGCAGCTTCGACGCACAGGAAATTTGTATCACCAGCAGTAAAAAGAAGACTATTTTTTGCATCGTGGTCGTTGATTGGAAGGTAAAGTAAATGAAAAGAGGGAAGTAAAACTCCCCTCTTCGATATTTTTTTAACTTGCTTGTTTGAATTTTTCTTTGCTCCGTTTTAATTGCCGCACAATGATTTCGTGGGCTGCATCCAATGAGGATTCGAAGGTCTTTTCTGTAGCAGAAGCAAAAATGGTTTTACCCGGCAACTTGGCTTCCAATTCTACAATTTTGTCTCTGACTTGTCCGGAGTTCTCAAGCTTTAGGAATACTTCTACACCCAGCAGCTTGTCGTAAAATTTGACCAGTTTACTCAGTTTTTCGGAAATGTGGTCTTTTAGTTTTCCGTCTGCCGTAAAATGGACTGCATTGATGTTAATTTTCATACTTAATTGTTTAAAAGTGTGAATAAATATTTCTTCAATATACAGGGTATTGAACAAAAAATCAAGACCCAAAATCAATCTTTGAACGTGCTTACTCATTATCAGGCCTTTGGGTGAAATTTTTGATAAATTTCTTTCAATCGTTCGATGGAATTGTGGGTATAGACCTGCGTAGCTCCCAGGTTGGCATGCCCTAGCAACTCTTTGATGGCATTGATGTCGGCCCCATTGTTGAGCAGGTGGGTGGCAAAGCTGTGCCTCAACACGTGTGGACTCTTTTTTTCTGCACTCGGAGCCAACTTAAGGTATTTGTTGACAATGCTGTAAACCGAGCGGGGATCCAACTGTTTGCCCTTATCAGAAAGCAAGAGAAAACTACCCTCGATTACTATTTCTGCAAAATGTTGCTTTCTTACATCCAGATATTCCTGCAAAAAACGAAGGCTATCGGGGGGCATTGGCAAAATGCGTTCTTTCTTTCCTTTTCCAACTACCCTGATTTCCTTTCTGCTAAAATTGATGTCTTCTACCCTCAACTGTATGAGTTCCGACCTTCGCATGCCTGTGGTGTAAAACAAAAACAAAATGATCTTGTCGCGCCATTGATCAAAGGTATCTGCCTTCATGTCCGTTGCACGCATGATAACAGGAATCTCATCTTCCATCACATAAGAAGGCAGTCGCTTTCCTACCTTAGGCGCCACCACCTTTTTCATTGGGTTTTTTTCAAGGTGCCCATGCTTTTGAGCGTACTTATAAAAACTGTTGAGGGCCGACAACTTTCGGTTGATTGACCGCGGTGTGATCTCTTCCTTACTCATGGATACTACCCACGATCTTACCATCAGGTGATTGGCTGCCAATACATCGCGCACCTCGTATGTAACTGCCAGGTATGTCTCAAACTGCGTCAAATCATTGCGATAGGAAAGTACAGTGTGCTCACTGTACTTTTTGATTTTGGCCAGTTGGGAAAGAAATGTCTCAATCATTAAAACAAATATATTAAATATTTTCGTAATATGTATATACCCCCAATTATTTTTTGCTTCTAATATTTTTTACCTATTTCAGGGGCCATCACCTGGGCATCATTTTGCTCTTTCAGGCATTGGCAAACTTTCACTTATCTTTGCACCATGCAAGAAACAGGCGATCTTTTATCAATAAAACAATTTTCTTTAGCCATTCCGGGCGAAAAGCAAGACCTCGTTTTGTTGAACAACATCGAGCTTTCCATCCAACCGGGTAGCTTTGTGACATTAACGGGAAGATCGGGTTGCGGGAAGTCGGTCTTAGCCAGAAGTCTGGCCGGACTTTACCCTGTAAGTCAGCCAAAGCTGCAAGGCACCGTTTTGTTTAAAGGCAGGAGCCCATTTTCAGCTTCCGTTTTGGGAAAAGAAATAGGCATGGTTTTCCAGCAAGCTGCCCAATCTTTTGACCCGGTGATGAAATGTGGGAAACAGTTGACCGAAGTGGTAAGGAACCACCTACCCTGCTCAGAAAAGGATGCCATCGCTATGGTCAAAGCCTGGTTGCCCCGCTTTCAATTGTTGGATGTTGATAAATTTATGAATGCCTATCCGCATCAGCTATCCGGTGGACAACTTCAGCGACTTTCACTGGCAGCGGCAACCCTGCACAAACCGGATTTACTCATTGCGGATGAAGCCACCACCGCCCTGGATTCGGATAATGAAAAGGCCATCATCGGTCTGATCAAGCAGCTGTGTCAGGAATATGGCATGGCTGTTCTCTGGATCACACACAACCTGCCACAGGCCTTGCCACTATCTGAAAAGGTGTACATCATGGACCAGGGTACGATGGTAGAAAATGTAAGCATTGACCAATTTCTGCAAGTTAGACATCACCCAGCCACCCAGGCCTTGCTGGATGCTGTTTATCACAAAAATGCCATCACCAAAAAGACGGAAGAGAAAATCCTTCAAATTTCAGGAATACATAAAAAATTTGGCAATCTGGCGGTGTTGCATGATTTCGATCTCTCCATTTATGGAGGCCAGCGTGTGGCTGTAACCGGTCCGAGTGGCAGCGGCAAATCAACCCTGGCCCGCATCATTTGTGGTGTCGAACCCTTTGAAAAAGGCCAACTGCAATGGATGGTAAATGGTACTGCTCAAAAGGTACAGATGATTTTCCAACACCCTGCTCTTTCACTCAATCCCCGACTAACCATAGCCCAGAGCCTGGCTGAACCCTACCGTATCAACAGGCTTCCCTATTCTAAAGACGACCTTATCCGCGGTCTGACAGAAGTTGGACTTAGCGCCGAACACCTCGACCGCTTGCCCCACCAATTGTCGGGCGGTCAATTGCAGCGGGTATGCATTGCCCGGGCTCTTGCCCTGAAACCCAGACTCCTAATACTGGATGAAGCCGTGACTGCATTGGATGCTGTAAGCAAGACTGAAATTCTCACCTTACTCGATAAGGTGTATGCACAGCACAGCATAAGTTACCTGATGATCACCCACGACCCCTCTCTCGCAACAGATTTTTGTGACACGATTATATCCATCTCAGGCGAAAAATAATTTTAACAATGCTGTGTTTTAACATCCTACATAACAAGGGCCCGGTTATTAAGAATCATATTTATTTATCAAATATTTAACAATTCCATTCACCGCTTATCTACATAACCCGCCGTTTATCTAATACATTTTTGCCGGCACACAGCTATTTAATTTTTCATCACCAAAATAATAATCATGAATACCATCAGGCATACCCTGCTTGCGGCGGGGCTACTATTATGTATTACATTTTCCTATGGTCAACAAACGGAGACCTATCCCAAAAATGAACTTGAACTCAACAGTTTTAAATTTGGTTTTAGCAAAGACTTTGAATACACTTCTGCGGGCATGGGCATAACCTATAGACGAATGATCAACAAACACCTGGCCTTACATGCTACTGCCTATGGCAACCTCATCTCCCATGAATACAACGAGCGACAACAAAACTACCTCAACGGCTATCTCGGTGCAGGGGCAACCTGGTTTTTAAAAGAAAGCCGTCAGGGACTTTATGTTTCTACTACCCTACAGCACCGATTTTTATATGACATTACCTCCAAAGGCACGGTTTCTACCAGCCTGGCATTGTCAACAGCCATTGGCGCAAGAATCAATCTGAATAAAAATATCTACCTCAATGCCAGCATGGATTTGAACTATGATTTCACCCGCAAAAACTTTGATGTTGCACCCAATGTGGGCATAGGATTTCGGTTTTGATATGCCTATAAATAATAAAAAAAAATACAATACGTTGATATACAACATATTAGATTAAAATCAATAAAACTATTATATCAATGTTTAAAAATGTTTTCTGAAACTAACAGCCAGGTTACTTATACCGGATCACCATAAAGATCGTAATCGTCGGCCTGGGTAATCTTGATGTTGGTAAAATCCCCAATACGAAGGAAGTATTTTTTGGCATCTACCAGCACCTCGTTGTCTACCTCGGGACTGTCGTACTCGGTACGACCCACAAAATACTCTCCTTCCTTGCGGTCGATGAGTACCCTATATGTTTGACCTACTTTTTCGTGGTTTTTACCATTGCTGATGTCCTGCTGAATAGCCATCAAAGTAGAAGCTCTTTCTTCTTTGACATCTGCGGGTACATCGTCTTCAACGAGATAAGCAGAAGTATCTTCTTCGTGAGAATATTGAAAGACCCCCATCCGTTCAAACTGCATTTCTTTTACAAAGTCGCACAATTCCTCAAACTCTTCTTCGGTCTCCCCCGGGAAGCCAACCAAAAATGTGGTGCGTATGGCTATGTTGGGTACTTTTTTCCTGGCTTCATTGATGAGTTGGGTCTGTTCCTCTCTGGTGGTTTGCCTTTTCATGCGCGCCAACACCGTATCAGCTGCATGTTGCAGGGGTATGTCAAGATAATTACAAATTTTGGGCTGCCTGGCCATCACGTCAAAGACTTCCATAGGAAATTTGCTTGGGTAGGCATAGTGCAGGCGAATCCATTCAATTCCTTCGACTTCACACAATGCATCCAGCAATTTCGGCAGGGCTCTTTCTTTGTACAGATCCAGACCATAATAAGTCAGTTCCTGCGCTATGAGCATGATTTCTTTGACACCCATGCGTGCCAGGTTTTTGGCTTCCGTGACCAATGATTCTATGGGCCTCGATACGTGTCCGCCCCGCATGAGGGGAATAGCGCAAAATGAGCAGGTGCGATTACATCCTTCTGCTATTTTAAGATAGGCGTAGTGCTGAGGAGTGGTAGTAATGCGTTCACCTACCAGCTCGTGTTTGTAATCTGCGTTAAACTTGGCAAGGATGCCGGGCAATTCCATGGTACCAAAAAAAGCATCTACTTCAGGGATCTCAGTTTCAAGGTCATCTTTGTAACGTTGCGACAGACAGCCCGTGACGTACAATTTATCGATACCTCCCTTTTTGCGAATGGCTGCGTACTCCAGGATGGTGTTGACCGACTCCTCTTTGGCCAGGTCAATAAAGCCACATGTATTCACAATTACTATATTGGCTTTTTCATCGCTGTCGTGCACCACATCGATGTCATTGGCCTTGAGTTGGGTCATCAGGTTCTCCGAATCCACAATGTTTTTGGAGCAACCCAGGGTAATGATGTTGACCCTGTCTTTTTTGAGGGTTTTCGACTTCAAGCTTATGCTTTTTGGTACATAACTTCCTTCACTGCCCTGATGACTTTTGAAGGATTGGGTAGGTATTCTTCTACAAAGGTAGGTGCATAACCCAGTGAGGTGTCAGCTGCATTCACCCGCACTACCGGTGCATCCAGATAATCAAAGGCATAACGCTGCATTTCGTAAGCGATTTCAGCTGAGACGCCTGCAAAGGGCCATGATTCATCTACAACTACCATTCGGTTGGTCTTTTTGAGCGACTCCACCAGGGTCTTGTGATCCAGCGGACGAATGGTGCGCAGGTCGATGACCTCTGCAGAGATGCCTTGCTTCTCCAGTTCTATTGCCGCTTCTTTAGCAACCTCAATCATTTTGTTGTAGGACACAATGGTCACATCTGTACCTTCTCTCCTAATAGCGGCCTTTCCAATGGGTACTACGTAGTCACCATCAGGTACTTCGCCTTTGAGTCCATAAAGGATCTCTGATTCCATCATGCATACAGGGTCATTGTCACGAATGGCCGCCTTGAGTAAGCCCTTGGCATCAGCCGGATCGATACAGGATATCACTTTTAAGCCGGGCACGTTGCCCATCCAACTTTCAAAAGTCTGTGAATGTTGCTGAGCCAGCTGTCCTGCAGCACCTGAGGGTCCTCTAAATACGATGGGACACATAAACTGGCCCCCGGATTGTGTGAGCGTCTTGGCTGCATTGTTGACGATTTGGTCAAATGCCAGCACTGCAAAGTTCCATGTCATAAATTCTACAATCGGTCGCAAGCCGTTCATAGCCGCTCCTACCCCAATGCCCGCAAAGCCCAATTCTGCAATGGGTGTGTCGATCACTCTCTTGGGACCAAACTCATCCAGCATACCCTTACTTACTTTGTACGCTCCATTGTATTCTGCCACTTCTTCTCCCATGAGGAAGACGGTTTCGTCACGACGCATTTCTTCGCTCATGGCCTCTCCAAGTGCATCTCTCAGTGTAATTACTCTTGACATTGAATTGTTGATTTAAGGCTGCAAAGATAAAGGATAATGACATTATTTGGTGGGCAATTTTTAAGATATAACACACCCATTTAATAACATTTACACCGGTAAAACCAATGGAAAATCAACCAGAAGTTGGCGATGATATAAAAAACGAGCTTCATATCTTATTGAATTTTAACTATTTATCCAATAAAAACCATTTTTGCTTAATTTATTAAGCACTTTATAACTTTATTAATTATTTATTTAACCACTTTATTATCTTTTTTACTTATTAAATACATTGTTTTAAAT
>ERZ724507.857-NODE-857-length-13458-cov-6.322764_pt1 | contig 13458 bp, 11 predicted proteins | sample MGYA00376040_ERZ724507 | MGnify/ENA primary metagenome ERZ724507 (study PRJEB28724, sample SAMN07190883) | activated sludge metagenome | isolation source: activated sludge of sewage treatment plant in Hong Hong | place: Hong Kong | collected 2016-03-17 ...
TTGATCGCTTCCGTCGCCTCCTGGATCCGACCCACCACCTCCCGCAGCCGCTCGACCGTACTATTGGTGTCGTCCTTCAGCTGGCCGAAGGTGCCGTGGTATTCGGCTTCGATCTTCTTGGTCAGGTCGCCCGCCGCAAGGGCAGTCAGCACCTGGGCGACATCGTTGAGGCCCGCCGCCGCTGTATCGAGGAGTTGGTTGAGTCCCTGGGCCAGGTTGCGGAAGAAGCCTTCCTTGCCCTCCAGGGCCAGGCGACGGGTGAAGTCACCATCCGCGGCACCCGTGATGATGCCCTCCACTTCACGCTCGACCGCGACTTCGGCGGTACGGTCGCGCCATTCGGCCACGGCGCCCAGCCGCTCGCCGCGGTCGTTGATCACCGGGTTGGCCGAGACGACCATGAAGCGGCCGCCGATCTCCAGGTTGGCCGTGTAGGTGCTGGTGAACTCCGCCAGCAGCCGCGCCTGGTGCGCCGGATTCTTGTGGAAGCCGTCGATGTTCTGCCCCACCAGCTTGTCTGCGCTGAAGTTCGGCAACTGCTTGCGAATGTCCGCTTCGGCGTTCTTCAGGATGCGCTGCACCGACTGGTTGGCGTAGATGATGCGCCGCTCGGCATCGGCAATCATGACGCCGGTGCTGACGTTGTCCAGCGCGATCTTGATGCGCAGGTTTTCGCCGGCCGCACGGCGCTCTTCGGTGATGCGCTCACGCAGTTGGGTCTGCATGCGGTCCATCGACGCGACGATGCTCTCGCTGTCGCCCTTCGCGATGGCGATCTGATTGTCGAGCTTGCCCTCGGCCACGGCGTGCACGAAGCGAACCGCGTCCTCCGGCTCGCCGCCGATCTGCGCCAGAATGCGCTTGACGATGGCGCGTGCCAACAGGAACACGAACAGGGCCGCCAGCAGGGTCGAAGCGCTGTAGAAGACAGCGATCTTGGTGGCCCATTCCTTGAGGTCCTGCATGGCCCCCGTCAGATCTGTCGCCAGCTTGTCTTCGACCGCTTTCATGAGGTCGATCCGCGCCGTAGCAGCGGCAAACCACTTTTTGGCATCGAGGCCGAGGCTTGCCTCGTTCATGCGGGCAATGGCCGTCTGCTTGAAGTTGGCAACCTCCGAGACCGCGGAACCTGACAGCTTGTCGTCGGCAAAGCGGCGCTGCTCTTCCGTCGCATAACCCTTGAAGATCGCGAACCAGGTCTCCTGCGCGGACGACGTGTTGAGGAAGCGCACCAGCATCTCCGGTGCGAACTTGTCGGTACCGAACACGTTGGAGAGCACGGCGCGCTCGACGCCTGCCCGCTCCTTGGCCTGCAGCAATGCGCCATACGACGACGCCAGGCGGGCGATCTCCTTGTCGGTGCTGAGCGTCGACAACTGGCCGGGCGTCTTGAGCAGGGCGCCGATGGTCTGGGTAAAGTAGCCGATCGCGTCCGGCGCGGGAATTTCCAGCGCGGAAATGGCCTTGCGCCGGGCTTCCAGGTCGGCGAGCTGCTTGCGCGACTCATCCAGCGCCGCGGTGAATGCCGCACCGAAGGATGGCGCATCGATTCCCTCCAGACCCTGCTTCAGCGCGGCCAGGCGCTTGTCGACTTCACCGCGCTGCTTGGGCAGTTCGGCGGCAAAGTTGGCGCCCTTGCTGCCGATGAAACCGGAGCTCATGCCCCGTTCCTTCTGCAGCTCGTGCACCAGGGCGCCGGTGCGCGTGGCAACTTCGACCAGCCCCTGCATCCGTGTCATTTCGCGGGCCTGCAGAAGCTTCTCGACGGTATTCCAGCCCGATACCCAGATCATGCCCAGCAGCGGCACTGCCACCATGATCGCCAAACGCATGCGCAGCGAAAGCTTGTTCATTGCTCGCTCCCCCCTGGGTTCAGGCCGCGCTGGCGACCGTTTCGTCGACGAGCGCCATCTCCGCGGAGAGCATCAGGCGCTCGATGTCCACGACGATAAGCATGCGCTCGTCCAGCGTGCACAAGCCGTTGATGTACTTCGTATCCACCGTTGCCGCGAATTCCGGCGCCGGCCTGATCTGGTCCTTGCGCAGCATCGTCACGTCGGAGACGCTGTCCACGACGATGCCGACGACGCGACCACCAATGTTGAGGATGATGACCACGGTGAACGGCGTGTATTCCGCCTTGCCGACGTTGAACTTGATGCGCAGGTCGACAATGGGGACGATCGTACCGCGCAGGTTGATCACGCCCTTGAGGAAGTCCGGCGCATTGGCGATCGTCGTCGGAGCCTCGTAGCCGCGAATCTCCTGCACCTTAAGGATGTCGATCGCGTACTCCTCGGGGCCGAGGGTATAGGTCAGGTATTCCCTTGCCACACTGCCTTCGCCGGCGCCATCGCCTGTCTGGACCGCATTCTCTTGAACCATCATTTGCTCCTCGTCTCGATGCTCCGCTTCTTCAGGCGGCAGCCGGAACTGCGCTCTTCGCCATTTGAACCAGGGCGACCACGTCCAGGATCAGTGCCACATGGCCGTCGCCCATGATCGTCGCGCCGGAAACTCCCGGCACCTTGCGGTAGTTGGATTCCAGGCTCTTGATCACGACCTGGTGCTGGCCGATCAAGGCGTCGACGAACAGTGCCGCCTTCACGCCATCCGCCTCGAGCACGACCATGATGCCTTCGTCGAGCCGCGTGATCGTGTCGTGGATTCCGAAAATTTCATACAGGGCCACGACCGGCAGATACTCATCGCGCACCTGGACAAGCCGTTCGACGCCGGAGACGCTCTTGATCATGGAGCGCTCGGCCTGCAGTGACTCGACGACATAGCCGAGCGGGATGATGTAGGTCTCCTTGCCGGCTCCGACCGACATGCCGTCCAGGATCGCAAGCGTCAGCGGCAGGCGCACCGTCATGCGCGTACCGACGCCGGCCATCGACTCGATCTCGACCCGACCACCCATCGCCGAAATGTTGCGCTTCACCACGTCCATGCCGACGCCGCGTCCCGACACCTCGGTAACCTGATCGGCGGTCGAGAAGCCCGGTTCGAAGATGAGCAGCCAGACCTCGTTGTCCGTCATCTGGTCCTGCACGGCCAGGCCCCGCTCGCGCGCCTTGGAGAGAATCTTCTGCCGGTTGAGTCCGGCACCGTCGTCACCGACCTCGATCACGATGTTGCCGCTCTGGTGGTAGGCCTTGAGAGTGATCGTACCCATCGCCGGCTTGCCCTTGGCAATGCGGTCATCCGGCATCTCGACGCCGTGGTCGATGCTGTTGCGCACCAGGTGCGTGAGCGGATCGGCGATGCGTTCGATCAGGCCCTTGTCCAGTTCGGTGCCCTCGCCGATGGTCTTCAGCTCGATCTGCTTGGAGAGCTTCTGCGCCAGGTCGCGCACGACGCGCGGGAAGCGGGAGAAGACGACCGAGATCGGCATCATGCGGATTGACATCACCGATTCCTGCAGGTCGCGCGTATTGCGCTCGAGCTGGCCCAGCCCATTGTGCAGGCGCTCGAATTCAACGGGATCGAGAACCGATGCGGATTGCGCCAGCATCGCCTGGGTAATGACGAGCTCGCCAACGAGGTTGATGAGCTGGTCCACTTTTTCCACATCGACGCGAATCGACGTCTCGCCTCCCGCCGCTGGACGCGCAGCGCGCTTGGGCGCCTCCTACTTCGCCACCGTTTGCGTCGCCACGACCGGTGCCGCCGCCGGCGCCTCGGGGGCAGGTGCAGGCACATCGACGAAGAAGCCGAAGCCGTCGCCTTCGCTGCCCGCCTTGATTCCGGCATCCGGTGCTGGCTCGGCAACCGCGGGCACCGCCGGGGCATCGTCGAAGAATCCGTACGCGGTTTCCTCGGCAGGCGCAGCCTGAGCGACTGGGGCATCGTCGAAAAATCCGTAGGCGCCGTCGGCATCTCCCTGGGCCTCTGTGGCAGCGCCCGCCGGACCGATACGAATGCTGTCGCTGCGTGCGACGAATTCGAGCAGGCCGCGCACGGACTCGGGGTCGGCGCCGGCGCCTATGCTCAGGCGCCAGGGCTGGTCCGGCCCGGCGGAGCGGCCGATGATGGACACGGGCCACTGCTCGCCCAGCTCCGCGACGAGATTGTCCACGGCGGCCTGTGCCGCCTCGCCGTCGAGCTCAAGCACGAAGCTCGCCTCGAGCGCGCCGGCGGCGGCATCGGCGGGTTGCGGCACCGCAACTCCCGCGGAAGGGGCGGCGGCATCGCCGGTAAGGTCGGACAAACGCCGGCACATCGCCGCTACCTGGGCGGGGTCCGCGCTGCCGTCGCCGCGATGGGCCGCCAGCAGGTCCTTGAGTACGTCCCCCGCATCGAGGAAGGCATCGATCATTTCAGGACGCAATGCCAGCTCGCCCTTGCGAATCCGGTCGAGCAGATTTTCGAGTACGTGCGTCACCTCGGCCAGGTCGGTAAAACCGAAGGTACCCGACGATCCCTTGATCGAATGCGCAGCGCGGAAAATCGCGTTGAGGTCCTCGGCGTCCGGATTGGCGACGTCGAGTCCGAGCAGCAGCGACTCCATGTTGTTCAGGTGCTCCGCAGACTCCTCGAAGAACACCTGGTAGAACTGGCTCATGTCGATGGACATGGTGCCTCCCCGTCCGACGTCGGCGACGTCAGCCGATGACCTTCTTGACGACTTCGACGAGCTTTTGCGGGTCGAATGGCTTGACCAGCCAACCTGTCGCTCCCGCCGCCTTGCCCTGCGATTTCATCGCGTCGGAGGACTCCGTGGTCAGCATCAGGATCGGCGTTGTCTTGTACTGCGGCATGGCGCGCAGGCTCTTAACCAGGGTAATGCCGTCCATGCGCGGCATGTTCTGGTCGGTAAGGACCAGGTTGAAGCTCTTCGTCTTGGCCTTGTCGAGCCCGTCCTGGCCATCGACTGCCTCGACGACTTCGTAGCCGGAGCTCTTGAGGGTAAACGCCACCATCTGGCGTATGGACGCGGAATCGTCGACGGCGAGAATTGTCTTGGACATTTTCTGTGACTCCCTTCAGATACGGATGGCGGATTGGTTCAAAACAGTTCGACTCCGCCCTGGTTCATTTCCTTTTGATCGACCGGACAGTGATCGGTGGCTTGCTCCATGTCCTTGAGACGCTCTGATACGCCAAGCGTCTCGGCACGCAGTGATTGCAGGGCTACTGCTGCATCCGGCAATTCCGACGCGGCGTGCAGCGTCTGCGCCAGGGCGCCAAGATGCCGCGCAACTTCGTCGATGGCATCCACGCGCCGCCCGACATGGCCCAGCAGCTGCGAAACGATGTCCTGGAACTGCAGTGCGGTGACGGCACGCACCACCTGCACATCGACTTCATCCGCGATATTGCCGAGGCGGCTGAGGGCGACCACCCGCGCCTCGTTCTGCGATTCCATCGTATCGATGATCTTCTCGACGTTCTGCTTGGACTCGAAGGCAAATGTGAGGTCCTGGCTGGCCATGCGCTGAATCGCCGTCTCGGTCTGCTTGACGGTGACCTGCATGTTCTGGATCACCTTGTTGATCTGCTGGCTGAACTGCGACGTCCGCCCGGACAGGTCGCGGACCTCGTCGGCGACGACCGCAAAGCCGCGTCCCGCCTCGCCGGCGCGTGCTGCCTCGATGGCCGCGTTAAGCGCCAGCAGGTTGGTCTGCTTGGCGATGGCGCCGATCTCGGTAAGGATCGTCTGCACGTCCTGGGTTCGCGCCGAAATGTTCTCGGTAAGCTCGACCAGTTCCATGCCGAGTTTGCTGTTGCCGACGATGCTGTCGACCACGCGCTGCATAACTTCCGTGGTGTCCTTGACGAACTGGTCGAACCCGGCGCCGCCAGACTGCCCGTCCTTGCCCGACGTGACGGCGATCGACACCTCACGCTGGCGCTCCGTATGCTGGTTCATGTTGTGGAAGCTTGCGGTCAGGGTCTCGATCGCCTCGGAGAGGAGAACCTGCACGCGTGCCAGTTCGCCGCGGGAAATCTCGAACTGCGCCGAAAAACGGCGCGAGCATTCGTCGAGCAGGGAGTGGAACTCTTCGAGCAGCGCGGACTCCTCGCCCTTTGCGCGGCGCCCCTCGGCGCCTGCGGCATCGCCGCCACCGAGCGCGGTCGCGATTGCCTGCCACCCCAGTCCAACGAGCAGCAGCAGCACCCAGATGACCGGTGCATTGGCTCCGCCGACCACAGCGGCGGCAATTCCGCCGACCACGACCAGCCACGCGAGACCGAACCAGAAGACCTTGTTGAAGAAGCGCATGATCGTTCGATTGTAGTCGTGTTAACGAGCTGCCTCTGCAGCACGATTGAATAGTCCGCCGTCCAGATCGCGGGCGTTTTCCACCTCGGTCTGCCTTCCGTCGGCGAGGATTGCCTCTTCCGTACGCTTGTTGAGCACTATGATGCTGATGCGGCGATTGTTCGGGCTATAGGGCTGTTCCTTGTCGAACAGCACGGTCGACGCCAGCCCCACCACGCGCATCACCTTTGCATCCTCCATGCCGCCGGCGACCAGCTCCCGACGCGAAGCATTGGCCCGATTGGTCGACAACTCCCAGTTGCCGAAGCCGCGGTCACCGCCGGTATACGGCTGCGCATCGGTGTGGCCGGAAAGGCTGATGCGGTTGTCCACCTTGTTGAGCACCAGGCCGATCTCGCGCAGGATGGTACGCGTGTAGGGCTTCACCTCCGAACTGGCAGAATCGAACATCGGGCGGTTCTTGTCGTCCACGATCTGGATGCGCAAGCCTTCGGTGGTCAGGTCGAGCAGCAGCTGGTTCTTGAACTGGCTCAGCGACGTACTCGAATTGATCAGCTTCTCGAGATCCTCCTTGAGCCCTTCCAGCTTGGCCTTTTCGGTTCGCTCGAACTCGGCCTTCATGCGCTGCAGGTTGATGGTCTTCTTTTCCGCTTCGGTGTCACCTCTCTTGACCTGGCCGAAGGTCGATGTCAGGTCGCGCCCGCCGCCCTGGATCACCGACGAGGAATCGCCCGAGCCGGACCCGCCGGAAAGCGACAGCTTGAGCGGGTTCTGGAAGTAGTCGGCGATGCCGAGCAGGTCGCCCTGCGTGGTCGAGCCAAGCAGCCACATCAACAGGAAGAACGCCATCATCGCCGTGACGAAGTCGGCATAGGCGATCTTCCAGGCACCGCCGTGCGCTCCGGCGCCGCCCTTCTTGATCTTCTTGATGACGATTGGCTGCTGGGTATCGTCGCTCATCGCTGTTGGTCCGCGGTCGCCATGGGTTTCACTTGCCCTTGCGGCTCTTGAGATCTTCCTCGAGCTCGATGAAGGTCGGCCGGTCGTTGGCGTAAAGCACCTTGCGCCCGAACTCCACGGCGACCTGCGGTGCGTAGCCGTTCATACTCGCCAGCAGTACCGCCTTGATGACCTGGTAGATCTTGCCGTCCTGTTCGCACTTCTGTTCGAGCTGGCCGGCGACGGGCGCGACGAAGCCGTAGGACACCAGGATGCCGAGGAAGGTACCCACCAGCGCGCCGCCGATCATCTTGCCCAGGATCGCCGGCGGCTGGCCGACCGAACCCATAACATTGACGACGCCCATGACCGCGACGACGATGCCGAACGCCGGCACCGCATCGGCGACCTTCGACATGACGTGGGCGGGCAGGTGCGCCTCCTGGTGATGGGTCTCGATCTCGAGGTCCATCAGGTTCTCGATCTCGAACGCATTCAGGTTGCCGCCCACCATCATGCGCAGGTAGTCGCAGATGAATTCCATGACGTGGTGGTCGTGCTGGATTTTCGGATACTTGGAGAAGACCGGGCTCGCTTCCGGATTCTCGATGTCGCCTTCGATGGCCATCAGGCCTTCCTTGCGCACCTTGCCGAGAATCTCGTAAAGCATCGCCAGCAGGTCCATGTACAGGGCCTTGTCGAGGCTCGAGCCCTTCAGGGCGCCGGGCAGCGCCTTCAGCGTCGCCTTGACCGCCTTGCTGCCGTTCGACGCAACGAAGCCGCCGATGGTAAGTCCGACGATCGCCAGATATTCGAGCGGGACGAAGAGGGCCGCCAGGCTGCCATGCACCGCGTAGGTACCGACGGATGCAGCCAGGATGATGACGTACCCGATGATCAGTAACATCGACGCAGGCCCTGAACGAATATTTTTCTAGTTCGTCGTGCCTGCCCGCAAAGGCGCGGCAGGCACGGATTGGTCTGCCATCATAACGGCAAACCGGGCGTGCGCGACAGGCTCGGCAACGGAATTGCCGAGTCAGGCCGGAAAGAATGAAAAAACTGAAACCGGCGGACTGGCCGCCGGTCCTGCAGAGGCTGCCGCGAGTGCTACCTCAGGCAACAGCTCCTGCCGCGCTGGCCGCGGCTTCAGCGGCACGCCGCGTCTTGCCGGCACGAGCCGGCATGTGGCACAGGCCGCACACGTAACCACGGGTTGGATCGTAGGCGTGGGCAACGAACTCCCCGCCGCATTCGCGGCAGGTGGCCATCTGCAGCATGTTGGCATCGAAGAAGCGCACCATGGTCCACGCCCGCGTCAGCGACAGCACGGTTTCCATGCCGCCACGTTTCACCTGATCGAGATACATCCGGTAGGACTTGATGATCAGTTCGAGGCCGGCCAGCTGCGTATGTGACTTGAGAAAGCGGAAATAGGCCATGAACAGCGAGGCGTGGATGTTCGGCTGCCAGGTCATGAACCAGTCGGTCGAGAACGGCAGCATGCCCTTGGGCGGCGACTCGTGCCGGACTTCCTTGTAGAGTTTGAGCAGGCGCTCGCGGGAGAGATTCGTCTCGGCCTCGAGCAGCTGCAGGCGGGCGCCGAGTTCGATCAGCTCGATGGCGAGCCCGATATCCTTGGCTTCGATAATGACGGATTTATTGCGCATGGGAAGTCCTCCGCTACGGGAACCCGGTAAAGGGGGTTGAAACGACGTCGTCAGGCCATCGAGGCGACGGGCCTGCCCGCGGCGAGAATCGTCGCATGCAGGTGGCCGACGCCGCGGTCACGCTCGTGGTTGGCGAGCAGATCGAGCAGCAGCGTGTCGTCGAAGCGGAAGTTGCACAGCAACATGTCCGAGCTGGCCATCTTCAGGACCTGTCCCGGAGTCAGGCGCCCAATCAGGTCTGCAATCTCTTCGCTGATGCCAAGCCGGAAGATGGCCGTCTCGCGATCCGAGCGAACCATGTTCTGCGCCAGCATGAGGTACGAGAGATTGACTTCCTTTATGTCGTTGTAGGTGTCAGTCGATTTCATCGGTATGCACTCCTTGTGAGCGCCGGCCGGGCCAAGAAATGCCCGAATCACGGCGATTGCATGTTCCCATGAGGCATGACAAGAAAGAAATCACTGGAAAAACCAATCTTTTGTAAGAATTAGATAGAAGATCATTGTAAGAAAAAACCTTACAAAATCACTCCATCTTTATGAAGTTTATAGAGTATTTTCCATTGAACCCGACCGGGCCGGCGATCCGGGCGCCGCGCTAGAATCAATCAATGGATCCGGCGATGAACTTCTGCAGCGCCTGCGGCGCCCCTGTCTCGCTGCGCATCCCCGCCGGCGACACGCTGCCGCGACACGTCTGCGACAGCTGCGGTGCAATCCATTACCGCAATCCCCGGCTCGTAGTCGGGGCCCTGCCGGAATGGGAGGGACGCGTGCTGCTCTGCCGCCGCGCCATCGAACCGCGCCATGGCAAGTGGACCCTTCCCGCCGGCTTCATGGAGAACGGGGAGACCGTGGCGGCAGCGGCACTGCGGGAGACCCTGGAAGAAGCCTGTGCTCGGGTGGAGCTGGGCGAGCTCTACACCATGATCAGCGTGCCGCACATCCACCAGGTGCATGTGATCTACCGCTCGCGCCTGCTCGACCTCGATTTCGCCCCCGGCGCCGAGACCCTGGAGCTGCGCCTGTTCGCCGAGGAAGAAATACCCTGGGACGAAATCGCGTTCCGCACCATCGCGATTACGCTGCGCCACTACTTCGCCGACCGCCGCGCCGGCAGCTACTGCTTTCACGCCGAAGACCTCGCGCTGCCCCCGCGTCCTGCCGCGTGATCAATCTCCGTCGAGATTGAATACCACCGGCAGCGCCACCGCAAAAGCCTTGCCGCGCAGGCTTTCCGGCAGGCGCGCCCGCAGCGCGCCGGCGTCGATCATGGTCAGTGCCGCGCGGTCGAGCAGTTCGTGCCCGGACGATTTCGCTATGGCTGCAGGACGCGGCCGCCCGTCGGCCCCGACCTCGACGCGGACATCGACCGTGCCGGCCCATCCCGCTTCCATCGCCTGCGCAGGGTAGCGCTTGAAACGTCGGGCCTGGCTGGCGACGGCAAGCCTGTAACCGCGCAAGCCGTCCAGCGCTTCACCGCTGGCCATGCCCTCGGTCAGCATGTTGCCGCCATTCGCAACGGGCGGTGGCGCATCAGCCGCCACAGGGGCGGCAGCCGACCGTGGAGCGGCGGGTACGGGCGGTGCGGTGCTGGCGCTTGCCGCGGGCACGGCCGGCTCGATGCTCGCCAGCTTAGGCGCGTTTGCGTCGGTAACCACCTTCGGCGCCGGCACGGGGCGCGGTGCGGACGCCAGGGGCATGGCAGGGACGGCGGGGGCAGCGATCGGCGCAGGGAGCAGCGTGGCCTGCAGCGGTGCAGCATCAATCCTTTCAAGCAGGCGCGGCGCGTGCGGCCACAGCACCAGCAGGTGCAGGAACAGCGACGCCGCCAGCGCGTAACGCAGCCGTCGGGCGTCTAAACCCCCCGTTTCCATGCTTTGAAAACCCACCCCGCTCTGCTAAATTCAGCCCGACAGGGGATTGTAAAGAGATGACCGGACATCCGCTGATTCTTACCCTCGACCAGCACGGCGTGCCGCACCGCTGGGTCAGCTGGCAGCATGCCTGCGTCTACGTCGCCCGCGATCTGGTCGCATGGGACGCCGGCGATACCCAGTTCGTCTTCTACGGCGGCGTCAACCGTCTCACCGGGCAGCGTTCGGAGCTCGCCACCAGCAGCATCATCGCCATTCGCGGCAAGGCACTCTCGGGCCAGTCGATGCAGCAGGTGCCGCCATTGTCGAATCGCGAGTTGTTCCACCGCGACCGCCATGTCTGCGCCTACTGCGCCAAGGAGTTTTCCGGCCAGCGCCTGACCCGCGACCATATCAAACCTGTCTCGCAGGGTGGCCGCGACACCTGGATGAACGTGGTCACCGCCTGCCGCAACTGCAACCAGGCCAAGAGCGGACGCACCCCGGAGCAGGCGCGCATGCAGTTGGTCTACGCGCCCTATGTGCCGAACAAGGCCGAGTACCTGATCCTTAGCAACCGCAATATCCTGGCGGACCAGATGGACTTCCTCGCCCGCCACGTGCCTTCGCAGAGCCGCATTCGCGGCTCCTGAGCGGCCCCTCGGCCATGACCCTTGCCGCCGCGGCCAAGCCGCTGACCTCGTACCGCCCCTACTGGGCGAAGCGCTTCGGCACCGCGCCCTTCCTCCCCATGTCGCGCGCCGAGATGGAAGCATTGGGCTGGGACCGCTGCGACGTGATCCTGGTCACCGGCGACGCCTACATCGACCACCCCAGCTTCGGCATGGCCCTGGTCGGGCGCCTGCTCGAAGCCCAGGGTTTCCGTGTCGGCATCGTCAGCCAGCCGGACTGGCATTCGGCCGACGCATTTCGGGCGCTCGGCCCGCCAGCGCTGTTCTTCGGCATCACCGCCGGCAACATGGATTCGATGGTCAATCGCTACACGGCCGACCGCAAGATTCGCTCCGACGACGCGTACACGCCGAATGCCGAGCCGAACAAGCGACCCGACCGTGCCGTTACCGTATATGCCCAGCGTGCGCGCGAGGCCTATCCCGACGCCAATGTCGTGATTGGCAGCATCGAAGCCAGCCTGCGTCGCATCGCCCATTACGACTACTGGAGCGACAAGGTGCGCCGCTCGGTGCTGCCCGACAGCAAGGCCGACCTGCTGATCTTCGGCAACGCGGAGCGCGCACTGGTGGAACTGGCGCACCGCCTGGCCCGGGATGAACCGATCAGGGCGATACGAGATCTGCGCGGCACGGCCTTCATGGTGCCGCGCGCCTGGTTGCCGGGACCGGAATGGACCGAGGTCGATTCGACGGTGCTCGATACGCCGGGCGCGGTGCAGGCGCACCCCGACCCCTACGCCAGCGAGGAAGCGAAGTCGACCGCCGGCGCCGCAAGCACGGCACCGGTCCGCGTCGTGCCCAAGGCCGAGCGTCTGGCCGCGCGCCGCGATGGCCGCTCCCACACGGTGGTGCGCCTGCCGGCCTACGAGCAGCTCAAGGACGACCCGGTGCTGTACGCCCATGCCTCGCGTGTCTTCCACCTCGAGTCGAACCCCGGCAATGCCCGCGCCCTGGTCCAGGGCCACGGAGAACGCAACGTCTGGCTCAACCCGCCGCCGATCCCGCTGACCACCGGGGAGATGGACCTAGTCTATGGCCTGCCCTATGCGCGGGCACCGCATCCGTCCTACGGCGCGGCGAGGATTCCGGCCTGGGAGATGATCCGCTTTTCGGTGAACATCATGCGCGGCTGCTTCGGCGGTTGTACCTTCTGCTCGATCACCGAGCACGAGGGACGGATCATCCAGAGCCGGTCGGAGGAATCCATCCTCCACGAGATCGAGCAGATCCGCGACCGCACCCCGGGCTTTACCGGCTACATCTCCGACCTCGGCGGCCCAACCGCCAACATGTATCGCATGGCCTGCAAGGACAAGCGGATCGAGGAAAACTGCCGCCGCCTGTCCTGCGTCTATCCCGGCATCTGCGAGAACCTGAACACCGACCACGCACCGCTTGTGTCGCTGTACCGCAAGGCGCGCGCCCTGCCCGGCATCAAGAAGATCCTGATCGGCTCCGGGCTGCGCTACGACCTTGCGGTCAAGTCGCCCGAATACGTGAAGGAACTGGTGACCCATCATGTCGGCGGCTACCTCAAGATCGCGCCCGAGCACACCGAGGAAGGGCCGCTGTCGAAGATGATGAAGCCGGGCATCGGCAGCTACGAGCGCTTCAAGCAGATGTTCGAGCGCTTTTCGCGCGAGGCCGGCAAGGAACAGTACCTGATCCCCTACTTCATCGCCGCCCACCCCGGCACCACAGACGAGGACATGGTGGAACTCGCGCTCTGGTTGAAGCGCAACGACTTCCGCCTCGACCAGGTGCAGACATTCCTGCCCACGCCGTTGGCGTTGGCTACCGCCATGTGGCACACGGAAAAGAACCCCTTGCGCAAGGTGTCGGCCACATCGGAAGCTGTTCCCGCAGTGCGCGGCGCGAGGCAACGGAGACTACATAAGGCCTTCCTGCGCTGGCACGACCCGGAAAACTGGCCACTGCTGCGCGAGGCACTTAAATCGATGGGCCGTGCCGACCTGATCGGGCCAGGCAAGCGCCACCTGGTACCAGCGTGGCAGCCGGCCGGAGCGGCGCAGGCCAAGGCGGTCGCCAGGCCGCGACGGCCCGCCGCGC
>ERZ724507.858-NODE-858-length-13445-cov-4.682748_pt1 | contig 13445 bp, 9 predicted proteins | sample MGYA00376040_ERZ724507 | MGnify/ENA primary metagenome ERZ724507 (study PRJEB28724, sample SAMN07190883) | activated sludge metagenome | isolation source: activated sludge of sewage treatment plant in Hong Hong | place: Hong Kong | collected 2016-03-17 ...
GATATACAATGATGCCGGAACGTCGCGAGGCCCCGGGCGATCCGATGCCGAAACCGACTACGCCGTCGGAAGAAGGCGGCGGTCCTCGGCGGCCGGATACCGGTTCGCCCGACAAGGATAATCTGCTGAAGCGGATGCGAAAAGTCGACCCCAAGCAGGCAGAGCGCTATCGGCAGCGCACGGGACAATAAACGTGATAGTCATCGTGAAACGTAACGGTTGCGGGTGTGTCTAACGAGGTAGGCAATGGGGATGCAGGGAGATTTCTTTCAGCTGTTGAAAGAGCAGGGCTATCAGTTCGGCAATCCCGTCGCGGCTGCGGCGGGAATGGATATTCCGAACGCCACCACGATTCTTGCGCTCAAGTATCGTGACGGAGTGCTGGTGGCGGGTGACCGCCGGGCCACCGCCGGCAACATGGTGATGTATGACCGGACCGACAAGGTATTGGAGATCGATCGCCATAGTGTCCTGGCGATTGCCGGTGTGCCGGCCACTGCCTACGAGATGGTTCGTGTGCTGGAGCATTCATTCAAGTATTACCGTCGCACACAGCTACAGGAGCTCAGTTTTGAGGGTAAACTTCGCGCCGTCTCCAAGTTACTGAAAGAAAACGTGCCGGCGGCGTTGGCTGGAACCGGAGCGGTGGTGCCCGTTTTTGCCGGGTTTGATCATGAGCAGGAAGCGGCCAAGATCTACTTCTACGACATTCTCGGGGCTGAGTTCGAAGCGGTGGAGTACGCCGTGTCCGGCTCCGGCTCGCCGACGATCCGGGGCATCCTTCATTATGTGAACACCTGGGGCCCTCAACCGCTCGCGGCCTTGCCTGAAGAGCAGGCGACGGTGCAAGCCCTGCGATTGCTTTCCAGCGCGGCGGAGTTTGATTCGGCGACCGGTGGCGTGAATCGTGAGCTGAATCTGTATCCGGTGGTGAAGCTTATTACCGCAGCAGGGGTGCAGACCATTCCGGATACTGATTTGAAACACTTGTACGAGCGTGACGTCGTCCGCGCGCTCTAGCCTATCGATGTTCACTTGAAGGCTGGAGACCTCGCGGGTCTAAGATGATCAGGATAAAGGTGACGTGTTATGTATGAAGAACCCTATCGGTGGATCGAGGCGGTCGGGAATCGGCGGCAGTATCTCGATGAACAGTTTGCGATGGGTGCGCCGGTCGTGGCGTTGGCCTACGCTGACGGTATCGTGCTGCTGACCGTGAGCCGAGGCACGCCGAAGCTCTATGAAATTTACGATCGCATTGCGCTGGGTGGCATGGGACACCCGGCCGATCTGGAGAAATTACGGTTCTCGCTCTTGGAAATGGCCCATGTCGAAGGCTTCAATCGATCGCCCTCCGATGTGACAGGTGCGAGGCTGATGAAGTACGGCCTGGCGCCGGCCATCAAGCAGGCGTTTGAAGAGATTTATAAGGCGCCCTTCATCGCCAAAATTCTCTTGGCCGAATTGGGCGTGAAACCGGAGCGGGATCTGTTTCTGACCATCAACTACGATGGCAACTTTGAGGAACGGCGGGGCTGGGCTGCGTTGGGTGCGACGTCCGCCGTGCAAGTTCAAATGGCTCGGTATATCGACGCACAGCCGGGGTTTGCCCAGGCCTCATTGGCGCAGGCCGTAGAAACCGGTCTCTGCGCGTGGGCGGTGGGATCTCTGGCGCAAACCTCGTCCGGTACATCGGATGGCGACTCCTCTGTTCGCGACGCGGCAGAAAAACCGGACGCTGAAGCCTTGCCCGACAAAACGGCCTTGCTGGCTCATGTGCGGCAGACCGTGGCCGAAAAATCTCTGGAATGCGTGCTGCTGGAACGCAATGGCCCTGGTTCGTCCAAATATCGGACCCTTCGCCCGGACGAATTAGGCCGCGTGCTGCCGTCGGCGGTTCGAGCCTCACAGTGATCTCCTCCCGAGGTAAGACGGAACAAATGGGCTTGGCATCGATCACGTTCTGGAGCCCGGTACCCATAGTTGGCTGAATATGCTGAATCGTATTTTCGGGATCGAAACGGAATATGGCCTCCTGGTCAATCAGGATCGGCCTGACCATTCGCCTTCCTGGGTGGCGCAGCGCATCCGGGACCACATTTTTCACATCGCCCGTCGCGGCGTGCTCGATCTGCACCATCGTGGGCATGATGAGCCGCCAGGCAACGGGGGGTTTCTGACGAACGCCGGGCGCATCTACATCGACATGGGCCATTTGGAGTATGCCTCGCCTGAATGCACGACCCTTGCGGATCTCGTGGCATCAGATCGCGCCGGAGACCGGATCATTCAACAGGCCGTGACTGCTTTGGGACTGGACGAGACGGTCTCGCTCATCAAGAACAATATCGACCACGAAACCGATGCGACGTTCGGGTCGCATGAAAACTATTTAGTCACTCGCCAGTTCCCCTTTTCTCGGCGCGGTCTTGGTCCGCTGGTGACTTTCTTGGTCACCCGTCAAGTGTTTACCGGCGCGGGGCGGATCGGTTGCGCCGGTGATCCTAATGAATGGGTGCAAATCGGCGGGCTCATCTTGCATCGTCCGGGGTTGCGGGACGCGCAGGATCGATCGATTGTCCCGTTTCAGATCTCCCAGCGGGCCGATTATATCGTGAACGATTTCTTTGAATGGGTGCAGCACAATCGGGCCATCGTCAATACGCGCGATGAGCCGCTCGCGGATCCCAATCAATACCGCCGCATCCATTTGCTCTGCGGCGATTCGAATATGGCGGAATATGCCACCGCGCTGAAGATGGGCACGACAGGATTGGTCCTGCAACTGATCGAGGCAGGCCAGGCTCCCCGTGGATTGAGTATCAGCGAGCCGGTTGAGGCGTTGCAGGACCTTTCGCGGGACCCGGATCGCCAGTGGATTGTCCGGCTGGAATCCGGGCAGTCGATCTCTGCGCTCGATATTCAAGAACAGTTTCTTGCCGCCGCACAGCGACATTGCAAAGGCCAGGACGAAGAGACGGATTGGGTGCTGGAGCAATGGGAGTCGGTGTTGACCGACCTGCGGCACGGGTATGAAAAACTCGTGGGCCGGATCGACTGGGCCTCAAAACTCTGGCTATTGGAAACCTACCGGGAGGCGGAACAGCTGGCGTGGGACGACCCGATGCTGAAGAGCCTCGATCTGGAATATCACAACCTGCATCCCGAGCGGGGACTCTGCTACGGCCTTGAAGAGGAGGGGCGGGGACCACGCCTCACGACAGACAAGGGCGTCCAATTAGCGCAGGACCACCCGCCCCGCAATACGCGGGCCTTCGGCCGAGGTGAATTGGTGCGGCATCTGCTGGCGTCCACGGCGACTGGGCCGGGGGTAGATGTGGCGCATAGTTTTGGTGACCATGCCTCCTGTGAATACATTATCAACTGGTCCAATTTTAAGTTGCGTGATACCGAGCCGTTTTTTATGGCCGACCCGTTCAAAACCTACGTGCAGGACGTGCGAAGCCATCTCAGTGCACGCTAGTTCCGGCCTACCGATTCCATCCCACTCGCTCCATCGCACCTTTGGACACATCGAACGCAAAGCGCAACTGCACCGCAAAGTACTTTTGAACCAGCCCTGATTGATCCAGCGGCCGATCTTCCTCGCGATAGAAGGCCAGTTCCATGTCCTGCCAGCGCACGGCAATACCGACGATCCAGTCGAGCTCGGAGGGGTTCAGGGTCTGACTCGCTTCGCGGTCGGTGAAGAGGTTTACGTCGCCATACAGCACGACCTTGTTCTTATAGACATCCATGTCGGCATGGGCGACATACCGGAACAAGGCGCGGCCGGTATTATTGGGTCTGGCGAAGTACTGGCTGTTATGAAAGAGCCACCCAGCTCCGGCATACGCGGTGAAATTCTGATGAGGAAAGGTGCGCCGCCACCAGGTGGAATCCTGAATGGCCTGAAATCGTGCCGTCACGAGCGCGTCGGCATAGGCTTGCTTCAAGCCACGGCGGTCGAGGGGCGCATCGCGTTCATACTGTAACCGCCAATTGAATCGGTCCAGCACACCGGTGAATGCGAAGGTGCCGTCCCACTCAGAAAGTTTGATCCACCCGTCGGTGCGATCCGAGAAAAAGTTCTGATCGGTATAAAAGGTAAGGTATTGCTTATAGAGGTCTGTCTCCAGATGCAGCATGTGCCGCATGCCGACGAGACCGGTATTGTCAGGGCGGGCGGCAAAGGTCGGATTCTTCACAAACGCCCCCGTCAGGAAGTATCCGCCGAACAGGGTTTCCTCCTCCTCCCGTGCTTCGTGTTCCGGTTCATCCATGGAGGGAAGTGGCCGGCCGTATTTTTCGAGACCGTAGGCAGGAGGGGGCCAGTCAGCGACAGATTGCAGGCACCAGGCCATCAGCAGCAGGCCCAGGATCTTGCGACCGTTGAAGCGCCGGGTCTTCATTCCTGGCAATTCGCAAAGATTTCTTCACAATCATTGGAGGCATCAACAGAACTGGGCACGAAATGGTATCGGACCCGATCGACCCGCTGATCTTTGAGGATCACGGTCGCCCAGCAGCCATGATGGACGGTTGGCCGGCTTCCCTTCGATGACACCATGGATTCCTCGAGGAGGGGGGCCTCCCGGTAATAGCGGAGCATGATCACCGGCCCGTCTTCACGCTTCTGTAACGGATTCCCGGCGCAGGCCAGTACTTCTTGAAGGGTTTTTGCCTGAAGTGCTTGCTGGTGAGGGTACCCTTCTGTGACGGGCGGGCTGGTTTGACAACCAAGCACGAAGCCGGTCAGGAGGATGTTCAGCAAGCCAATGTAGAGCCGGACGTAGGCAGTCTGCATGATGAGTGACAGGGCTAGAGAGCCAGGCCCTGTGGGTAACATAACTCTTTGTTTCAAAGCAACCGAACAGCCGGCCTGGACTACGTGGACCCCGTTGAATCCCATTCGCTGGAAAGACTGCCAGCAGCGTAGGCGGCTGATGTCCGAGGATGCGGATCAGCTCCCTGGAAAAACGGGCCTTGTCGTTGTCAGTGCAAGGGAGTGGATACGGTAGGTCTCGGAATTACGTATGCCAGGTATCCGCGTCAGTATCATGACGGTCGTCAGTGCTCTGACTGGTCCTGTCAGCGGGTTGGGGGCCGTAGGCGGCGCGACCGGGGATGGGAAGCCCTGCAGCTAACAACTAGGTTATTTCTTGTAGGCCGCGGGATATCTTTTCTACTGATGAGTTGACAATTATGTCTAATCACCTAGAATAAGCTTCGAATCTCAGACAGATTGGCTAGTCGCTGTGTGCCTACACTGAGGCTGTGCGTGCCGCTTATCCTTCCCCGTTTTGATCATCCGACATCCTCCCGCTGTTTTGGAATCGTTCGTGCGCTTGCAAGAGTCCAGCCTCGCCTCGACGCTCGATGCATGACGGGGCGAGATGGCCACGGGTTACTCACCACGATGCTGTGGCAGGACCGACACCAGGACTCAAACTAGCGGGAGGAAATGTATGTCGTCTGATAGCACTGCGCGTAATGTGACTCAGCCGTTATCTGCCCTCTGCGGGCATGAGGATAGCCTGAACGTTCCGGCCGTCGAGAGAAAGAAAACGCAGGACGCCTGGTCGCTTTCTCTCGCCGAACGGCGAGCGTCTCGTCGTCTGGCGCTTCGCCTCTCCACTCAGTTGTTTTTTCAGGGACACACCTGGAAGGGGGTGACCAGGAGCCTCAGTCTTGGCGGCCTCTCGATGGACTTTGTCTCCGACATTCCTGCCATGCTGAATCAGCGGATGATGTTGAGCTTTAGCCCGGATGATCGCGGGTTGGACAGCGTTGGTATCGTGTGCGGTATTCGCTCGTCCGAGGATGTGCACGTACCTGGTCGCACTCAAGCGGCGGTGACACTGGCCATCCAGTTCATACACCTGAGTGACGCAGATGAACGGGTTGTGGCATCGCTCCTCAGTCATGGCGCTACCGCGCCAAGACACATGCGTCTGGCGGCCGCCTTGGTCGTGCAGGAAGGAGAGGAGTCCCTCATTGATACGGGTTCATTACAGACCGCCGCTACGCCTCCGGCCTCCATGCAACTGGTACGAGGGCCAGAACGCCCGAGGGAAGAGCGACGGCGACAGCAGCGGGTGGTTGTTGGATTGAGCACGGAAGTGAGTCTTCGAACTCGTGGCGGGGATCGGCCGTTGTCCGCTGGCTTGACGACGGACTTGTCGCCCAATGGCGCGTGCGTCCACCTATCGGCTGAAGAAGATCTCTTGGGATCGGAGCTCGAATTACGATGGTTGCCATCCGCTCCCCTCCAGGGATCTTCGACCGATTCTTTGTCGGCAACCCTGTGCTCGGTGGTGGGGGAAGTGGTGTGGACCAGACCAGTTGCACCCGAGGCTCGCCCCGGGTGCGTCCCTGTGGCAGGGCGTACCGTGCTGGCAGGGGTGCGCTTTCTCCCGGTTGCGAAGGAAGCGGAAGATATCATCGAACATTTCCTGGGACAGGTGTCGATGCCAAGCCCTGAAACAAAAGTGGGCAGTCCCACCGTGCTCAGTGAGTTCTCAGAATGTTTCCGACCATCCGGCCTCCGGATCGTCATCTGCCATGACCGGCCACAAGTTGCCCCGGCAGCTGACGCCCCGATTATCGTATTGGCGCCGGGATATGGGGAGAGCAAGCGCGATTATGTGCCCTTGGCGTATTACCTGGCGGGCAATGGGTTCCACGTTGTCCGTTATGACAATGTGAATCATGTCGGGGAAAGTGACGGACTGGTGACGCAATTCCGGCTGGAGGACATGGAGGCGGATCTCGAAACCGTGTTGGACCATGTCGCCAATCAATGGCCGGGACGACCGATCGGCCTCGTGGCGACCAGTCTGGCGGGACGCGTCGCGCTGAAGGTGGCCGGCAAGGTGTCGCATGTGCGGCTCTTGACCCTCATCAACGGAATTATGGATGTCCGGCATACGCTGCAGGCCGTCCATCAAGAGGATTTGATTGGAGAGCATCTGTCAGGTGTACACAAAGGCGTGGTGAACATCATGGGGCTCACCATCGATGCGGATCGATGGTTGGCGCATGCGGTGGAGGGCGAGTATGCCGATCTCCTGACGACGCAGCGGGATGCCTCGCGTCTCCAAACTCCGGTCGTCCTGTTTCATGCCGAGCAGGACGCCTGGGTCGATCCCGCTTCTATTGAGCGGGTGACCGAGGCAATCGGTCCGTATTTGCGCCACTCCTTCGTTGTGCCGGGCGCATTACATCGCCTGCAGGAAAGTCCACGGAAAGCCCGTACCGTGTACCGGCAAATCGCCGTCTGTTGCCAACAGGAACTCTGGCCGGCGCGGCGGCCGGAGCGAATGGTCGAACCGTCCCACCGTGAAATCGGTGTGCAGAACCGGCTTGAGCGCGAACGGAGCAAGAAGCGGAAGCCGATGGGAAAGTCTGATCACGTGGCGTTTTGGCAGGAGTATTTACAGAACTTTCAGACGATTCCCAATGTGGCCGATTTCTGGCGGCTCATGGATCATCTCTATCGATTGATGGGCGATTGCCACAAGGGCGAGCGCATTTTGGATGCCGGTTGCGGGAACGGCAATTTCGGGGTCTTCCTGCAATTGAATCAGGCGTTTCGGCAGCGGTATGGCAAGCGCGGCGATTTTCGCTCTCCCGATTACGTCGGTCTCGACTTCGTGCCGGCTGCATTGGCTCAAGCCATGAGCAATTTCGAGCAGGTCGGTGCGACGCTGCAGGGGCAGTTTTATGAAGGGCTGCGGGCCTATGAGCCCATGTCGATGCGTGTCTGCCAGGCTGACCTGGAAAGCGCGCTGCCGTTTCCCGATCACTCCTTCGACCGCGTCGTCTGCAACCTGGTGCTGGGCTACGTACGTGACCCGCTGTTCACTTTACGCGAATACCTGCGCGTGCTCACTCCACAGGGGCGGTTGGTCATTTCCAATTTGAAACCGTATGCCGATCTATCGGCCATTTATCGCAATTTTGTGGATACGGCTCAGACGAAGGATCAGGTCGAGGAAGGTCGTCGCCTGCTGGACAATTCTGGTAGAATCAAGGAACGCGAAGGCGAAGGCACGTTTCATTTCCACTACCAGACTGAACTGGAAAGTCTACTGCGAGCCGCGGGAGTCTCACGCCCGCGAGTGTATTCCACGTTCGGCAATCAAGCCCTCATTGCCGTGGCCGAAAAGGGCATGGCGCACGTCACGGTCGCTGCATGATGACACGGCTCCGGTCCTCCCGGAGGACTTGATATGAAAGTGCTCGCAATCAGCGCGCTGGTCAATGCGTTGGCTGCGACAGGGCTCGGAATGTTCGTCTATTTCCGGGATCCTGCCGCTGCGCGCAACCGGATCTACGGGCTGTACTGTCTGAGCATCGCGTTCTGGAGCGTGTTTTACTGCGGGTGGCAGCTGGCGGAGTCGAAAGATCTCGCGCTGAGCCTGTTGCGCCTGGTCATGGCCGGCGCGTCTCTCATCCCCATCCTGTATTTTCACCACACAGTCACGTTTCTCGACATTGCGGTTCGCCATGCCAAGGCGCTGAAAATCGGGTATGGACTAGCCGGACTGTTCCTGCTGGTCGATACGACTCCCTGGTTGGTGGCCGGCGTGCATCCGGCCATGTCTTTTTCCTTCTGGCCGGTACCGGGCCCGTTCTTCCATCCATTTCTCGCGTATTTTCTCTGGTACGTGGTCTATGCCACCTCACTTGTCGGTGTCGCGCTTCGCGATGCCAACGGGATTCGCCGCCATCAATATGCCTACATGCTGGCAGCCAGTGTCATTGGCTATGCCGGCGGCGCGACGAATTTCCCGCTCTGGTACGGGGTGCCGCTGTTGCCCTATGGGACGGTGCTGATCACGATGTATACGGCGTTGATGGCGTATACGATCGTTCGGTATCGCCTGATGAATATCAGCGTCGTCCTGAACAAAGGGCTGGGATATGCCATCGTACTGGCGATTATTGTGGTGGCGACCTCTATCGGCGCCGTCCTCAGCAATCGGGCGACCGGACACTCCACTCCTCCTTTATTAGCCGGTACTCTGTTTTTGATCTGTGCCTTATGGGTGCTCAGCAATAATCCCCGCTCATCTTCGAATACGGTGTTTAGCGCCGTATGCGGTGCTGCGTGCCTGTGGCTATTCGGCTGCTTCATGTTGTTCTCTGCCACCCACGAAGAGGAGGCCCTGTTCTGGGTGCGAGTCATTTATACGGGAGTCGTATTTTTGCCCGCCCTGACCTATCACTTTGCGCAACGGCTTGCGGGAGGGGCGGTGCCGGATCGGGCGATTGGGTGGAACTACGCCCTCGGCGGGCTGTTCTGGAGTCTCTTGTTCACGACGTATGTGGTGGATGGACAGTATGTCTATTATTGGGGCCGGTATCCGAAGGCCGGCGTGCTCCACCCCTGGTTGGTCGCCTATGTGGTGGGAGGCGGTGGGCTGACGGTGTATCGGCTCTACCAGGGCTATCGGTTCCATCAAACATCCGCTCCTCTTTTAGGCGCCCAATTAAAATATACCTTCGTGGCGCTGTTACTCGGCTTCTCGGCCTCCCTCGACTTCTTGCAGAACTATGGCATCGGGTTCTATCCGGTTGGCTATTTGCTGGCGGGACTGTCCGTCACGGTCGTCGCCTACGCCATCGCGCGATACGAATTGATGGATATCTCGTTCGTGCCGAGCAGGCCGAAGGTCATGTTATCGATCAAGCTGGCGGGTCTGATTCCGGCTTACATGATGATATTGCTGGTGATTCGAATTTTCACCGGCACGTTTCACTATCTGCTTGCCGGAGTGCTCTTCGGGCTCTTTGTCATTGTGTCGAGTGGTTTGGCCAATCTGCAAAAAGGCGTGGAGCGTGCGATCGGGCAGACCCTCTTTCGGGAGCGCTATGATGCCTACGACACACTCGTGCAGTTTTCCAAGTCCCTGGTGGCGATCCTTGAGCTGAAATCGCTCACAAAGGAAATCGTACAGACGCTGGCCCGCGTGATGAACATTAAGACTGCGTCAGTGTATGTCCTGGACAAGGAACAGGGGGTGTACAGTTTGACAGCCTCCTATGGGTTTGTGACGCGAGATGTGATTGTCCCTCCCATCAAGATGGAGAGCGAATTCCCGCGGGCCCTGTTGCGGACCGAAACCGCTCTGGTCCGAGAAGAGATTGAATACGACAAAGCGGATGTCGACTACCTACGATTGCTGGATACATTGAAGGGGTTGGAGTCGGAAGTGTGTATCCCGTTGGTCAGCAAGGAGCGGCTTGTCGGCTTCTGTAATTTAGGGCGCCGTGCCAATCATGGCATGTATTCGACTGAAGAGTTGGCGCTACTGAAAACGCTGGCTCAACATGCAGCCATCGCGATCGATAACGCCCTGTTGTATGAAGACCTGCGACGGTCGCAGTTGTTGATGCGCCGTACCGACCGACTCCGGTCACTGGAGACCATGGCGGGCGGATTTGCTCATGAAATTCGGAATCCGCTGACCTCCATCAAGACGTTCGTGCAACTGGCTCCAGACCGGCGGGATGATGTGGAATTTATGGAGCAGTTTAGTCAGGTGGTCTGTGAGGATGTCGAGCGTATTGAACGCCTGGTTCACGAGATTCTGGACTATGCACGGTATATGACGCCGAAATTGACGCAGGAGAGCTTGAACGACGTCGTGTCCTCCTGCTTGTATTTTATCGAGGTGAAGGCGAGCAGCAAAGCCATCACCATTCAAAAAGAACTCGCGCCGGACCTGCCCTACGTCAAGCTGGATCGTCAGCAGATTAAACAGGTGCTGCTCAATTTATTTATCAATGCGATGGAAGCCATCGGAGGCGAACAGGGCGGCCGCCTGTCTGTCCGTACACGAAAGCTCGTCAAATCTGTGAATGAGCCGTGGGTGCAGATCGAGGTGGAGGATAGCGGCCCGGGCATTGAACCGCACGATCTGGATCATATTTTCGATCCGTTTTATACCACCAAGCATGAAAGCGGCGAGCGTGAGGGGACGGGCCTGGGGTTGACCATTGCTCACCAAATTGTCCAGGAGCATGGCGGCTATGTGGAAGTGTTCAGTGAGGTGGGGCACGGCACCAAGTTTATGGTAAGCCTTCCGGTAAACCCGCCCATGGCGGAGTGGCAGGCGGCACAACCGGTTTATGATGATGGCCGGAAACTTGCCGGATCATTTTTGGCCAGGCCTCATCTCGGTTTGGAGCAACAGTTCAGCAAGCCGGACTCACCCCTCAAAACCCGGACGTGAGACAGGAAGTGCACCTGCCTGAGCTGAGCGTGCTGTCTCAGGTTCCGCACAAATCATTGGAGGCCTTTGCGGATGGCCGCTAAGACGATTCTCCGTCTCAATTATGCCCGAGAAGAAAGCCACTCGATAATTCTGTTTTCCGCCCAAAACCGATCTTCTCCATACCGGCGCTTCTGAAAAAACCCACAGTGTCCACCGTTCCGTAGCATCGCGAGCGTAATGTAGCGATTGTTTTTGATCCCCGGGCTGTCGAACATTGATGCCGGAATAAAGGGATCGTCCTGGGCGGTGATAATCAGCGTCGGCACCGCAATTTCGGATAGCACGTGGCGAGCGCCGGCCCGATTATAATAATCCGTAGCGTCTCGATATCCTCCGTCGCGTGCGGTGTACGTGTCATCGAATTGAGTAATCGTCTTCATGAGGCGTAGAGGCGAGAGATTCCATTGGCCTGGAAACAGAGCGGCTTTCCGTTGCATTCGGGCCTTGAGACTCGAAAGAAAGTGCGCATGATACAGCCAGTTTCTCGGCTCTTCCAGAGCAGCCACACATTGCGTGGGATCAATATTGGGACTGACCGCGACCACGCCTGCCAGGGCCGCTTCCGATCGTTGCAGTTCTCCCGCTGCTTTTAGCACCAGATTTCCCCCCATCGAGTACCCCACGAGCCAGATATGGCTCAGGCCATCGCGCTCCCGCAATTCCCGTATGATGGCAAGGTAATCATTGCTGAGTCCGCTGTTATAGAGAGTTGGAGTCAGGTGATCCGTGCCCCCACAAGTGCGTTGGTTCATCCGGATGATGTTGAATCCTGCAGAAAAGGCTTTCGCCGCCATCCCTCGCATATAGTGAGAATCGGCCGATCCTTCAAGGCCATGAACCAGGAGGACGGTTGGTGCGGTCGTGGGGTCATCCTGCCAATGACAAAAGCCGAGAAGCTGGGTGCCTGGTTGAGTCGTGAAGAGACGTTCACAGCAAGGAAGGTTCTCTTTCCATCTCAGGCGAGGCCAATATCGCGGAATCAGCGTCATCAAATGCGGGTTTCGGAGCAGCAATGCAGGGGTAAATCCGTTGAGGATGGTCATACGTTAGTCATCATAGCCAAAAGTCGATCTGGTTGCCCAAATCAAATTTTCCTTCAGCTGAAGGTGCTGCGTCCTGCTTAAGGCCTGAAAGCAAAATGCCGATAACAGATGCTGGATCCTTGTTTCTTACAGGAGGCAGCTATGCTGACGGCAATCGGCGATGTGATGAGGCGGGTGTACGAGCGCGGCTGGATCACCACCCGAGATGGCAACATCAGCATGCGGAAGCGGGATGGGAAGTACCTGTATATCACACCGTCTGGATGGCGGAAGACCATTGTGCATCCTGAACATGTGGTCAGGCTGGAAGTTGTGACAGATCCAACCAGCGGTCATTTGGTGCCATCTGTACGAGAGGGGCAGCAGCCTTCGGGCGAACTTTGGATGCATTGGAATTTGCAGCGGGACACCAAAAAAACGCGCACGGTTGTTCATGTGCACGCGACCCATATCGTTGCCGCCATGTATGCGGGAATTGATTTACAGGCGATGAGCGCTGAATTCCCTGAGATTTCCCGCTATACCCGTGTCGGCCGTACAGTTCCCGCATTGCCTGCGTTATCTCGTGACCTGGCCGATGTGACGGCGGAATGTTTAGGGCTGAGAAAAGACGGGACCCTGGAGTTTGACATCGTAGGGCAAAAGAATCACGGCGTGTGCGCCGTCGCCACAGATCCGTGGGCGGCCTATGAGCACATTGAGCGGCTCGATCACATTTGTGAAATCGTGCTGAAGAGCGGAGTTGCTGCACGGTCATCTGGAAAGCTATGACACGGTAGAAAGTCTAACGCTCACGCTTCAGATAGAATAAGGGGCTGTCGGCAGCATACCGACAGCCCCTTTCTATGTGTCTAGATTGGCTCCACGGCCCTTATTCTAGTCGCACGCTTCAATTCCATATGTCTAGAAATGTTTCCTGCTGAGCCGCGACATCACTTAGCTTGGTGCCTGATACCAAGCCAATGAACACAACCATTCATAAAGATGTACGTCACGATGATCAGGAGCACCCTTGCCCTCTGAATATTTTTAGAACCTTACCTGAATTTACGTCCCATACTCTCGGTGGATAGTCATACTCCGCTGTGAATAACCGTCGGCCATAACCTCCAAACTT
>ERZ724507.860-NODE-860-length-13436-cov-7.998132_pt1 | contig 13436 bp, 11 predicted proteins | sample MGYA00376040_ERZ724507 | MGnify/ENA primary metagenome ERZ724507 (study PRJEB28724, sample SAMN07190883) | activated sludge metagenome | isolation source: activated sludge of sewage treatment plant in Hong Hong | place: Hong Kong | collected 2016-03-17 ...
CCTCCACATTTTTCCACTGCAAAAATCGCCATAAATGTAGTGACCCTCCAGGTAGGGTATTTCTTCACCTCTGTAAACATAGCCGCCCGTGACCGAACAACCTTCACCGCCGCTGTTGTTGGCATATACATGGATGGGGGGATAAAAGACCGTTTTATCATTGCATTGCGAATAATCGTACTTTTCAAAACCCTCATAACAACGCCAGCCAAAATTGTATTTGGCGCCCTGGCCATAAGGTATATAATTGACCTCTTCCCATTTTCGCTGACCTACATCTGCAATCCAGAGGTCGTTGGTTTTTTTATCAAAAGAAAATCTCCAGGGGTTGCGCAGGCCCATAGCCCATATTTCACCCAGTGTATCAGCATTACCCGCGTAAGGATTGTCATCTGGTATGAGGTAATGGGTGGCATCGGTGTTGACATCTACCCGCAACATTTTTCCTAGTCTCTCCTTTGGATTCTGGGACCTGTTGCCCGGGTCACCGCCAGATCCACCATCACCCATGGCAATGTACAGATATCCGTCTGGTCCGAAATTGAGGTCACCGGCGTTGTGATTATTGAAGGGCTGGGCTATGGTCATCAAAACTTTTTCAGTTGATGCATCTGCCTTCAAAGAGTCGCCTGCAGATCGGGTATATCTGGCGACTACAGTCTGTCCGTTGCCTCCTGTGTAGTTGACAAATAAGTAGCCGTTGTTTTTGTAGTCAGGATGGAAAGCCATGCCCAGCAAGCCCCTTTCGTTGGCACCTGAATTGACACGGTCTGTAATATCCAAAAATATCAAATTACCGCTGCTACCCGGAGTTTTGATCTTACCGGTCTTTTCCACCACATACATACGGTCGGTATTGTCAAACACAATGTCTACCGGAATGGTCAGGCCAGTCATTACCGGTGAAAGATCAATTTTGTTTTGGGCAAACAAAATGAAAGGCAGGTAAGCAAAAAAGAAGGAAACAGAGTTTTTCAACATACAGCTAATTTGAAGTGAAAGTAAGTAAAGTAACGGAATCGGCTTTGAATTTCCCTATTTTTGTCGTCAAAACACAATAACTCCTTATGTCGGATAAATTTGGTCTGAAACTGGAAATGTTTGCCAATAGATTGAAAAAAGTGTTGCGCATAAGATCAAAGATTGTAAGCAAACAAGGTATTAGCTGCTACCGGTTATACGATCTTGATATGCCGGAATTTCCATTTTGCATTGATGTATATGAAGATAAAATCTACGTTGCCGAATACCAACGTCAACACATTTTAAATGAAGAGGAGTACAAGGAATGGTTTCACCAATCATTGGCTATGATCGCACAAGTGTTGGAAGTGCAAAACACACACGTTTTTGTGAAGCATAGAAAAGTCATTGAAGAAAGAGTGGATCAATACCACAAACTGGCAGATGTAAGCAGGTCTTTCGAAGTGCTGGAGGGTGGACATCGTTTTATAATCAACCTTTCTGACTACCTGGATACAGGCTTGTTTTTGGACCACCGCATTACGCGTGGCATGGTAGGGACAGAAAGTAAAGACAAAAGTGTGCTCAATTTATTTGCATACACCGGTTCATTTTCTGTTTATGCTGCCAAGGGAGGAGCCAAACAGGTCACTACCATTGATTTGTCGAATACCTATATCCAATGGGCAAGGCGCAATTTTGAAATCAATCAATTGGATCCCAATCTATATGAGTTTATTGTAACGGATGTAATGGCATGGCTTCAAGCATCACACAAAGAGAAATACGATATCATTGTATGCGATCCTCCGACTTTTAGTAACAGTAAAAAAATGGATGGCGTTTTTGATGTGCAGCGTGACCATGTAAAGATGATTTCCCAATGCTGCAGCCTGTTAAAGGTAGATGGAAAGTTATATTTTTCAACCAATTTCAGCAAATTCAAACTGCGCTCAGAAGAATTGTTAGACTATCGAATTAAAGACCTTACACGAGCCACCACCCCATTCGACTTTGAAGGAAAGTTAGAAAGAAAGTGTTATCTCATTCAAAAAAGTGACTAAGATGCCTACTTAGAACCATTTAACCAGGATAACAACGCTCCTGCTACTTTATAAGCACTACCTGGTTTGCCCATTTTGCTGTGAAGGGAAGCATAAAATTCTCTCCGGGCTGTGGTATGCATGCTTGCCAATTTTTGCAACTCATTTTGGATCACCCTCGGTTCGCATTGTTGTTGAATCAATTCTTTTACCAATTCCTGGCCTGCAATGAGATTGACCAATGAAATGAACGGCACCCGAATTAATTGTTTGGCAAGCCAATAAGTAAGGCTTCCTGTCTTATAACAAACAATCTGTGGTACATCAAACAATGCGGTCTCCAAAGTAGCAGTACCGCTGGTGACAAGTGCCAGCCGGGATACTGCTAAGATATCATAGTACGCATTGTCAATGACTTTGATCCTTGCTTGCATATCAAAAGGAATGGCATCAAAAATTAAAGCTGCCTCAAGATTGGACGAGCGGGGGATGACGATGTCATAGCCCGTAAAAGGTCGGATTGCTTCTGCCATTGCAGGCAATATTTTTTTAATTTCCTGAACTCTGCTACCCGGCAGCAATGCAATCACAGGCTGATGTATGTCGTGTTTGGTCAAAAAATCCGGGTTCGGCACAAAAGACTTAATTTCATCTAAAAGCGGGTTTCCAAAATAATAGACTTCATAGTTGTATTGCGCATAAAAATCCTTTTCAAAGGGAAGGATACAAAACATGCGATCCACACAGGCTTTAATGGTTTTCACTCTTGAGGTATTCCAGGCCCATATCTTAGGTGATATGTAATACGCAACTTTGATGTTGTGGGTCTTTGCCCAACGAGCCATTCTGAGATTGAAGCCAGGATAGTCAATAAGGATGAGTACATCCGGTTTATAATCCAGTATATCTTTTTGGACCTTTCTGAGCCAACCGAAGATAGCAAAAAGTTTGGTAATCAGCTGAAAGAAGCCCATTACGGCCATTTGTCCCGGAGGGATCAGGGATTTTACACCTGCAGCCTCCTCCATTTGGGCACCACCTGTTATTCTAAAGTGAATATTTGCCTGATGTGCTTTTAGGGCTTTTATCAGGATAGCACCGTGCTTATCTCCAGAGACCTCCCCTGCTATCAAATATACTTTCATGGTACACTCCTATCCAAAGAGCACATAAAAATGTTTGTAAACCCAGAAAGCCACATAGATAAGGGTGGGGAAAACAATGCCCCTCATGGTATCGTCGTATCTTTTTCTTCTACAAATTTCAAAAGGAATCAGGTTGGTACAAATGGCCAACAAGCCAATAGTTCTCATGCTTCTGGAAATGGAGCTGCTAGCCACCTCGGGTATGATGCCCGCTACGCCCAGTAAATTAAATAGCTGTTCCAATGCTACATATCCCACCACCGGAATAATGGCGCCCAGAACGAGTCCTGTGAATAATGAATCTTTTTCCATTTTATTTTTCCAAAAATTTAAGTGATTCTATAGCTGGATAAGTAGTGAGGTCGTGTCCGGAAGGAACCACAGAAACATAACCCTCATCCAATGCCTTAATATCTGCCAATGGATTCTTATCCATGTTTACAAATTTACCGGTTAGCCAGTAATATTTTTGGCCCCTTGGATCGGTGCCTTCCTGAAATTCTTCTACCCAACTTCCTTCTCCCTGCTTACATACTTTAATGCCCTTGATTTCGTTTGCGCTGCCCCTGGGAATATTTACATTGAGTAGATTGCAACCCGGCATGCCTTTTTCCAGGATGTCTGCAATGATGAGCGCAGCAAACTTTTTGGCTCCGCTGAAATCTGCCTGAAATGAATAATCCATCAGTGAAAATCCAATGCTGTTTACGCCTTCAAGACTTGCTTCCATTGCTGCCGACATTGTGCCGGAATAAATGATGTTGATAGAAGCATTGGATCCATGGTTAATGCCACTGACACAGAGATCTATGGTCCTGTTTTTGAGCAACACATTTTTAGCCAATTTTACACAATCTACCGGGGTGCCAGAGCATTCATATGCTTCCAGTCCATCAAATAAATCTACCTTACGCAATCGAATGGGTTGGTTGAGGGTAATGGCATGCCCTTGGCCCGACTGAGGTTTATCGGGTGCTACCACAACCACTTCGCCAAAGGAAGATACTACTTCGACCAGATTGCGAATGCCCGGGGCTACGATGCCATCATCATTGGTAACCAATATCAATGGTTTCATTCTCTTTTTTTGCCAAAGGTACATAATTTCGAAGGGTTGTCCACGGCTAGGCTGAATTTAAACCCTACCTTTGAACCAGAAAAGCCAATTCTTGTTTATCAAAAAAAGTTTTATGCTCGCTGAAAAAACCGGTGTATTATTGGTAAATCTTGGAACGCCTGATGATCCGGGCAGGAAAGCTGTCTACCGCTATCTCAAACAGTTTTTGCTGGATAGAAGGGTCATAGATATACCATGGTTATTTCGACAGCTATTGGTGCGCGGCATCATTGCTCCGTTTAGATCCGGTAGTTCTTCTGAACTTTACAAGCGTCTATGGACAGACAAGGGTAGCCCCATTAAAATATACGGCTTCAGTGTTGCCGAAAAATTGCAAAACATGCTTGGTGAAGAATACAAGGTGAACCTTGCCATGAGGTACCAACAACCCTCCATCGAAGCAACACTTAAAAAACTGTTATTCGATGATAAAGTGTCAAATCTCATTGTCTTTCCAATGTTTCCTCAATATGCCAGTGCTACAACCGGTTCGGTACACGATGAAGTGATGCGCATACTCAGACAATGGGAGGTGATTCCCAACCTCCAACTGATCAACTCTTATCCCGATGACAGTGCCATGGTAAATGTATATAGTAAAAATGCGCGAAAATACCCTTTGGAAGATTACGACCATTTCATTTTCAGCTTTCATGGTGTACCGCAACGACATGTAAAAAAAGCAGATCCATCATCACAGCATTGTCTCAAGGCAAAGGATTGCTGCAAGGTTTTGAATGAAAATAATCGTTTTTGCTATTCAGCTCAATGCTATAGAACGGCCGCTGCAATAGCCCAATCACTGCAGATAACAAATAACAAGTACGATGTAACTTTTCAATCCAGGTTAGGCAGAGATCCCTGGCTGCAACCTTATACAGATCAAACGCTAACAGAATTGCTGGCAAGAGGCAAAAAGAAAATTCTGGTGTTCAGCCCAGCATTTGTAGCAGATTGCCTTGAAACAACGATTGAAATTGGCTTTGAATACAAAGAGCAATTTCTTCATGCGGGAGGCGAAAAATTGGATTTGGTTGAGAGCCTCAACGATGATGAAGACTGGGTGAGCGCAATTGCTGAGATGGTAAAAAAAAGAAGGATATAAAAAGGGAGATTGGGGTCAATCTGCCCTTAATATATCCAAAACAAAACAAGCACCCGGAGCTGTGATCACAATGGACTCAGCTACCGATTTCTTTAATAATCCTAATGGTTTTATTTTTTTTATTTGGCCTTCCCAGCTTTAAGCTCGTCCTGGAGCTTTTTCAGCTGTTCCCATTTGCCCGCGGCTGCCAACTTAGCCTGTTGAGGCCAGGTAGTTGGGTCGTGCATGGCAAATCTTGAACCCGCATTGTTTAGAATTTCAGCAATGGCTGATTTTTTGGATGAAGCCAGGCTTGCAAAATCAGCAATGCCTCCTTTGGAAAGGATTTCTGCAATTTTGGGGCCTATACCTTCGATGATGGTCAGATCATCAGCGGTTGATTTTTTTGACTCTTTACCCGCTTTCGAGGTTTTGGCCGGTGCAACTTCTTTTTTGGTTTTTTCAGCCTTGATTACCACTTTTTCTTCAACTGCAGGCAAAGAAAGCACACTGTTGTCGATGTGAGGGTGCAAAGGTGAAGCCTCGAAACGATCGGCATCTTTCTCATTGGCCCATCTGTTGCCATTAACCAGATACCTGAAATGATAATCACGGCCGGCAGGAATCTTAAATTTACCTTCGAAATCACCTGCTTTATTGGGTTTCAAAACAAAACCATTTTCCAACGACCATTCATTGAAATCACCCAGTACAACTACAGATTCCACAGGGTTAGTTGGTATTACATTGTAATTGAATGTAACGGCATAAACTGCCTGATTTTTAATAAGCTCTTTTTTCATGATATATTATTGATGAAATGCCAGTTGAAACCAGGCCTTAACGAAATGTGGTGCAAAATTATGACACAAAATGTTAGCATTCAGAACCTTAACAAATTGTTTACGAATATTGACCATTTGATAACATTTGCTACCTGCTGACCAAGATCAGTCAAATGCATTTACTCAAACGCCCAAAATCTTACGGATGCGGGCATTCATTAATGTTGTCTCTGTATAGCCCCTCGAAATTATGTGGTACTGGTTATTAAATTTCAATAAAACGGTGGGAAAGCCATTGGCTCCCAATTGGGCTGCTGTTGCAAAATCATTAACAACCATTTTACGTGCCGGCTCTGAAGTATAAAATTTTTCAAATGCTTCACCATCCAAACCCATGCCATCTACAATCTTTTTATAGGATGCGGTAGCATAAGGATTGTGGTTTTCAAAATAGAAAGCCATTTGCGTTTTTTGAAAAAAATCTTTTGTCTTCTGCGGAAAGAGGTGGCGCACGGTGACTACAGCCCTGCAGGCTGGCTCAGTATTGTAGACCATATCCTTGTCCAGAATTTCGTATTTAAATGGCATGCCCGTTCTATGGTGGATCTCCAGCCAATGCTCCTTTAAAAAGTCTTTGAGGTCTTTCATGGCTTCATTGCCATCGGGTCTTAAGCCTCCCATAATGTATTTAACTTTAAGTGAAGGTTGCAGCAGCAATAACTCATTCCATTGGCCCGTAAATCCATAGCACCACGAACACATAGGGTCTCCTACATAGATCAATTCAGGTTCTTCGTTTTGTTCCCAAAATTGGATGGGCGAGGAGAACATGGCAAGGATTAAAAATGAAAGCACCACAAATTAGGTTTAAGACAGTATTTTGAATCAATAATACTCAACTTTACGCAAAAACTTCATTGCAAATTTGAGTTCCAGCGATAGGTTTCTTACAATCCTTTCCTGCAAAGTTACAGATTGCCCCGGAAAAAAGGGATCAGGCACATTGCGCAGGGTAGGTTGATAATATTGCTGACTTACATCGGGATGAATGCCAATTTCCACAAAAAAACGGGTGTATTGCCTGAAGCCAAATTCATATCCTCCTCCGAAACTTACGCCGTAGTTGAATTTTTTGACGAATGCTTTATTGGGAAAATAGGCACCAAATTTTTCATAGTCACCCAGGTTGGTATTAACGGTATATTCACCTCTGATGCCAATAAAATAGTAAGGTGCTTTCTCCTTATTGGTACTTAACATTTTTTTTGCCCCCATTTCAAGTACAATGTTGCGAAATCTGAAATTGGTAGCATTCAACTGGAGAGGGTTGGAACTGCCAAATCTCCAGGCACTGCCGCGGGTACGATAACCAAGTGAGCCATAAAAAACGTTGGTGCTTTCCAGCGGTGCCGATTCAATAAAAATATCTCCGTTGAGGGCAAACAGAAAGTCATTATCGGTCTGGTTCCATTTTTGAAATGCCAGTGATGGCCCAACCTTAGGTCCAAAATAAAAGGATTGGCCCTTAAGGATTAAGCAAATAAAGAAAGATAAAAACAAGAAGTGATATTTCATGACATGTTGCTTCTGGTGTAAAATTACGGTAAAGAATGCAATCCAACGTGAGCCCGAAGCTTATTTTGAAAAGAAAACCACAAATCACTATATTTGTTGGAATCTAACTTCAAATCAACCAATTCATGAGAAACGCCATTGTTTTACTTGTTTGCCTGCTGCTTAATTTTACCGCTATAGCCCAAAAGGAGAAAGCCAAAAATGCGAAAAAAAACCCTGAACCCACGGTTGAAAAAGCATTGCCCTCCTCTAATTTTTCAGCCCTTGCTTTCAGGAGCATTGGTCCGGCTGTTACCTCGGGCAGGATTGCCGACTTTGCAGTTAATCCCAACAACCATAGCGAATACTATGTAGCCGCTGCTTCTGCTGGTGTGTGGAAAACTACCAACAGAGGGGTCACTTTTGAGCCTATCTTTGAAGGAGAAGGTTCCTATTCCATCGGTTGTGTAACCCTGGATCCGTCCAATGCTGCTGTGGTATGGGTAGGTTCGGGTGAAAACAACAATCAGCGATCTGTTGCCTATGGCGATGGGGTGTATAAAAGTACCGATGGGGGTAAATCATGGAAAAACATGGGTCTTAAAAATTCAGAACACATAGCTGAAGTGATTGTCCACCCTGGCAATTCCAATATTGTTTATGTAGCTGCATACGGTCCTGTATGGAGTGAAGGGGGTGACCGGGGTGTCTATAAATCAACCGATGGTGGCCAAAGCTGGACTTGCGTAAAATCAGTGAGCAGTTACACCGGTTGCAATGATTTGGTTATAGATCCCAGAGATCCCAATGTTTTGTATGCTGCTTTTCATCAACGCATGCGTAAAGTATTCACTTACATTGGTGGTGGACCAGAATCAGCCGTTTACAAGTCTACGGACGGAGGTAGCACATGGACCAAGCTGGAAGGAGGACTGCCTTCAGGTGATGTGGGTCGCATCGGTTTGGCCGTTTCAAAAGTAAACCCAGATATGGTATACGCGGTTGTTGAAGCCAACGAAGGCAGGGGTGGTATCTTCAGGTCGACAGACAGGGGAGCAAGCTGGGAAAAAAGAAGTGGCAACTATACCAGTGGCAACTACTACAATGAAATTGAATGCGATCCTTTCAACGCCAATAAAATTTACATTACAGATACCTACTACAAAGTGAGTTATGATGGAGGCAAATCGGTTTCCAATTTGGGAGAAATCAACAAACACATTGACAATCATGCCATTTGGGTAGATCCATCAGATGCCAATCATATGCTCGTGGGATGTGATGGTGGCGTGTACGAAACCTATGACCATGCGGGGAGCTGGCATTATAAAGCCAATTTGCCTGTCACTCAGTTTTACAAGGTTTCCACCGACAACGCTTATCCTTTTTACAATGTTCACGGGGGTACACAAGACAATTTAAGTCTAGGAGGGCCTTCCAGGAGCGCGTCGGCCAATGGCATTGTCAATAGCGACTGGTTTGTCACCTCAATTGGAGATGGTTTTGAAACCCAGGTTGACCAAAATGATCCCAACATCATTTATGCCCAGTCTCAGTATGGAGGTTTGATACGCTATGACCATCGCAACGGTGAGTATCTTTCCATTAAGCCCATTGAAGGAGAAGACGAAGCTCCCTATCGCTGGAATTGGGATGCACCTCTGGTCATTAGTAAGTACGACAACAAACGGTTGTACTTTGGAGCCAATAAAGTTTTTAGAACCGATGATCAGGGTAATACCTGGAAAGTCATCAGTCCTGACCTGAGCAGGCAAATCGACAGAAATAAAATAGAAGTAATGGGCAAAGTATGGTCTGTAGATGCCATTGCTAAAAATGGTAGTACGGATATTTATGGACAGACCACGTCAATATCAGAATCACCTCTTGATGCCAGCTATTTGTGGGTTGGAACCGATGACGGTCTGATCCAACTCACCACGGATGGCGGTAAAAATTGGACTAAATTTGACAATTTACCAGGTGTGCCGACCCAGAGTTATGTGCATCAAATCATCGCTTCGCAGTATGATAAAAATACAGCTTACGTATGCTTCAACCACCACCGTTACGGAGATTTTAAACCCTACGTTTTAAAAACAACGGATGCCGGAAAAACATGGACTTCTATATCATCTGATTTACCGGAGCGAGGCAGTGTATATAGCATTGCAGAAGACCATGTGGATCCATCTTTGTTGTTTGTGGGCACAGAGTTTGGTTGTTTTTTCACCTACAACGGGGGAAAAAACTGGGTAGCACTCAAAGCAGGTCTGCCAACCATCGCGGTTAGAGATATTGAGATCCAAAAAAGAGAAAATGATCTGGTACTCGCTACCTTTGGCAGGGGCTTTTATGTGCTGGACGACTACAGTTCATTGCGAAATATAAACAAAGAAATGTTTGACAAAGAAGCTCTACTTTTCCCTGTGAAAGATGCTTTGATGTACATAGAAAGATTGCCTCTGGGTTTAAGAGATAAAGGGCACATGGGCTCCAGCTATTATTCAGCTCCAAATCCTAAGCCGGGAGCTGTATTTACCTACTATCTCAAAGACGATGTGAAAAAACTTAAGGAAATCAGAAAAGAAAAAGAGAAGAAGGCTTACGAAAACAAAGAGAAGGTCTACTACCCTTCTATTGACTCATTGAGGATGGAAGACAATCAAACCGACCCTTATCTATTGTTTAGCATTACCGATGCGAGGGGCAATACCATTCGTCACCTCAAAGCATCTGCAAAAAAAGGAAGTCACCGCCTGGTTTGGGATATGAGGTATGGTAACCATGCTCCTGTACAAAACAGGTATACACCAGCTCCTGATGAGTTGTTTGGGGCGGAAGATGCCGGGCATTTGGTAATGCCTGGCAAGTACACTGTAACTTTATACAAAGTGTATGATGGCACGATGACTCAAATGGGGGAAGCCCGCAATTTTGAATGTAAGTTGTGGAACAATGGTACGCTTCAAACCAAAGACTTGGCTGCCAACGTAGCTTTCTGTGAAAAAGTAACCGTGATGATTAAAGCTACCCAGGAAATGAACGACCAGTTGGCGGGAATTGAATCCAAACTCAAAAATGTGCGCACTGCTGTAACAGACATGCCGGCTCCTGCAGCTCCCTGGTTGGAAAAGGCACACGTACTCCAACAAGAGGCAGTGCAGCTAAAAACAGCGATCTTTGGGGATGCAGCCAGGGCAAAACGAGAATTTGAAACAGCTCCTACTTTCAATGATAGAATAGGCGGTTTGGTAGGTACTTTGTGGAATTCGACCGCAGCCATACCCGGCTCTGCAGTAGCATCGCTTCAAATTGCGGAAAAACAATACCAAAAATATGCACCGCAGGTGAAGGCCCTAAACCAAAAAGTAGAAGCTCTGATCCTGGATGTTGAAAAGGCCGGGGGTCCATTTATTGGTCGCTAAATAACATAAGGATGAGGATCATTTTTATTGTATGGGCCTTATTTTTCCTGGTGGAAAAGAGTCAGGCACAGCTACCATTTATCAAAGACAGCCTTCCCCAGTATATTGAACTAGGTATGAAAAAATGGCAAGTCCCCGGACTTGCCATCACCATTGTAAAAGATGGTAAAGTATGGGTTAAAAAGGGTTACGGCGTAAAAAACGTGGTCACGAAAGAAGCTGTTGACGATCATACCCTTTTTTACATTGCCAGCAATACCAAGTTATTTACCGGCATTGCGCTGGCCAATCTTGAAGTGGAGAAAAAACTATCACTCAATGACAAGATTTCTAAGTATTATCCCTGGTACAAGTTGCATGATGAAAACAGCACCAAGTTAGTAACCATCAAAGACATGCTCACGCACAGGATTGGCACCAAGACATTTCAGGGCGATTTTACGTTTTGGAATTCCAGGTTGAGCAGGGAGGATATCATGAAAAAAATGAGACTGATGGTGCCAGTATCAGATTTCAGAGATGTATATGGTTATTGCAACAGTTGCTATCTCACGGCTGGCATGATCATTCCTGCGGTTACTGGTCAAAGTTGGGAAGGTTACATTACCGAAAAATTCCTTAAGCCTCTGGAAATGGATGAAAGTTTTGCAACCAGCAATGAAATATGGAAGACCGCAAAAAACATGGCAAGGCCTTATACCACTGCTTATACGGATACACTTAAAGAAGTACCTTTTGACCAATGGGACAATCTGGGCCCGGCGGCCTCCATTGTGAGTAATGTAGATGATCTGAGTCACTGGCTTATGTTTCAGCTGGACAGCGGCAAATATGAAAATAAACAAATCATGCCCTGGAAAGCGCTGCAAAGGAGTCGTGATGTGCAAATCATCAACAGCAGCAGAAAATCAGCAGCCCTGCCGGTTCATTTCAGGGGTTACGGTTTGGGGCTAAGTGCAGCTGATTACAATGGATATCAGGTCTTCTGGCATACTGGAGGTGCAGCAGGTATGGTTAGCAATGTGTGTTTTGTGCCTGAATTGGATTTGGGCATAGCCATTTTGACCAACAACGACAATCAAAATTTCTTTGAAGCACTGCGGTACCAGATTCTTGACGTGTTTACTGGTACTTCACCAAGGGTAGATCGGAGTGAGCAATTTTGGCCAGGGCAAGAAGAAGATATGAAAAAACAAGTAGCAGAGATTGCTGCTTTCCGGGCCAGGGTAAAAGCGTATGAAAACCACACAATCAATCGGGAAAAATACTGTGGTAAATACAAAAATGAGTTGTACGGCAAACTTGTGGTTACGGCAATGCAGGCAGGGCTACAATTGGAATTTGAACAACATCCGGCATTAAAAGGCTACCTCCAATATATGGGTAATGAAGAATGGCTATTGAGCTTCAACAACATAGAATATGGTGTTTACCCTACTCGTTTTATTTTGAAGAATGAAAAGCCAAAAGGACTTAAGATCAAAGTCAACGATTTTATTGAATTTGATGAATATATTTTTGAAAAAGACTAAAACAAAAAAGCCTTGCCACAATTGAAGTTGCGGCAAGGCCATTATCCAATTCAAAAATCAGCTTTGGGCCGACAGATAATTTATCTTGAGGTCATTAGTCCATTTTTTTATAGAGTTGAGCGGGACCTCCCATGCAGAAGCCATTGTTGAAATCTCTGCCCAACATACCATTTACTTCCGGTCCCGGATCAACACCATTGTTGTACAATCTAACTTCTTCCGGCATATCGGTCACAGCTTTGAAAGTAAACAGTTTTATTTTATCACCCTGACTGACATCATTGTAAAAAGAAGAAGGGAATAAAACCGGTCTTACAGCGTAAAAATCTGATTTAGGGCTAGGTGAAGGAGCAATCAAAGGTTTGACCAGTTCCCAAATCAAGGGCACTGTACCTTTGTATTGCTGGTTGTCCTGAAACGGATTGTGGTTTTTTACAATTTCCAAAGTAGTACCCGTTGGCACAACGAGCGAGATTTGGGAATTGAATTGGACTCTGTGGCGTGTTGTTTGGGCACTGCCTTCCAAAACTACCAGGTAGACATCAAATTGTTTCTCCTTTTCATTGTACACCAATTCATAACTGGCAGCCGTTACCTGGGCAAATATCGATTGTAAGCCAAATCCCAAAAACATCAACAGGAATAAACTGTGTCTTTTGATCATTCTTTCACTATTTTGATAGTTAAACGATGGTTTAATATTAAAGTAACAGCCTGTAGATAAATACTACTAAGCATTTACAAAGATAAAGCCTTATTTTATATATTACCAATTTTTATATATA
>ERZ724507.861-NODE-861-length-13432-cov-5.169246_pt1 | contig 13432 bp, 11 predicted proteins | sample MGYA00376040_ERZ724507 | MGnify/ENA primary metagenome ERZ724507 (study PRJEB28724, sample SAMN07190883) | activated sludge metagenome | isolation source: activated sludge of sewage treatment plant in Hong Hong | place: Hong Kong | collected 2016-03-17 ...
GCGCCCCCGCCACCTGGCCCGCAAGGTCGACCACCTCCCGCCACGGCAGGGGCCCACTCCGCAGCCGGCACTCCAGACTCGGCCCGTCCAGGTACTCCAGCGCCATGAACGGCGCCCCGTCTGCGGTCTCCCCGACCGCGAGCACCCGGACCAGGTGCGGATCGCGCAGGTTGGCCAGCAGCCGGCCCTCATCCGCGAACCGTCGCCGCGCGTCTGTGTTACCCTCCCGCAGCACCTTCACCGCCGCCAGCCCGTGGAGCAGCAGGTCCTTGCTCAGGAACACCTCGGCCATCCCCCCGCGTCCGATGCGGGTCTCAACCTGGAAGCGTCCCCCGAATACCACCCCGGTCATGTCCCCCCTCCGGGCGAACACTGTCCACCCCTTCGCGTAGTGCGCGGTGGTTGGGAAGGCCTCCGAGGGCCCAGGGGGCGGGAGCAAGTTCGAGTCCGTCATGGGTCTCTGGCGTATAAGGAAGGCATCTCCGAAAAAATCAAGCTCGAAGTTTCCGTCGTCTGAGCACGCCAGCGGAGTGGCCTCCCGCGCCTCTTCCTTCTCCCCCACGCCCCTGGCGCCTCTACCATGGCGCGCGGCTTGCCAGTCCGCGTCGGAACCACGGTCGCTATCGGAGGTGCGGCCGATCTCACGGGCGTCCGCGAGGGCCCGGTCCCGAGCGCTGACTGAACCCGCCCGTTCGTACGCAAGGTGACAGCCGCATAGCGATAAGCCACGCGCCGTCTCAGGTCATCTTGGCCTTTCACCTCAGCGTCCGCGTGATCGCGTGTACGACCGCCCATTTGTGCTAGCGCCGCCCATGAACATGGGCGGAATCATCCACACTCAGAGCATTGGCCGGCCGACCGGACTCCAAGAAGATCTAACCCGCTTGATTATGCTCCTGCATGGTTCCAAGACGCGCAAAAGCAAGCATTAGGGCGAAGACGAGCCAGTCTCGACGCAAGCACCCTTGACGAATTACCTTGCCTCTCAACCTCTGCTTCTATAGACTGAAGATGTCTTCGTGCTAGCGGCGCACAAGCGCTCGCACTGCCATTCACAGACATCACTCCGGAGAAAATCATGGGCGGCGTTGTACACAGCGTGATCACTCGTAGGCAGTTCAGTTTCACTGGTGTCACAACCGGAACGCTCGATGTCCCCCTCATTAGGGCCATTGACGTCACCGATGCAAAAAGCATTGACGTTGTCGTTCGTGTTCATGCGGCAACGGGACTCAGCGCGACGGCGACCATCGCTGTCCACGCGAGGGCGATATCGCTGACGAGCGAGGAGCCGGATGCCGATTTCACGAACACGACAGAACTGGGCACGACCACCTTGGATAACACCCTTGGGAGCGCCCCTGCTCTGAAAGTTACCTCTCTGACCGGCCCCTGGGGGCACATGATTCGTCTGTTCGTTCGCGGGACTCAGCCTGCGTCGCCCGTCACACTGAATGCGACGCTCAGCATTGATCTCGTTGTGCGAGACACTTGATCAAATAAGGATGACGTCTATGTCCCCCGCTTGCCAGCATGGAGAAGAGTCTCTTGTGCCGTCTCAATGTGGGTGTTCTGCTCATGCCGTTGCACCCACAAGTCCGACGCTCGGATGCCGTGTTCGTCCGACGGTGGTGACCCTCTTCGAAAAACGCTCATTCGTCTTCTCCACGCTCGGTGGTGGGGTCAGTCTGGACGTCGTCCTTTGCCCAGCTCTCCCAGTGCTCGATTACACCATCGTAAAGTTAGCCATACGCGTTCATTCGCTTACAATGAGCGCAGGCCAACTGCTACGTTTCTACGCATGGGGCACTCTTCCAAGCGAGGAGGATCCCGCACAGGACTTCGTCGACAGCACAGAGTTTTTGAGCGTCGACATCACATCGAGCACCACCGCACCTGCACTCGTCACGAGCCGAGCGACCTACGATCCCGATGCATTTCTCAAGTTCTCTCTTCGTGCAACTCAGACAAGTTCGGCTCTTACGCCGCTTCTCGCCACCCTCAGCGGCTGCGTGCAGCTGCGCAACTCTTGACATTCCAAGCATCATGCTGCTGTACACAAATAAAACCCGCTTCGATGCCATCGTTACGCTCAAGATCGAGAGTACCGAAACCCCGGAAGCCGCGGTCAAGGTTGGCACAGAGGTGTACTTCGAGAATTTCGGGGCTAAGTCGGGATATCTTGACGTCAAAGTCGAGGGAGGCCAAGAACTGCACCTGTCGGAGAAGACCATCGCATCGCTGATCACGGTGAGATCTGCTCCCTGATAAATAGCCCTCAAACTGCGTACTGAACCGATCGTCGCCTGAGTGATTACCAATCATAACGTCACACACCTGTTCAATGAGGTACCATGACTGAGTTCCGCTTTCCACCGATCGTCATTTCTCCGAAACCGAGAGGGGCCACGAGGGCTTTGAACATGTGGGATGGTGATGGACATGGCGACAGAAACGACGTGAAGGATTGGAACGGGGGTCTGTCGAACGAGTCTCCTCCGCTTACGTATCAGCATGACGGGGTGATAATCAGCGTCGTTCAGGGACCTGAGAGGTCGATGAGCGCCACAGCTATGGTTGCCCCAAAGTCAGAGTTTTGGCGACTTCACAAAGTGAAGAGAACTCTGAAGGCACTTGCTGGCGGAGAGGTTGGTCCTGAGCAGATCCTGTCGAACGCTGTAAAGGCACTTCGAAACTGCGGTTCGAGTCAAGTCTTGGCATTGGATCAGATCCGAGGTCCCTTGCTTTCGAACGGATTCTCTTGTGGCTACAACCAGAAGCTGACCGCATTCAACAACGGCGGCTGGATGGGGGGGTGCAATCACCCTGTGGAAGCGGCTGCGACTTGGTTAAAATTTGGCAAGGATTACGGAGACCCTCAAGCCGCATATGGCGCCACCGTCGGATGGCATCAATACACATCTCCTTCACTGACCGGTAGCGTATGGGGACGCATGGCTGTCTGCGGGACGAGTGGCCGACACGAGATCTGGTATTTTCGCAAAGTTACCCCATTTGAGTGGGTCAAATCGTATACCCAGAATGTGCCCGCAGGGTGGATTGGTGAAATCATCTACAACAAATGTTCCGGTCTCAAATACTTCTATCGCGTGAGAGGCATCTCTTCGATTGGAAGCTATCATCACTATTTTGTGACCTACGCCTAGCCCGGATATCTCACCAAGATAATGAAATTCCGGCCGTACTCGCCTGGTTAGAGCTCGTGTGTATCGCCGCCGGCGGAGCTCGTCCTCGACATCGATGCGACCGACGACCCGGTGCATGGCGAGCAGGAGGGCCGCTTCTTCCACGGCTTCTATGGCCACTACTGCTACCTGCCGCTGTACGTCTTCTGCGGCGAATTCCTGCTCGGCGCCACGCTGCACACCGCGATGTCGCGCCCGGCAGACGCGCCGTCGAGGAGATCGAGCGCATCATCTCGCAGATCCTCGCGCGCTGGCGCGACGTGCGGATCGTCGTGCGCGGCGACTCGGCTTCTGCAACGACGAGGTCATGGCCTGGTGCGAGGAGGGCGGCATCGACTACGTACTCGGCCTGGCGCAGAACTCGCGCCTGCGCGACGAGATCAGCGACGAGATGGCCGCGGCCAAAGCCGAGCACGAACGTACCGGCGAGGAGGCCCGCGTCTTCAAGGACTTCCGCTATCGGACCCGCGACTCGTGGTCCTGCGAGCGTCGCGTGGTCGGCAAGGCCGAGTATATCACCGACAAGGAGAACCCGCGCATCGTCGCCACCTCGCTTTCAGCGGAGGCGTGGCCGGCCAAGGCGCTCTACGAGGACCTGTACTGCGCCCGCGGCGACATGGGCTGCCACACCCTCCGGGCCAACCAGCTTCGGCTGTGGCTCTCGTCGATCGCCTACCTCGTCCTCCACGACCTGCGGCGCATCGCCATCGTCGGCACCGAACTCGCCCGCGCCCAGGTCGGCACGATCCGCTGCCGCCTGCTCAAGATCGGTGCCATCGTGTCGGTCTCGGTGCGCCGCATCTACGTCTCGCTCAGCAGCGTCTTCTCACTCCAGGAGCTCTTTGCTCGGGCCTTGGCGAACATCCGAGACAACTTCGCCGCCGTCTGAAATCGTCGACTCCATCGAACATGCGAGCGACCCTCTTCGCGGCGCAGTCGCACTCGTCTGTCCTTCGAGCCAGATCTCGCACTGATGGCTGAAGCGAGCGTACGGTCGACTACATAGCGATCTCGCGCGCCCGCTCCGCCACCCCTTCTGTGCCCTCGACAGGCGTCCATCCGGGAGCGCCGGCTCAACCCGTGGTGAGATATTCGGGCTAGGGCTTTCAGTTGTTCGGAGGTCCGTCCGTGCGGGCGTCCCACCGGCGCACAAGCTCGTCAATGACAGCCTTCGCCCGTCGGATTCGCGAGCGGATCGTCGTCTCGGGGAGGTCGAACATCTCTGCGAGCTCGGGACCCGTGAACTCCTCGAAAAAGAAGGCCTCGGCGACCATCTGGAAGTCGAGCGGGAGACTCTGCATGGCCAGCTCGACGCGCTTGATATCGCGACGCAGCGAGAGCTGCTGAGTGACTGAAGGGGCGACGTCCGCGATCGTGTCGACCTCTGGATCGAAGTCGATCTTGTCGCCCATGCCGCGGTAGTAGGCGAAGACGACGTGACGGGCGATGCCGAGGACGTACGCACGCACGCTGCGCACGTCCTCGCCGACCGTTTGCTTGGCGGCGCTGACCGAACGCCGCTGTCGCCGCGCCATCGCCAGCCACGTCTGCTGCATGAGCTCGTCGATGTCTTGGCGAGGCGCCTTGCTGTCGAAGAACCGCCGCAGTGTGGTATCGAGGCGTCGGTAGAGCGTGTCGCCCGCGGCCTGAGAGCCTGCGTTCCATGCCCGGAGTAACTCGAGGTCTTGGTCGTCGTCGGCCATGGTCGTCTCCGACTCGGAATGTGCGCAGGACACTGCGTTTCGGGTCATGGGAAGCGGTCGCCCTTGTGCGACAAAACTCACACATCCAGGTGGCAAGAAGCCGCGGCGCCGCGGCGCGATTGTCAGGTCAACCGACCAGCCCAGGCGCGACCACTCGACTCCATGCGGTCGGCTCGCCGATGCCACGCATGCGGAGGAGGTCGTCCTGTCGCGCGACCTCGTCCGGCGAGCGTGTCTGGAGGCGGCGCACAATCGCCGCCCCTACATGCATATCGGCGCCTTCGAATTCAGCAAGAGCGACCGCGAGCTCGTGCGCCTGCGCGCACTCGTCGCCGGCACAAGCTGCCAGTCCGGCGCGTAGCATCGCGGCCTCCGCGGCGAGATGCGCGAGGCCCTCCTGAGCCAGTTGGGCGGCGTCCTGAGCGACGACCGAGAGGAGATGTCGATGGGCGGCAGGAGCTCGGCGCGCGGCAGCAAGCAAAGCCTTGGCGCGCAACATGAGCGCCGCGGAGCGTCCCTCGCGGAGGCGCAGGATGTCGTTGTCCTCCAGCATGGGCCAGACGGTCGAGACGCTTCGCCAGGCGTCCTCGGGACGTCCTTCATAGAGGTCGCAGTAGACCTCGAGCCTCAGTGACAGCAATCCCTGGGCGAGAGAGGCGCGGCACAGCCACGCGCCCTGCATGCGGCGAGCACGCACCCGGGCGTTGGTCGGATCGCCGCGGGCAAGCGCAGTGAGCGCGGAGGACATCGTTGCGAGGAAGACCCCGTGTCCGTCGCCGAGCGCATGGGCCTGGTGAAACATGCGCTCGGCGCGATTGGAGAGCAGGCCGAACTCACCGAGGGCTTCGAGAGCCGCCAGGACGCTGCCCGAGCCGAGGTTGTGTTCCCAGGTGGCTGCTGGGCAGTGCTCGTGGAGGTACCGTGAACCAAAGTCGAGGTCGGCGAGCGCCGGTAGCCAGCGACCCTCGTTCGCGGCCACGATCCCGGCACAGACGACTCCGAAGCCGACGGCGTAGTGATCGTCCAAGTGGTGGGCCAGTCGCTGGGCCTCGGTGAAGATAGCCGTGGAGGCCTGCCCGCGACCTGATTGGAGAAGCCCGAACAACAGAAGGTTGCGGGCGATTCGGGTGGGCTCGCCGGCCTCGAGGGAGAAATAGGTCGATTGTGCCAAGAGGACGGCGCTTCGGAGCGGATCGCTGCGGAAGAGACCCTTGCCCGCGGTCCACAGCAGGTCAATCCGCTCGAGTTCATCTTCCGAGACCTCGCGGTCGCGGCGCTCGGTGAACCGGAATCCGCGCCGAACGAGCCGCCGCGTATGTGCGCGGAGCAGGGCGTTTAGCGTGCCTGCGTCGCCGGGGAGGTAGGCATCGGGGATGAATTCGCGCAGCAGCTCGCAGCCGCGCTCGAGGTGACCGTGGACCAGGAGCTGTTCAACCGACAGGCGGCGAAATCTCGCGGCGATCGGCCCTGGCGCTCGCTCGGCAGCCGCGAGCAGCAACGGGACGGCCTCCGTGCCGCGGCCCGCCCTGACAAGCGCGGAGGCGCAGGCTTCCAGGTGCTCCCGGTCATCGGGGTTCCCGGACACCGCAAGGCGGAAAAGCTCGGCGGCGTGATCGAACGTGAGGGCGGCGACAGCAGTGGCGGGGTACTGACGCGTCGCGGCCAACAAGCCGGCGGAGGGCACATGGGGGACGCTCCACTCGGCGTCAGCCGCGTCGGCATGGCAGCGCTGGACGAGAACGTGTACGAGGCCAGGGTTTCCCGCGGCCTCGCACGCGATGCGGCGCGCAAGCGGAGCCGGCTCCGGAGTCGTCAAGGCCATGAGGCGGAGCGCGAGCCGACTCGTTGCCTCAAATGACAACGGCCGGAGCTTCAGCACCTGCAGGGCATACGCCGGAGCGAAGACGGCGCGACCAAGTGCCAGGGCGCTGAGCAGGGACGATGGTGCATCGTCCCGGTAGGCGCACAGCAGCAGACATGCAGGGATCCCCGGCGGGGCCAAAAGCGCATCAAGGAGGTACCCGCTGTCGACATCACCCCATTGCAGGTCATCGACCACGAGGACCAGCGAAATTCGTTCGGCGAGGCGAAACAACAGCTGCTTGAACGCGGAGAATGCACGCTGTCGCGTCTCCGTCGGTCCAGGGAAGTCGGTCACCACCGAGCGGGCGATCCAGGTGACACGGGCAAGCACTGGAAAGATGCGCGTGAGCGCAGACAGGCCGGCGCCAATGCCGTGAGCCAAGGAGCTCCCCTCGTCGAACGGGAGCCGCGACAAGTGCCCGGCGAGCGCATCGACGAGGCCGTCGAAAGCCCGAAACGGCATCACTTCGCGAACGGAACAGGCGCCAGCGAGAACGAGCACCGAGGGCTCGCCGATTTGTGCCACGAATTGGCGGATCAGGGCCGTCTTGCCGGTCCCGGCGGCGCCGACTATGTCGACGCAGCTCGGACGGCCGGCGAGGGCGTGCGCGAAGGCTTCATGAAGTGCTTCGAGGTGAGCTCCTCGCTCCTCGAGGTCTCCGACGCTAACCGACCGCCGCCGACTCCAGGCCCCCAAAGCGCGGTCCTCCGCACACCAGGCGAGGATCTCGACGACGCCGGGGCGCGCGCTGGGGAGCCGACATAGCAGGGCGGCGATCAATGCGTCGAGTTCCGGCGACACGGCGACGAAGTCGCTAACGCGCGGCGCATCACGCTCCTGCTTGTCGAGCAGCACCTTCATGACGCCCCCGACGAAGGGCAGGCGGCCGGCAAGGGCCTCGAACAGGATCGCACCGACGGCGTACCAGTCGGTCGCGGGAGTGGCGAGTTGGCCCGCAGCCTGCTCTGGGGCCATGTACCCGGGGGTGCCGCGCACGAGCCCGCGAGAACTGGTGAACAGTGTCCGGTGGTCGAGCTCATTGACGAGTCCGAAGTCGAAGATTACGACGCGGCCGACCTCGGTGACCATGACGTTGGAGGGCTTGAGGTCGCGGTGGATCCGGTCGGCGTCGTGGAGTGCGTGTACCCCGAGAGCGAACTGCCTCAGGAGCCCACGCACATTGGCTTCGCCGGCTGCAGCGGCGGCTCGCAGCGCAGTCCGCAGGTCCCGGCCCTCGAGCAGTTCCATCGTGAAGAACCATCGCTCTCCTTCGCAGTGCAACTCGTGCAGGACGACGAGGTTCTTGTGCACGACGTCGGCCATGCGGCGAAACTCGCGCTTGAGGCGGTACACGCCGGCCGGATCGATCTCGAAGAGCATCTTGAGAGCGACACGCCGGCCGTCGCGTGTGTCGATCGCCTCGTGAACCTCACCTGTTCCGCCGGCGCCGAGACGTCGCACGAGTCGGTACAGACCGAGGCGCATTGGGGAGCCCGGTGGTTCGGCCGACCCTTTTTGAGATGATCGAGTCGGGGGTCCCACCATCGTCGAGCCGTCGAGAGTACCACGCCTTCCGGTCGGCCCGCCGAGCAAGCGACAAGCGTCGTGGACCTCCACGGGCATGTGAGTTTTATTACGCGCACCCGCGTGCGCGGTCAGGCTCGAATACCGCGCCGCCGAACACTCTTCACCCGGCCGTGGAGCGGAGGAAGAGGAGAGGACCTTGAGTACCAAGCGGGCCGATGGTTCTCTCGACGGATATGCCGAAATCTGGGAGGATTTCCCCATGATCTACTCGTGCGTGCGGCCAGTTTCTCACGGCAGAGGCCTGATATTCTTCATTCTCCTCGCGTCCGTCGGCTGCCCGGGCTGGTGGGAGCCGGTCGGCAGCACGGAGTCCGCAACTGACGTGGCCGACATGACACCGGAGGACACCCCGAAGCTGCAGTTGGATTTCTCGCAGGTTAAGCGGTTCGATTTCTCCTGGGAATCGACCGGGGCGCACAACTATCAGTTGCTCGAGCGTGTCGGATTCGACGGTGATTACTTGCAGCTCGCACCCGATATCTCCGGCGACTTGACTTCGCTTTCATTGCACATGCCGCTCCATCTCAGGGCTGACGCAAGCTACATTTTAAGGGCGTGCACCGGCGGTACGTGCCGAGATTCAGCGCCAGTCATGGTCGAAGGAACGCTCACGAAGGCGGTGGGGCGCTTCGAATCGCCGCACTCGGAAAACACCGACTTCTTTGGCTCCTTCGGCGGGACCATGAGCGCCGACGGGACGACCGTGGCCATCAGCGCTCGCAGCGACGACAGTAGCGCGACAGGTGTCGGCGGCGATTACACGGACACTTCTGCCCCGGATTCGGGGGCCGTCTATGTCTTCGTACAGGTAGGCGACACATGGAAGCAACAGGCGTACATCAAGGCGTCGAATACCGCGGCGGATGACTGGTTCGGCGAGACCCTCGCGCTGAGCGCAGATGGCGATACGCTGGCCGTCGGCACGCCGCTGGAGGACAGCGGGGCCACCGGGATCGGAGACGGGACTTTGGTCGACTTCTCGGCGCCGAACTCGGGCGCCGTCTATATTTTTAGACGCCAGGGCGAGACTTGGGCGCAGGAGAGCTACTTGAAGGCGTCCAACGCGGAAGCTGGCGACGTGTTCGGTCAAAGCCCAGCTCTGAGCGTTGACGGCAACAGCCTCGTGGTCGGCGCCAGAGGAGAAGGGAGCGGCGTCGTCGGCGACCAGGCGGACAACTCCGTGGAAGACGCTGGCGCCGCCTATGTCTTCGTCCGCGACCAGGGCACATGGTCGCAGCAAGCGTACTTGAAGGCACCGCACCCCGATCCCATGGACTATTTCGGCGATGCGTTGGCGCTGAGCGCAGACGGGATGACGATCGCGGTCGGCATGTTCTTTGACGACGCCAAGGTCATGGGTATCGACGGGGAGGAGGACAATGCTTCCTCGGATTCGGGTGCTGTGTACATCTTCACGAGAAACGGCCAGGAATGGTCCAACGCCGCATACATCAAGGCCTCGAACGCGAGCGCCGAAGACAACTTCGGCGTCAGCGTTGCCCTGAGCGCCGAAGGCAACACTCTGGTCGTCGGTGCGCGCGACGAGGACGGCGGAGGCAAGGGGGTCGACGGCGACCCCTGGGACAACTCCGTCTCGCGTGCGGGGGCTGCATATGTGTTCTCCCGGAGCGGCGGGGTATGGTCGCAGCAGGCGTACCTCAAGGCTCCGAACCCGGGCGCGGAGGATGTGTTCGGTGACGGAGTAGCGATCAGCGGGGACGGTAACACGGTGGCCGTCGGCGCGTTCCTTGAGGACGGCGGCGCACTAGGGCTGAATGGTGACCCGGAGGATGACACGGTCGAGAACGCCGGCGCCGTCTATGTTTTCACGCGGTCGAACGACAAATCGTGGTCGTACAAGTCGTACGTCAAAGCTGCAGAGAGCGACAAGCTATTCGGATCGAGTCATGAAATAGCGTTGAGCCACGACGGGACGACCTTGCTCGTTGCGAAATACCTGTATTGAAAGATGACCCCGCACGGATCGCAGGATCAGAATCTCGCCGTAAGCCGAACGGCCACGCCATCCAAGCGCGGCAAGAGTTCGACGACGCGCGACCGCGGTCGGCGTCTTTCTCGGAGCCACAGGGCCCCGACGACCACGGCCGCGGCCAGGCCGACGCCGAGCCCGACGCTGCTGGCAATGTACAGACCCCTGGCTCGACGCAAATCGTCACAATCTCGGGGCCGCGGCGATGCCTCGCAGATTGGGGCGCCCGCCGGGGCGTCGCTCTCGCGTTCAAGGTCGCGCTCGGCCCTCCTCCCGAACACGCTTGCCGCTACGAGCCCCGCCGCGGATGCCCCAACCAGCGCGAGCGAGGCTCCCAGCCCAGCTTTCAGCGCCGGTAGCGACGGCGTTGGCAGGGGATCGACCGACTTGACCGGAGATGGATCGGGCTCCTGCTTCACCGGCTCGGGCCGGCTGGGTGGTGGCGGGCTCGCCTCCAGGGAGGGAGCCTCCGCTTCCGCGGCAGGCCGCTCGTCCCGGAGCGACTCCACCTCAGTCAGCCGCTCGTGCAAGGCTCGCCTCGAGCGCGCGCCCAGCGCTCCGACTTGTTCGAGGTCGGCGATGTACAACTTGATCAACTCGATGCACGAATCGTAAACTGCCTGTGCATCCTCCGCGTCGAGGTCGGCTGCCGAACCGCACCCTTCAGTGCCATAGTAGACGATCTGCTCGCCAGCACCAAGGAACCACGCTGTGTTTGCGCCGGTCCTGCCACCGTCATAGATACGCCGCGCGTACACTAGAACCCATCTGTACGCCGACGCGGCGAGCCGCACCTCGCCGGCCCGATGTGCCTCTCGTGCGCTGCTCAGGCAGTTCCGTAGATTCTCGCGGTCGGGCGCGTCCGACCGCTCGCTCGGGCACGAAACCGCACCGTCCGGCTGTGGCGGGGACGAGACGACGAGCAAGGCGCAGACCACGGAGCGCATCGATGCCAACCCTATCCGAAATTAGCCGTTCGTGATACCCTTGGGCGAGGGTCACGTGCAAGGCGATCCAGTGCACGAGGGCATCGTACTCGACGGGCGCTACCGGGTGCTGAAGCAGCTCGGCCAGGGCGGCATGGGCACGGTCTACGCCGCCGAGCACGTCGGCCTCGGGCAGCGGCGGGCGGTCAAGTTCCTTCATCGAGAGCTAGGTCAAAAACCGGGCGCCCTGCGCAGGTTTCTTCAGGAGGCTCGCGTTCTCTCGGGTCTTAAGCACCCGAACCTGGTCTCCGTGATTGACGTCGGCGAGTACGCGGGGACGGCATACTACGTGATGGAGTTCCTCGATGGCGAGGATCTGCGGGCGCGCATGCGTCGCGTGGGTGCCATGCCGTGGTCCGAGGTCAGGGACGTGGCGTTGCAGATCTGCCGCGCCCTGCACGAGGCCCACGCCCGCGGGATCATTCACCGCGATCTCAAGCCCGAAAATTGCTTCTGCATACCCGAGCCTCCGGGAACCGTCACTATCAAGTTGATCGATTTCGGGGTCGCAAAGGTTCCGAAAGACGTCGGTGGGACGTCGCAGTTGACAGGAACCGACGAGACGCTCGGCACTGTCGGGTATATGGCCCCTGAACAGTTGGATGGTAGAGGCGACCTTCGCGTCGACGTCTACTCACTCGGTGTCATGATTTTCGAAATGATCACTGGCCGCGCTATGTACCGCGGTAACGCTTACGAGGTGATCGCCAGGATGCTGCGCGGCTCGCCGCCCCGGCTGCGCGAGCTCTGCGCCGAGGTCGCTCCCGAGATCGATGAGCTCGTTTCACGCACTACTAAACATGACCCGAACCAACGATTCTCCTCGATCGTCGAGCTCGGTGAGTCAATCGCTAGGATCCCGGCGGACGCCCCGCCGACGCGGAGCGTCGACCCGCGTGCTGCCGGTTGCTCCGCCCACGGCGAGGTCAACGGCGAGGCGACCACGTTACGCTGCTCCGCCGCGCATCTTGACCCACGAGCGTTCGTGCGAACGGTCGCGCCCCCTCCGGCGGCACGTCCAGCCCTCGCGCGTAGCCGGGGCTGGCTTCTTGCGGGTGTGGTCTTCTTGGGAGTGTCCGCAGTCGCCGTATTCTCTTCAACCGCGCACAGATTCTTCCCGAAAGACTCCGACTCCGACAAGTTCGGTCCCCCGCCGGTGTCGATTCAGGACCCGCCGCGCGCGTCTCCGGGCGCCCCGGTTCTAATGGGCTCGCGTGAACTCTCGCCTGAGCACTTCGCGCCCTCGACACTGGTTGTGCAGGAGCAGTCGGAACCTTTGGCCGACACGTCGGATATGCAACTGGACGCGCCTGCGCTCCGGTTCGTCGGCCCCACTGTCGAAGGACAGCTCACTCGAGATGAGCTCAGGCGCCGGATCCAGCGCGAAGTTCGGAACTGCAGGCCGGAGATTCTCGATGAGTCGGTGACGCTTCGCGTCGTGCCCGGCAAGTCAGGGCAGCCTGCAAAGATCACGCTGGTCCAAGGGGGGCAACTTGCCCCCGGGATCGAGCAATGCGTAGAGAAGGGCCTAGCACGGGTCGAGAGAGGTTCGGGCGAGCTCGCCCCTAAGAGTCCTTTTGAGCTCGCCGTCGTGCTGCGGCATGCGCGTTGAGCGTCTTCCTTGGCCTCTATGGCAGGCCGGCCGAGCGCTGCGGCGGTGTCCTTTTTGCCCGGATATTCCCTCGCCCGCGGATGCGGCCCCCAGATCCCCGGCGAATGACGACCGTGGTCGTCGGCGTCGGAGCGGTCGTGCTGGGCGTCGCCGCCGGCTACGTCACGGGCGTCCTCCGCCTCGGACGATGAGAGTCGTTGTCCCGTATTCACCGTTGTCGGGCGCGAACGCTCGGTCGCTGTCGCGGACCACATCGCTCTTGTCGCGCCAATGGATTCGCACAGAGCGCCCCCGCGCGTTCGCATCCCTTGAGTCGTCCTACGTGATCGTGGATAATGCCAAGCTCGTTCGTGCTGGGTTGGGCAGAGGAGGGGGCTGTGGGCGATGGGAACACATGGGGGCGATCTCGCGAGGCGAGCGATTTTGACGCAGTTCTCACGGCGACGGAGGCCGCGGGTTTTCTGAAGCTGAGCCCGCGGACGCT
>ERZ724507.865-NODE-865-length-13393-cov-5.088619_pt1 | contig 13393 bp, 13 predicted proteins | sample MGYA00376040_ERZ724507 | MGnify/ENA primary metagenome ERZ724507 (study PRJEB28724, sample SAMN07190883) | activated sludge metagenome | isolation source: activated sludge of sewage treatment plant in Hong Hong | place: Hong Kong | collected 2016-03-17 ...
TCCCCAAACTGCCCGTCGACCCACTTCGACATCCGGTTGACCCTGCGCAAACTGCCCGTCGACCCACTTCGACATTCAATCGACCCTCCACAAGCTGCCTGCCGACCCACTTCGACATGCGAATCACCCTGGCCGGGTCGCTTGCATCCAGCGTGAAGAACCAAAAGACCCTTCCCAAACCGAATGGAACGAATCGGCGGCAGCGCGGTACAGTGGGGAAAGAGGAGAACTTCATGAAGGTGATTGGAGCAGGACTTGGGCGAACTGGAACCAAGTCGCTACAGGCCGCACTGGAACAGCTTGGCTTTGGGCCGTGCTACCACATGACAGAGGTCATCGAGCACCCCGAGCATGTGCCGACCTGGCTGGCCGCAGCGGCGAAGCAGCCGGTGGACTGGGCGACGTTTCTCAACGGCTATCAGGCGACGGTCGACTTCCCTGGCTGTAGCTACTACCAGGAGATGATGGCGGCATTCCCCGATGCCAAGGTGCTGCTCAGCGTCCGTGACCCGGACCGCTGGTACGCAAGCTGTCTAGAGACGATCTACGCCATCAGCCACAAGCTGCCCATGCGCTGGGTCGGTCGGTTTATGCCGCGAATGGGCGCAGTCATGGGGATGGCGAACCACATCGTGTGGCAGCAGATGTTTGAAGGGCGGTTTTTGGACCGCGACTTCGCCATCGCGCGCTTTCATCAGCACACCGAAGAGGTCAAGCGCGTCGTCCCACAAGACAAGCTGCTCATCTTCGATGTCAAACAGGGCTGGGAGCCGCTGTGCAAGTTCCTGGGCGTTCCGGTTCCCGAAGGCGTGCCGTTTCCACACATGAACGACACAGCCGAGTTCAAGCAGCGGATTGTGCGGCTCCAGGTCGTCCAAACGGCAGCGCTTGCGGTGCTGGGAGCGGCTGCGGTGTGGCTGGGGTGTCGCCTGCTGGGGCGCGGTCGCTAGCGGCCCTTGCTGCGCCACGCAGCCAAATCGCGCACGCCTTCCCCGGTCCAGCCTTCGATGAGGTCGGCCCAGGCAGCGCGCGCGGACGGTCCGAGCATGGCCTCGTAGCGGTCGCCGGTCGGTCCAGCGTGATAGGCCAGGCCCTGGACCGCTTCAAACAGCCCCACGACGACCAAGTTCTTGGCGTCGCCGTCTCCACACGCAAGCACATGCTCGATCACGGCAAAGACCGAGGCCACCCACGGAGCCTGACAGCCGCTCTGGAAGGCCAAGAAGTGCGCGCGCCCAAGGTCGGCAATGCCGGGATAGTCCAGCCAGGCATCAGCCTTTCGCGCTTGCGCAAGCGTGCGCCGGAAGCGAGGCCAGCGCGAAGCAAAGCAGTCAAGTGCGCCACGCGTGCCTTGCGGATGCGGATCGAGCGACTGGTCTTGGACCACGGTCGGCCCCTGCGTCAGGCTGGTGGCAAGCAGCGTGGGAAGCCGCGCGGGGTCTAGAGAACCGAACCGGACCGCCCAGCGGGCAATCGCCCAGCTCTTGCGACGGGATCGCCAGCCTCGCCGCGTGGGCAGTGCGGACAAGACCGCTACCGCCAGCGCGGCACGGGCAGCGGCATCGATGGCGGGATGAACCAGCGCACAGGCAAAGGCATCGTGGACGTCATACCGGCGCTCGCTACGAGGCTGCTTGTGACGGTCGTCCCCGTAGCCAGACCGCGCCACAGCAGCAAGCGCAGCGGGATCAAAAGCCCCCGTCGATGCCAGGAGCAGTCGCGCCAGCTTGACCGGAGCGCGCGGAAACAGGCCAGGCCAGACGGGCTGACCGGGAACGCCCGCTGCAAGTGCCCGCAAGGCCGAAAGCTCTGCCGAGGTCACTTCTGGCAGCGGCCCCGTGGGAGGAAAGGCAGCGGAAGCGGCAAACGAAAGGGCCGACACGATCCCCAAAGGATCGCACAGCGGCATACGGCAAGGCGAGCGGTTGCGCTTCGATTGCGACTTGCGCAGCGCGCCGAGGGGCTACTTGCCCTGATAGGACGGGGGCCGCTTGTCCAAAAAGGCGCGCATGCCCTCTTTTTGGTCCGCGGTGGCAAACAGCTCTGAAAACAGCTGACGCTCTTGGGCGTTGCCATCCGCCAGCGAAGCTTGCCGAGAGGTATGCAGCGCCTGCTTGGTCTTGGCGACCGCGACCGGAGCCCGTGACGCCATCTTGTGCGCCAGCTTCTTGGCGTCAGCCACAAGGTCCGCCAGCGGGAGCACCCGGTTGACCAAGCCGATGCGTAGCGCGTCCGCAGCCGTCACGTTGTCGCCCGACAAGAGGATCTCGGCAGCGATGCCAAATGGCACACGGCGAGGCAGACGCTGACTGCCACCAAAGCCGGGCATCACACCGATGTTGACTTCCGGCTGGCCAAAGCGTGCGTTGTCCGAGGCCAGCAAGATGTCACAAGACATCGCCAGCTCCATTCCACCACCGAGCGCAAAGCCGTTTACCGCTGCAATCACCGGCTGCGGCAGCGCTTCCAGGGCATCCATCACGCGGTGGCCCAGCTCCGCAAAGCCAAGCGCCTCGGCGGGCTGCATCGATGCCATCGCCGAGATGTCCGCGCCCGCCACAAACGCCTTTTCCCCAGCGCCCGTCAGCACCACGGCACGCACCAGCGAGCTGTCCTTGAGCGCTTCGCACAGCCGCAGAAGCTCCGTCAGCACCTGCTGATTGAGTGCATTGAGCGCCTTGGGTCGGTTGATCGTCACGACAAGCACGGGACCGTCGCTTTCCACAAGCAACGTCTCAAACTGACTGTTCATCCTGCTTCCCCTGTTGGTTGATTTCGAGGCCGCCACTGTAACGCCGACCGTCGACCCGTACAACCAGCGAGCGACCCAGGGTGATGCGGCAAGACGACCTACTGCGCAGCGGTCTTCGCAACCGGAGCCGCAGGCAGATACGGCACAACCCGACGAGCCAGCAGGGGACGCAGCGTGGCAAGCCGCTGATGCTGCTGCACGGCGCGAGCCTGGAGCGCTGTCACATCTGCCTTCGGATCGAGCTTGGCCTTGAGCAGCCACAAGATTGACTGCTCAGCCAGTCGTCGATGGTCAAACGAAGCCTTCTTGGTCGCGGTCTGCTCGAGCATCGCCAGCGCGCGATCCACTGCCGCCAGCGCACTGCCGGGGAGCTGCGGACTCCTCATCGGCTGCGCCCCCTTTTGCATCAGCCACTCGGCATAGCGACGCATTGCTTCCACTTGATAGATTTGTCGATCGAGCAGCATGCCGCCCTTGGGCACGACGTTGAGCGGAATGGTGGAAAACAGTGAAAGCAGCGTCGCCGCCGGAGACTTTCCTTCGGACATGAGCGCCCGCATCTTCAGCAGCGCGATCTGCGCGAGCTTGTCCTGGCGAAGACCCTCTGCCAGCGCCTTGAGCTTCGGTCCGCGTACGGTCGCCTCGACTTCTTCAATCGCCGCAAGGGCTGGCTGCTTGAGCACGAGCAGCGTCTCCGCCTGATTCACCAGCGCGGAGATGTACTGGACGTCCACGCCAGCCGTCTGTGGGTACTTTTGCCAGAGGCGCTCGGCATGCGCGACGATGGGCAGAGGCAGCTCCGCAGAGACTTGCTGCGTCTCAACTCGATAGCGCAGGTTGTCATTTTCGACGCTCAGCGCATTTTCTTCTGCCAGCAGAAAGTTCGGATTCTTGGCGAGCAGCGTACGAAGAATCTCGGTGGCACGCTGACGGCTCGGCGTTGGGTCATCGCCAAGCGCTTGCTCTTGCTCTGCCAAGAACATCAGGTAGGCCGCCAGGTTGCTAAACCACAGCAGCTTGGCCGGGTTTTGTTTGAGCGCACGCTCTTGATGCAAGATGGCCTGTCGCAGGTCGCTCCGTGCATCGAGACCGTGCTGATGATTGACCATCCCCAGCAGCGAGGTTGCCAGCGCCAGCTGTGCCCAGGTCTCTGCCTCTTGCGGCTCCAGCTCGGCCACTTTGCGAGCAGCCACCATCGCGGCCTTCAGCTCTTCGGTCGGGTCTTCATCGGCAAACTCCAGATAGCGAGCCACCGCATGATGAATCGCCATCTCTCCCCGAAAGGTTCGGGTCCGCTCAGGCAGTCGCTTCTTGGCTTCCGCCAGGACATCCAGCGCGTCTTTGACCACCGGACGAGGATCGGTGTTCCTCCAGCCCATCGTGAACGCCAGCGCCGCATGGATTCCCAGCAGTCCATCGAGCGGCTGGCCCTCTTCAGGTAGCAGCTTCGCCCAGGTCTGCGCATACGACAGGCCCGATCGATAGATTCCGTCGAGCGTCGCAATCGGTCGAGCGTCTGCAAAGTAGCGACGCAGCCGCAAGGTCATAAACTCCGCGTGAAGATCGTAGAAAAGCGGATAGCTACGGACCGCGCTGATCGACTGTTCGAGGGTCCGCTGCGCATCATCAAGCACCGGATCGTTAAGCTGCTGCTCCGACAGCATCGCCGAACGAATCTGATCCCCCAAAATGCGAAGCTCCAGCGCCATCGGCTCAAGCTGCCACGGCGATTCCTCCTTCGCTTTGCGCACTGCGACCAAGGCCTTTTCAGGACTGGGAGGGTCCGCATAACGCCACAGCAGCGCATCGACGTACGACGGTGAAGCCAGCTCGGCTTCCTTGCCCAAGTGAAGCTCTTGCCGCGCACGCGGAAGGATGCGCGATCCCAGCGCCTCGAGCTTGCGCTGCGACTCCGCCGGATCGTTTTGCCTCCGAATGTCATCCGCCAGCGTCTGATACTGGTGCGTCAGTGCTTCCCCAAGCGCCAGGTGCGTCCCGGTGGTGTTTTCCCCCAGATCAATGGCGCGCTGAAGGTGCTGTACCGCAGGCTCAAACTCCTCTAGCGCCAGATAGCCTTGCCCAAGCGCACTCTCGATGGTGCCGTGAAGGAATCGGTCCGAGGTCTCCAGCTGCTTACCGAGCTTCCGCAGCCGATCACGCACCACTTCTTTGTCTCGACGAAGATCATGTGGCGGCAAGCTGTATGCGACACGCAGAAACAGCTTCATCTCGGTCACGCTCTGGCCCAGCTGAACCGCCAGTCGCTCTTGCTCTGCCGCCTGCTGCTCGGCATGTCGTCGCTGCGCGCGCGCCTGTCCCCACATCGCCAGCAGCGTCATCATCGACACAAAAACAACCATTCCCACCGCAAACGGAGCCCGATGCCGAGCCGCCAGCCGCCGCAGCTTATACAGCGTCGAGGCCGGACGAGCCATGATCGGCTCACCACGCAGATAGCGCGCCAGATCCTCGGCCAGTGCTTGCGCGGAGTCGTAGCGCTGTCCGGGCTCTTTGCGCAGACACTTGTGCGCAATGATCTCCAGATCCATCGGAATGCTGAGGTCGCGCTGCCGCAGCGGAATCGGATCTTGGTGAAGCACTGCCATCAGCAGATCCACTTCGTTTTCCGCTTCGAACGGAGGCTTGCCGCAGAGCAGCTCATACAGCATCGCCCCCAAGCTGTAGACATCCGCCCGACGATCAAGCTGCCGAGCCATGCCGCGCGCTTGCTCTGGAGCCATGTAGTGCGGAGTCCCCATGATGACGCCGGTCTGCGTCAGTCGCTGCGGCCCCATCGAGTCACGCGCCAAGCCAAAGTCCATCAGCACAGGCCGCAGAGCGCCCGCCTGACTCGGCGAAGAGTCCAGCGCCTGCTCACACACCATCACGTTGGCAGGCTGAGTGTTAGATCACATAAATTCCGTCGAGAAATAGCTAAATCTGATCGCAATCGGGAAGTGCGCGGGAAACTGCTATGTGGCTCCATTCTCCTCGATATGTCCTCCAGACTGACATCCAGACCGAAGGCTCAGCAGCAGGCGAGCCAGTTCATCACTAGGTATATTTTTTAGTAAGTTTAATAGCTCTTTTTCTTTCGGTACTCCAGCAAGTGCTGCGGCGACACGTCCCGACTCATTGTTGGCGACGCTCGATGCGCTGGCGTAGTGGGTCTTGGTCATCTCGAAGCTGCCGTGACCGAGCGCCTTGGCGACGGCATCACCAGTTGCGCCGCCTTCGAGCGCGAGCGTCGCATGCATACCGCGCAGACTATGAGGACAGACAACCGGCACGCCCGCCAAGCGACAGAGCCGCCGCAGCTGCTCCACATAGTAGTTGTTGTGGTGACGGCAGTGATGCTGCGGATAGAAGATCTGGGCGTCCGGAGCCACCCCCTCGATCCGTGTCAGTACAAGCGGACGAATCTGCTCGGGAATCTTCAGCCGTCGCCGCGCATTCTTTGTCTTTCCCGACGGAACCCATAGCACCCGTCCATCGTCGTCGATATCACGAGCAACACGCGCTGCGACCTCGCCCTGCCGCAGTCCCAAGTACAGCATCAGGAGGACTCCCAACGCAGCAGAGTCTCCCTCTTGCGCTCTCTGTATCGCCACCGCTTCGAGCTTGCGCGCTTCATCGATCCGAAGCTGCGGCTTCCCGACATTCGCTCTGCCCACCCTGCGGACTTTCATCCACGGATTCATCTTCGCATATCCCTTGTCGATGGCCCAGTCCCAAAACCGGCGGACCACCCACAGGAACAGATGCTGTGTTGCCGTCGAGATCTTCCGCCCCGTACGAGGTGAGACCCGTTCAATCTGCTGCTGGTACAGCCTGCTCGCCTGTTCCACTGTGAGCTGGTCTATCACCAGTGTGTGAGGGAGTTGGGCGACCATCTTCCTGTAGTTGTCGATCGTGTTCGGCTTAACGATCGCTTCGGACGCAGTGACCCACTCCAGGAGCGCTTCCCCAACTTGCTTTCGAGCCGTCGCCGCAGCCTTGGTGCATAGCTCTTGCTTGACGCGCTCTGCTTCTTCTTGTGTCCGAAACTTGATGCTCCGTTCCACTCCGTTTTCAGCAACTTTCAAGCGGAAGCTGGATGGTCCTTCCTTATACGGACCCCACACTCGGAGCGTGTCCTGCTTCTCTCTCCCACAGACAGTTGCCAACGTCGGAGCATCGGCAAGTGTTCGTTTTGTGGTCCGCGTTCGAGCCTTCCTCGCGTGGTTTACAACACTGTCAATTCTTGGGGCCATGGTGCTTTTCCTTTCGGAAGATGCGACGGGAATGCCGTCGCTTGTGGATTCGGTGAAACGTGAGCGCAGCGATGAACGAAGCTACCAATGCGCCAACGGGAGAATCGAGTCCAAGCTCGTCAGGACGAAGCGCCAAGATGCGCACCTCCAGCAGTCTGCGGCGCGTGGCTTCGCTCGGTCGCGTGCGTCCAGTCTCGATGAACTTGATCGTTGCTTCGGAGAGCCCCGCAATGCGAGCAAGCCGAGCCCTCGACAGGCATGCCTTCTTCCGACGTTCCCTGAGTAGTTCTGCTATCGACATGTACCGTTCCCTTCGTTTCGTTCCGCTTGTGCTTGGATATCCCGCTCGCGATCGTCCCCTCCCGGCACGCGATCCAGACGGTGTAAGGGAGAAGCCGAGCGGAGAGACGCACAGCGCTGCTGGTCGGAAGACGCAGAGCTAGGCGAGGTCGTGGGGGGACTTACGACAAGAAGCCGATTGATCGTCGCGGGGGCGTGGCCGGGAAGCGCGCTCGACGCCGGGGCTGTTGGCCTGTGTCGGCGGTCCGGGCCTGCTTGGTGGAGAGTCGCCCACTCCCTATCAGGCAGCGCCCAGAAGCGCGCTAGCTCGTCGAGCCGCATCGCCGGGTCTTGGCACAGCGTGGCGAGGTGACTGACCAGCTCGGGACTTGGATTCCCAGTACCTGCGCGGATTCGCGACAGATAGCCTTGCGACAGTCCCAAGAGCTGTTCCAGCCGTCGCTGCGAGATATGTTTCGACAACAGGTCAATCGCGATTCGCGCGCGTGTGCGCAGCGAATCCAGATACGCTTGATGAAGCCTCGGCGCGATGGCTTCGCTCGTCTGCTCGTCGATGAACTCGCTCTTGCAGAGGCCACACATCGGAATCGCTACATCGTCGGGAATCGCCATCGCGGGCATGTTGCGATACTGAGTGGTCCGTCCGCGTCCAGTGCGCGGCTTCACGGACCTGGCCCCGCACCGCACGCAGCGACGCAGCGATTGGGACATGGGCTTGTCCAACCGCTTACCTCTTCCTTCCGTCGGTGTTCTTTGGTTTACGTGGCTTCGGGCTCTGTCCCTTCCGATGGCCGCGCTTCCCAAGTCCGCCCCGTCGCCCAATTTCAGCCATGTGCTCGCGATTGGCCGAAGTCGTCCGCCCGCCTATTTTGCCAGCCTCGCGCGCCTGCTCCGACGAAAACTTATGAGCCATTCCCGCCGCGTGCGCCGCCACTCCGCCCGACCGCGCTAGCTTGCGATGCGCTTCCTTGTCCATCGCCGCAAAGCCCCGTCGCTGCTTCACGCGCGGTTTCACTGCGCCTGCTTCCTCTGTCGTCGCTGACTGGCTCTCTTTTTCGTCTGCGGTCGCTTGCGTCGGCTTCGTGTCGTTGGGACGAATCCGGCAACACCTGTCACATCGCGACAGTCCGCGCCGAAACGGACAGTCGATGGCATCGGGGTCCGCAAGGTCGCCGTCCTTCAACTCGACACCAACTTGCTTTGCAAAGTCCGCGATCACGTCGGACAGCGGGCGCTTGTCGAAGGCCGCGACAAAGCGCAGCGCATCACCCGAGGAATCGCACTTCGTGCAGTAAAAGAACGGGGACGGCGACTCGCAGACAACCAATTGGCTCGCGCCGCAGAACGGACATGTTCCCCACCATTGGTCAGGCTCTTCAGCAGCGACAAGCGGAGTGCGCGCTTGGACCACGTCGAAGATCGATATCCTTCCCACAATTCGCCTGTAGCGCTGCCGCTCTTTCGGCTCGCAAAATCCCTGCGGTGTCATGGTCGGCCCCCGCTTCCCGAAGATCCGCAGCTCACACAGCTGCTCAAGGATTCAGTCATGACTCCTTCCGGGCACGCGATGGCGCAGACGATCGGCAGCGCGAAGCGCGGATCAGGAACGGGGGACAGAATCGGAACGGAATCCGTTTGGGAATCGGAATCTTCGACGGTGGACAGAATACAGCTCATAGGACGCTCCTTGGGCGACCGATCCAGTCGGAAGACGAAGCAGATCACGCGGTCGCCCGCCCGTGCCTGCTCCGTCCTTTAGGCCGCGTGGCGCTGGGTCTGCTCGGTCGAAATCGCGACGGGAACAGCGGCAGGTACGGTGTGCTCGATCACGCTGCATGAGCGGACACAGTTCCGACCGCCGCGCTTGGCGCAGTGCATCGCCTGCTCTGCGTCACACTCCATCTGCTCGCAGGTCTGCGTCGCCAGCCCATCCCACTCCGCGACGCCTATCGAGGCAGTTAGCCCCAGCGTGCGAAGCGAGACGAGGATCTGTTCGGCGCGCTGCACGGCAATGTCGATGCGGCAGCGCTCGACGATCAGGAAGAACTCATCCGCCGCAGTCCCTCGACGGAACAGATTGTCGAGGTCGGCCCGACGACGGACGGCTGCCCGAATCGCGCGCACGGCGGTACGAATCATCCGGTCGCCCGCCGGGTGTCCGTTTCTGTCGTTGACGGCTTTCAGTCCGTCGAGGTCGATGTAGATCAGCGCAAGCGGCTGACAGCCTCGCAGCAGCGTCGCCAGCTTCGCCTGAAACATCTGATAGTTGCGGAGTCCGGTCAGCGCGTCGAAGCACGTCTGCTGCTGAATCGTCCCGAGCCGGTTTTCCAAATTCAGCCGGTCAGCGTGCCACCCAGCCCGAAGAGCATCGATGGTCCGCAACTGCTGCCAAACGATGCCGCTCAGCAGTGACACAGCGCCAATCAGGCAGCCATCCACCACCGGGAGTAATTCAAACACCATGGCAGCCTCCCGACGGTGAATGGGTTGCTACGTTGGCAGATCTTGGGCAGACCCATCCAGCGCTTGCCAAGGACAATTTTTCCGGCATGCTTTCCCTCGCTAGTGAACGGGTGCGACTTTTCCAGGGTTCACTCGTCCACGGCAGGGTCGTCGGCTGACACCGACGGCCTTTCCTATTTTGGGCTATTCACTTCTCTATTCTTGGTCGCGAAAGTAGACACAACAATTGTTGGTTTTTCAACAATAATTGTTTCTCCTTCTTTGCATCTGGTTCTCGGTCGTGCTGGGTGGTAGAAGCCGAGCGTGAGCAGTTTTTTTAACTGTACGTACGTCGGCGAGCGCTTGAGAGTTGTTCGTCTCAATCTGGGCCTGACCGTGGCAGAGGTTGCGCGACGGGCAGAGCTGACAGCCGAGGGCGTGCGCAGCATCGAAAAGGGTCGGGTTATGCCTGGACTGGAGACGATTGAACGAATCGCAGGTGCGCTCAGCATTGATCCGAGATGGCTGAGCTTTGGGCTCGGTCAACCTTCGCGGACCATCCTCCTAACCCCTGGCTATGAGCCGTTTCGTCTCTGGCACGAACTACAGTCCGTCCTCACCCAGACCAGCGGTTATTTGTCCGATTCTCTCAAGTATCTGGATCACGCTGGCGCTGACCAGTGGTGTGAGTTGCTCAAGCACAGCCGCTTTGCGACCGAGGCATTGCCGATGCCGATAGCGGATCTCGTCACAACTTTGGACGACGAGATGGAGGGGGCTCCGTTCGACCTTCTTGGTATCGGTGCGGGGACAGCGGTGCATGAACTGACACTGACCGCGCGTCTGCTGGGCCGTCGCAGCATAGTCCACGATGGCCGCGTCTTCCTGCTCGATGTCAGTCATCCGCTGTTAACATTCGCCCTCAACTCTGCGGACTCGATTCTGCCCAAGCAGTACATCGTCCCCGTGATCGGCCTGATCGGGGATTTCAACGAACTGGCGAATTACTGCCACCTATTCCATCCAGATGGCCCTCCGCGTCGTCGAATTTTGACCATGTTCGGATACACATTCAGCAATCTCGACAATGAGATCCGGTTTTTGCGCCGGAATTTGTCCTGGGTCGATCGCGGCGATCTGCTGGTACTGGACTTGCCGATGGCGGCTGAGCCGTCCTCCGATCCGGATCGAACGGACCCAGCTCTCACCAAGCAACGACCCATTGCCTACACCGAGCTACTCCACAAGTTTCTGACAGGACCAATCCGTCGCCATCTTCACTCCGTTTCTGACATCAAGCTGCATGTGCTGCGAGACAGCAACAGCTCCGTCGTACCCGGAAGCTACGCCATTGAGCACGTCGCATCGGTGAAAATGCAGGGGGGAGAAACGCGACGTTATTCGATCGGCTACTCTCGGCGCTACCAAGCGGATGGACTCTGTAAAGCCATGCAACAAGAAGGCTGGCGCTCGGTTGGGCTGCTTCCCTACGGTCCTGGCTTTATGCTCTGCGCCTTTCGGCGAGAGACGGCCTCTCTCAACGGGAGCGAGCGTCCGGTTCATAAACGGGAACGAGACATGAAGCCTGAGCGACCCACTGCGAAACGAGCAATGAGGTGAACGTCGATGCGCCGAATTATCGTAACGCTTGCCCTGTTTGGATTCTCATCGTTTGCGCAAGCTCAGGGCGACATCTCCGCGCTCCAGCGTCCATCGCGACCGATGCGGGAGGCGGCGCAGACGCATTATCGGTCGGGGTCACAGTTCTTTGAGTCGAAGCAGTTTGACGCTGCGCTCGTCGAGTTTGAGGCGGCGTACCGTCTGAGCGCTGAGCCGGACTTGCTCCACAACTTGAGCTGGACGCACGAGAAGGCCGGGCACATCAAAGAGGCGCTGGAATACGCGGCGCGGTATGCCTCGGCGGTGGCGGGCACGGATGATGAGGAGCGCGCCCGCAAGCGTGTCGAGTTTCTGAAGCAGCGGTATTCAGGGAGTGCTCCGGCGACGGCGACCGAACCGACTGCGCCCAGCTCCAGCTCGGCGGTTATAAGTCCAGCGCCAGCGCCACCGCCCAGCGAGCCCCAGATCGCAGCCAGCGCGACTGTAGAGCCGCAGAAGACAGAGACGAAGCGTGCGGTGCCTCCGCTTGCGCTGGGGCTTGTGGTGGGCGGTGGAGCGGTGACGGCTGCGGGCATTGGCCTTTTGGCTGGAGCGTGGGCGACGGGACAGCAGGTTGGGAATGCAGACTTGGCCTACGCCGATGCGACTGCGCTACTCGACCGAGGCCGAGCGCTGAACACCACCGGAATTGCGCTGACGATTGTGGGTGGCGCTGCGGTGGTGGGCGGCGCGGTGACGTGGGCGATTCTGGGGCGGCGGCAACCCTCATCGGCGTTGACCACAGTCATTCCTGGCTCGAAGTCTTGGCCCGTGACGAGCAGTGAGTCGCCAGCAGTGCCCGCTTTTTCGACTGCCGCTGACCTGAGCAATGTTGGATTTTAGGAATGGGTGGTGATGCGACTCCCGTACACGGAACTTTTTGCGACGTATCAAGTGGTGACTCCGTTTCGGCTGGCTGCGCATCCGGGGAGCATGTGGCGCGGTGTGATTGGGCGACTTCTGCGACGGGAAGGCTGCGCAAGACCGCGCGTGTGTCAGGAATCCTGTCAGTCCCCTGCGGAGTGTCTGTATCGCAAGCTGTTTGACCCTCCAGTGCCGGTTCCGCCGCCGCATCACTTCCTGCGGGGAGAGCGAGAAGCGCCGCCACCGCTGCTGCCGCTCTTTGGTTGGAACGGGAGCGAGCAGCTGAAGGTGGGCGATTCCCTTCGCATCGGTCTGCGCTGTTTGGGAGCCCTCCCTTCGGTGCATCAGGCTGCGCTGCGGAATGTGCTGGCTGCGCTTCCAACGGCGCGGCTCGGGCGCGATGCGGGTCAGGTGGCGCTGGTCTTGGTGTCGGAGCCGCAGCAAGACGAGCGCAGCGCGAGCGTGCGGGACTGTCTGAAACAGCCGCAGGATTCCTTTTCGGTGCGGATGCAGCTTGTGACACCGCTGTGGATCGAACAGCAAGGACGACTGCTTCAGCAGCTTGATTTTCCGCGCGTGTTTACGGACATGATGCGTCGCTTGACGAAGCTCTGTGCGCTGTACGGAACGCACGATCCCGACGATGACATCCACTTTTCCGCGCTGCGGACGCTCGCGTCCCAGGTTCGGGTGCTGACGTCGCGCTTGACTCCGCTGCACTGGGAACGGCACTCCCGCGAGAGCGATACGCGCCACCTTCTGCACGGACAGCTGGGCGAGCTGACCCTGCACGGGCCGCTTGCGCCCTTCCTTCCGCTTCTGCGACTCGGCGAGCTTGCGCACCTGGGCAAGGCGACGAGCTTTGGCCTGGGCCGGATGCAGGTTCACGTTCTGTCGGAACCGCCAGTCGCTGGCGTGGCTGAGCCCGCGCCGCCATAGCCGCACCCTTTCCGCTTGACCGACCCGCAAACGCCGGTCGATAGTCCCGAGCATGCTGCTCTCTGAAAAGAGAAGAGTCCATCGTGAGCACTGCGCGAACCTCTGCCGATGTGTCACGCACTCGGAGGTTCGCGCCACCACGGAAGTCGCTGCGGTTCAGGCACTTCCGCACCGCGTGAGCCCT
>ERZ724507.867-NODE-867-length-13377-cov-8.204849_pt1 | contig 13377 bp, 13 predicted proteins | sample MGYA00376040_ERZ724507 | MGnify/ENA primary metagenome ERZ724507 (study PRJEB28724, sample SAMN07190883) | activated sludge metagenome | isolation source: activated sludge of sewage treatment plant in Hong Hong | place: Hong Kong | collected 2016-03-17 ...
AGCTGACAAACCGTGGTACGGCGCAGGAACAAAACACTGCCTGGAAATCCCGAGCGTTCAGTATGGCGTACGGAATCAATAATGCAAAGCAATTTTTGGGGATTTTCCGGCTTTGGCAGCCGCCGACCGCGGAAACCAGGCCAATTCAGCGTGGAAACAACGGAAGTCAGTGAATGCGCCTGGCCAGCGCGCCAAGCTTCGCGAGTTTTTCCTCGATTCGCTCGTAACCACGATCGAGGTGATAGATGCGGTCGATCAGCGTTTCGCCATGCGCTACCAGGCCCGCAATCACCAGCGAGGCCGAAGCGCGCAGATCGGTAGCCATCACCGTTGCCCCCTCGAGATGGTCGACACCACGGACGATGGCGTTGCTGCCTTCGATCTGGATGTCGGCTCCGAGGCGTGCCAGTTCATTGGCGTGCATGAAGCGGTTCTCGAAAATGGTTTCACGGATGGTCGCGACGCCTTCGGCCACCGTATTGATCGCCATGAACTGCGCCTGCATGTCGGTCGGAAATGCGGGGTACGGCGCCGTGCGCAGACTGACCGCATTCAGCCGCTGCGGCGCCTGGAGGCGAATCGCGTCGCGTTCCACCGTGACTTCACAACCGGCATCCATCAGCTTGTCAACCACGGCATCGAGGTAGGCGGCCGAGGTCCGGACCAGCCGGATATCACCGCCGGTGGCGGCGGCGGCGCACAGGTAGGTTCCGGTCTCGATGCGGTCGGGCATGATCGCGTGGGTCGCGCCGTGCAGTCGGTCGACGCCCTGGATGCGGATGACGTCGGTGCCGGCGCCGGAAATGCGGGCACCCATGCTGACTAGGCAGTTGGCCAGATCAACAACTTCCGGCTCGCGCGCGGCGTTCTCGATGATGGTTTCGCCCTCGGCCAGACAGGCGGCCATCATCAGGTTTTCGGTGCCAGTTACGGTGACCATGTCGGTGCAGATGCGCGCTCCCTTCAGCCGGATCGCCTTGGCATGGACATAGCCCTGCTCGACCGTGATTTCGGCCCCCATGGCCTGCAGGCCCCTGATGTGCTGATCGACCGGCCGGGCGCCGATGGCGCAACCGCCGGGCAACGATACCCGCGCCTCGCCGCAACGGGCGACCAGGGGGCCGAGCACCAGAATCGAGGCGCGCATGGTCTTGACCATCTCGTAGGAGGCGACCGGATTGTTTAACCCGCCGCCGTTGAGGGCTAGGCCATCGACGCCGTCCATGGTGACGCCGACGCCCATGTCGCCGAGCAGGCGCAGCATGGTCGAAATGTCGTTGAGATGCGGCACGTTGGTCAGGTGCAGCGGATCGGCGGTGAGCAGCGAGGCGCAGAGAATCGGCAGCGCGGCATTCTTGGCGCCGGAAATGGCAACTTCTCCGGAAAGGGCTCTACCCCCCTGAATCAGCAACTTATCCACGCTGTGCGCTCCATTCTTCGGGGGTCAGGGTCTTGAAAGATATGGCGTGCAGCTCGCCGCTGGCCAGCTTTTCCCTGAGTGTTCGATAGACGTGCTGCTGCCGCTGCACGCGGTTCATCCCGGTGAACTCCGCGCTGACCACGATGGCCGCGAAGTGCTGCCCATCGCCGTCGAGGGCGAGATGTTCGCAGGTCATCCCGGCGCGAATGAGTTCCTTGATCTGATCGGGGTGCATAGGTTGGTCAGGCCCTCAGTTTCCAGCCACGCTTGAGCAGGCTCAGCGTGAGCAGAGAGACGGCGGCGAAGCAGGCGAAGACAACGCCCAGGCTGATTTCCGGTGTGATGTCGGAGACACCGAAAAAGCCGTAACGGAAGCCGTCGATCATGTAAAAGACGGGATTGTAATGCGACACGCGCTGCCAGAAGACAGGCAAGCTGTGGATCGAGTAAAAAACGCCCGAGAGCATGGTCAGCGGCATGATCAGAAAGTTCTGGAACGCCGCCAACTGGTCGAACTTCTCGGCCCAGAGTCCGGCCAGCATGCCCAGCGCGCCGAGAATCGCGCCACCGAGGACGGCGAATGCGAGCACCCAGAGCGGTGCGACGATGTTGAATTCGACAACCCAGACCGTCGCGGCCAGCACGCCGACCCCGACCATCAGGCCGCGCGCCAGCGAGGCCAGCACATAGGCAGCGAAGAAGGCGCCGTAAGGAATGGGCGGCAGCAGGACAAAAATGATCGACCCGGTGATCTTGGCCTGGATCAGGCTCGACGAGGAGTTGGCAAAGGCATTCTGCAGCACCTGCATCATCACCAGGCCTGGTATCAGGAAGCTGGTGTAGCGCACGCCATGCACCTGGACATGATCGTCGAGAACGTGACCGAAGATCAGCAGATAGAGCAGTGCCGTCAGCACCGGCGCGGCAACGGTCTGGAAGGCGACCTTCCAGAAGCGCAGCAACTCCTTGTAGAAAAGCGTCCAGAATCCGATCACTGCCTCATCGTCCGCACGAAGACATCCTCGAGCGTACCGCCGGGATGCGCCGCGATCAGGTTGGCCGTGGTATCGAGCGCGATGATCCTTCCCTGCTTCATCAACGCAATCCGCCCGCACAGCGCCTCGGCTTCCTCGAGATAATGCGTGGTAAGGATGATGGTGTGCCCCTCGCCGTTAAGACGGCGCACGAACTGCCACAAGCCTTGGCGCAGTTCGACGTCGACGCCCGCCGTCGGCTCGTCGAGGACGATCACCGGCGGCTTGTGCACCAGCGCCTGGGCAACCAGCACGCGGCGCTTCATGCCGCCCGACAGGCGGCGCATGTTCACGTTGGCCTTGCCGGTCAGGTCGAGGTTTTCAAGGATTTCATCGATCCATGCCTCGTTGTTGCGGATGCCGAAATAGCCGGACTGGATCCTCAGGGACTCGCGTACCGAGAAAAACGGGTCGAAGACCAGTTCCTGCGGCACGACCCCGAGAAGGCTCCGCGCCGCCCGGTAATCCCGGACGACATCGTGACCGAGCACCGAGAGCCTGCCGGAATCGGCGCGCACCAGACCAGCCAGCGTCGAGATGAGCGTCGTCTTGCCGGCACCGTTCGGCCCGAGCAGGCCGAAAAATTCACCCTCGCCGATTTCGAGCGAAACGCCAGCCAGCGCCTGCAGCGCACCGAAATTCTTGACCACGTCAACAATGGAAACAGCGGCAGTCATGAAGCAATGGCCCCTCAGACGAGGGGCAGCAACTCGGTGAGGCCGTAGAGCTCCGCCAGCGAGCGCACACCCGCCGGAATATGGGCAAATCTGACGGTTGACCGCGACCGGCTGGCGACACGCAACCAGCCGAGCATCACGGCAATGGCCGACGAATCGGCATCGCCGACCTGCTTGAGATCGAATATCTGTTCGCCCGGCTGCAAAGCGGAACGGCCGGCGTCGAGCAGGCCGCGGGCGTTGGCCATGACCATCGGCACCTTGACCACAAGGCGTTGCGCCTCACGCCCGATCATTTTCCGTCGGCCTTGGCGCTGCCGCCCTGAAGCGACTTGTTCTTGGCCGCGATCGCCGCGATCAGGCCGTCGATGCCGCCGCTGCGCACTTCCTGCGCAAACTGGTCGCGATAATTGGTGACCAGGCTGATGCCGGCGACGACCACATCGAAGACCTTCCAGCCGGTATCAGCCTTCTCCAGATTGTAGTCAATCTGGACGGGCTTCGATCCTGGCTGGATGACTTCGGTACGGACCAGCACCTCGCCGTCGCCAGGATTCATTTTGAACGGCTTGTAAACGATCTTCTGATTCTTGTAGCTGGTCAGGGCATTCGAATAGGTGCGCACCAGCAGGGTCTTGAACTCGGCAGTCAGTTGCTGCTGCTGGCCCGGGGACGCCTTCTTCCAGTCCTTGCCCACCGCCAGCGCGGTCATGTGCCGGAAGTCGAAGTGCGGCAACACCTTCTGATCAACCAGTTCGACGGCCTTCTGCGTGCTGCCGTTCTGAATGTCCCGGTCCTTGCGGACAATTTCCAGGACCTCCTCGGTCACCCTCTTGACCAGCACGTCCGGCGCGTCCTGGGCGAGAGCCGGGGAAGCGAGCAGCACGGCAAAAACGAGGGAAATCAGCTTATTCATCATTGTTTTCAATCCAGTACATCCTCGAGCCGCGGCGGGCGACCATCAAAAATCTGGTTGCGCCGGCGCTGCAGATAGGCGTCGCGTACATAGGCATACTTGTCGAGCGCCGCTTCCTCGACCACCTTGTCGGACGGCAGGAGGCTGGCGCGGACATCGACGAAGCCCAATGCCAAAAGGCTGTTGCGGGCGGCAACCGACTTGTTGAGCGTATACCAGGTGGGATCGGTATAGGAATCGACGACCCAGCCGCCGGTGTCGCGCACCGTACGCGGCCCAAGAATCGGCCAGAACAGGAAGTTGCTGTCGTCCCACCCCCAGACGGCCAGCGTCTGTCCGAAATCTTCATCATGCTTCTCGAGGCCCAGTTCGCTGGCAACGTCGAAGAGACCGAAGATGCCGACAGTCGAATTGATCAGCAGCCGCCCAAGGTCGTTCCCGGCGTCCGCCAACTTGCCCTGCAAGGCGTTGTTCAGGACATTGCGAACATCGGCGATGTTGCCGAAGAAGCTGCCGACGCCCGCCTTGGCCGGTAATGGCACCACAAAGTCGTAGGCCTGCGCCACCGGCTTGACGAGGACCGTGTCGAGGCCTTCATTGACCGCGAACATGCCCCGATTGAAGCCCTCGAGCGGATCGTGCGCGGTCTCCTCGGCCAATGCCGGTCCGCCATGCGCAATCGTGCCGGCCACCAGAAAGCCGATACCGGCAAACCTCTTCCATGTCATGAGATTATCCGTCATTTCGTTTCCTGTCCTTCCGCTGCCTTGTTGAAGAGGAACTGGCTGATCAGTTTCTCCAGAACCACCGCCGACTGCGTCTTGGTCACCGTATCGCCCGCCTTGAGCATTCTGTCATCGCCGCCGACATCGAAGCCGATGAACTGCTCGCCGAGCAGGCCCGACGTATAGATGGCCGCGAAGGTGTCCCTGGGAAAACGATAGCGCCCGTCGATGTCCATGGTCACCACCGCTTCGTAGGTCGCCGGATCGAACCTGATATCGGCAATTCGCCCGACGCGAACCCCCGCGCTCTTGACCGGCCCCCGCACCTTCAGCCCTCCGATATTATCAAAGCGCGCCTGCAGCGTGTATGTTTCGGACAGATGCCCCGACGCAAGGTTGCCAACTTTCAGCGCCAGAAACAGAAAGGCGGCAATGCCGATTGCCACGAAAATGCCGACCCAGAGGTCGAGTACGGTACGGTTCATGAAGTTCCCCGAAACATGAACGAAGTCAGAACGAAATCCAGTGCCAGGATGGCCAGCGCGGAAGTCACGACGGTGCGCGTGATCGCGCGCGAAACTCCCTCCGCCGTCGGCACCGAATCGTAGCCTTCGAAAACGGCAATTAGCGAAACCGCGATGCCGAAGACAAAACTCTTGATGACGCCATTCCAGACATCGTAGCGAAAATCGACCCCGGACTGCATCTGCGACCAGAAGGCTCCGTCGTCGACGCCGATAAAGACGACGCCGATCAGCCACCCGCCAAGCACGCCCATGGCGGAAAACAATGCAGCCAGCAGCGGCATCGAGACGACGCCGCCCCAGAAGCGCGGCGCGACGACGCGGGCAATCGGGTTGACCGCCATGATGTCCATCGCCTTCAACTGTTCGGTCGCCTTCATCAGCCCGATTTCCGCGGTTACCGACGAGCCGGCACGCGACGCGAAGAGCAGCGCCGCCACCACCGGACCCAGTTCGCGGGTAAGCGACAGTGCGACGAGGACGCCGAGCGCCTCGGTCGACCCATAGCGCTGCAGCGTTTCATAGCCCTGCAGGCCAAGCACGAGGCCGACGAACAACCCGGAAACGATGATGATCAGCAGCGACAGCACACCGCTGAAATAGATCTCGCGCAGAGTCAGCGGCAGACGGCGAAACGACGGACCCGAGTAGCGGAGCACGGCAACCAGGAAGCGCGCGGCAAATCCGAGGCGCCAGATGCGGTCGACCACGACGTGACCCAGTTTTCTGATTGACGACACCGACTCAGCCATGGGCGCGACTGCCGAGGAATTCGCGCACGATTGTCGGTGCCGGATAGTCGAAGCGCACCGGTCCCTCAACTTCGGCATGCACGAACTGGTGAACGAACGGGTCGGTGGAGCCACGGATTTCGTCCGGCGTCCCTTCGGCGACGATCCTGCCCTGCGATACGAAATAAATGTAGTCGACGATCATCAACGACTCATGCACGTCGTGCGTCACCATGATCGAGGTTGCGCCGAGCGCGTCGTTCAGCTTGCGGATCAACTGGCCGATCACACCCAGCGCGATCGGATCGAGCCCGGCGAACGGCTCGTCGTACATCACCAGCATCGGGTCGAGCGCCACCGCGCGGGCCAGCGCTACGCGGCGTGCCATGCCGCCGGACAGTTCAGCCGGCATCAGTGCGTGTGCGCCACGTAAGCCAACGGCTTCCAGCTTCATCAGGACCAGGTCGCGGATCATCTCTTCCGAGAGGTCGGTATGCTCGCGCAGGGGAAACGCGACATTGTCGAAGACCGTCATGTCGGTAAACAGGGCGCCGAACTGGAACAGCATGCCCATCTTGCGGCGCAGGCCGTAGAGTTCGGCATGCGACATCTCCGACACGCGCTGGTCCCCGAGGCGCACCATGCCGCCGGTCGGCCGCAACTGGCCGCCAATGCAGCGCAGCAGCGTGGTCTTGCCGCAGCCCGACCCGCCCATGATGGCCACCACGCTGCCGCGCGGGATCTTCATGTTGATCCCGGCCAGCACTGGCCGCCCGTCATAGCTGAAATGCAGATCCTGGATATCGACCAGAATGTCTTCCGACAAAATCGCACCCTCAGAAGCAAACTGAAGATTTTATCAGAATCGCGGGCCATTACCCTGGCGTCGCATCGCTATAATTGCATGAGATATTCTCGAAAAATTACCCCACACCCTTGTCGAACAAGCCCCTGCTCCTCATCGTCGATGACGACCCGCTGGTCAGCGATGCCTTGAGCCATGCTTTCGCGGCGGAATTCGACGTCGTGACCAGTCACGCCCGGCCGCATTGCCTGGCGCTGCTTAGGCAATTGCGCCAGACGCCGCAGCTAGCCCTGGTCGATCTCGGGCTGCCACCCCTGCCGCACCGCCCCGACGAGGGTTTCGCGCTGATCGGTGACCTGCTGGCCCATGCGCCGGAGATGAAGATCATCGTCCTTTCCGGTCAGAACGGCGAGGACAATGCTCGCCATGCGCGCACTCTGGGGGCCGTCGAATTCGTCGGCAAGCCGTGCGACCCGGGCCATCTGCTGACCCTGCTGCGTCAGGCGCTGGCGTTCTCCGACAGCGCCCCGCAAACCGGCAGTACTACAGGGCTGATCGGCGAGAGCCTGCCGATGCAACGTCTGCGCCTGCAGCTGGCGCAGTACGCCAACCTGAGCTTTCCGGTGCTGATCGAGGGGGAATCGGGCAGCGGCAAGGACGTCGTCGCCAGCCGCTGCCTGCACCAGCAGACAGAGCGGCAGGATCAGCCGTTTCTCGCGCTCAACTGCGCGGCGATCTCCCCCAGCCTGCTCGAACCCACCCTCTTTGGCCATGCCCGCGGCGCCTTCACCGGGGCCGCAACGGCGAAGGGGGGCTATTTCGAGGAAGCCGGCGAAGGCACGCTGTTCCTCGACGAGATCGGCGAACTGCCATCCGACCTCCAGCCGAAGCTGCTGCGCGTGCTGGAAAACGGCGAATACCAGCGCGTCGGCGAAACCCAGACCCGCACCTCGAAGGCGCGCATCGTCGCCGCCACCAACCGCGACCTGCGCCAGGAGATCAAGGCCGGGCGCTTCCGCGCCGACCTCTATCACCGGCTATCGGTCTTTACCGTCAGCGTCCCGCCGCTGCGCGACATGGGCCGCGACCGCCTGCTTCTGCTCGATCATTTCCGCAGACTGTATGCCGCGCAGGCCCAATGCCAGCCATTTGCGCTCGATCCGGCTGCCGAAGCGCTATGGCTGGGGTACGGCTTCCCGGGCAACGTGCGCGAATTGCGCAACATCGTCATCCGCCTCACCGCCCGCCACCCCGGGCAGGTAGTGGTGCCTGATCAACTGCTGGCCGAATTCGATACTTCCGACGACGTCGACCGCAGCAGTCGGGCCGCGGTGGTCGAGAACAATCACGAACAGCGCCTGCAGGCGGCACTGAAGCATCTGCAGACGGCCGCCCGCATCGACCTCGACGCGACACTGGCTGCCTGGGAGCGCAGCTACATCGAAGCCGCTCTCGAACTGTGCGCTGGCAACGTCAGTTGCGCTTCCCGCCACCTCGGCATCAACCGCACCACGCTTTACAACCGCATGGAAAACTGGCGTCGTTCATGAGCCTCTATCTCGAGCATTTCGGGCTGCGCGAACCGCCTTTCCGCATCACGCCGCATACCGACTTTTTCTTCACCGGCGCCAACCGCGGCCCGACGCTCGACGCGCTGATTTACGCCATCACCCAGGACGAGGGCATCGTCAAGGTCACCGGCGAGGTCGGCAGCGGCAAGACCATGCTCTGCCGCATGCTGCTCGAACGCCTGCCGGCCGACGTCGAATCGCTCTACCTGGCCAACCCCTCGTTATCGCGCAGCGAAATCCTTGGGGCCATCGCCGACGAACTGGGGATCCCGGCCGACGGCAAGACCACACATTCGATGATCCGCACGCTGCAGGACGCACTGGTCGAGCGCTACGCCGCCGGCAAGCGGGTGGTCATCCTGATCGACGAGGCGCACGCCATGCCGGCCGAGTCGCTCGAGGAAATCCGGCTGCTCTCCAATCTCGAATCGAAAGCGACCAAGCTGCTGCAGATCGCCCTCTTCGCCCAGCCGGAACTCGACGACCGCCTTGCCGCCAACGACATGCGCCAGTTGCGCGAGCGCATCACCCAGCACTTCAACCTGGCGCCGCTCAAGGCCGGCGAGGTTGGCAACTACATCGAATTCCGCCTGCGCGCCGCCGGCTACCGCGGACCAAACCCGTTCACGGCCCGCGCCATCGACCAGATAACGAGAATCTCCGAGGGACTTTCCCGGCGCATCAACATCCTTGCCGACAAAGCCCTGCTCGCCGCCTATTCCGGGGGAGCGCACCAGGTCGATGTGGCCGAGGTCAGGATTGCCGCGCAGGATGCCCGGTTTGCGCCGATTCAGAAGGACGCCGGCGGCAAGCTGGTGCCGGCCCTCAAGATCGCGATTGCGCTGCTGATGACGCTGGCCGTGGCCGCCCTCGCCTATGCCCTGTGGCCGAGGCCACCGGCCGGCGGCCCGGAGGCGGCACTGCCGCCGGCGGAACCGGCACCCGCAGCGGCAGCAACCACAGCCGCGGCAGCCAAGTCAACCGCAAAGCCTTCAGCGCGGCCGGTCGCCGACGGCTCGACCCTGATTGCCCGGCACACCGCTCTCTATGCTGACTGGCTTGCCACCGCCCCCGGCGACCACTACTTCATTCAGTTGACCGCCAGAGGTGCAAACCACACCGAAGACATCGAGAGATTTCTGGCCCGCGCCCGCCAATGGCTCGAACCGGCGGAACTGCGGGTCTATGTCGCCGGCACGGCGGAGAACGGCCAGATCGGTGTCATCTACGGCGACTACCCGACGCGGGCGGCCGCCTGGGACGCCACGCGAGCCTTTCCGGAAGAGATACGCCGCATGCGTCCTTACCCGCGTCCGGTGAGCGCGCTACAATGATGACATCGTCACCGGGCATCCGGTCGGCGCCGGAAGTGACGCCTTGTGCTAGCATGCCCACAACCTGCAACGTTGCCCTAACCTGCTCGAAAGAAAGCCTTTTCGAATGAAATACGGTTTCCTCAGTGCAACCCTGTTGTCGCTGCTACTTGCCGCCTGCCAGGCACCGACGCCGCAACAGCCGCTGGCCGGCCATCTCAGCAGCGAGATCGCGGCGCCCCAGGGCAGAGGCGAAATTCCCGCCCCGGTACAGGACACGCTGGCCCTGCCCAAGCCGCGCGCGCTACCCAAGGCGGAAACCTACAGCGTCGTCGTCAACAACGTGCAGGTACGCGACCTGCTCTTCGCCCTCTCGCGCGACGCCAAGGTCAACGTCGACATTCACCCCGGCATCACCGGGACCGTTTCGCTCAACGCGATCAACCAGACGCTGCCGCAACTGCTGACCCGCATCTCCAAGCAGGTTGACATGCGTTTCGAACTCGAAGGCCCGAATCTCGCGGTGATGCCGGATTCGCCGTTCCTGAAACATTACAAGGTCGACTATGTGAACATGGCGCGGACCGTGACCGGCAATGTTTCTGCCAGTACCCAGATCAACACGAGCATCTCGGGTGGCACCGGAGGTTCGGGTAGCGCGCCGGCGGCCAGCGGCGCCAGCGGTTCCGGGAACATCTCGAACACATCGATTCTGAACAGTTCGAAAAACCTGTTCTGGGAGCAACTGGAAAAGAACATCAAGGACATCCTGCACGAAACCGACAAGGTCTTCCCAGAGGGATCGAGCGAAACCTTCATCGAGCAGGCCAACACCCAGACCGCGACCGGGGCCGCCGCTTTGCCACAAGGAGGGGGCCAGCGCGCGGCCCAGGCGATCGCCAGCGCGCTGCAGGCTAATCCGGCGCCGGCCTCGTCGAGCCAGGCCACGGGCAATTCGGTCGTGCGTCGCAGCACCTTCCGCGAAGCCGCCTCGGTCATCATGAACCCGGAGAGCGGCGTGATCACGGTGCGCGCAACATCGCGGCAGCATGAAAAGATTCAGGAATTCATCGACCGCGTCACGCTTTCTTCACACCGCCAGGTGCTGATCGAGGCAACCATCGTCGAGGTCCAGTTGGGCGAAGGCTATCAGCAAGGCATCAATTGGGAGCGCATAGGTTCGAATGCGACATTCAGTATCGAGCGCGCCGGGGTCAGCAGCAATGTCGGGAACGCCGTCACTCCGTTCAAGATGAAATACACAAACACAGCACTCGGGCTGACCGCTGCAGTCGATCTCCTGCAGGCATTCGGAACAGCCAAGGTTCTGTCCAGCCCCCGCCTCTCGGTCATGAACAATCAGACGGCATTGCTCAAGGTCGTCGAAAACTATACCTATTTCTTCGTCAAGTCGGACATCGTTCCTGCCAGCGTTGTTGGCGCCCAACCGACAACCGCCACGACCACCACGCCGCAGACCGTGTCGGTCGGTCTCGTCATGACGGTCACCCCACAAGTCAGCGGCAATGGCACGGTCATTCTCAACGTGCGGCCGAGCATATCGAGCATTACCGAGCTCAAGGCCGATCCCAACCCCGAGTTGGCAAAGGCGGGGGTACAAAACCTGGTGCCACAGATCAGTACCCGGGAAATCGAATCGGTCATGCGGGTCAATAGTGGCGAGATTGCCGTTCTCGGCGGCCTCATGAAAGACGGTGTCGACTGGAAGACCGGCCGCGTGCCGCTGGCCGGCCAGATTCCCCTGATCGGCGAACTGTTCAACACACGCAACAACTCGGCGACCAAGTCGGAACTGGTGGTTTTCCTGCGCCCTGTCATCATCAAGGATGCGAGCCTGAACGGCGATTTTGCGGGCTATCGCGCGCAACTTCCCGGCGACGACTTCTTCAGCCAGACGCGCGAAGCACAGCCTTTGAACAACTTTCCCGACCCCTCAGGGCAGCAATGAGCCTGTTGATGGACGCCCTGAAACGGGCTGAGGCAAGCAAGCAGGAAGCTGCACGGGCGGCGGCCGGGCATGAGGCGCCGCCGACGGCTGCCGGCGACATCACCCTGGAGCCGCTGGCTGCGGCCGGCGTAGGCGGGACTACGCTGCCCGAGCTCGCCGCGCACATCGAAGCCCTCGATGCCGATCTCGCGGCAACCCCGCCACTCCGGCGCCCTCCGCCAGCGCCGCAGCCGCGGACGGCGCCCAGCGCCCCCGCGATCGAGGACCTCAACCTGGCCGCGGCACGCAACACCTTTGCCGCCAAGCAGCAGGAGCCGCCCTCGCGGCGCCCGATGTGGCTGGCGCTCGGCACGCTCGGGGTGGCGATGGTCGGCATCGGAGCGTACGTCCTGTATCAGACGCAATCGCTGGGCAGCGGTTCGCTGACGCCCCCCGCCGGCGGGCCCGCCGCGGTCGCTCAGCGCCCTGTCCCGCCGGCTGCACCGCTGCCGGCCTTGCCGCTGAACCCGCCGGCAGCACCAAGCAATTTGGCCCAGATCTCGCCGTCGACCGCAGCCGCCCCACCTGCCGCCTCCCGACCGGCCTTTTCGTCACACGCCGAATCCGCCGCGACGATGACTCCCACTGAGGGACGAAATGCCGCCCCGGCCATCCACCTGACCCGCTCGCGGCCCGAACCTGATGCCAACGTCGAGGCCGGCTACGCCAGCCTGCAGGGCAATCAGTTCGATACGGCGCGACGGGATTACGAGCGCGCACTCAAGGCCGATCCCAACAACGTCGACGCGCTGCTGGCGCTGGCTGCCATCGCCCAGAGCCAGGGACGCTCCGCCGATGCCGACCGCTACCGGCAGCGCGCCATCGATGCCGATCCGCGCGATCCGGCGGCCCAAGCGGCCAGCCTCGGCAGCAGCGCGAGCGGCGACCCGCTGGCCAATGAAAGCCGCCTGAAGACGCTGCTCGCCAGCCAGCCGGAATCCGGGCCGCTGAATTTTGCCCTAGGCAACCTTTATTCACGTCAGAACCGCTGGTCCGAGGCACAGCAGGTCTATTTCAATGCCGTGGCCGCCGATGCCGACAACCCGGATTACCTGTTCAATCTGGCGGTAAGCCTCGATCATCTGCGCCAGCCCAAGCTCGCCGCCCAGCACTACCGTCTGGCCCTCGAGGCGGCGCAGCGGCGCCCGGCTGCGTTCGACCGCGACCGGGTGAAGCTTCGCCTCGCCGAACTTCAGCCCTGACGACGAGCCGATCATGAACGATTACGCCGGGCAACACCGCCCGCTGGGCCAGATCCTCATGACCAAGGGCATCCTGTCCGAGGATCAGTTGCGGATTGCGCTGCTGGAACAGATGAAGTCCAACCAGCCGATCGGCAAGCTGCTGATTTCACTTGGCTTCGTCTCGGAGACAACCCTGCGCGAGGCGCTTTCGGAGAGCCTGGGCCGCCAGAGCATCGATCTCTCGAACGCCATTGTCGACCCGCAGGCACTGAAGCTGGTGCCGCGCGACGTCGCCAAGCGCCACCACCTGCTGCCGCTCGATTTCGATGCCGCCAACCACCGGCTGACGGTTGCGATCGCCGACATCGACAACATTGTCGGCCTGGACCGGGTGCGCGCCCTGCTCCCCGAAAACGTCGAGATCGATCCGCTGATCGCCGGCGAATCCGAAATCGACCACGCCATCGAC
>ERZ724507.871-NODE-871-length-13355-cov-3.741955_pt1 | contig 13355 bp, 10 predicted proteins | sample MGYA00376040_ERZ724507 | MGnify/ENA primary metagenome ERZ724507 (study PRJEB28724, sample SAMN07190883) | activated sludge metagenome | isolation source: activated sludge of sewage treatment plant in Hong Hong | place: Hong Kong | collected 2016-03-17 ...
GAGGCGCTGGAGGCCATCAAGGGGCTCAACAACAACCACGCGTTCCTGAACCCCAACGACGAACTGCTGATCAAGGCGCGAACGGGCGAGGCAGACACAGCCGCACCGGCCGAAGGTACGCCCGCAGCGACAGTCGAGGGCACGCCCGCGGCTGAGGGTACACCGGCCGCTGACGCGACGGCGGCCGACGCCGCCCCGGCCACTGAAGGCACGCCAGCCGAGACAACGCCCGCGGAAACGGCCGCTACGCCCGAAGCTACAACCCCCGCTGCCCTGGCCGGCACCATCTGCGTCGGCACGTTCCAGGACGCCAACGGGGACGGCCAGCGCAACGAGGGCGAAGAGTTGGTGGCCAATGCCGCCGTGGCCATCTCGCGCGGCGGCACAACGGTGTCCACCTACATCACCGACGGCGTCAGCGAGCCGTATTGCTTCGAGCTGACCGAGGCCGACTCCTACCAGTTGCAGCTCTACCCGCCGGCCGGTCTGGCGGCGACGACCGAGGACAACTGGGCTGTGTCCATCGCCAACGGCGAGTCCTACACTGTCCTGTTCGGCCTGGGCAACGCGCCGGCGGCCGACGCGGCCGCGGCCGACGCCGCCACGCAGCCGACGGCCGGCGACCAGGCCGCGGCCACCGACACGGCCAACGGCACGGTCGATGACGCCACGGCGAACGCCGACGGCGGGCTGTTCAGCGGTCAGCTGGGGATTATCGTCCTGGGTGTGGGCGGGTTCCTGCTGGTGTTGGCGGCGCTGGGGGTTTACCTGCTGCGGCGGGGATAGACCACGGCGTTAGCAGCAATCGATGACCAAAAGAGGGGCCGCAAGCCCCTCTTTTTCATGCCTCTGTCCTGGGCGAGCGCCGACGTGTGCGCCAAATCGCATCAGTTGGCCTGGCACTTGATTCGCTCTATGGCACTATTGATGCAGAGCTTATGCTACAATGAGGGGAAGTTCCAAGTGGTAGTATGCAGGCCAAGCGAGGGGTGGGGCAGGGATGGATGTCATTCTGGACATCATTCGCCATATCCGCCAGTGGATCGGCACGGACATCCTCGCGCCGATCATCACCGACGCCACCTATCGCCGCGGGTACTTCGCGGGCATTATGACTGTCGTTGTCTTTGGCCTGTTTGTATGGCTGCGGATTCAATTGCTAATGGCCCTGGCCAAGATAAGGGCCTTCTTCCTGCCGTCCGCCCTGCCGGCTACGCGCCCCGGCCCCAGCGGTTACGATCGCGCCCTGGGCTGTCGCGACGGGTTCTTGCGGATTGGGTGCATCATCATTGTCATTATCGTCATCCTGGCGGCGCTGGCCGGCTTTGCCGTCATCTGATGCCCGGTGTCAGGGCCGGCTGCCGGCCGTCTCTATGGCGTCGGATTCACCAGCACGTAGATCTCGAAGTCGCCGCTGCTGTCATCCGCCCAGGCCACGTATAGCCGCCCCTGCCCGTCGAAGGCCAGGGCCGCGTATTGCGAGTCGCCACTGTTGTCGCTGATGCCGCCGCCGCTGGCCGAGCCGTTGCCCACCTCGACCCAGTTGTCGCCCGCCAGCCGGCGGATGTAGACTTCGGCGTCGCTGTTAGTAGTCTCTTGCCAGACCACGTAGGGCGCGCCGCCCTGAACGGCCAGCGCCGGCTCAACGGACGTGTTCCCCGTGTTGCTGATCCCGCCACCGGATGTCGCCCCGGTCCCGGCGGCGACCCACTGGACGCCCTCCAGAGTGGCGGCGTAGATCTCCGGCTGCCCCGGCGTGTAGTCGTACCAGGCCACAAACGGCTTGCCGGCGGCGCTGTAGCCGATGGCGGCGTATTGCGACACGCCGGGCGTGTTGCTGACGCCCCCGTTCGACGCCGAGTGCTCGCCCAGCTCCACCCACGCCGTCCCGTCAAAGCGGCGGACGTAGATATCGCCGACCGTCTCCGTCTCCGCCCAGGCGACCGTGGGCAGATTGTCATAGAGAGCAATGGCCGGACGGCCCGACCGGGTGGGCGTGTTGGAGATGCCGCCGCCGGAAGCGGACCCGGCCAGCCCCTCCCACGCGCTGCCGTTCCAACGACGCGCGTAGACCTCCTGGTTGCCGGCGCTGGAGTCCATCCACACGGCGTAGGCCTGGCCGTTCGCCGCGATCTCCAGGGCGACGTAGGCCGAACTGCCGGCGTTGTTGCTGATGCCGCCGCCCTCGGCCGAGCCGTTGCCGACCGGCTCCCAGGCCGCGCCCGTCCAGCGCCGGACATAGATCTCCGTGTCGCCGGCGCTGGCGTCGTGCCAGGCGACCCAGGGGTTGCCGTCGGAGTCCACGGCCACGGCCGGCCACAGCGACGCGCCGCTGTTGTTGCTGATGCCGCCGCCGCCGGCCGAGCCGCCCAGGTCGCTCCAGTTGGAGCCGTCCCAGCGGCGCAGGTAAATCTCGGCGTCGCCGCTGCTGTCGTCGCTCCAGGCGACGTAGAGGCGGTTGTTCGGGCCGGCGGCCATCGCCGCGCTCTGCGACGTGCCGCTGTTGTCGCTGATGCCGCCGCCGCCGGCTGAGCCGGAGCCGACCGGCTGCCAGTCGGACGGCACGGGTGTAAGCGTCATTGTCGGCGTCATGGATGGCGTGGGCGTTGCCGATGGCGTGGGCGTCATGGATGGCGTGGGCGTCACGGATGGCGTTGGGGTCACCGATGGCGTGTGGGTCACTGTCGGCGTCGGCGTCGCCGTCTTCGTCGCCTTGGGTGTGCGCGTCGGCGTCGGCGTCTTGGTCGGCTTGGTGGTGCGTGTCGGCGTGGCCGTGTTGGTCGGCCCTGGCGTGCTGGTGGCCGTGGCTGTTGGCGTGTCGGTCGGCTTGGGCGTGGGCGTCACGGTTGCCGTGGCCGTTGTGGTTGGCGTGCTCGTCGCGGTGGCCGTGGCCACGCGGGTGGCTGTGGCGGTTGGTGTGGCCGTGGCCAGGCTGTTGATGGCGACCGGCAGATACAGACGGCTGCCGGCGCCGGAGCGATAGATGATGTCGATGCAAAACTCGAACCAGGCCACGCCGGGCCGGTTGAAAGCGTCGGCGCGGATGACGTTCGCGCCCGGGCCGACGTAGGGCACATCGACCGTTGCCGGCGGCGGCCAGGAGGTGGAGTCGTAGCGGCCGATCTCCACGCCGTTGACCAGCACCACCGCGCCGTCATCGGCCACGAACCGGGCCGTCGCCGACGTGACCTGGGCATCCATCGGTAGCTCGAAGCGCTTCAGCAGCGCCGCGCTGCCAAACGGCTCGTCGTTGTCGCCCCAGATGGGTCGCGCGCCGGCCAGGTCATAGATGCTGCCCGGCGTGGGGCCGGCGGACGTCAGCACCGCCGGCTCGCCCGACGGAACCTGCGTCCACGTCGCATCCGTGCAGATGGTGTAGAAAACGTCCGGCGTGCGCGGCCCGGTTGTCTGGGCCTGCGCCACGTGGAGGAGAAACGTCACCAGGAACAGCGATAGAAGAGCGAGAACCAGGGCAAGAACTTTCGTCGGCGCAAATGGCTTCATGTGTTCCTCTGGCAGCGGCAAAGCAAACCAGCCTAAACTGGGCTTCAACCGATATGCCTAGCTGAACAGTCGTCTTGGATCGTCCCTACGGCATAAGATATACCCCTTTGCGCGCAGTGGCAAGGCCCTTGCGGTAGGGTCATTGCAAAGTTAACAGGCGCTCACGCAAAGGCGCGAAGGGGCAAAAGGCGCGTTGCCTTAATACCACCTAAGCGTATCCCAAACGCAGTGCAAGGCCCGGCCCCTTGTTCTATATTGATCGGGAACCTACCCAGCCCTGGCCGGCGTCTTATAATGGGACAGTGGCGTTGCCGCTGTTTGACTTGTCCTGATCGGCATCATTCTGGCACCTTCATGAAGGCACTTATGCAGACCAATCCGCAACCTGTCCAATACGTCCCCGCGAATCTGCCTCCCCAACGCCCCCGGCGCGGCTGCGGCTGCTTTGGTGGGGCGCTGCTGGGGGCCATCGTCCTCATCCTGCTGCTCGGCGTCGGCGGCGCGGCCGCGGCCGGCGGCCTCATCTACGCCAACTGGTCGCGCGAGATGGAGACGGGCATCACCGCGCTGGAGACCGCCCGCACGCGCGAGACCTTCGAGACGACGGAGATCATGGACCGCAACGGCGAGGTGCTATGGGAGATCTTCGGCGAGGGCAAGCGCACCCGCGTGCCCCTGTCGCAGATTCCGCCGCACCTCATCCAGGCCACCATCGCCATTGAGGACGACACCTTCTATGAGAACATCGGCGTCGACGCGCCGTCGCTGGCCGCCGCGGTCCTGGCCAACCTGCGCAACCCCGACGCCCGCCCCATCGGCGGCAGCACCATCACCCAGCAACTCGTCCGCCACGTCGCCTTCGACTACGAAGAGCGCACGGCCGTCAGCTATGACCGCAAGCTCAAGGAGATCATCCTCGCCTGGCGCATGAACCGCGATTACAGCAAGGACGAAATCCTGGAGATGTACCTGAACGAGATTTACTACGGCAACCTGGCCTACGGCATTGAGGCGGCGGCCAATACTTACTTCGGCAAGACGGCGGCCGAGTTGACGCTGGGCGAGGCCAGCTTCCTGGCCGGGCTGCCGCAAAGCCCGGTCGATCTCGACCCGTTCACCAACCTGGAAGGGGCCAAGGAGCGGCAGTGGTTGGTGCTGAATATGATGGTGCAGGAGGGCTTCATCGACCAGAGCCAGGCCGAGGCCGGCTATCTGGAGCCGCTGGCCTTCGCCGCGCAAGAGGTCAGCCTGGAGGCGCCCCACTTCGCCGTCTACGTGCGCCAGCAGCTGGAGCAGCAGTACGGCGCGGAGGTCGTCGCCAACGGCGGCCTGCGCGTGACGACGACGCTGGACATGGACTTCCAGCGCCTGGCCGAGCAGCTCGCCCGCCAGCACCTCAGCCAGATCGACCCGGCCAAGCACCTGACCAACGCTGCCCTGGTGGCCATGAAGCCGGGCAGCGGCGAGATTCTGGCCATGCTCGGCAGCGTGGACTATCGCGACGAGGCCATCGACGGCTCCGTCAACGTGACCCTCTCGCCGCAGCAGCCGGGCAGCAGCATCAAGCCGCTGACCTACGCCGCCGCGCTGTCGCCGGTCGATGGCGGCGAGCCGCGCTGGACGGCGGCCGACATTCTCTGGGACGTGCCGGTCGAGTACGAGCAGTTCAGCGGCGAGCCGTATGTGCCCGTCAACTACGACGGCGCGTTCCACGGCCCGGTGCGGCTGCGCGACGCGCTGGCCAACAGCTACAACATTCCCGCCGTGCTGCTGTTGCAGGACATCACCGTGCCGCGGCTGCTGGAGTTCGGCCGCGCCCTGGGCATCAGCACCTGGACGGGCGACAGCAGCCAGTACGGCCTGTCGCTGACCCTTGGCGGCGGCGAAGTGACGCCGCTGGAGCTGACCACCGCTTACGCCACCTTCGCCAACGGCGGCAACAAGGTCACGCCGGTATCGATCCTCAAGGTCGAGCGCACCAACGGCGAAGTGCTCTATGAGTACACCCCGCCCGCGGCCGAGCGCGTCGTCGATGAGCGCGTCGCCTACCTGATCAGCAACATCCTCGACGACGACGCCGCTCGCCGCCCGGCGATGGGCACGCCCAACCCGATGGAGCAGGGCTTCCCCGTGGCCGCCAAGACGGGCACGACCAACGACTTCCGCGACAACTGGACGGTCGGCTACACGCCCGGCCTGGCCGTGGGCGTCTGGACGGGCAACACCGACAACAGCCCGATGGTCGATATCAGCGGCCTGACCGGGGCCGCGCCATTGTGGGGCAGCTACATGGAGGCGGTTTATAGCAACGCCGGGCTGGTGGAGCGGCTGGCGGTCAACGGCCAGCCGCCGCCGGTGGACTTCGTGCGCCCGGTGGGCATCAGCGAGCGGCCGCTCTGCGCCCTGTCGTCGGCGACGATCGGCTCCATCGATTGCGCCCCCGACGGCACGGAGTTGTTCCTCGACAGCGCTCTGGCCCCGACGCCAACGCCCGCGCCGGCCGATGACCGCCCGACGGTGGTCTGGGAGCGGCTGGAGCCGGCGGTGTGGCGGGCCGTGGCCATCCCCCTGCCGCCGCTGCCCGATGTGGGCGACGCGGCCCTCGTGACGCCGGAGGAGGCCGAAGACCAGCCGCCGGCGCAGCTTTTCTGCCACTTCGCCGAGGGCACGCTGGTGGAACTATTGCCGCCGCAGGCCGCGCCGCAGGTCTTCCTGACGCCGCCGCGCAACGCGGAGAGCCTGAAGCCGGCCCACGAGTGGGCGCAAGCCAACAACATCGCCCTGCTGCCGACATCCACCTGCACCGAGGAACTGCTGGCGCTGGGGTTGGGAGACAGCCAGACGGCCGTCTGGCGCATCACCTCGCCCAAGGACGGCGATACGGTCAGCGGCAACGTGGCCATCGTCGGCACGGCCAGCTTCGACCCGGTCGTGGTGCAGTTCTACAAGGTCGAGCTGGGCATCCCCAATGGCGCGGACGTGCAATGGCTGACGCTGGGCGACACCCACACCACGCCCGTCGTCAACGGCACGCTGGAAGTGCTGCAAGCCGAGGGCCTGCCGCCGGGGACATACTACTTGCGCCTGATCGTCGTCAAGGACAGCAACTACGTGGGCGAGCCGCATCAGATACAGATTACGATTGAGTAGTGGTGGGCGTTGCGAATTGGTATAGACTGGCTATACCTTGCGGATTCGAGGTTGTTGCATGGAAACATCAATGAGCACAATTACCATTAGCCTTTCGGACGAACAACTCGCCGAGCTAGAGCGTCTGGCAGCCACTTTTCAAGTCCTGCCGGAAGACCTGGCACGCATTGGTATCGAGGAATTGCTGGCCCACCCAGATGCAGCCTTTCAGCGGGCAAGTAAGCATGTTCTTGCCAAGAATGCCGAGCTTTACCGGCGGCTGGCGTAATGCGTTACCTGACAGTCAACGAATTGCTGGCCCTGCATCGCATGATCATGATGCAAGCTGGGGCAGAAGCAATTGTGTTGAACGCCGGGGCGCTTGAGGCCGCGCTAGCCGCTCCGCGCATGACATTTGAAGGCGATGAATTGTATCCCTTGGTCGCGGACAAGGCCGCCGCTCTCGCTTACGCGCTCATTCTGAATCATCCTTTCCTCGACGGCAACAAACGCACTGGTCACGCGGCGATGGAAGTGTTCTTGCTCTTGAACGGTCACGAACTCGCCGCGCCTGTTGATGAACAGGAACGGGTCTTATTACAAGTAGCAGCAGGTGTTTTACGTCGCAACCAGTTCACTGATTGGGTTCGTGCGCGTTTTGAAGCGGCAGTAACTGGTGATGTTAACTACCCCAAATGTGCTGGCCCTCTACATGCGCCAGCGGGGGATGACGGCCGAGCAAGCCGCGCAGGTGATCGACACGGCCGACGAATTGCTGCAGGGCCGGGAGTACGCGCTGCCCTCGCGCGCCGTCCTGGAGCTTGTCGCCCAAAGCGCGTGTTCGGCCTGCGATTGCGAGTTTGTCGCCCTGGCCCAGGAGCTTAACGTTCCGCTTCTCACCGACGACCGGCGTATCCTGAGCGAGTTTCCGCAGCGAGCGATTGCGCTGGCGCGCTTTGTTGGTGAAGCTTAAAGCCTGTGACTTTGGCGAATTACTGGCTGTCTATGGGTTAAGGTTTTTTGTCTTTTCTTCAATCAATTGAGCGATGCGTGTATGTATCGGCTGAAAATGTCCTCGTAGGGTCATTTCATCTGTTTGAACAGTGCGACTACCTGCTGACATGCCACGCCAATCGGGACTGCGGTTAACCAGATTCAGCAACTCTTGGTCGTTAATGGCGAACGCCAGTCCACGCAACTCCGCCCAGTATGCTGAGTGTTCCCCACTTGCTCTTGCCTGTGCTTCGTCGTAATCCTGCAGTTGAGACGCCTAGCACTCTCTCCTGAACACGATGGCGGGATTATACCAGACGGTCTTCAGTGCGTAGCGTAGTTCCGGGTTGGCAGAGCCAGAGCCAGAGCGTTTACAGTTCGCTTGCATCTTCCCGAATAGTCACAGATGGGTTTCTCATATGCCCTACTCCGCAGCTGCTAGGAAGGTTGTTAGACACAATCAAGAAGGCAATCGACTGTGGTAGAATTAAGTGAACTGTCGGCGTGCGCGTTTACTTTGCGGCGCGTGTCAGGAATGGCACGAGGTGAACAATGGGCGTAACTCTGGATCAGGTGATCGATTCGGCTATGCAGTTGCCATTGGAGCAGCAAGAGATGTTGCTGGAAATTTTGCAGAGCCGCCAGATTGAGGCCAGGCGCCTGGAGATGGCGCGTGATGCCCAAGAGTCGTTGGCCGCCTTTCGCGCGGGGAAGCTCAAGGGGCAGACGGCGGCCGAGATTATTGTCGATCTCCGCAAGGCACTTGAGGCTGATGAATGAGATATCTCGTTCTCACGCCCAAGTTCAGATGGGCTTTTCAAAAGTTCTGTAGACATGATCACGTGCGACAGAAACGCATCGAAGACGCCCTGTACCTTATGGAGCAGGACGTATTCATTACCAGTCTAGGCACGCACAAGCTAAGTGGCAGCCTCTCCGGGTACTGGGCATGCTCATGCGGCTACGATTGCCGCATTATTTTCTCCCTCGAAAGTGACCCTGAGACGGGTGAAGAGAGGATCGTATTGCTCGACGTCGGCTCACATGATGAAGTCTACTGAACAGTATTTGTCCCAACCCCTCATCGATTCCGCGCGGGCCGTGCTGTCGTCTCGCAGCAATCCCCGGTGGCTCATCGGCGGCTCCGCCTCCGGCAAGTCGACAATCGCCCGCGCCCTCGGCGCGCGGACGGGCATCGCCGTCTACGATATGGACGAGGCCGTCTTCGGCCGCTTCCGCTTCGACCCCGTCCGCCACCCGGCCACGACGGCCTGGTTCACCGCCGCCAACCCGCTGGCGTGGATGCTCTCCCTGCCGTGGGCGGCGTTCGACGCCCTTTACCGCGCCAACAACGCCGAGATGCTCGACCTGCTGGCCGACGACCTGGCCGGCCGGCCCGACGCGCCGCTGCTGATCGACGGCGGCATCACCCACCCATCTGTCCTGACGCAAGTCATCCCCGCCGGGCGCATCGTCTGCCTGGAGACCGACGACGCGCGCCGCCGCCACGAGTGGGCGACCGCCCCCGGCCGCGCGGGCATGAAGGCCGAAATCCTGGCCCTGCCCGACGGCGCGGCGTTGTGGGAGCGGTTCCTGGAGTATGACCGGCAAATGACAGCAACGCTTGGCCGCGAGAGCCGGGCGTATGGGATTCAGATCTTGCGCTGGGACGAGAGCCACACAGTCGAGCAGATAAGTGAACAGGTGCTATACCTGCTCAACTAACTTTTGCTGAAGCCACAAATTCACCAGCGTCTCGACTGCTACGCCTCTCTTACGGGCCTCTTTCTCAATGGCGCTGAACAATTCTACTTCGACAGGCACGGCGAAAGAGATGTCAAATGCGACGTCGGGCGAATCATCGTCGAATTCGGTGAAATCGTGGCTGTCCCAGAACTCGCCGATGCTCTCGTCCGTAGTGGCTTGAGAGATGGTTGATCGCTTACTTCCGTCCATAAGATTTCCGCTCTTTCGTACTCATATCACGGGCGCTGAGAATGAGGGCAGTCTTCGTCTCCGGTTTATAGATAAAAAAGACGGATAAATATCTTCCACCAAACGTCTGCCCAAACGCACTATATACGTCTTCCCCTGGTGTATGCCCCTGTTCGGCAAAGCGTATCCGTGGCTGGTTAAGAAATACTTGACGCACCTGGCGCAACGTCACGCCATGTTTTCTCTCCAGCTTCTCCTCAATACTCTCGCTACAAAGAACGGATTCGATTTGCACCTGTAGAGTATACTATATTGCACGTTGTCCGTGAACGCGCAGTTCTCAGTCCTATGGACATATCTGCTCCCCCACTCATCGTTTCACGAACGGCAGCAGCGCCTCGTCGGTAACCGGCAGCCGCTCGCCGGCGTAGTGAAGGATCACCCCGCTGTCGCCGACAAACCAGCCCTGCCGCGTGTTGACGAAATCTAGCCCGCGCAGCGCGACCCCGGCGTTGGCCTCCATCTGACGCCAGCGCGCGCCGCCGGTGTTGGTGTAGGCCATCTCGCCCCTGTCGGTGACGAGCCAGCCACGCTGTGCGTCAAGGAATTCGATGGCCTGCGTTCGCCCACGCAAGGGCATGTCCTGGTGCCGCCAGGTCGCCCCGCCGTCGGCCGTCGGCCATGCCCCCTCGCCGGCGAGCCAGCCGGCCTGACTATCGCGGAACGCGCCGGCATACAAGGCCCATCGGCAGGGATTAGGCCCACCACAGGAAACTACCGGTTCTGTCCACGTCGCCCCGCCATCGTGCGTCATCGCCACCCGACTCAGCCCGCCGAACGCCAGCCCATGCTGCGTGTCGGTGAAAACCACGCCGCCGAAGGGGTCGGCGAAGCCGACCGCCAGCGGCCCGGCGACGCCGGTATCGACCAACTGCCAGTGTTCCCCGCCGTCGACCGTATGGGCCAGGAAGATGTTGCTGCTGGTGAGGTAACTGGCAAGCAAGACCCAACCGTGCTGCTCATCGAGGAACTGTACGTCGAAGAATTCCAGGCTGCGCTGGTTGTAGAGTTCCAATCCTTGCTCATGCCAGGTCTGGCCGCCGTCGGTCGTGCGCCAGATGCCGCCGTGGTACTCGGTCGGCCCGCCGGCCACTACGACCGCGGAGCCGACTGCCCAGCCGTTCCGCGCGTCGACAAAGAAAACGCTATTGAGGCGGAAGTGGTTGAAGATTGTGGCGTCCAGGGGCCACAGTTCGTGGTTGCGCGACCACGTCGCGCCGCCATCGGTCGTGCGTAGGATGACCTGCCCCCATACTTCCGGCACGTTCTGCTGGGCGCCGACCGCCCAGCCATTGACCTCGTCGGTGAAGGCCACGTCGTGGAAGACGTAGTGGGTATTGAGGTAGGTCTGTGTGAACAGGCAAGCGCCGTCCAGACAGGACGGCCCGTAGCTGTCCCACGGGCGCGCGGAGCGGACGAGATAGTCATGGTCGCCCACGGCGATCGCTCTATCCTCGCTGACGGCGACGCCGAAGAGGCCATCGGCCTCGTGCAATTCCATCCGGATCGCCTGCCACGTCGCTCCGCCGTCGAGGGTGCGGTACACGGGCGGCCCCCAGGCGCTAATGTAATTGAAGCCGACGACGTAGCCGCGGTTGGCGTCGATGAACTGCACGTCCCACAGCGGCGAAAAGAAGCCGCCGGGCGTCTGTCGCTGCCACGTTTGGCCGCCGTCGGCCGTGTGGAAAACGAAACCACCCGTCATGTTGCTGAGGTTCGGAAAGCCGACCACCCAGCCGTGATTGCTGTCAGTCCACTCGACGCCGTTCAGGGTAATGTTCGGGCCAGGGCTGTAAAGCTCTTGCCACGTCTGCCCGCCGTCGGTTGTGCGGTAGACGACGCCGGCGTGCTCGGGGTGGTCGGGATCAGCGCCGGTGGCCTTGATGCCAACCGTCCAGCCGTGTTGGGCGTCAATGAACGTGATGCGGTTGAGCAGGCCGGCGTTGGCCGGCAGCGATTGCGACCGCCAGGTTTGCCCGCCGTCGGCCGTGTGCCAGATGCGGCCGCGCCAGTCGTCCGGGTCGCCGCTGTCGTCGTAGTGGGTGACGCGAAAGCTCGTCGCCCAGCCCTGGGAGGTGTTCACAAACGCCACGCCGCGAAACTCATCCGTCACGCCGGCCGGCTGTTGTGTCCAGTGGTCGCCGCCGTCGGCCGTGTGCAGGATTGTGCCGTTCTCGCCGACTGCCCAGCCGTTGCTGCTGTCGATGAAATCGACGTTGCGCAGTGTTTCGACCACCGGCACGCTCTGGGGCGTCCACGTCAGCCCGCCGTCGGTCGTCTTCACAATCGTGCCGGCGGACGCTTTGCGAGCCTGGTCCCAATGCGGGTGGCCGACGGCCCAACCGACCGCGGCGGAGACGAAATCGATGTCTTTTAGGTAATAGGACGTCTCCGCGAATTGCAGGCTCAGCGTTGGGGCCGCCGCTTGCCCGGTGAGCGCCGGGCTGCCCGCGTCCTGCCCGGCGAACGCCGGCGACAGCGTCAGAGTGGAAGCCGATACAGATGGGCGGGGCGCGAACGCGGCCAATAGCAGGAGCACCAGGCCGGCAACTCCCCAGGTTCGGATACCACTACCGCGATCAGTGGCGAAACTCCGTTCGGACATGGCGACCCCCTTGTGCCAGCCGGGTCGCTGTCTGCCTGCTCCCCATGAGCGTGTCGCGCACCGCGTGCTGACACACACTCATTATACACCACCCGCCCGCCCGCCTCATGCCCCACGCCGCCAATGTGCTAGAATTACACGACCTACTGTTTACTGTTCACTGACCTACTGACCACTGACCCACTGACCCACTGACCCACTGACCACTAAAAAGGAGTCCCCCATGCGCATCGGTGTTTTCACTGCCCTGTTCCAACAATTCCCCTTCGAGGTCGCCCTCGATAAGGCCGTCGCCGCCGGCGTGACCGCCGTGGAGATCGGCGCGGGCGGCTACCCCGGCAGCCAGCACTGCCGCCCGGCCGACCTGCTGGCCGACGAGCGTGCCCGCACCGCTTTCCTGGAGGCCATCGCCGCGCGTGGGCTGCTGCTCAGCGCCCTCAGCATCCACAACAACCCGCTGCACCCCGACCCGGCCGTGGCCCAGACGGCCGACGCCGAGTTGCGCGCCGCCATTCGCCTGGCCGAGGCGCTGGGCGTGCCGGTGGTCAACGGCTTCTCCGGTCTGCCGGCCGGCGCGCCCGGCGACACGTCGCCCAACTGGGTCACCTGCCCCTGGCCGCCCGACTTCCTGCGGATGCTCGACTACCAGTGGAACGAGGTCGCCATTCCCTACTGGCGCGAGTTGGAGGCGTTTGCCGCCGGCCACAACGTCAAGATCGCCTTCGAGATGCACCCCGGCATGTTGGTCTACAACGTCGAGACGCTGCTGCGGCTGCGCGCGGCCACCGGCCCGGCCCTGGGCTGCAACTTCGACCCCAGCCACCTGTGGTGGAACGGCGTCGATCCGGTCGCGGCCATTCGCGCCCTCGGCCCGGCCATCTTCCACGTCCACGGCAAGGACTGCGCCCTGGACGCCCACAACATCCGCGTCAACGGCTGCAACGACCACAAGGCCTACGACCGCATCCTGGAGCGGGCGTGGACGTTCCGCAGCATCGGCTACGGCCACGACGCCGCCGTCTGGCGCGACATCGTCAGCATGTTGCGGCTGGTGGGCTACGACTACGTCATCTCCATCGAGCATGAGGACGCACTGATGTCGAACGACGAAGGGCTGGGCAAGGGCATT
>ERZ724507.875-NODE-875-length-13312-cov-6.159010_pt1 | contig 13312 bp, 14 predicted proteins | sample MGYA00376040_ERZ724507 | MGnify/ENA primary metagenome ERZ724507 (study PRJEB28724, sample SAMN07190883) | activated sludge metagenome | isolation source: activated sludge of sewage treatment plant in Hong Hong | place: Hong Kong | collected 2016-03-17 ...
AGCACGCCGCCGACCACCAGAGCCCCGGGCAACCGGCCCATCGCCTGCCGCAGCACGCCGCCGAGCACCAGCGCGACGATGAACAGCACCGGCCAGCTCTGCCCCAGGCCGTTGTCGGCGCTGGCCGCGCCGCGTCGCGTCGGCGCCGGCAGCGCTTCGCCATCGAGGACGCGCACGATGCGGTCGAGCCCCGCGGTGAGACCGCCGTAGAAGTCGCCCTGCCGGAACCGGGGCGTGATGACCTCGGCGATGATGCGCGCCGCCGTCGCATCGTTGAGTGCGCCTTCGATCCCGTAGCCGACCTCGAGCCGCACGGCTCGGTCGTCCTTCGCGACCAGCAGCAGTGCACCGTCGTCGACCTTGCGCCGCCCCAGCTTCCACTGCTCGACCACACGCAGCGCGTAGGGCTCGATCGCCTCGGGCCGCGTCGTGGGCACGATCAGCACCGCGATCTGCGTGCCCTTGCGCTCCTCGAAGGCGCGCAGCGATTGCTCGAGCGCCGCGCTCTGCTCGGCCGTCAGCGTGCCGGTCAGGTCGCTCACCCGACCCTGCAGCGGCGGCACGGGAACCAGTTCCTGGGCCCATGCGCCGAGCGCAGCAAAGCACAGCAGCCAGCAGGCCGCGAGGCGATGCAGCCAGCGTCCGACCGGCATTCGGTTCGTTGTCACTTCTTGGTGCCCGAGGCGCTGATGCCGCCGAGATCGACCTTCGGCGGAACTGCGAGCGTGGCTTCGTCGGCAACGCTGAAGTTGGCCTTGACGCCGTAGCCGAACACCATCGCCGTCAGGTTGCTCGGGAAGCTGCGGACCGCGACGTTGTAGTCCTGCACCGCCTTCACGTAGCGGCCGCGCGCCACGGCGATGCGGTTCTCGGTGGCTTCGAGCTGCGAGCGCAGCTCCTGGAAGCCCTGGTTGGCCTTCAGGTTCGGGTAGTTCTCCGACACCACCAGCAGGCGCGACAGCGCGCTCGACAACTCGCCCTGCGCGGCCTGGAACTTGTTGAACGCTTCGGGGTTGTTGACCAGCTCGGGCGTGGCCTGGATCGAGGTGGCCCTGGCGCGCGCCTCGACCACCTTGGTCAGCGTCTCCTGCTCGAAGTTGGCCTCGCCCTTCACCGTCGCGACGATGTTGGGGATCAGGTCGGCGCGCCGCTGGTACTGGTTCAGCACCTCGGACCAGCTGGCCTTGATCTGCTCGTCGGTGGACTGGAAGGTGTTGTAGCCGCAGCCGGACAGCGAGAGCGTCAGGGCGGCGAGGAGGGTGGCAAGGAAGTGGCGCATGCTCAGGGCTCCAGGTGATTTCGTTGGGACGGCGTTTGGGGGGCGGTAAGAGGCGGCAGCGGTAGAGCCTGCGCGGCCGGCCACCAGGTCGGCCGAACCATCAGGGTGCCCAGCGTGGCCAGCAGCGGCAGCGCGAGCCACGCGAAGCCGAGCTGGGCCGCGGCGCCGAAGAGCCAGCCGGCGGCCGCCGAGCCGAGCGTCTGGCCGAAGCCCGCGGCCGCAGCCAATCCGCCCATCGTCGTGCCGAGCCGTTGCCGGGAGGCTCCGGCCGCCAGGTAGGCAATCGTCGGCAGCACGAGCCCGGTGCCGGCGGCGGTGAGACTGACGCCGACGTACATCCAGGCGTTGCTGCGATGCCGGGCCAGCAGCGTCAGCCCGACGATCGCCAGCACAAGCCCGGCCGCCATCACGCCGCGGCCGGCGGCACGCTCGAGCAGCCCGGTGAAGAACAGCAGCGCGTTGACGCCGAGCATCACCAGGCTGCACTGCGCGAACATCAGCGAGATCTCGCGCGACGACAGCGCCGGGTGCTGCTGGCCCTGCAGCACGATGCCGAGCTCGAAGCCCGACAACACGAACATGACCGCGCCGTTCAGCCCCCACAGCGCCATCGCGCGCCGCCGATCCGCAGACACGGACTGAACATCGTCCTGCGGGGCGGCCGGCGCGGTGCGTGGCAAGGTGACTGCCAGTCCGAGCATCATCAACGCACCCAGTGCCGCCGACATCACGATCACGAGATCCGTCGTGTCGAGGGTGCCGGCACCGATGCCCGCGAGCGCGCCGGCCATCTGCGCCGCGGCGGTGTCGAGCCCCGGCCCGAACAGGAAGCCCAGCAGCGACATCGCCCCGAGCCAGGCGAAGCGGCGTGCGCGCTGACCCTGCGGCGTGTGCTCGGCGACGAGCGCGGGCACCACCGGCACGACGGCCGCGACGAAGAAGCCGGTGGCCCCGCGCGACCAGTAGATGCCGGCAAGCCCGATCGAGTCGGGCCGCAGCAGCGGCAGCAGGCTGGCGACATAGCCGACCAGGCCGACCACCAGGATGCGGCCCCGGCCCCAGCGGTCGGAGACCAGGCCCCACAGCGGCGCGCCGACCAGCACCCCGGCGGCATACAGGCCGCTGAGCAGCCCGACGTGGCGTGCGACCTCGGCCTGGCCGTCGGCCGCCATCAGCGGCGTCAGCCACGCCGGCAGCAGGGGCATCAGCGCTCCATAGCCAGCCGAGACAACAAAGACCGCGGCTGCCAGCCAGGCCAGTTGCCACGCCCCCAGCGCGGGCGCTGCCGGCGCCCGCTGCCGTTCGACGCGAAGCGGGGGGCTCATCTTGGCAACCGGTGGCTGGAAGGAGACGCCGAGGCCTCAGGCCGACGCGCCTTGAGCGACCGTCGAGGCCGCAGCCGGCGAAGCGTGGGGACTGCGGATGCCGGCGAGCCTGGTGCGCTTGAGCATCAGCGCGTTGATCGCCACGATGGCCGAGCTGCCCGACATCGACAGCGCGGCGACCTCGGGCGACAGCGTGAACGGATAAAACACGCCGGCGGCGAGCGGGAAGGCGATCACGTTGTAGCCCACGGCCCACCACAGGTTCTGGTGCATCTTGCGCAGCGTCGCGCGCGACAGCTCGATCGCGCCGACGACGTCGTAGGGGTCGCTCTTCATCAGCACGACCTGGGCGCTCTCCATGGCCACGTCGGTGCCGGCGCCGATCGCGAAGCCCACGTCGGCCTGCGTCAGGGCCGGAGCGTCGTTGATGCCGTCGCCGACCATCGCGACCTTGTGACCCTGGGCCTGCAGTTCCTTGATCTTCGAGGCCTTCTGACCCGGCAGCACGTCGGCGAGCACGATGTCGATGCCGAGTTCCTTGCCGATGCGCTCGGCGGTGGCCTGGTTGTCGCCGGTGATCATCGCCACCTTGACACCGCGCTCCTGCAGCTTGGCGATCGTGGCCCGGGACGTCGGGCGCACCGCGTCGGCGATCGCGATCAGGCCGATCAGGCGGCCGCCGCGGGCCACGTGGACGACCGTGCGGCCGCCGCCTTGCAGTCGTGCGGCCTCGGCTGCCAGGTCCGCGAGGCCGATTCGCTCGGCTTCCATCAGCTTGCGGTTGCCGAGCAGCACGAGCTCGTCCCCGATCCTGGCACGCGCGCCCTGGCCGTCGATATTGGTGAAGCCGGTCGCCGCCTCCGGCGTGTCGGAGCCGGCACGCTTCAGGATGGCCAGCGCGAGCGGGTGCTCGGAAAACCTCTCCACCGCGGCAGCGGTGGACAGCAACCGGGCTTCCGTCACGCCCGGTGCCGGAACCATCTCCACCACGTCCGGCTGGCCCAGCGTCAGCGTGCCGGTCTTGTCGAAGACGACCACGGTCAGCTTGGTGGCGTTTTCCAGCGCGGCGGCATTCTTGAACAGGATGCCGTTGCGCGCGCCCAGGCCCGTGCCGACCATGATGGCCATGGGGGTCGCCAGCCCGAGCGCATCGGGGCAGGCGATGACGAAGACGGTGATGGTGAGCGTGAGGGCGAACAGCAGCGGCTGGCCGAGCACCCAGAACCACACCCCGAAAGTCGCGAGTCCGAGGGCGATGGCGATGATCACCAGCCACTGCGAGGCTTTGTCCGCAAGCAGCTGGCCCGGCGCCTTCGAGTTCTGTGCTTCCTGGACCAGCTTGACGATCTGCGCCAGTGCGGTATCCGCGCCGACCTTGGTGGCCTGGTAGCGGAAGCTGCCGCTCTTGTTGATGGTCGCGCCGATCACCGCATCGCCGACGACTTTCTTGACCGGCATCGATTCGCCGGTGAGCATCGATTCGTCGACCTGCGACGCGCCGTCGGTGATCTTGCCGTCCACCGGGATCTTGTCGCCCGGCTTGATGACCACCGTCTCGCCGACCAGCACCTCGGCCGTCGGCACCTTGGTCTCGATGCCGTCGCGCAGCACGGTCGCCATCGGCGGCGCCAGGTCCATCAGCGCTCGGATCGCGTCGGAGGCGCCGGCCCGGGCGCGCATCTCCAGCCAGTGGCCGAGCAGGATGAACACCAGCAGCACGGCCGCTGCCTCGTAGAAGACCGGGCCCTCGTAGAGGAAGGTCGCGCCGACGCTGTACAGGTAGCCGGTGCCGACCGACAGCACCACGAGCGTGGCCATGTTCGCCACCTTGTTGCGCGCCGCGCGCCAGCCGGCGACGAAGAACGGCCAGCCCGGCCAGGCGATGGCGCCGGTGGCGACGGCGAAGAGGAAGAGCTTGCGGTCCAAGCCGAACGGCGTCGGGAACTCGCCGAACATCTCGCCCATCGGCGAATACAGGAACACCGGAATCGCGAACAGAAGCGCCACCAGGAAGCGGTTGCGCATGTCGTTGGCCATGTCCTGCATCGACATGCCGGGGGCATGGCCCATGTCGTGCATCATGTCGCTCATCTGGTGCGCGGCTTCGGCGCCGTGGCCGACGTGCGCGGCGTGTTCTGCGCGTGCTGCGGCAGGCGCGGCCTCGGGGGTGACCGCAGTCGCGGCATGCCCGGCATGGCCTTCATGCCCGGCGTGCGTGCCGGCATGCCGCTCGGGCGGGCAGACGTGCGCGGGCAGCATCTCGCCGCGGCAGTGGTACCCGCAGTCGATGATGCGCCGGCGGATGTCCTCCAGCGAGGTCTTCGTCTCGTCGTAGTGAACGGTGGCGCTGCCCGCGACGTAGTTGACGTCAACATGGTGAACACCCGGCAGCGTTGCAATCCGGCGTTGCACGCCCGCGGCGCTCAGGCTCGAGACCAGTCCGCCGACTTCGACGGTGCTTGTTTTCATGTGGGGAATCCTTTGAGGTGGGGTGTCAGCGGGCCAGGCGTCCGGCCTCGAGGCAATCGGGAGAAAACTCGAAAACGATGTCGGTGTCGGGGCGCACGAGCTTGTCCTTCCGGCCGGCGTAGTGCAGCCGCGAAAGCATGTCGCGCATCAGGTTGAGGCGGGCCAGGCGCTTGCTGTCGGCGCGCACGATCCGCCACGGCGCCGTCGCCGTGTGCGTTCGCATCAGCATGGCGTCGCGCGCGGCGGAGTACGCGTTCCAATGCTTGACGGCCACCGCGTCGACCGGGCTCGATTTCCACTGCTTGAGCGGGTCGCGGCGGCGTTCGTCGAGTCGCCTGGCCTGTTCGCCCTTGCTGATGTCGAGGTAGTACTTCAGCAGCCTGATGCCGGAGCCGACCAGCATCTCCTCGAACTTGGGCACCGATTGCATGAACTCTTCGTGCTGCTCCTTGGTGCAGAAGCCCATGACATGCTCGACGCCGGCGCGGTTGTACCAACTGCGGTTGAACAACACGAGTTCCTCGGCCACCGGCAGGTGCGGCACGTAGCGCTGGAAGTACCAGCCGCTGCGCTCGCGGTCGGATGGCTTGCCGAGCGCGACGACGCGGGTCTCGCGCGGGCTGAGGTACTCGACGATGCGCTTGATGCTGCCGTCCTTGCCGGCGGCATCCCGACCTTCGAGCACGACGAGGATCCGGTCCTGGCAACGGATGAAGTGCCGCTGCAACTTCACCAGTTCGACCTGCAGCATGTGCAACTGCGCCTCGTAGTCCTCCCGCGACAGGGACTCCAGCGAGGACACCCGGGCGTCGGCGGCTGGCGCGGACGCTTTGGCGGCACGTGCCTCCACCGTGTCGGCCTTCGCTTGCTTGTCTTGCTTCTTCTGCTTCTTGGTCATGGCGAGCCCTCAGGCGCTGGGGTCAACGCCGATCAACAGCGCGGTTTCGGAGAGAAAGCGATACGGAGGCACCGTCAGGTTGGTCGGAGCCGGCACGTTCTTGAACACGCGGCCGGCGAGGTCGAACTTCGAACCGTGACAGGGGCAGTAGAAGCCGCCGGGCCACTCTGCGCCGATGTCCGGGCTTCCGGGGGTGGGCCGGAAGGTGGGGACGCAACCCAGGTGGGTGCACACCGCCTCGATCACCGCCAGGTCGGGCCGGCTCGAGCGCAGCGCGTTGCGTGCGACTGCGGGCTGCTCGGACCGCCGCGACTGCGGGTCGGCGAGCAGGGCGTCGTGCCGCGCAAGCCCGTCGATCATCTCGGGCGTGCGGCGCAGCACGAACACCGGCTTGCCGCGCCACTCCACCGTGCGCAGGTCGCCGGGGCGCAGGCTGCTCACGTCGACGTCGACCGGCGCGCCCAGCGCGCGCGCCTTCTCGCTCGGAGCGAGCGAGGCCACGAAGGGCACCGCGGTGGCAGCCAATCCTGCACCGCTTGCGACCGTGGCCACACCGAGCCAGAGCCGGCGGTCCCTATCCTCGGGTGAATCGGCCGGTAGGGCGAAGTTCGTCACGATGGGCTCCTGAGATGTCGTACTACTCGCTGGCTTCAGACCGCCGAGGCGCGGTTGCCGATTGCGGGGACGAAGCGTGGGGTGCGCGCGGCGTAGGCGTCGAACTCGGCGCCGAAGCGCGTGCGCATCTCGCGCTCTTCCGTGACGGCCAGGCGCCCGTACATGGCCACGAGGATCGGGAACATCGCAAGCGTGAGCAGCGTCGGCCACTGCAGCAGGAAGCCCAGCAGGATCATCACGAAGGCCACGTACTGCGGGTGGCGGATGCGGGCGTAGGGCCCGCTCGTCGCCAGCCGGTTGGCGCGCTGGGCGTGGTAGAGCACGTTCCAGGCCGCGGACAGCAGGTAGAAGCCCAGGCCGAGGAAGACGTAGCTCGCGATGTGCAGCACGCCGAAGTGCGGGTCGCCCTTTTCGCCGAGCAGCGTCGACCACAGGTGCCCGCTGTTGTGCGACATCAGGTCCAGGTTGGGGTACTTCGTCTGCAGCCAGCCCGACATCAGATAGATCGTGAGCGGGAAGCCGTACATCTCGACGAACAGCGCAACCACGAAAGCCGCGAAGGCCCCGAAGCTGCGCCAGTCGCGCCCGGTCTGCGGCTTGAAGAAGCTGAAGGCGAACATCAGGAAGATGGCCGAATTGAGGATGACCAGCATCCACAGTCCGTAGCCGGGTTGGTCGTGGCTCATCTGCACGATCCATCGGTGGTCGTGGGACGGCGTCCGGAAGGATCCGAGCGGTGCTTGCGGGCGCGCATGGGGCTCACCTGGCCGGAGCGGCGGGCGACATGGGCATGCGGTCCATCATCATCTGCATCATCGACTGCATCATGTCCATGCGCTTCTCCATCATCTGCAGGCGCGCGGCGGTGCTGGCCGGTGCCTTCCCGGGCGCCATGCCTCCCATCATTGCCATGCCCTGCTGCATGAGCTTCATGTGTTCGGCCATCAGCGCCTCGCGCTCCGCCGGGGTCTTCGCGCTGGCCATCTTCTCGTGCATCGCCTGCATGGCCTTCATGTGCTGGTCCATCATGGCCATGTCGGGCATGCCCGCCGCCTTGCCGGTGGCCGCAGGCATCGCCGCGGATGCCGACCCGGCAGGGTGATGCGCCTTGTGCTGGTCGTTCTGGGCGAGCGAGACCGCCGACACGGCACAAACAGCGGCGGCGACGGCGAGGTTGCGGAAACGGAACATGGGAGCCTCCTGGAAGCGAGAAATCGATCGGCGAGCGTGCGGCCGGCCTGAGGCCGGTCGAGGGGGTGATGCCGCTGCAGCCCGACTGTGCAGTCCGTAGCAGGCTACGGAGTCAAGGGGTCCTGGCTGAGCGGTGGGCCGCCGGCAGCGGACGCGTCGAAGCGCCCGTCGCCACGGCCGTGTCCGCGCGCTACAGCGCGAGCCGGGAGAACTGCACCCGCGGCGGGGGTGAGGGCGGTGGAACCGCTGCAACGGCGGCGCGGACCAGGGCGGGCGGTGGCCTGTGCAGGTCGCCGGCCTGCCTGTGCGGCGGAGGGACTACCGCCTGCAGCTCGGGTGTGTCGAACTTCGGCAGTTGTTTCAGCAGCGTCTGCGACGTCGCATCGCACGACTTCTGGCAAGGTGCCTTGTCGGGGTGCTGGTCATGTTGCGCAGGATCGTCCGCGTGGGGTTGCGCGGCGGCTCGCACCGGATGGTCTGCCTGCGCAGCGTACGTCCCGGCATGCCCCGGTTCATCGCGCGCTTCCGTCAGGCAGGCGTTGGCGACTCCCGACAGCAGCGCGAAGACCCACACGAGCAGCATCGTCAGGGCGATGCTGCGTCTGTGATGGCGGCTGGCGGTCAGTGTCATGCTCGACAAGGGTGGTCTAGGCAAAGTGTCGCCCGATACGGCATCACAAAGCTTGATCGTGGTCAAACCGGGTCTGGGGTCAACTACGGGTTGCGGTCATACCATTGCCAGATGAAGAAAAAAGCGGTTGCGAGGCGCTCATCGGCGGAACCATCCTCTGCCTTGACCATCGGGCGGCTTGCCGAGGCAGCCGGGGTCGGAGTCGAGACGGTCCGCTACTACCAGTCGCGCGGACTGGTGCGCGTTCCAGCCGCCAACGGCGGCTTCCGCGTCTATCCCGCTGCGGCGATCGACAGGATCGCGTTCATCAAGCGCGCGCAAGTGCTGGGGTTCACCTTGAACGAGGTGCGCAGCCTGCTGGACCTGGAGGACGGCCGCAACCGCCGGGCGATTCAATCGGTGACCGAGAAGCGGCTGCGCCAGATCGAGGAGAAGCTTGCGGACCTGCATCGAATGCGCGACGTGCTGTCCGAACTGCTGCACCGCTGCCGGCAGGCCGGACCGGCGCAGGCTTGCCCGATCATCGACACTCTCGCCGGCGCGAGGCCATCGGCCTGACCGGTCCCGAAGCGCGCCCCGTGCATCGAAGCGGTGTGTCATATCAAGCGCCATGGCGCGGACCTCTCAAAGCAGATGCTCCGGGACGAGCGCACCCAGCACGGCGCGCCACAGCTTCAGCCATGGGCTGCCTGACGGCTCGTCGCTGAGCACAATCGTCTGACCGCGTTCCTGCGTGTGCCACTCGACGCGCTGACCCTCGTCGCCGTCCGCCAGCACGAGCTTGTAGGCATGATGCGCGTCGCTGGCCTCGTCGAACAGCGCGCCCAGGTCGGCAGCGAGACCGGGGCTGCGCACGGTGAGCCAGATTTCTCGGTTGTGAATGCGCGAGCGCGGGTCCTGGTTCAGCGACCCGACGATCGCGCGGGTTCGATCCTGCACCACGACCTTGGCATGCAGGCTGCCCGCCTGCGGCTGCAGCCAGCGGTGCGTCATGCCGTGCCTGCTGGTCCCGGCCTGGGGACGCAACTCGAACAGCTCCACGCCACTGGCCAGCAGGGTTTCGCGCTGGCGCGCATAGCCGGCGTGCGCGGCGAGCGAATCGGTGGAGTCCAGCGAGTTCGTCAGCACCGCCACGCGGACGCCGCGCCGGCGCATGTCGGCCAGATGATCCAGGCCGTGCTCTTCGAACACCAGGTAAGGTGACACGATCAGCAATTCGGACTGGGTGCGCGCTCCGCCCGGGCGGTCCTCGATCCAGCCATGCTCGATGCCGGAAGGCACCGCGGTCTTTTCCTCCTCGGGCAGGTCGAAAGTGATGTCGGCGTCGGCCCAGGCCAGCTGGCCGATCTTCGACTGCAGCCAGTCGGCTTCGTCCTGCCGGGTCGGCGGGACGAGCGCTGCGCACGAAGGTGAATCCCCGCAGGCGTCGGCGCGCGCCTGCAGCGACTGCCACGAACGCTCGGCGGCGGCGGCGTCCAATGTCCCGCCGAGCCGCTCGATCGGCACCGCCGACGCGCCGTTCCAGTAGGCATCGAAGGCCCTCGACAGCTCGCCCACGATCGGTCCCGCCGCAAGCAGGTCGACATCGGAGAAGTTGCCCGCGTCCAGCGCGTCGAAGTACGCGTCGCCCAGGTTGCGGCTGCCGAGGATGGCGGCCGCGTTGTCCGCGATCCACAACTTGTTGTGCATGCGCCGGTTCAGCCGCTCGGCGTCGGCAAGCAGTTCGACCACACGCACGGGATCCCAGTCGTCGCTCGTCCAGAAGGGGTTGTACAGCCGCACCTCGATGCCCTGGTGCAGCGCGTTGGCGCGCAGCCCGAACTGGCGGGTCGGCGGGTAGATGTCGTCGAGCAGGATGCGCACCCGCACGCCACGCCGCGCGGCGGCCTCGATGCGCAGCAGCAGCAGGTCGGTCGTCAAGTCGTTCCCGGCGCTGTAGTACTGCAGGTCGAGCGTGCGCTCGGCCAGGTCCGCCAGTACCGCCCGCGTGGCCAGGGCTTCGCGCCCCGAGACGATCAGCCGGAAGCCCGACTGGCCGGGGTGCAAGGCGGCCTCGTCGAGGAACGCTCGACCGAGCGCCGTGTGCTGGGGGTCCGGCAGAGCAAAGGACGGTGTCGATGGAAGCCCGATGCGCGTCGTGCTGCAGCCGGCTGCGAGCAGCATCGACAGTGCCAGCATGACGAAACGCGACCAGGCAACCAGTCCGCGTTGCGCTGTTTCATGGCCGACGTGTTTCATTCGCTGTAGAAGAGAAGAACGCGCAGCGCCGATGCCGGCGACCATGGCGTTTCCGACGCGTCTCAGGCCGCATCAATGGAGAAGAGAATTGAACGCCTCATGGCATCTCGTTGCTCGACTGCAGCAGCGCCGAGGTGGTGTATCTGGCGAGACGCCAGCCCGCCCATGACAGAACCGCTCCGACAGCCAGAGCGAACAGACAAGGCGCGATGGCCAGCCCCCGTCCGTACGCCTGTACGGCAAGCAAAGCGCCACCGAGCACCCACAGCCATACGCGCAGTTCGTGCATCGCGCCTGCCGGGCTGTCCCTGGCCGCGCAACACCAGCCCGCAGCGAGAGCAGCCGCCAGCATCGCAGGTGCTTCATGTGGCGCCTGCGGATGCCACCAGCCGAGCCCGGCCGTGCCGATGCCGGTGATCAAGGCCAGACCTGCCGCGCCAGCCAGCACGCCGCCCGTGAGTGCGTTCAGCGCCGCGGTCAGCGGCGGCCACGGCGCACCTCGGTCCATCCACAGCAGCAACAGCCGGTAGGCCAGAGCGACGCTGCAGGCGAGCAGCAGGCAGTCGCGCCAGGCCAAACCGACCGCGGCCATCACCGCCGCCAGCGCCAGGCCATACGAGCCCGGATGACGCGGCCTGCGCATGCCGCTCCGGGCGTTCAAGGCGCAGGTTGAATTTCGGTGACAGTGAACTTGCCGCCGTCGTTGACGACCTTGAACTTGACCTTGTCGCCGGTCTTCAACTTGTCGAGCATGGCCTTGTCCTTGACCACGAAGACCATGGTCATCGCCGGCATGTCCAGGCTCTTGATCTCGGCATGCTTCAGCGTCACCTTGCCGGCCTCGAGGTCGATCTTGCGCACCTCGCCGTCGGTCAGGGATCCGGTGCCGGCGGCGGCCGCGGGCTTGTGGTGGGCGTCGTCCGCCAGCGCGCCCAGCGGCGCGAGCAGCGCGATTGCGAGGGCGGCGATCAGAGTCTTGCGGTTTGTGTTCATGGTCTCGATGTCCTTCATTGATAGTGTTGGTAGGAGGTGGTGCTGCCGTCCTTGCGCACCAGCAGCACGTCGTAGGCGTCCTTGCGTGCACCGTAAGCGGGGCCGTCCATGCCGGGCGACCCGATTGGCATGCCCGGCACGGCCAGGCCGACGGCGCCGGGGCGTTCGGCCAGCAGCCGCCGGATCTCGCGCGCCGGCACGTGACCCTCGATCGCGTAGCCGTCGACCAGCGCCGTGTGGCACGAGCCGAGGCGCATCGGGATGCCCAGGCGCGCGCGTGCCGCAGTGTTGCCGCTGTCGTGAACCTGCACCTTGAAGCCGTTGGCTTCGAGGTGAACGATCCAGTCCTTGCAGCAGCCGCAGGTCGGTGCCTTCCAGACCTCCACGGCTGCTGGCGCAGCGGCCACGGCGACCGGTACGGCCGTGGCCAGGGCTGCCAGCGCCGCAGCGATGAAGTTGCGCCGGTCGGTCTTCATGACGCGCTCACCGTGATCGTGCCGACCATCCCGGCCTGGTAGTGGCCGGCAATCAGGCAGGCGAACTCGAACGTGCCGGCACGGTTGAAGGTCCAGACGATCTGCCCCGTCTTGCCCGGCGGTACATGCGCCATGTAGGGCTCGTCGTGCTCCATGTTCGGGAACTTGAGCATCAGTTCGGCGTGCTTGGCGTTCTCGGCCTTGGTGCCGATGACGAACTCGTGCATCTGCTTGCCGTCGTTGCGGGCCACGAAGCGCACGGTCTCGCCGAGCTTGACGCTGATGCGGTCGGGCGTGAAGCGCATGGTGTCCGACATGCCGACGTCGATGCTGCGCTTGGCCTGCGCGGCGTCGCCGGCGATGCCCCAGTCCTTCTGTTCCTTCTTCACCGGACCGGCCTTTGCGGGGTGTTTTTCGTCGCCGTGCGCGAAGACGCGGCCGGTGGCCGCAAGCAGGGTGGCCGCCGCGGCGGCAATGAGACGTCTCTTGTTGACTTGCATGTGCTTCCTTTCCGGGTCGCGTGGTTGAGGGTTTCAGTGGCCGGAATGCCCGGCCGTGGGCTTGCGCACCTTGACTTCGGTCGGCGTGGCGGGCCGGGTCAGCGGCGGCATCGAGCCGGTGCCTTCGGCCTTGAAGCGCGCCGGGTCCGGCAGCGCGCCGGTCCACTCGTAGGCCACCTCGCCGGGGGGGTGCTTGTACCAACCGGGGTCGCTGTAGTCGCCGCGCGGCTGGTCACGGCGCACTTTGACGACGCTGAACATGCCGCCCATGCCCACGGCGCCGAACGGGCCCTGGCCGGCCATCATCGGCGCGGTGTTGTCGGGCAGCGGCATCTCCATCTCGGTCATGTCCTTCATGCCGCGCTCGCCCATCACCATGTAGTCGGGGATCAGCTTGGTGATCTGCCTGGCCACGCCACGGTGGTCCACACCGATCATCGTCGGCACGTCGTGGCCCATCGCGTTCATCGTGTGATGGCTCTTGTGGCAGTGGAAAGCCCAGTCGCCTTCTTCGTCGGCCAGGAAGTCGATCTGCCGCATCTGCCCCACCGCGATGTCGGCCGTGACCTCGTACTGGCGCGAGCTCTTCGGCGTCGGCCCGCCGTCGGTGCCGGTGATCAGGAACTCGTGGCCGTGCAGGTGGATCGGGTGGTTGGTCATCGTCAGGTTGCCGATGCGGATGCGCACCTTGTCGTTC